>Ga0075431_100006915_pt1 | contig 11278 bp, 6 predicted proteins | sample RhiMetdeltSRZDD5_FD_75297 | JGI IMG/M metagenome (GOLD analysis project Ga0075431, IMG submission 75297) | Populus rhizosphere microbial communities from Tennessee, USA - Rhizosphere MetaG P. deltoides SRZDD5 | ecosystem: Host-associated > Plants > Roots > Rhizosphere > Soil | place: USA...
CCCGCCGCCCCGGCCTTGACGCGCGCGGGAATTGCCCGGCGGCGGTGAAGGATGGCTGCGCGTAGTATGTTCTCCGGGCCGTTGTCGGTGCGGTGAAGCTGTGTCATCTGTGAGCACCCCAACAATCTCCGCGACTCGCCCGGCCACGGCCCCGGCGCCGCCCGCCGCACCGTCGCGCCGTTACCTGCTGGTCACGCCCTGCCGCGACGAGGCGAAGTTTGCCCGGCGGGCCATCGAGAGCGTGATGCGGCAGGCGATCCCGCCTGCCCTGTGGGTCATCGTGGACGACGGCTCGACGGACGAGACGCCGGCGATCCTCGCGGAGTATGAGGCGAAGCTCCCGTACCTGAAGGTGATCCGTCGGGAGGACCGCGGCTTCCGCAAACTCGGCGGCGGCGTGATCGACGCGTTCTACCACGGCTACGACAGCGTGGACGTTTCGCAGTTCGACTACGTCTGCAAGCACGACCTCGACGTGGAGTTGCCCCCCGCCTATTTCCAGACGCTCATCGAGCGGATGGAGCAGGACCCGCGCATCGGCACGTGCAGCGGCAAGCCCTACTTCCGCAGCGGCGCCGGCAAGTGCGTCAGCGAGAAGTGCGGCGACGAGAACTCGGTCGGGATGGTGAAGTTCTACCGGACGGAGTGCTTCCGGCAGATCGGCGGGTTCGTGCGCGAGCTGATGTGGGACGGCATCGACGGCCACCGCTGCCGCATGCTCGGCTGGGTGGCGGTGAGCTGGGACGATGAGAAGATCAACTTCGAGCACCTGCGGCCGATGGGCACCAGCCACAAGAACTGGTGGACCGGCCGCGTCCGCCACGGCGTCGGGCAGTACTACATGGGCACCGGTCCGCTGTACATGCTGGCCAGCGCCCTGTTCCGGATGACCCGCCCGCCGGTCGTCGTGGGCGGGGTCGCGATGCTGTGGGGCTACTTCCAGAGCATGCTCCACGGCCGCGAGCGGTACGGCGACGAGCGGTTCCGGCGGTTCCTGAACGCGTACCAGTGGCAATCTTTGCTCACCGGGAAGAGCCGTGCCACGGCCCGTTTGAACGCCCGACAGGCCTCGGCGTGGAAGGCAAAAGCCGGGGGGAACGGGGCACCTCCGGCAACGCCCCAATCCCGCGGCTAACCCTCGCGTTTTCAAAGCCTTGCGTCGCCACAGCCCAATCCCCGATTCGGCCTGTTCCCGACGCGTCCATTCGTCCGATAACAGTGGAAATGGCGGCCGGTTACGGCTGCGAGGTCGATTATTTCCAGTTGCTTCTTTAGGGCGCCAGGGCCATATTTCCGTGTGCACCTAGTGGGTCGGTTTCGCTCGGTTCACACGCCGTCAGACCTGAAGCAATTGGCAACCTGATCTGCCGTCGTGGCGGCAGGTTAGGGGTGTTTATTTGCTTTTCGGGCCGCGATGGCGGCGGGGTGGCGCCGGACGCGACGCCGCCATAAAGGCCTTTTGAGAATGTACTTCCGTTACGGTGGATCAGATTGGGAGTCCAGCGACGCCGCCGGCAACGGGGACGGCCCGCGGCCGTTGCGCCTGTCCGACGGGCAGGGCAACGGCGCCGGCACTCGCCACCCGGAGGCCCGCCACCGCGCGCCCCAGCTACCCGCCATCGAACTGCGCGGCGTGCGCATTAACGCGATAACTGAAGCCACTTGCGTCAGCCACGTCCTCTCGGAGCTGGAGGCGGGTCGCGGCGGCATGGTCGTGACGCCGAACCTCGACCACCTCCACCGCAGCCTTCACGACGTCGGGTTCGCGGCGCTTCTGTCCGAGGCCGACCTCGTGGTGGCCGACGGGATGCCGCTCGTCTGGGCCGCGCGGCTCCAGGGCACGCCGCTGCCCGAGCGCGTCGCCGGCTCCAACCTCATCCTCAGCCTCAGCCGCGCGGCGGCCGAGCGGGGCAAGAAGGTGTTCCTGCTGGGCGGCGCGCCCGGGACGGCCGAGGGCGCGGCCCGTGTGCTGCGCGAGAAGAACCCGTCGCTGAACGTCGTCGGCACCCTCTGCCCGCCCGTCGGCTTCGAAAGCGACCCGGCGGCCCTGGCGGAGATCATCGAGGCCGTCTCCACGGCCCGGCCCGACATTGTGTTTGTCGCGCTGGGGTCGCCCAAGCAGGAGCGGCTCATCGTCCGGTTGCGACCGCTGCTGCCGGGCGCGTGGTGGCTGGGCGTCGGGATCAGCTTCAGTTTCCTCTGCGGCGACGTCCGCCGCGCCCCGCTTTGGATGCAGAAAGTGGGCCTGGAATGGGTGCACCGGCTCGTCCAGGAGCCGCGCCGGCTGTTCCGCCGGTACGTCGTCGTCGGCATCCCCTTCGCCGCGGGCCTCCTCGGCCGCGCGCTGCTCCGCCGCCACCTGTACGGCCATCCCGTGTCGCCGAGGATGGCGGCCAGCGCGAGCGGCAACGGTCATCTGCCGGAGGACGCGAACGGGGACGGGGACGGCAACGGCCACCTGGCGACGCCCGTTGCCGATGCGCCCGCGCCGATTCCTGTCGCAGAACGGTTGGCTTCGTTCGCGACACCGCCGGCGCCGCAGCCAACAGCGGGGCTCGTCGACGGGGCAGCCGGCGGCGTTTGCACCGGCCGTACGTTGTCCCGCCTTCGCGCCCTCGTGCTGCTCGGCGGGTCCGTTCGCCCCACCGCACTGGGTCTGGCGACGGCACGCTCCGTGCTCGACCTGCCGCTGGACGAGAACGGGTCCGTCTTCAACGGCTGGCTGGACCAGTCCGTGGAGCTGGCCCGCTCGATCGGCCTGGAGAAGCTGCCGGTCCGGGTGATGGTGAACCAGAAGTCGCCCGAACCGTTCAGCGCCGAGCCCCGCCACTACGGCAACTTCCGCGTCGAGCGCGACCTGTCCGAATACCGCGGCACCGGCGGCGTGCTGCACGACCTGGCGACCGAGTACGGCGACGAAGACCTGATCCTCGTCGCCAACGCCGCGCAGGTCCTGCTCGACCCGCTGCCCGCCATTGCCGCGGCGCTGGAGGAAACGGGCGGCGACGTGACGGTGGTCTCCCACGCCGACGGGACGCCCAGCGGCATCATGCTCGTCACCTGTAAGACGCTGCGGCTCATCGCGGAAACGGGCTACGTGGACATGAAGGAACAGGCCCTGCCGGAGATCGCCACGCGGTTCGACGTGCGGGTGCTCGACCGGCGGCGGCCCACGGGGCTGCCGATCCGGACGCTGGAAGACTACGTGCAGGCGGTGCGCTACCATCACCGCCGAAAGGCCGGAAAGAAAGGCGCGATCGACCCGCTGGCGGAGGACTGGAACCCGGTGTTCGGGCTGGTCGAGCCCGGCGCGACGGTGGACCCCACCGCCCGCGTGCACGATTCGGTCGTGCTGGCCGGCGGGGTCGTCGAGGCGGGGGCCGTGCTGGTCCGGTCCGTCGTCTGCCCCGGCGGCGTGTTGAAGTCGGGAAAGATCGCCGTGGAACAGTTCGTCTCCCCGCCGCGCGACACGTCGCCGCGCGGCTTCGAGGTGCGGCCGGCCGCGATTGCGGTCGGGGCGGGCGCGAACGGCACGGGCGCGAACGGTACGGGCGCTAACGGAGCGGGCGCGGCCCCGCCCCCGCTGCCGGCGAAGGCCGTTGCAGTTGACATGAAGTCGTGACCGGCGGCGTCGCTCGAGGAAGGCTGTAAGCAGGTTGAACGCAATGAGGATCGGTTCGATTCGGACAAAACGCTGGACCGCGTGGCACGCGCTGGCCGCCGCCGTGATGGCGGTGGTGGGCGTGGCCGCCACGTACCCTGCGTGGGCCGACATGTTCATGATCGCGTACAAGGACGAGGAGAACAGCCACATCTTCCTCGTGCCGCTGGTGGCGCTGTGGATGGTGTTCGTCCGCCGCCTGCGCTTCCGCCACTGCCGGGTCACGGGCACGGCCCTGGGCCTGATCATCGTCGCCTTCGGCTGGGTGGTGTCGTGGTACGGGCGCCAGCACCGCCACGACGCGCTGTTCCACGGGGGCTCGGTCCTCGTGGTGATCGGTTGCATGCTGTCGGTACTGGGCAAGCAGGCACTGTTCCGGTTCTTCCCGGCGGTCGCGGTGCTGGCGTTCCTGGTGCCGGTGCCCGGTCGAATCCGGCAGGAGATCGCGATCCCGCTCCAGACGTGGACGGCGCAAATTTCGCAGGTCGTGCTGGAGGTGATGGGGGTGCCGGTGGAGCGGTCGGTCAACCAGCTGACCGTCAACGGCGTGCCCGTGAACATCATCGAGGCGTGTAACGGGCTGCGGATGGTCTGGCCGCTGTTCCTGATGTCCTACGCGTTCAGCTTCGGGCTGCCGCTGAGAAACTCGGTAAGGTTTGTCGTCCTTCTGGCCAGCCCGCTGGCGGCAATTTTCTGTAACGTGGTACGGATCTTGCCTACGATTTGGTTGTATAGTTACCACACCAAGCGAGTCGGCGACCTGTTCCACGACTACAGCGGTTGGCTCATGCTGCCGATCGCGTTCCTGCTCCTGCTGGGCGTGATCAAGACGCTCAAGTGGGTAATGATCCCGGTGTACCGGTACACGCTCGCCAGTTAAGAGATGAAGTCGCTCGGAGCCATCCTCGCCTCCCCGGTCCTGTGCCTCTGCCTGCTCGTGGGCATTGGCTACCAGCAGCGCACGGGGCTCAAGCCCGACGACCCCGTCGTGCAGGCCTACCACGCCAACGCCCGCAAGGCGATCGAGGAGATGCCCTGGCGGGTCCGGGCGCTGGGGACGGACTGGACGAGCGAGGAGCGGAGGCCGGAGACCGCGGCGGTGCGGCTGCTCAAGCCGAACATCATCCTCAGCCGCCACTACGTGCAGATCGTGACGACGGGCCGTCCGCTGACGGCGGACCTGCTGATCGTGCAGTGCCGCGACTCCCGCGACATGACCGGCCACTACCCGCCGATCTGCTACAGGAACATTGGGTACGAGAAGGTCCACGCCGAGTACCTCGGCCCGATCGACGTGGGCGGGCAGGCCGTGCGTTACACCGAGTACCACTTCGAGAAGTACAGCCACGGCCGCCAGCAGAAGCTGTGCGTGTACAACTTCTTCGTGGTGCCCGGGCGGGGCGCGGTGCCTGACATCGGGGACGTGAACCAGGCGGCGGAACACTACGAGCGGCGGTTCTTCGGCGCGGCCCAGTTCCAGGTGCTGATGCCCGTGGAGATGATGACGCCGCGCCACGTCCGCGAGGAAGTCTTCGCGTCGCTGCTCCGGTCGCACGCCGGACTGATCGGAACGCTGAAATCGGATGGGTTAAGTCAATGAACCGAGACAACCGGGTGAACCCGAACATGCAGCTCGCCCCGTACGGCCACTCGTCGCAGCTCGCCCCGTGGGAACAGCCGTCCTCGGGTGGCGCCTTGGGCGCGCCGGCCGGGCCGGCGGGCGCGCCGCCGGCGACGCCGCTCCAGAAGGTCCACCGCCTGCTGCGCGGGCGTTACTTCCTGGCGTTCGTGCTGGCGCTCATCGGCGCCGCCGCCGGCGCCACCGCCGGTTACCTGAGCCAGAAGCCCGGCTTCAGCAGCACCGGCGTGCTGTCGATCAGCGGCGTGATCCCCAGCCCGGACCACAAGGACGTGCTGATCCAGATGTACGGCCAGCACATGGCCCGGCAGGTCGCGTGGCTCAAGAGCGAGCGGCTGCTGCGGATGGCGATGTCGCGGCCGGACTTCAAGGCGGTGCGGCAGTTCAACGGCGCCGACCCGGTGCAGGAGTTCGCCCAGAACCTGAAGGTCGAGCACATCCGCGGCACCGACCAGATCGGCGTCACCTACACCGACCTCGACCCCGCCGTGTCGCCGCTGGCGGTGAAGGCGATCATCCGGACGTACAACGAGTACTTCAAGGGCACGGACCTGGACTACGTCAAGGACAAGATCCGCTACTGGGAGGCCCGCAAGCTCGACGCCGAGCGCGTCGTCAAGGCGCGCGAGAACGAGATCGAGGAGCACGTCAACGCCGCCAAGTTCGGCGTCGACAACCTCACGCCCCTCATCCAGGCCAAGCTCACCGAGCAGACGGCGTTCGAGCGCGAGGCGCTGCGCTACAAGCACCAGCTGGAGACGCTGCGCGGCGGCAAGGCGCCGGAGCTCAGCATCGAGGACATCGCCCGCATCGACGAGCAGATGGCCCGCAAGGTGGCCGAGCGCGACCGCATCCGCGCCGAGCTGGCGCAGAAGCGGCTGATCTACCTCGAGGGCCACCACACCATCGACCTGCTCCGCCGCCAGCAGCAGGCCATCGAGCAGGAGATCGACAAGTACGCCAGCGACATCCGGTCCAAGTGGGTGCTGGCCAACCGCATCCAGCCCCTGCCGGGCGGCGGCAGCAGCGAGCAGGCGGCGCTCATCTCCCGCGACCCCGCGGAGCTGGAGCTGATGGTCGACATCGCCGAGAAGAACGCCTCCAACAACCGCAAGGAGACCGAGCGCCTCGGCTACCTCCAGCGGCAGATCGACAAGGCCAAGGCCTCGATCATCGAGCAGAACGACAAGCTCAAGGAGGCCAGCCGCGAGCTCGAGAAGCTCCGCTTCCAGCAGGAGAGCATCGGCGACGTCACGATCATCAGCGAGGGCAACTCGCCGACGCTGGCCATCGACAACCGCATCAAGTTCGGCCTGCTCGGGTTCATGGCCGGCGGGGGCCTGCCGGTCGCGCTGCTGCTGCTGGTCGGCCTGATGGACCGGCGCTACCGCTACAGCGACGAGCCGGGCGTGGACGTCAGCGGCATCACGCTGCTGGGCATCCTGCCGAACCTGCCCGACCGCCTCAGCGACCCGGAGCAGGCCGCCATCGCCGCCCACTGCGTGCACCAGATCCGCACGATGCTGCAGATCAACGGCTCGACGCTGGGCGCCGGCGGCGCCGCCGACGAGACGGCCGAGCGCCGCGTCTTCGCGGTCACCAGCGCCAGCCCCGGGGACGGCAAGACGAGCCTCACGCTCGCGCTGGGGCTGTCGTACGCCGCCTGCGGCACGCAGACGCTGCTGATCGACTGCGACCTGGTTGGCGGCGGGCTGACGAGCCGCATGAACGTGAACGCGTCCGAGGGCGTGCTGGAGGCGATCGCCGACCGCGCGCTGCTCAGCTACGTCCGCACCACCGACATCGCCGACGTCTCGATCCTGCCGGTCGGCAACGCCCGCGGCCACCACGCCAGCACGCTGTCGCCCGGCGCGCTGCGGCGGCTGATCGACGAGGCCAAGAAGCACTTCGAGGTGATCCTGATCGACACCGGCCCGATCCTCGGCAGCATCGAGGCGAGCCTGGTGTGCGCGGCGGCGGACGGGGTCGTGCTCACCGTCGCCCGCGGCCAGCAGCGGCCCATGGTCGAGAAGGCCCTGAGCCACCTGGCGGCGATCGGCGCCCGGCTGGCGGGCGTGGTGTTCAACCGCGCCCAGACCAGCGACTTCGAGCGGTCCATCAGCGGCATGTCCGTCCGCTCGATCTCGCGCCACCCCGCCGGCGGCAACGGCCACGGCAACGGCGCCTCCAACGGCCACGGCCGTTACGGCCCGGTCGCCAAAGCGGTGGCGGGGGAACAGGAGTGAGGGATTTGAGATCTCAGATTTCAGATTTGAGATTTCAAATTTGAGATTCGAGATCTCAGATTGCGGGATTCACGGATGACCGTCGTTGACGCCCCGATTGCCGCTGCCACGACCGCGCCGCCGGCCGGCGGGACTGCCGCGGACCCGGATCCGGCGGTGGCCCCGTCTGCGACCCCCTCCCCCTCCAACGGCGCACCCCGCACGGTCTGGGGCCTGGACCCGATCCAGCTCCACACGCGCTACTGGGCGTCGCACGGCGTGCAGGTCGTGCGGCAGGGGGAGCCGTCCGAAATCGTCCGGCACGCCGAGCTGTTCCTCCTCATCGAGTCCGACGCGCTGGCCGTCTTCCGGCTCGCGCCGCTGATGGAGGCGCTCAACTGGGTCAAGCCGACGGTCCTGTTCGTCCGGCTGCACGACGTCCGCGAGCGCGGCTACCGAGAGAGCGTCGTCACCGGCCCCGACGGCAAGTTCCTGCGCTTCCAGCGGCTCTACGAGACGTCCCGGCGGCTGACGCGCGTCGTGCTCACGCCCGACCGTGACGTCGCCCAGCTCTGGCAGTCGGCGCCCGACCCCCGCGCCGGCTGGCGCAGGCTCCGCCGCGTCGCGCGCCGCACCGAGAGCGCCACCGAGAGCGTGGGCGGCCACGCCTACGACCGCTACGACGACCGGGACCTGGCCCACTTCATGCACCACCTGCTGCAGGCGTGGAAGTGGCCGGAGAGCACCGTCGCGCGGGTGGAGAAGATCAGTCCCACCGTGTGGGCCGACCCCGCGGCGAAGGTGGACGCGGGCGCGCGGTTCATCGGCCCCGTGTGGGTCGGCGCGGGCCGCGCCGTCGAGCCCGCCACGACCGTCGTCGGCCCCGCCGTCATGTGGGACGCGCCGGGCGCGCGGCCGAGCACGGGCGAGATCTCGTGGCTGGAGATCGAGCGGCCCGACCCGCCGGAGGAGCCGGCCGTCAAGGACGCCGGCGTCTTCGACCGCGCCTTCAAGCTCTGCTTCGACTACGTTGCGGCGTTCTGCGGGCTGGTCCTGACGCTGCCGCTGTACCCGTTCGTCATGTTCGCCATCTGGCTGGAGGACGGCCGGCCGTTCTTCTTCGCCCACCGCCGCGAGACGGTCGGCGGGCGTGAGTTCGGCTGCCTCAAGTTCCGCTCGATGCGCAAGGACGCCGAGAAGGTCAAGGCGGAGCTGCGCAAGCTCAACCAGGCGGACGGCCCGCAGTTCTACATCGAGAACGACCCGCGGCTGACGCGCGTGGGCAAGTTCCTCCGCAAGTACAACCTCGACGAGCTGCCGCAGGTGTTCAACGTGCTCGCCGGCCACATGTCGATCGTCGGCCCCCGCCCCAGCCCGCACGCCGAGAACCAGTTCTGCCCGGCCTGGCGGGAGGCGCGGCTGAGCGTGAAGCCGGGCATCACGGGCCTCTGGCAGATCAAGCGCACCCGCCGCCGCGGGTCCGACTTCCAGGAGTGGATCAAGTACGACATCGAGTACGTCGAGAAGCGCTCCTGGTGGCTCGACCTGGTCATCATCTGGAAGACTTTTGCGATGGTGGTCTTCAAGGTGAGCCGATCCTAAAGCCGTCACTGGTCACTCGTCACTTGTCACTCGCGGGGCGCCCGCGAGACTGACGGGCGCCCCGCGAGTGACCAGTGGCAAGTGACGAGTGACAACCGACCACTCCCCCCAATGAGCATCCGCGCCAAAACGAAGCGTCGCCTGATCGTCGTGGCCGTCGGCCTGCTGCTGGTGGTCGGGGCGGGGCTGGGCGTGTACCTGCGGTACCTCCAGAAGTTCGACGCGGCCGTCGCGGCGCACCGGAAGAACGCGATGGCGGCGTACGCGGCCGGGGACTACGCCGGCGCGCTGCCCCACTTCGACAAGTACCTGACCCTCAGCAAGACCGCCGAGCGCCCGGCCGGGAAGGCCGACACCGAGGCGCTGCTGGCCTACGGCAAGAGCCGCGCCGCCATCGAGACCCCGAGCAACCGGCACCTCTGGGAGGCCAAGAACGTCTTCGAGCGGTACCTGGCGCTGCGCCCGGGCGACTCCGAGGCGCAGGGGATGCTGCTGGACATCTACCCGAAGCTCAACCACAACCAGGAGGCGATCGGGCTGGCCGACGAGGTGCTGTCGCGCGACCCCAACGACACGCGGGCCCTGCGCAGCAAGACGCGGGCGCTGATCCAGAAGGGGTTGCTCCAGGAGCCCAAGGCGTTCGGGGACGCGCTGGCCGTCGCCGAGAAGCTCAACGCCGTCGCCCCGCTGGACCTGAACGGCCACCTGCTGGCGCAGTACACGCTGTTCTGCCTGAAGCGGCCGGCCGACGAGGTGATCGGCCGCGCCAACGACCTGCTGGCCGACCACCCCGACGACCCGCGGTTCGAGCTGCTGCTGGCGTCGGCATACCTCTACGCCGACCGGATGGAGCCGGCGCGGCAGTGGCTGAAGTCGGCGGCGTCGCGCAAGGCGCCGGACGTGGCGTTCGTGGACGAGCTGGTGACGCGGCTGGACTCGGTCGGGCAGTTCGCCCAGTCGCAGGAGGTGCTGGAGCGCGCCGCCGGCGACTTCCCGGGGGAGGCCTCGCTGACCCGCGCCGCGATCGAACGGCTGTGGCAGGCGGGGCGTTACGACGCGGTCCTGGAGCGGCTGGGTGGGATGGACCCGCGGTCGCCGAAGAGCGACCCGGCCCTGGTCGGCCTCCGCGCGCTGACGCTGCTGAAGCACCCGGGGATGGACAAGGAGGCCGCGCCGATCATCGAGGCGCTGTCGGAGCGGGCCGGGACGGACAACGTGGCGCTGGCGTGGTCCACGGCGCTGAAGACGCTGTCGCCGTGGCTCGGCGGCGACGCCTTTTCGACCACCCGCCCCGGCGCCCCCGGGGGCAACTCCGCCGGGGGCAGCGCCGCCGGGGCCGACTCCGCCGGCGCCGGGGCGCTGCTGAAGGAGGGCGTCGAGAAGCTGAAGGCGTCGCTGGAAAAGGACCCGGGCAACCCCTTCTTCCACTACTACCTGGCCGCGTTTTACAAGGGGCTCGGGGAGCGGACGCTGGCGATCGAGTCCCTGAACCAGGCGTGGCGGCGCGCGCCCGCGTGGGCCGAGCCGCGGCGGGCCGCGGCGGGACTGCTGGCGGAGGAGGGCCGCTACGCCGAGGCCGTCCGCCGCGCCGAGGACGCCTACCGCCGCTCCCCCGGCGACCTCGACGTGGTGGTCACTTGGGCGCAGGCGGCGTACGGGCTCCTGGAGACCTTGCCGGAGCAGCGCGAGCTGGACCGGTTGCTGCGCATGGTCCAGGAGATCCAGCGGGTCGCGCCGGGCGAGCCCAACACGCTGCCGATCTACGCGGCGGTGCTGGCCCGCAGCGGCAAGCCCGAGGACGCCGGGGACGTGGTCCGCTCGGCCCTGTCTGCCAAGCCCCCCCACCCGCCCGAAGTGCTGGCGCGGCTGGCGGCGGTGAGCCGAGAGGCGGGGCTGGGGATGGACGAGGAGATCGCGGGGCTGCTGCGCGACCGGGTCGCCGAGGGCGGGCCCGGCGCCGCGTACACGGCCGCGGTGGAGCGCTACTACGCGGGGGAACCCGCCGAGGGGTTGAAGCTCCTGAAGGACGCCGCGGCGAAGGCGGCCGGCGGCGACGACAAGCGGGCGACGCCGCAGTGGCGGCGGGTGGTGGCCCAGTACCTGGACCTCGCAGGCGACCCGGAAGCCCTGAAGCACTGGGTGGAGCTGGCC
>Ga0075431_100006916_pt1 | contig 11276 bp, 9 predicted proteins | sample RhiMetdeltSRZDD5_FD_75297 | JGI IMG/M metagenome (GOLD analysis project Ga0075431, IMG submission 75297) | Populus rhizosphere microbial communities from Tennessee, USA - Rhizosphere MetaG P. deltoides SRZDD5 | ecosystem: Host-associated > Plants > Roots > Rhizosphere > Soil | place: USA...
AGGTTGTGCGTGTAATCGGCGAAAAGCACGAGAGCTGCGAGACCCGCGGAACCGATCGCATATCCTTTGGTGACCGCTTTTGTCGTGTTGCCCACTGCGTCGAGCGGATCCGTTACGGCGCGAACCGTGTCGGGAAGCTCGGCCATTTCCGCAATGCCGCCGGCGTTATCGGTGATCGGCCCGTAGGCGTCGAGCGCCACGATCATGCCGGTCATGGAAAGCATCGCGGTCGCGGCGATCGCGATGCCGTAGAGGCCCGCGAGCTGGAACGCCGCCCAGATCGCGACACACACCGCGAGCACCGGCAGCGCGGTCGCTTTCATCGAGACGCCGAGGCCCGCGATGATGTTGGTCGCATGCCCCGTGGTCGATGCGGCTGCAACGTGGCGCACGGGCGAGAATTCCGTCGCCGTGTAGTACTCCGTGATGACGACCATCGCGGCGGTGAGCGCGAGCCCGACGAGCGAAGCACCGAAGAGGCTGGCGCGCAGCTCCGGACCCATCATCGCGTCGGTAATGAACCAGAACGCGATCGCGGCGAGCACGCCGGACACGATCACGCCTTTGTAGAGCGCGCCCATGATCTTGCCGCCTTCGCTCGTCTTCACGAAGAAGGTTCCGATGATCGACGCGATGATCGAAGCGCCGCCGAGCACGAGTGGATAGATGACGGCGTGGCTGGTGAGCGCCTTCAGCGCAGGGTCCGCGGCGAAGAGCAGGGCGCCGAGCAACATCGTGGCGATGATCGTCACCGCGTAGGTCTCGAACAGGTCGGCCGCCATGCCGGCGCAGTCACCCACGTTGTCGCCGACGTTGTCCGCAATCACCGCAGGGTTGCGCGGATCGTCCTCGGGGATGCCGGCTTCCACCTTACCGACGAGATCGGCGCCGACGTCCGCGCCTTTGGTGAAGATGCCACCGCCCAGCCGCGCGAAAATCGAGATCAGCGAGCCGCCAAATGCGAAGCCCACGAGCGCGTGCAGCGCGACGTCACCGCCCCACAGCTTGTCGGCGAGCCAGAAGTAGCCGACTACGCCGAGCAGACCAAGGCCGACCACCAGCATGCCGGTGATCGCGCCGCCGCGGAAAGCGATCTTCAGCGCTGCATTGATGCCCTGGCGTGCCGCTTCCGCGGTGCGAACGTTCGAGCGCACCGATATCCACATGCCCGTGTAACCCGCGAGGCCCGACAGCACCGCCCCGATGAGAAATCCGAGCGCGGTCGGCCAGCCGAGCGAGAAACCCAGGACTACGAACAGAATGGCGCCGACGATGCTGATCGTCGTGTACTGGCGGTTCAGATAGGCTTGCGCGCCCTGCTGAATAGCCGCGGCGATTTCGCGCATGCGGTCGTTGCCGCTCGGCTGAGACAGCACCCACCTGATCGAGAATACCCCATACAGCAGGGCGGCAACCGCGCAGGCGAGCGCGAAGATGAGATACGACGACAACGCCATTATTCACTCCCGTGTGTATCGATTTGTTGGTTACGCTCGTTTCCCGACGCTCGTGTCCAGCGCCGCGAAGATGCGGTCTCGGATGTCTTCAACTGCACCTTTGCCGGAGATCTTCACGTAGCGGAGCGCACCCGGCGCACCCCCCGCCGCCCACTTCGAGTAGTACTCGACGAGCGGTTTGGTCTCGCTGTGATAGCTCGCTATGCGCTTTCGTACGGTCTCTTCGCGGTCATCCGGCCGCTGCACGAGCGGTTCTCCCGTGATGTCGTCCTTCCCGTCCACTTTCGGAGGATTGAAGTGGACGTGGTACGAGCGCCCCGAGCCCGGGTGCACGCGACGGCCGCTCATCCTGTGCAGGATCTCTTCGTCCCCGACCTCGAGCTGCACCACGGCATCCAGGTCGACGCCCGCGGCCCGCAGCGCTTCGGCCTGCGCGATGTTGCGCGGAAAACCATCGAAGATGAAGCCCTTCGCCGCATCCGGCTGCCGCACGCGCTCCTTCACGAGCTCGATCACGAGCGGATCGGGCACCAGCGCGCCACGGTCCATGTAGCCCTTCGCTTCCTTACCGAGAGCCGAGCCCGCTTTCGTCGCGGCGCGCAGCATGTCTCCAGTCGAAATCTGCGGGATGCCGTATCGGGCGCTCAGATACTGCGCCTGAGTTCCTTTGCCGGCGCCGGGCAGGCCGAGCAGGAGTATACGCATGACGGGCGAGTAAGGGAGATAGTGTTCGCCGCAATTGCAGCGCTCGGCGGCAACGCCGTTCGCTCAGGCAAACGTGTTCGAATTAAAGCGCGAAATTATAATGGTTTTCGGGCACTTACGAAAAGCGCTTCGAGGTGCGGAGCGCGCGGCGTGCGCGCTCGAGGTCCGCAGGCGTATCGATGCCGGGGTGAGGCGCGCTTTTCGTGATCGCGACGCTGATGCTATGGCCGTGCGCCAGCGCGCGTAATTGCTCCAGTGCCTCGAAGCGCTCGATCGGCGGCGGGTCGAGCGTCGTGAACTCGCGCAGGAACGCAGCGCGATATGCATAAATGCCGAGGTGGCGATACACGGGGAGACCTCGGGGTATCGCCCGGATACCCCGCGCGAACGCGTCTCTCGCGTAAGGTATCGGGGCACGACTGAAATAGAGCGCATCTCCGGCGAGATCGAGCACGACTTTGACAATGTTCGGATCGGTGAGCTCGCTGGCGTGTGCGAGCGGACAAGCGGCAGTGGAGATCTGAGCGCTGCGACGCTTATCCAGCAATTCGGCAACGCGGCGGATCAGCGCGGGTGCGATGAGCGGTTCATCGCCTTGCACGTTCACGATGATGCGGCGCGGCCCGTACCGCCGCTTTGCAACCACTTCCGCGAGGCGGTCCGTGCCCGAAGCGTGATCGGCACGCGTCATTTCGGTTTGGTAGCCGGCCGCTTCGACGGCCTCGGCGATGCCCGCATGGTCCGTCGCCACGACCACCTCTGCGGCGCCACTCTTACGCGCCTGTTCGGCCACCCGCACGATCATCGGCTTGCCCGCGAGATCGGCGAGCGGCTTGCCGGGAAAACGCGACGATCCGTAACGGGCGGGGATGATGACGACGAAGCTCAGGAAACTTCTTCCTCCGGCGGGAGCTTCCTCGCCTCGTCTTCGAGCATCACGGGAATGTCGTCTCGTATCGGGTAGCCGAGCCTGCACGGCCGGCAGATGAGCTCGCCAGCGGCTTTGCGGTAGACGAGGGGCCCTTTGCAAAGGGGGCACACGAGGATATCGAGAAGGCGGGGATTCATATTTTCAGTTTACGCAGAACGAGCTCGCCGAGCTCTGACTCCGGCATCGCGTCGACGCGGAGAGCCCAGTGAGTTTCCGCCGCGAACGCCGCGCATTTTACCGCATCCTTTTCTGTCATCAGGATCGCGTCTGCGTCGGGGAAAGCGAGATCGGCGGCTACATACCGATGATGGTCCCGAAACGCATGCGCCTCGAATTGCAGTCCGAGCGCTTCGAGATGCGCGAAAAAGCGCTGCGGATTTCCGATGCCGGCGATCGCGTGCACGCGTAGCCTGTGGAAATGCGCGGGACCGACGGTGTGATCGGGATTGAGCACATTGCGGAATTCGCGCCCATTGAGCTGCATGGTGAGCGTGCGCCGGGGTGTCTCGAGCGGGCGTGCGGGTCCGTTTACAACGACCGCATCCACGGTGCGCAGCCTCGAAAGCGGTTCGCGCAGAGGTCCTGCGGGCAGCATGAATCCGTTGCCGAAACCGCGTCCACCGTCCACGACCGCGAATTCGACGTCGCGCTGAAGCCGGTAGTGCTGAAGTCCGTCATCGCTCACGATGACGTCGCACTCGGGGTGTGCGCGCAGCAGTGCCTCGGCGGTTGCGGCGCGGTTCTCGCCCACCCAGACCGGGCGAGCGCTCCGATGGGCGAGCAACACGGGTTCATCGCCCCCGGTCTTGGGATCAGAGCCTGCCGTTACAGGCCTTGGCGTACGCGCAGTGGAGCCGTAGCCGCGGCTCACGATGCCGGGGCGGAAGCCATGATCCGACAGAAAAGTCGCCAGCCAGAGCACGAGCGGCGTTTTTCCAGTGCCGCCGACGGTGATGTTGCCGACGACGATCACCGGCACGCCCAGCCGTAGCGATGGTAGAAGCGAAGCGCGATACGCAGCGCGACGCAGGGCGACGATGCTGCGAAAAACGAGGCTCAGGGGATACAGCAGCGCACTGACGAGGGTGACGCGCTGCCAGTGGCGTTCTATCCACCTCACTTCGCAGGCGCTTGGGTCGTAAACGTGATTTTGCCGTAACCGGCGCTCTGTGCCGCTTCCATGACTCGAATGACCGACTGGTGCGAGGCTTCGGCATCCGCGTTGATGACGATGACCGGGTCCTTCATGCTTCCAGCCGCGCGCTTCAATTCGGCCGCGAGCGCATCGCGGTTTCCCTGCGGCACGATGCTCTTGTTGATCGAGTATGTGCCTTTGGTGTCGACACCCACGTCGATCTGATCGACGCGCTCGGGCGCCTTCGTCGCATCCGCCGTCGGCAGATTGATCTGCAGCTCCGCGAATCGCGAATACGTCGTCGTGACCATCAGAAAGATCAGGATCACGAGAAGAACGTCGATCAACGGAATGAAATTGATCTCCGGCTCTTCGCGCAAGCCCCGAAATCTGAATCTCATGCCTGACGCTCGCCGTGCAGGATTTCCACGAGCTTGATCGCCTGCAGCTCCATGTCGACGAGCATTGCGTCGACTTTCGCGCGGTAGTAACGATAGAAAATCATGCTCGGAACCGCGACGACCAGGCCGAAGGCCGTGTTATAGAGTGCGATCGAAATGCCGTGCGCGAGCACGAGCGGATTGCCGCCTTGAGGCGTCTGCGAGCCGAAGATTTCGATCATGCCGATCACGGTGCCGAACAGACCGAGCAGCGGCCCGATGGCGGCGATCGTGCCGAGCGTGGTCAGGAAACGTTCGAGCTCGATCGCGACAGCGCGGCCCGCTTCCTCGATCGCTTCCTTCATTACGGCGGCAGAGCTCGAGAAATTTCGCAGCGCAGCAGCGAAGACCTGGCCGAGCGGCGAGTGCTCCGCAAGGCGGTTCACCATCTCGGGCGTGACACCGTTCTGCCGGTGTTCCTGCACGACGCGCGCGAGCAGCTCGCGGGGAACGACGAGATTGCGGCGGAGCGTCCACATGCGCTCGCCGATGATCGCGAGCGCGATAATGGAGCATAGAATCAGGGGCCAAATCGGCCAGCCCGCCGCTTCGATAATGGATAACAACTGAGGGCTCCCGAAAAGTGCGCGTCACTTTAATGGGCCGCGCCTCTTTGGGCAAGCAAGCTCAAGTGCTCCGTGACGAAGGTTTACTAAGCGAAGCGTGTATCTGGAAAATTCGCTTTCTCCACAATGTCTGTGGATAACATTGTGAGCAGCGTTTGAAAATGGCGGCTAAGTGAGGCGCCGGTATAGGAAAATATTGTTTCGCCCAAGAATTACTCGCAACCGTATGTGCTGCCGATTCAATGACTTATCACCTCTCTCAGGGGCAATTACCTCTGAGTAGCCGTGAATGTGACCAACGTGTGACTGCTGTGGATGAATCACAAATTCCGGCCGATTTCAAGTATCAGGCTCAAGCCTTGAATAGTCGCGTATTTTTTTCCAAACGCGGTCGCTGATGCCGCGCGCGATCTACGATTCATCGTCGTCCACGCTCGACCTCGCGATCGATGCTGCAGCGCCACGTGTCCTCTCCGTGACAGAGCTCAATCGCCTCGCTCGTGCGGCGCTGGAGCAGCACCTGCCGCTCTCGTGGGTCTCGGGGGAAATCTCCAATTTCAAGCGGTACGACTCGGGCCACTGCTATTTCACGCTGAAGGACGAGAACGCGCAGGTCGAATGCGTGATGTTTCGGCAGAAAGCGACGTTGCTTGGCTGGCAGCCCGAAAGCGGCATGCAGGTGGAAGTCCGCGCGAGCGCCACGCTTTATGAGGCTCGCGGCAAATTCCAGATCACCGTCGAGGCAATGCGACGCGCGGGCCTCGGAGCGCTGTACGAAGCGTTCGAACGGTCGAAAGCGCGGCTCGAACGCGAAGGTCTTTTCGACCCGGCCCGAAAGCGCGTACTGCCGAGATTTCCACGCACGCTGGGCATCGTCACGTCGCCCAAAGCAGCCGCGCTGCGCGACGTGCTCACGATCCTCGAGCGCCGTGCGCCTGGGCTTCAGGTGATCATCTACCCGACGCCGGTGCAGGGCGAGGGAGCGGCCGCAAGAATTGCAGAAGCCATCACGATCGCTGGCACGCGCGCCGAATGCGATGTGCTCATCGTGTGTCGGGGCGGCGGCAGCATCGAGGATCTCTGGGCATACAACGACGAGCGGCTAGCGCGCGTGATTCGTGCGTGTCCCATTCCGATCGTATCGGGCGTCGGGCACGAAACCGATTTCACCATCGCCGATTTCGTCGCAGACGTGCGAGCGCCTACGCCGACCGCGGCCGCACAGCTCGCGAGTCCCGACCGGCTCGAGACATGCGAGCAGCTGCGACAGCTCGAGCTGCGTATCGCGCGGGTTATCAAACGTGGTCTCGAAGACCGGATGCAGCGCCTCGACTATCTGTCGAAGTGTCTGGTCCATCCAGGGGATCGTCTGCGCAGCCAGATGCAGCATCTCACGCATCTCGCGAACCGTCTCTGCGGCAGCTGGAACCGATATGCCGATGCCCGAACATGGGATGCGAGGCGCGCCGCGCACGAGCTCGCGACGGCGCGTCCCGATCTGCCCCGGCTCGAACGACACTGGGCGGAGCTCGTGCGGCGGCTCCGCGACGGCAGTCGCGCCCGAGTTGCGGGCGCGGGCGTACGGCTCGCCGCGCTCGAATCGCATTTGAAACACCTGAATCCGGAGCTCGTGCTCGAGCGCGGGTACAGCATTGCGGTCGACAGCGCCGGGGCCATCGTGCGCGATGCGTCTCAGCTCACGCGCGATGACGAGCTCAACGTTACGTTTGCGCGAGGCTCGGCGCGGACACGCGTCGAAGCGGTGACAAAAAGGGCTGAGGACGAGAGGTGATCAGGAGAGCGGTAGCCTGATCACTTCTTCAAAAAGCGAGCGCGTCAAGCTCAGCCCTGACGTATTCGGTCACCCGTGCCGCAAGATCTTCCTGCAAACAATCGAATAGCACGACGTCCGGCATCGATCTCAGCCACGTGAGCTGGCGCTTGGCGAGCTGGCGGGTCGCAGCGATACCGTGGCTGCGCAACCCCTCGAAATCGAGCTGGCCCGCCAGGTGCTGCCACGCCTGGCGATATCCGACGCAGCGCATGGACGGCAGCGTCGGGTCGAGCCCGTATGTTTCGCGAAGTTCTTCGACCTCTCGCAGCAGCCCGTTGGCGAGCATCTCGTCGAAACGCTTTTCGATCCGCTCGTGCAGCACGGCGCGATCGCCGGGAACGAGCGCAATCTTGAGGGGCGTGTACGGAAAGTACACGTAGCGCGGCTTCTGCAGAAGCTCGCCCAGCGTTTTACCCGTGATGTAGTACACCTCGAGCGCCCGCTGTATGCGTTGTGCGTCGGTGGGCTCGAGCCGCGCCGCCGTGTCGGGATCGAGCGCCTTCAATTTGGCATGCACGGCAGGCCATCCGGATTCCTGCGCCATCGTGTCGATCACGAGGCGGATGGCGGGATCGGCTTCGGGAAGCTCGTTCAGACCCTCCAGGAGCGCTTTGAAATACAGCATCGTGCCGCCGACGAGCAGGGGAATGCGGCGACGTTCCGTGATCTCCCGCATGACGGCGAGCGCGTCGTCGCGAAAGCGCGCGGCGGAGTAGGACTCGTGAGGCTCGATCACGTCGACGAGATGATGTGGAACTGCGTCGAGCGTGTGGCGACCGGGTTTCGCCGTCCCGATGTCCATGCCTTTGTACACGAGCGCAGAATCGACGCTCACGATTTCGCACGGCAGCATGCGCGCGAGCTCCAGCGCGACGGCGGTCTTGCCGCTCGCCGTCGGCCCCATCAACAGTATTGCTGGTGGATTTTGCGCCACGGCTTACCGCTCACGGCTTACGGTTCACGAGCGCGCTCAGCGTCCTCGCATGAACAGCCGGTCGAGCTCACTCAGCGAGATCTGATGCCACGTCGGACGTCCGTGATTGCACTGGCCAGAGCGTTCCGTCCGCTCCATATCGCGGAGCAACGCGTTCATCTCGGCCACCGTGAGCCGACGGTTCGCCCTCACGGCGGCGTGACATGCCATCGTCGCGAGCATTTCGTTCCGGCGTTCCGTCAGCACGCGGCTCGCGCCGAATGCACTCAACTCCCGGAGCACGTCGCGCGCGAGCTCGCGCGCGTCCGCGTCCTGCAACATCGCGGGCACGCCGCGCACGACAAGGGCGGTGGGCGACGCCGGTGCGACATCGAAGCCCAGCATGAGCAAGGTCTCGCGTTCCTCTTCGGCAACTGAAATTTCCAGCGCTTCAGCCGTGAAAACCACCGGCACGAGGAGCGGCTGCATGGGGACGCGGCTTGCGTCGAGGCTTTCTTTGAGCCGCTCGTAGACGATGCGCTCGTGCGCCGCGTGCATGTCGACGATCACGAGCCCGTGCTCGTTTTGCGCGAGGATGTACACACCGGCAAGCTGCGCGAGCGCAGACCCGAGCGGCATGGCGGCGTCTTCCGACATGGCGGGCGGCGGGTGAGCGGCAGGCCGGCTGCCGAAAAGTGTCTCGTAGAAGCCGGCGCTTTGCGCGGCTCCCAGGGCGATCGCCTGCTGGTGCACATACGGCGTCACCGACAGCGGCGACGCGCTCGACTCTTCCGTGCGTGTTTCCGCCGCCACCGCATGCGCGACGCTCTTCGACAAAGCCCTGGCGACCGCATGAAAAACGAACTGATGTATCGCACGCGCGTCACGAAAGCGTACTTCGATCTTGGTGGGGTGCACGTTGACATCGACGGCCTGGGGATCGACGTCCAGATAGAGCACGTAAGCGGGATGCCGTTCGTGGTGAAGCACATCCTGGTATGCCTGACGCAGCGCGTGCGCAAGCAAACGGTCGCGCACGAAACGTCCGTTCACGAAAAAATATTGCGCCTCGCGCGCGGCGCCCGCTTGCTCGGGCTTGCCCACGCAACCGTACAGCCGCACACCGGCTGCGCTTTCGTCCAGCAGCAAGGCGGAGCTTCCGAATTCCTCTCCGAGGAGCGCACCGATGCGTGCGTCGAGCGACTGCGCCTTGAGATGCCAGCGGGCGCGGGCGTTGTGCTGAACCGAGAAGGCGGTGCCGCAGCGCGACAACGCGATCCGCTTGAACGCTTCGTCGCAGTGCGCGTATTCCGTGGTCTCGGATTTCAGGAACTTGCGGCGCGCAGGCGTGTTGAAGTAGAGATCGCGCACCTCGATGGTCGTGCCGGCCGAAAGCGTGGCGGGGGTGGGGGCAGCGACTTCCGGCCCCTCGGCCGAAACGGCCCACGCGTGCGGGTCGTCGGCACGCCGACTGACGATGCTGACCCGCGACACCGACGCGATACTCGCCAGCGCTTCGCCGCGAAAACCCAGGCTCGCAACGCGCTCGAGGTCGTTCAGCGAAGCGATCTTGCTGGTCGCGTGACGCGCCAGCGCGAGCGGCAGGTCATGGCGCGCCATGCCGCAGCCATCGTCCGTGACTTTGATGAGTCGCATACCGCCCGCGGCGAGTTGGACCGAGATCGCGCGCGCACCTGCGTCGAGGCTGTTCTCGAGCAACTCTTTCAGTGCGGAGGACGGGCGATCGACGACCTCGCCCGCCGCGATCTGATTGACGAGGAGCTCAGGCAGGACTTTGATCGTCGGCATGCCGAATTATAGCTGCGCGACCCCGTGCCCCTACGAAGAGCGGCGCGCTTTGCAGATGGGAACTGATTGATTTGTCGGTCGTATCGGCAGGCGGGCCCGCGGTAGGCAGCTTCTCCTGGCGCATCTCGACGGTTTCTCCAGGAACGCGGGACGTTGATGGAGATCAATGGCTTCGGAGCCCCCTTTGCTATAGTTCGCGGGTCGTAAAAGGGCAGTATCCACAGTCGGGTAAGAGAAGGGGATTTCATGGCTCATGTCATGGCAGTGCCGCAGGGGGCCGTAACGTCGGCGCCCGAAGCCGTTGCGGAAGCGCAGGTCATCGGCGTTCCGAAAGAGACCTTTCCGGGTGAGAAGCGGGTCGCCACGGTACCTGAAGTGGTCGAAAAGCTGATCAAGCTCGGCTTCAGAGTCGTGGTGCAGTCAGGCGCAGGCGACGAAGCCAACTTCAACGACGACTCCTATCGCGCTGCGGGCGCCGAGATCGTTTCGGACGCCACCCAGTTGTGGGCGAGCGCCGATATCGTGTTCAAGGTCCGTGCCCCGCAGGAGGACGAAGTCGCGATGATCCGCCCGGGGCAAACCCTGGTGTCCTTCATCTGGCCCGCGCAGAACCCGGAGCTCATGCAGAAGCTCGCGGCGAGAAAAGCGACGGTGCTCGCCATCGACTCGTTGCCTCGCACGCTCTCCCGCGCGCAAAAGATGGACGCGTTGACCTCCATGGCCGGCGTCAGCGGTTACCGCGCCGTCATCGAGGCCGCCCACGCGTTCGGGCGCCCCTTGAACGGGCAGGTGACTGCCGCCGGCAAGATCCCACCGGCCAAGGTCTTCATCGCCGGCGCTGGCGTGGCCGGCCTGGCTGCGATCGGCACCGCCGTTAGCTTGGGCGCCATCGTGCGCGCCAACGACACTCGTTCGGAAGTGGCCGACCAAGTGAAGTCCATGGGCGGCGAATTCGTGAAGGTCGATTATGAGGAAGAAGGCTCCGGCGGCGGTGGCTACGCCAAGGTGATGAGCGAGGGCTTCCAGCAGGCCCAGCGTGAGATGTACGCAAAGCAGGCCAAGGAGGTGGACATCATCATCACCACGGCGCTGATCCCCGGTAAGCCGGCGCCCAGGCTGATCACCGCCGATATGGTCAAGAGCATGAAGGCGGGCAGCATCATCGTGGACATGGCGGCAGAGCAGGCCGGCAACTGCGAACTGACCGAGCCGAACAAGGCGGTCGTGAAGCACGGCGTGACAATCATCGGCTACACGGATCTGCCGAGCCGTCTCGCGAAGCAGTCGAGCACGCTTTACGCGACGAACCTGCTGCGGCTCACCGAAGAGCTCTGCAAGACAAAAGACGGCAAGATCGACGTCAACATGGAAGACGATGCGATCCGCGGCCTGACGGTCATCAAGGAAGGCGGCATCACGTGGCCGCCGCCCGCGCCGAAGCTCTCACTCGCGCCCGCAGCCCCGGCTGCGAAGCCTGCTCCTGCCG
>Ga0075431_100006917_pt1 | contig 11276 bp, 9 predicted proteins | sample RhiMetdeltSRZDD5_FD_75297 | JGI IMG/M metagenome (GOLD analysis project Ga0075431, IMG submission 75297) | Populus rhizosphere microbial communities from Tennessee, USA - Rhizosphere MetaG P. deltoides SRZDD5 | ecosystem: Host-associated > Plants > Roots > Rhizosphere > Soil | place: USA...
TCGCCGCGGCGGTCTCGGCGCTCGGCGGCCTTGCCCCGGAGAGAGCCCTGCTGGAGTACACCAACCTCTACATCCGATTCGGGCTGGGACGGGCGTTCGACCCCGCGCATCCGGGCTGGCGGGAGTACCTGGCGGGTCTACGGGGCGCGAGCGATCCGGGAGCGTGGACCCACGCCTTCTCGCTGAAGCGATCGCCGGGGATGGCGGCGCCGGGGCTGGTCGCGACGTTCGGGTGCTTCTCGTACGCGCTCCTCGGGGACGACCGCCTGCGGCTGCACTTCCACAACGCCGAGCCGGACGACCACTCGCCCCTCGCGCTCGATCGCCGCGAGCAGCGGCGGGCCGAGCTGGCCGCGCTCTTCGCGCACGTCGAGCGCGCCGAACGACGACCGCTCACGGTGATCGGCGCGTCGTGGATGTATCACCTCGAGGCGTACCGTCGTCTGTTCCCGCCCGCGTACCTGGCGACCGCCCAGGTCCTTCACGGCCGCTTTCAGCACATGCCCCTGTGGGGCCAGTTCGTGGACCGCCGCGGCATGCTGCGGGAAGAGGGGGCGCGCCAGCTCCGGGAACTCGTCCACGGCCTGACGAGCCTCGAGGGGCTCGACCGGTGCTTTCCGCTGTCGGTGCTCCGTCTCGAGGCGCCGGTGGGCGAGTTCTACGACTTCTACGTCGGGCGGCCCTAGAAGAACTCGCGCGTGGCGAGACGGGCGCCCGCGGCGAGGGTCGCGAGCTTGGCCCAGACGATGTCCGGGTCGACCGCCGACTGGCCGACCCAGGTGCCGAATCCGCAGTCGGTGCCGGCGATCACGTTCTCCCGGCCGACGAGCTTCGCGTAGCGGCCGATGCGCTCGGCCACCAGCTCGGGGTGCTCGATGAAGTTCGTCGTCGAGTCGATCACACCGGGGATCAGCACCTTGCCGGCCGGCAGCTTCACGCGCTCGAAGACTCGCCATTCGTGGGCGTGACGCGGGTTAGAGGCCTCGAAGGAGATGCCGTTGGGCCGGGCGGCGAAGACCACGTCGATGACGTCGGCGAGGGGCACGTCGTAGTGGTGCGGGCCCTCGTAGTTGCCCCAGCACAGGTGCACGCGCGCCTGGTCGGGCGGGACGTTGGCCAGCGCGTGGTTCAGCGCCTCGATGTGCAGGCGCGCTGCCTTGCGGAACTGCTCGGTGCTCAGCGCGGCGTACTGGATGTGGCGGCCCATGGCCAGGTCGGGGCAGTCGATCTGCAGCACGAAGCCGCCGCGGGCGACGGCCTCGTACTCGGGCCGCATCGCCTCCGCGATCGCGTAGAGGTACTTCTCCTGGCTGCCGTAGTGCTCGTCACGGAAGAAGAGCGAGATGACACCGGGCGAGGCGGCGGTGAGGAATCCCTCCGCGGCCTTGACCCCGGTCAGCGCGGCGCGGAGGTTGTCCGCGTCGGCCTGGGCGGTGCCGTCGTTCCGGGCGGTGATCGGGCCCGTACACGCCGGGGTCTTGCGGCGCGCGCGCCCGGGGTCGCCGAACACGCGGCGGGCCATGCCCGGGAAGTCGACCAGGTCCTGGTACTGCAGCGGGTGACTGGCGCCCGCGAATCCGGTGAGCCGGTCCTTGGGGTAGGTGGCGTAGGAGGGCTTGCTCATCTCGCCGTCGTCGACGACGTCGACGCCGGCCTCGACCTGCTTGCCCACGACCTCCGCCACCGAGGCGCGGATGCGCGCCGCCAGCGCGGCGGCGTCGACCGGCACGCCCTCCTCCTTCGCGAACATCGTCCGGATCAGATCCTCCGGCCGCGGGAGGCTGCCGGTGTGCGTCGTCAGAAATCGCTCGGTGCTGCGCTGCACGTCAGGGCGTCGTGCCCGGCGTGTCGAGGTCGCGCGCGCCGGAGGTGCGCTGGCGGAACTCGGCCGGCGCCTGACGCCCGGCCCGCGAGTAGGCCTGGCTGATGGCCTCGACGTTCGGACTGAAGATCGTCTTGCGGTTGTCGCGCGCCCACTCGTTGGAGCCGCGCGGCATGTCGCCCGAGCCTTGGAAGCGCGGCATCACGTAGCGCGCGAACAGCTCGTAACTGCGCAGCGTCTGCTCGCGGGTGGCCCACTCGTGGGCGCGGAAGAGCAGACCGCCGAAGCCGCCGTCGCTCATCTCCCACAGCTTGTTGATGCCGCGGACGACGGTGTCGACCGAGCCGACCAGCGTGGTGCCCATCTTCACGCCGTCGGTGAGGGGGTCGTCGGAGCGACCGGGCGGGCGGCCCAGCGTCTCCTCGAAGTACGTCACCGTCTCGTGCCGCTCGGCGCGCTTGACCTGGCGCATGGCCTCCTCGTCGTCCTCGGCCACGTGGACGTTGACGACGAGCTTCCAGTTCTTGCGGTCCATCGTCTTGCCGTGCTTGGCCGCGGTCTCCTCGCCGATCTTCCACTGGTTGGCGAGCGCCTCGGGACCACCGGGGATGCCGGCGCCGAGTGAGAGCACGCCGAGGCCGTGGCGGCCCGCGGCGATGACGCCGGACGGGGTCATGACGCTGGCCACCGCGATCGGGAAGTGCGGCTCGGTGTAGGGCGCCAGGTGCAGGCGCGCCTGCCGGAGCTCGAACCAGTCCGTCTTGAGCGTCACCGGCTCCTCGCACTTGAGGAGCATCATGATGGCGTCGAGAGACTCGTCCATGCGCGGGCGCTGGGTGACGGGCTCGATGCCCATCATGTACGCGTCCGACACGAGCGCGCCCGGCCCGCAGCCGAGCATGGCCCGGCCCCGCGTCATGTGGTCGAGCTGCACGAACCGCTGGGCCACCAGGAAGGGATGGTGGTAGGGCAGGCTCGTGACGCCGGAGCCCAGCATGATGTGCTTGGTCCGCTCGGCGGCGGCCCCGATGAAGATCTCGGGCGAGGCGATCAGCTCCCAGCCGGCCGAGTGGTGCTCACCGATCCACACCTCGTCGTAACCGAGGTAGTCGAGCCACTCGATCAGCTCCATGTCGCGGTTGAGGGCGAGCGTGGGGTTCTCGCCGACGCGGTGGAACGGCGCCAGGAAGATGCCGAACTTCATGCCTTTGTGGGTCATGGGGTCTCCCGTCGTGGCACCTATCCTATCGCGAATGCTCCGGGCTCGCATCGCTCCGGCGCGGGCCTGGGCCGTGATGAACACGAGCCGAGCCGGGTGTACTGTTCGGCCGTCGAGTCAAGGGAAGGGAGGCCCGGACGAGCCAGCAACGGAGGACCCCGCAACCGATCGAGTCAACCGGAGGAATCGGTCATGACGAGACCCTTGCGAATCCTGCCCGTGGCTCTGATCGTCGCCGTCGCCCTGACGTTCATGGTGCCGCCCTCGCAGCCCTGGGCCAAGCCGCCTTCACCACCGACGCCCTTCGCCGCTACGCAGATCCGCTTCGAGAAGAACGCCAGCGGGAACGACCTGGGCATCCAGGTCTTCCTCGACGGCGAGCCCTGGCGGCGGGTCGAGATCTTCGGCCCGGACGGTCGCCGGATCTTCGAGGTCGAAGGCCGCGGGAGCTTGCGGGGGCTCGGCCTCACCGAGCTGTTCTTCGAGAGCAACGAGCCGTCGCTCGACGAGGTCCCCCTCGAGGACCTGCTGGCCCTGTTCCCGGCCGGAACGTACACGTTCGTGGGGAAGACGGTCGACGGCGCACGGCTCACCGGCACCGCCAGGCTCACGCACGACATCCCCGACGGGCCCGTCATCGTCGCGCCGACGGCGGGCGCCGTGGTCGACCGGAACAACGCCGTCATCAGCTGGCGGGCCGTCACGACGCCGGCGGGCATCGAGATCGCCGGCTACCAGGTGATCGTGCTCGGCGGGGAGCCCTCCCGCGAGTTCAACGTGCGCGTCCTGGCCACGACCACGAGCGTGACCGTGTCGCGGGAATTCCTCGAGCCCGGGACGGCCTACACCTTCGAGGTGCTGGCCATCGAGGCCAGCGGCAACCAGACGATCACCGAAGGGTCCTTCCGGACGCCGTAGGACCGCTAGCCGGCTGGCTCGCCGGCGTTGACTGCGAGGACCTGGCCGGAGATGTTGCGCGCCGCCGGGCTGCACAGGAATGCGGCGGCCGACGAGATGTCGGTCGCCGTGGCCATCCGCTTGAGAGGCGAGCGCTCGAGCATCGCCTTGCGCATGGCCTCGGGCGTGATGCCGCGCACGCGGGCCTGCCCCTCGATGACGCTGTCGATGCGGTCGCCCTCGATGGCGCCCGGCGCGACGCAGTTGACCGTGATGTTGTGCGGGGCCAGCTCGAGCGCCATGCCGTAGGTCATCCCCACCTGGCCGGCCTTGGCCGAGCAGTAGCCGATGCGGAAGGGGAGGCCGCGCCGCCCCGCGCCCGAGGAGATGTTCACGATGGCACCGCCGCCGGCCCTGATCATCTCGGGCACGATGAAGCGGATGCACATGTAGGAGGACGTGAGGCACGAGTTGATCGTGTAGAACCAGTCCTCCTCGGTGTACTCCTGCACGGGCTTGGTGGGGCCGCCGTCGCCCGCGTTGTTGACGAGGGTGTCGATCTTGCCGAAGGCCTTCACGCCGGCGGCGACGAGCGCCTTGACGTCGGCTTCCTTCGCCGCGTCGCCGACGACGGCGACGGCCCGGCCCCCGGCCTTGGTGACCAGCGTGACCGTCTCCTCGACCAGCGCGCCCGAGCGGGCCGCGCAGACGACCGCCGCCCCCTCCTTGGCGAAGAGCTGGCTCATCACCCGGCCGATTCCCTTGCTCGCTCCCGTGATCACCGCGACCTTGCCGTCCAGAATTCCCATGCGCCGTCCTCTGACGACCCCGGCGGACCGGGGTGTTTAGGGGGGACTATACTTGACGCGCGCCTCGCACGCGCGGAAAGGTCGACGCCATGGCCGGGGACACGGACGCACTCATCCAGAGGCTGGACGAGGTCGTGAACGACGTGCTGACCTACTTCGGTGGGCCGGGTCGCACCACCACCGCCCGCGTCGATCGCTGGCAGGCCCGCGACGTCTTGCAGCACTTCCTCTACTTCCACAACGCCACGGCGTGGGGGCTCGAGTCGGCGACGCTCGGCGGGCCTCCGTGGCCGTTGCCCACCGACGCCGATACGATCAACGAGGTCTGCCGCCGCCTGCACGCGCACGAGAGTATCGACGACCTCATCGCCCAGCTGCGATTCGCTCACGCCCGCCTCAGTGCCGCCGCCCGCCGCTCACCCAATCTCGACCGGCCGTGCTTCCGGCGGACCAACGGCGAGACCGTGTCGGGCCGCCAGCGCCTCGAGGTGCTCGCGCACCACTGGGCCGAGCACGTGCAGGAGCTGCAGGCGGCGGCGGGACGCTGACGGCGCCATGCGGATCGAGGGCATCGAGGCCATCCCGATCGAGATCCCGCTGACCCGGAACTTCGGTGGGAGCACGTACGCGGTGCTCAAGCGCAGCACGATCGTCACGCGGCTGCGCACCGACGCCGGCCTGGTCAGCGAGGTCTACAACGGGGACAACCGCGACCACGGCCCCGAGCTCGTGCGGCTGATCCACGAGGCGCTCGCCCCGCGGGTGACGGGCCTGCCGGTGGCCGACTCTGAGCGGATCTGGGCGGCGATGTTCGCGCTGAGCCACACGTATCGCAACCGCAAGCTGCTGATGGAGGCCATCGCCTGCGTCGACTGCGCCGTCTGGGACGTCCGTGGCAAGGCCGAGAAGCGGAGCGTCTGTGAGCTGCTCGGCGGCACTCCGCGCGCGCTGCCGATCATCTCGATCGGCGGCTACTACGTCGAGGGCAAGACCCTCGCCGACATCGGTCGCGAGATGGAGGCCTACCGTCGGGCCGGCATGGCGGGGTGCAAGTTCAAGGTCGGCGGGCTCACCCCCGAGGAGGACGCGCGGCGCGTGGAGGCGGCACGGCGCGCCGCCGGCGACGACTTCGTGCTCGCCGTCGACGCCAACTGCGGCTGGTCGGTGGAGGAGGCCGTGCGGTTCGCGGCGCTCGTCGAGCCGCTCGGCATCGCCTGGTTCGAGGAGCCCTGCCACTGGTACGACGACGCGGCGATGATGGCCCGCGTCCGTGCCGGCACGCGCATCCCGGTCACTGCAGGTCAGAGCGAGATCACCAGCCACGGCGTGCGCCGCCTGCTCGACGCGCGCGCGGTGGATCTCGTCAACGTCGACGCCTCGGAGTGCGGGGGCGTCACCGAGTGGCGACGCGCGGCGGCGCTCTGCCGGGCCGCCGGCGTGCGCATGGCCCACCACGAGGAGTCGCAGGTCGCCCAGCACCTGCTGGCCGGCGTGCCGCACGGCACCTACGTCGAATGCTTCGCCGACCCCGAGCGCGACCCCGTCTGGCAGCGGATGTGGACGAACCGTCCCGCGCCGAAGGACGGGATCATTTCGCTCTCGACGGGGCCGGGCTTCGGCCTGGAGCTCGACGCGGCGATGATCGAGCGCTACCGCGCCGATCGCGGCTGAGGCTGCCCGGCGGCCAGCATCACGCCGGCGGTGAGGACGACGGCCGCCGCGCTCAGCGCCAGCGACCAGTGCACGTTGATCACGGCGCCGAGCACGCCGACCGTGATACCGCTGCCGGCCCGGAGGCCGAGGATGGCGGTGTTGAAGAGGCCGACCACTCGCCCCCGCACCGCCGGCGGCGCCAGCGTCTGCACCAGCGTCTGGGCGATCGACGTGAAGGCCAGGTTGAACACCCCGGCCAGCACGAGCAGCGTCACCGCGATCGGGTAGCTGGGCGCGAACGCGAAGAGGCCGATCGTGAGTCCCCAGGCCCCGGCGCAGACGATCGCCGTGCGCGCGGAGGGCCGCAGGACGTCGGCGCTCTCCAGCAGCACCGTGCCCAGGATCGCTCCCGCCGCGTTCCCGGCGAGCAGGATGCTGTACCAGAGGCCGGCCTCGTCGGAGCCGAGGTCGTGCGCGTACTCGGGCATCTGGGCCTGGAACGCGTTGCCCACGAAGAACGAGGTGACGCCGGCCAGCGCGATCATGGTCACCAGACGCCGGTCCGCGCGGAGCTCGCCCAGCAGCCGCCACGCGTCGCGGAGCCCCATCGGCGCCCGCGACGGCTGCCCGCTCCGGTGGGCGTGGCCGGTGGAGCGGACGCGCGTGAGGAAGATCACGAACGGCAGGTAGATGAAGACGTTGGCGAGCAAACCCCCGGCCGGGCCGAGGAGCAGCATGAGGCCGCCGCCCACCGCGGGTCCGAGGAGGATCGCGAGGTTGCGGCTGCTGGCGTTGAGGCGGATCGCGCTCACCAGATGCTGTCCGCCGACCATGTCGTGGATGATCAACTGCTGCGCGGGGGCGCCGATCACGCCGGCGGCGCCGTGCACGAGCAGGATGACCACCGCGTGCCACACCCGGAGCGAGTCGGTGAGGAACAGCACGCCCCAGGCGAGCGAGGCGAGCATGAACAGCGCCTGCGAGATCTTGATCAGCCGCCGGCAGTCGAAGCGGTCGGCCAGCGCGCCGGCGTGGAACGAGAAGAGCAGGAACGGCACCCAGTGGCTGATGACGGCGAAGCCGGCCAGCGTCGGCGAGTGGAACGTCTGGAAGAGGACCCAGTAGCTGATGACGTGCTCGATGTTGTCGGCCGTCATCGCGCTCAGGCCGAGCACGTAGTACCACCGGTACTCGCGCGAGTGGAGGGCGGCGAAGCGGGGGGCGGGCGCGATCGAGCGAGCGGTCACCGCCGCGATCGTACCACCGCCGGCGTGGACGGCGAGGCGGCTATCGAGCGATCGCGACGGGCCTGGCCGTCACTTGAACTGCTGCTGGAAGATGCCGTCCCAGGACGCCGGCGGCTCCGCTTGGTACGCGAGACACCGCTGGGCCAGGGCACGGGATGGCCCGTCCGCCGGGCGAAGCGTCTGGGCCTCGCGGAAGAGCACGAGGGCCTCCGCCCACGAGCCCTTCCGGTACGCCGCCAGGGCCTCCGCGTAGACCGCCAGGGCCTTCTCGTGCTCGGGGTCGAGAGCCGTGCCCGACCGGGCGATCAGCTCGTAGATGCGCACCGCCTGCGTGCGGCCGATCACCCGGACCGTGTCGAGCTCGCGGAGCCGGAAGGCAGGCTCGACGAGGCGGGCGGTGCTCTCGCTGATGAGGATCTCGGTGCCGTACACCTTGTTGAGCCCCTCCAGCCGCGAGCCGAGGTTGACCTGGTCGCCGACGACGCCGTAGGCGAAGCGATACTTCGAGCCCAGGTTTCCGACCACCATCGGGCCGGAGTTGATGCCGGTCCTCGCCCGGAGGGGTGGTCGACCGATCTCCGCCCACTCCGCGGCCAGGGCCCGCGTCTGCTCGCGCATCGCCAGGGCCGCATCGCACGCCTGCTGCGCGTGCTGCGGCTCGTCGAGGGGCGCGCCGAAGAACGCCAGGAGCTCGTCCCCGATGTATTCCTTGAGCGTGCCCCGGTAGCTGAAGACCTGCTCGGTCACGCGGTTGTAGTACTCGGCCAGCATCTCGGTCGTCTCGGTGGCCGTGTGGTGCTCCGAGTATGTGGTGAATCCCTCGAGGTCGCTGAAGAGCACGGTCAGAACCTTCTCCTCGCCGCCCAGCCGCAGCCGACTCGGGTCCTTGATCATCGCCTCGACCACGTGCTCCGCGACGTACTGCTTGAACGTGCCCTTGATCCGCTTCCGCTCGCGCTGCTCGGTCATGTACGAGTGGACGGTGAGGGTCGTGTACACGGCCACCAGCGCCATCAGCGGGTACACCATGTTCAGCCACAGCTGGGCGGCGCTGAAGAGCCAGCGGGCCAGGAGGACGTAGAGCACGAACAACCCCGCCGTGAACAGCACGCCCTTGAGCGGAGCCAGTCGGGGCAAGGCGAGTCCGGCGGCGACGGCCATCGCAACGATCGCGAGGACGTCGAAGACCCGCGACCACCGCGGCTGGACCATGAACCGCTGCGTCAGGATGTTGTCGATGACGGTGGCGTGCACCTCCAGCCCGGGGTAGAGGGGGTGGAAGGGCGTGTTCCTGAGATCGTAGGTCGCGACGGCGGTCGCCCCGACGAGGACGATGCGGTCCTTGAAGGCGCCGGGGGGCGTCTTCCCGTGGAGCACGTCGGTCACCGAGAAGTGAGGGAAGGTTCGCGGGCGGCCGAGGTAGTTGATGAGCAGCTTGCCGTGCTCGTCGGTCGGGACGAATCGGTTGCCGATCTCGATGCCCTCGATGCCGTCCGACCCTACGTCGACGGTCAATGAGGGGCGGTCGAGGAAGTGCCAGGCACACAGCACCGCCAGGGGCGGGAACAGGTCCTCGCCGCCCTTGATCGCCAGCGGCATCCAGCGAAGCACGCCGTCCGGGTCACTCTGCAGGCTGAAGTACCCCGAAGACGCCGCCACACTGGTCAACATCTCGAGGTTCGGCTCGGCGGCGTAGGCCGTGATGAACTCGGGGTTGGCCGCCCGGCCCGACCGCCGGACCCGCGGATATTGGGACCCGGCGATCCGCTGCAGGCGGCGCTCCCGCTCGTCCTGGCCCAGTTGGTACTCGAGCGTGGACTCGTCGCGGTGGAAGAAGTACCCGAGCACGACCGCGGCCTTGGACCGCTTGATCGCGTCGGCGAGCACGAGGTCGTTGTCGGCCCCCCGGCGGTGCTCGGCGAGGAGGCCACGCAGGCGGGCGTCGCGGATGGCGAGCGTGTCCAGCTGCGTGCCGAGCCGGTCGAGCAGCGCCAGGTTCGAGTTCTCGTCCGGTTCGGAGAAGACGACGTCGAAGCCCACGACCTTCGCGCCCTCGCGCGAGAGCACGTCGATGAGCGCGGCAATCTTCGAGCGCGGCCACGGCCAGCGCCCCTCGGCATCGAGACTCTTCTCGTCGATGACCACCATGGCCACCGTCGGCGAGGGGGTCTGGGGGCCCCGGGCGACGAACCGCAGGTCGTAACTCTTCAGCTCGATGAGCTCGAAGATCTCGACGTGGAGCCCGTACACCACGAGAACCGCGACGAGGCTGAGGAGGACCAGCGAGAGGGGGTTGACGCCGGCGAAGCGCCGAAGCAGGCGTTTGGCGGGGACGCTGAGCCTGCGAGGACGTCTCATCAACTGCACACGTCGTGCGACGGTGGTCGTCGCGATCTCGTGCTCTGGTTGCCTGGTGAGTCGAAACCCAACGCCGCTACTCTAGCACGCGCTACTGACGGTCTCGCGACCGGCCGTGGCGCGGAGGACCGACCCCAGATCATGCCCCGGAGTGGGCCCTCCGCGATGCTGTCGCGCCCGGCGCTACGGGGCGTCTATGCACTCATAGTCGCGCGGCTCCGGGCGGTTCAAGGCCCTGTCCCAGGCGAGTGTCTCGGGATTGGGCAGCGTGCATGAATGGCGCGCCGTCTCGATCGCGCCATCCTCGTCGGAGTACGTGACACCCGACAGGAACGTGATGGGGACGAAGTCGATCGCCTGCTGACCGGTGGCGCAGAACTGGTCGAGATTCCGGAGGTCCGCCCCCTCGAGGTTCGCGATGCAGGCCACCTGGGCGGTACCACCATTCTGCGGCGAGACGACGTCGTTGTTCTGGACCTGCGTGGAGCACTCCAGCGTCGTGCCCAGGGGCACCGGGATGATCTTCTGGCCCGGCGGTTGCTTTCCTGGCTTGTTGACGCAGAACAGGATGCCATTCCCTGCCGGCACGATGCTGGCCGACACCGCCTTGGGGTCCCGCCGGAGCTGCCCCGTGTGGTTGACCTCGGCGTCGATCTCGACGCCCTTGACCTTGTAGCAGCACCCGCCGATGTACCGGGTGCCGCTCGGGCAAGCAGCGTGGGCCTCGGTGACGACGAGCGGCGACAGGCCGATCGCACCGAAGCCCAGGACAAGCATCGGGAGCGCAATGAGGCGCCGCACCCGTGGAAACCCTGCCCATGGCGAACGTTGTCTGATCGTGACTCTCATTCGTGTTCTCTCCCCCTGTGCCGAGCGAGCACCTCGCGCGGCAACTCGATGATCTGTAGTCAATGGTGCATCCAAGCGGCCGACGCTCGTGCGGTTCACGGAAACGCCAGGGTGACCTTTCCGAAGACCGTCCGGGTGGGCTGGATGAGCGGATTCCGGATGTCGCGATCGAAAAACTTGAAGTCCTCGTCGAAGAGATTCGTCACCCCGACCGAGACGAAGCCGTAGCGCCGCGGCAGGCGATAGCCGATCGCCGCGTCGACCGTCCAGAACTGGTCGTTGCCCGCCTCGACCGCTCCGGTGAGGAGGCGCTCGAACCGCCCGTATTGATTCCAGTACGTGGCGGTCACCGACGCGCTGAAGCCCGAGGGGTGGAAGAAGTTCACGCCGAACGGCAGGCGGTGGGTCGTCACTTCGAGGGT
>Ga0075431_100006920_pt1 | contig 11275 bp, 8 predicted proteins | sample RhiMetdeltSRZDD5_FD_75297 | JGI IMG/M metagenome (GOLD analysis project Ga0075431, IMG submission 75297) | Populus rhizosphere microbial communities from Tennessee, USA - Rhizosphere MetaG P. deltoides SRZDD5 | ecosystem: Host-associated > Plants > Roots > Rhizosphere > Soil | place: USA...
GGATTTTCATGCAGGAGCGGGGTCGAACAACCTCGCCTCGGAGCATTCGAGAACACGGCAGGCCATCTCACGCGTGACTGAGGGGAAGCATTCAAGGAACTCGTCGAGCGTGTAGTTGTCTTCGATATATTCGAACAGTGTCTTCACCGGGACGCGGGTGCCCTTAAACACGGGAGTGCCGCCGAGGATGTCCGGATCCACTGTTATCAGGTCTTTCGCATTCATGACACGAGTCTAACCGATTCTACAGCTTCGCGCAAACGTACACTCTCGACGCAGAGTGTGACCTCTCTCCAGCCGCGTCGAGGCGCAGCGTGGGGCGGAAGGGGCGTCTTCAAGGACGCATGGGACCCACGCTTCTCTGCTCCCCCGGGGGCGGCCTGGTGACACTCGCTGATGGAATGGCGATGGTGTCCCTAGCTGGCTGTCCGGCGTGGGGCTGTTAAACCGCGGTCCTTGCCGCGGTCTCCACCTTTCTTCTTGACTGAACGCTGGCTAAGCTCTAGCTTAGTGCCATCTCCCGGCTCAATACTCGAAGGGTTGGCCGGCTCAATTTGCTCGTAACCGCCCCTGGCATAGATTGGAGTGACGGTGCTGGTTTGCGCCGGCGCGCTTTGCGAGGCTGAATGGGCTACCCGCCTGCGTCTTACTATCTCAAATTGAGGGAAAAAGCATGATCAGGGGGAAAGACTTTTCGAAGTTTGTGTTTTTGATGATTCTGATGATTGCTGCGCCGCTGTATGCGCAGTTCGACCGAGGCCAGATCTCAGGTTTCGTGAAAGATCCAGCGGGACTGTTCGTGCCCGGGGCTACGGTCGTGGTGCTCAACGAGGCGACCAATACCAGCCGATCCACCATTACGGAAGCCGGCGGGTTTTACATTGTTCCCGGGCTCGATGTGGGCTACTACACCGTGAGCGTCGAGATCGCAGGTTTCAAGAAGTACGTCAAGGAGAAGATCAAAGTTGACGCCAATGCAAAGGTGGCGCTCGATGTTGCCCTGGATATCGGCGCTCAGAACGAGGTCGTGACTGTTTCCGCCCAGACCAGCGAGCTGCAAAAGGACACCGCTCAGCTGGGCAGAATCATAGACTCGGGTCAGATCGCCAACCTCGTCGTGTTCGGCCGCAACCCCCAGAACCTCGTTCGCCTCAAAGCCGGCGTCGTCCGCAGCGGAGCCCCGGCGAGCGGTGAATCGAACACCGATGGCGGCTTCAATATTGCCGGCAGCCGCGGGGACGAAAACGTGGTGATCCAGGACGGCGCCATCCTCACGCGAACGCGTTCGGCGGGGCAGATCGCCGGGCCGCTGAATATCGACACCATACAAGAAGTGCAGGTATTGACTACCGACTACGCCGCCGAGTACGGGCGCTCCTCCGGAGGCCAGATCCGGTATGTCAGCAAGGGCGGCAGCAAGGACTTCCACGGCGGAGTTTTCCACAGCCTCCGCAACGCGGCTCTTGACGCCAACACCTGGACCCGTAACCAGAACCCCGACATCGAGCAGAGCCGCCGTCCGTCACCGTTTCGCTACAACCAGTTCGGATTCGACATTGGCGGGCCGGTCCTTCTGCCTGGCGGGTTCAACAGTGGAAGAGACAAGCTTTTCTTCTACTATGCCCAGGAGTGGATCAGGAGACGAGCCGAGGGCTCGAGAACGTGGACCGTTCCATCGGCCGCCATGAAAAGAGGCGATTTCAGCGAACTGCTCGACCCGGGGAACCGGTTACTTAGCAGAAGGTTCGAGATCATCGACCCTCAGACCGGAAGCCCTTTTCCGAACAATGTGATTCCGTCCAACCGTCTGAGCCCGAACGGAACAGCACTTCTCAGGTCCTATCCCGACCCGATTCCCGGCTTCACGCCTGCGGGATCGACGCAGAACTTCTATGAGGCGGTTCCCGAGCAGTTCGATTACGCCAAGGAATTGCTGAAGATCGACTACCTGCCGAACGCCCGGCACCGGATATCGTTCCGCGGCTCGTTGTTTCAATGGTTCCAGGTCAGTAGAACCGAAACCGCAGATCGCCCGAACCGATCCGCCACGTTGAGCTGGACCTGGACCGTGAGAAACAACTTCATCAATGAGGCCAACGCTTCGCCGACGGTGGACGTCGTCAACATCGACCTTGCGCCGGACCAGCTCGAAAAGTACCAGAAACGATCCCAGTACGGCATCAACTACACGTACCTCTTTCCGGGAACCAAGGTGCGGGACGACAAGATCCCCACGCTCGTTTGGGATCGACTCAATACGAATGACGGCAGCCGCCTGCCGCTCGCTTCTTCCGGTCCGATCTACCTGTTCAGCGACACCATGACCTGGATCAAGGGTACCCACAGTTTCAAGTGGGGTGTGGTCTTCGAACGCTCGGGAGAGAATGATTACGACCAGATCAACGTGTCGACCACGGTCCCGGGGGCGACCAACAATGCCAACGGACAATTCGAATTCAGGGACAGCCGCGTGAACGGGACCGGACTTGCCATCGCCAACGCGGCTCTCGGTCTCTTTTCCAACTACGGCGAGGTTGGCCGGCGGTCGTATACGCCCTGGCGCGCCACGGCGATGGACCTGTTCATCCAGGACAGCTGGAAGATACGCCCCAACTTCACGCTCGAATACGGCGTCCGCTACGTCCTCTGGCCACCCTGGCACAGCCTGTGGGGAAATATCGCCCAGTTCGATCCGCGTTTTTATGACGCGGCCAATCGAGCAGTGGTGGACCGCGCGGCTGGTTTCATCGTCAGCGGCGATCCCTACAACGGAATCGTCCTGCCCGGCGACAGTTGGCCGGATGCTGCGCAGGGTAGAGTCGATGTCGCGGCCGACCGCTCCTTCGACCGGCTCTTCCATGGATTGCCCGACGGACTTGCTCCCACACACAAGAAGGTCTTCGAGCCGCGGCTCGGCATGGCCTGGTCCTTCAATCAGCAAACCGTGCTGCGCGCCGGCGCCGGGATGTTTCACAACCGGACGCTGCTCAACGACTCGACGCTGTTAGGCGGCAACGCACCCATCCAGCCGCTGTCGGGCGTGAGCGACGGCCTTGCCGACGCTCCTGGCGGTTCAATCCAGAGACAATGGCCTTTCCTGATCACGGCCAATCCTTATGATTTTAACCATCCGACCGCATGGGCCTGGAACCTGACCGTCCAGCGCCAGTTACCGTGGGGCATGACGATCGAATCGGCCTACGTCGGGCGGCGCTCCTATCGCATGCCGCGCGAGCGCAACCTCAACCAGTTACTCACCGGAGCCAGGCAGGCGAACCCCGGAGCCAATACCGATTTCCTGCGGCCCTACACGGGACTCGGAATCATTCGGATTTCCGAGCATGCGGCCTCCGGCTGGTACAACGGCTGGCAGAACGAAATAAACCGGCGTTTCAGTAACGGCCTGGGTCTCGGGATTGCCTACACCTGGTCGAGAACAACCAGCAACGCCGATAACAAGCGCACGCTATTGCCGGACGCCTACGATGACTCGAACATGTGGGGTGTCTCCAACCAGCACCGCACGCATTCGTTCATCGGCCACTACGTGTACGATCTTCCCTTCTTGCGAAACACCCGGAACTGGCTGGGCACGGCCTTCGGAGGCTGGCAGGTTTCGGGCATCACGGAATGGCAGTCGGGAGGCCCCATCAACACGGGAGACCAGATTTTTGGCGCCGGCTGGCGTACCTGGGACCAGGCGGGGGTCGGAACCGGCAGCGGCGCCCAGCCCTACAACCTGGTGGGAAATCCGTTCCTGGCCGATCCGAAGTTTTCCGTCGGGGTGGCCTACGACCAGAACTTCTTCTTCGATCCTGCAGCCTTTGCGCCACCGGCGGCGGGAACCTACGGCAACGTGGGGCGAAACATCATCATAGGCCCGAATCAGGTCAACTGGGATCTCTCGCTGGTCAAGCAGTTCAACTTCATGGAGAATAAGTCGTTCCAGATCCGAGCCGAGTTCTATAACTTCCCCAACCATCCTAACTGGAACAACCCGACGGGCGATCCCAACAGCTCCACCTTCGGGCGTGTAACGGGAAAGGGCGGCACGGCGAGTACGACGGGTGGAAACCGGCAGGTCCAGATCACCACGACCTTTCGGTTCTAGCTGTCTCGCCGCCACCCAGGCGGCTGGTCCGAATAACGGCCAGCCACACGCTTCCGGGAGGCGGCCTGACGATCATGATTCCTTCCGCTGTCCCGGGTTGTGCGAATGGCGCAACCCGGGACGTACAGCGGGGCCGCGCGGTGGCCTCGGATTCCAGCGGAGATTCCGTAGAATTCTCCGGAATCCGGGGCAATAGGCCCTCCGGCCTCTAACTGCCCTCACAAGACTCCCCCTTCTCTTCCGAGGCATCCTCGCCGGCCGACGAGATCAAACGCCGGCATCGCAACAGCTAACGGCGAATATAGACATTTGTATATTTCTCTCTTGACAAATAGACAATTGTCTATATTGTTTGTTTTAACGGAACTCGCTGAACTTTAAACCGGAGACGAACGAGCATGGCTGGACTCAGACTGCCGGAGGCCGAACTGGATGTGCTGGCCTGCCTGCACAAGCAGCGCAGAGCGACGGCGCGACAGATTCGCGAGGCCCTGGCACGCGTCCGTCCGATGACGCACGGTTCGGTGGTAACCCTGCTGCGCCGGCTCGAATCGAAGTCGCTGGTGCGAAGGCAGAAAGGCGACAGCGGAAAGGCATTCATATACGAACCCGCCCGGGATCCCGCTCCGACCTACCGCAATCTGGTAAGGAAACTCCTCCAACGTGCGTTTGGCGGCGACAGCCTGGCGCTGGTTACGTCCTTGTTCGAGACCAAGCCGCCTACGGCGGAGGAGTTGGTGGAACTCGAGCGGCTGCTCGAGCGATTGCGGGCAAGGGCGAAGACTCACCGGAGACAGCAATGACGGAATTCCTGAATCAGACCGGATCGGCATGGTGGTATTACTTCGCGCAGGCGGCATGGCAGGCGACACTGCTGGCTCTGCTCATTCTGATTGTCGTCCGGCTGCGTCCCCGCTGGCCCGCGCGCCTGCACTGGGGATTGCTGATGATCGCGGTTTTCAAATTCGCGCTCCCGCCTCTGGTGCCTGTCCCGGGGGACACTATCGACCGGCTCCTGCCCGGTCTTGAGCGGCCGGGGCAGCCTTCGCAAGCGGCGCCACGCGACGGGCTGACACGCGCGTCGGAGTCGGCCGGAACCGGTCCGGCAAGGACTCGTCCAGGCCAGGAATCTGCATCCGCAATCGTTGCTCATCTCGATTGGAGAGCGTGGCTGATGATGCTGCATCTCGCCGGCGCCGGTGTGCTCCTGGGCCTGATTGCAGCGCATCAAAAACGGCTCATTCGCATTCGAGGCGTTGCGCGGCTGGTGGGTGACGACGAGCTGGGCCCCCTGGCCGATCTGATTCGCGGCGACGGAGTCCGGAGAGAACCTGAACTTCGAGTGTCGGAGAACGCGGGTCCGCTCGCCATGGGGATTTTTCGGCCGGCTATCGTGATACCGCGCGCCCTGCTCGAGCGCTTGCCGGGTCGCGAGTTACGAATCGTCCTCGCCCACGAGCTTGCGCACATGCGGCGGGGGGATCTCTGGACGCAGGTTTTCACGATCGCCCTGCTCGCCATGTGGTGGTTTCATCCGCTCTACTGGGTTCTGCTCTTCCAGGTCCGGCGCGTGCGCGAAGACTGCTGCGACGACGACGTGATTACGCGCGGATTCGCCACGCCAGACGAGTACTGTGCCGCCCTGCTCCACACCTCTGTCGCCCTGGGCTCGAATCGATTCAATCATGGCGCGAGCCTCGCTTTCGCCGAGAGCCTTCACCCGATCGCCGGAAGATTGCGCCGGATCATGGAAGAGGACATCCCCCGCCCCGCTCGAATTTCAACGCCCTCGCGTATTGTTATCGCCGTGACTGCAGCGCTCGTTCTTCCCGGAATCAGGCCGGCGGGAGGCAGGGCGCCCGGCAGCGGCGGAAGCCAGCGAATATCGGAGTCTGCCGCCGTCACCGCACAGGAACGATCTGCAGTTGCGGAGCTCCTTTCCAGCGACCCGATCCGCAGGGCCTCGGCTGCATGCAGGCTGGGACGCCTGCAGGCCGTCAACGCAATTCAGGCGCTGAGCGCGCTCCTGGCCGATGAAACTCCTGTGCCCGTCCAGCGCTGCTGGGACCATGACGCCTTCTGGAGCCCGGCCTTCAATTCCTGGAAACAGTACTCCGCGGGTGAAGCCGCCGCCATCGCGCTTGCCTCACTGGGAGGCACCGCGGCCCAATCGTTAATCGCGGCTCTGAATCACCCGGATGCCGTCGTTCGCCGCAATGCCGCGTGGGCGCTGGGCGAACTCCGGAATCCACGGCTCCCTGGCAATCCCGAGGTGGAGCCCTTGATTCGCACCCTGACCGATTCCGACGCCTGGGTGCGCCGCACGGCAGCCTGGGCACTGGGCGAGACGAAGGATGGCCGGTCCGTCGATCCTCTCGGCAACATGCTCGAGGATCCCGAAGCCGAGGTCAGGAAGCAGGCTGCGGCCGCCCTGGGCGAAATCCGAAGCGGGCGGGCGACTGTAGCTCTCTTCCATGGACTCGAGGACGGCGACGATCGCGTGCGCCGCCAGGCGGCCTGGGCGCTTGGTGAAATCGCCGATCCGTCTGCCGTCGATCCGCTTTCGGCCGCCCTAAAGGATCCCTCGCCGCCGGTGCGCGCTATGGCAGCATGGGCCCTTTCTGAGATCGGTGATCGCGGGTCTCTCTGGGATTTCCTGTTCTCGGCCTCGCCATCCCCTTCCCCATCCCCGTCACCGTCTCCCTCACCCTCTCCTCGGCGAGGCATCAAACCGTAACGGAGCCAGCATGAACCGTCAGCGTTTCCTTGCCGTATCGGTCGCCTTTTTCTGGCTCGGCTTCCCGGGCGCGCTTACGGCGCAGAGGAAGGCCGGAGAACTGAAACTCGAGCCCTACTCGTTCGATGGCGGCCGGGGAGAAAAGGTGGATGCGGAAATGGGGCGGCTGACCGTGCCGGAGAGCCGAACCAGGCCCTCCGGCAGATTGGTCGAGCTGCGCTTCGTTCGGTTCAAGAGCACCGCAGCGGCTCCGGGATCGCCGGTGGTCTACCTGGCCGGAGGACCCGGCGGCTCCGGGATCGCGTCCGCGCGCAGCGGCCGATTCCCGCTCTTCATGGCGATGCGCGACGTCGGGGACGTCATTGCGCTCGACCAGCGAGGCACCGGACTCTCGGAACCCAGGCTGGTTTGCCCTGAAACCCTGGACTATCCGCTCGATCGACCGGGCAACCGCGAAGAGATGCTGCATCTCATGACCGGCAAGGCCCGCTCCTGCGCGGAATCATTCCGGAGCCAGGGAGTGGACCTTTCCGCCTACAACACCAGCGAGAGCGCCGATGATCTCGAAAGCTTGAGAGCGGCCCTCGGGGCTCCAAAGATCAGCCTGTGGAGCATCAGCTACGGCACTCATCTGGCGCTGGCCGCGTTGCGCAGGCATGAGAAAGGCATCGACCGCGTGATCCTGGCGGGTGTGGAAGGACCCGACCACACGGCCAAGCTGCCGGGCAATATCCAAAAGGCGCTCGAGACTGTGAACGAGCTGATGAAAAAAGACCCCGCGGTTACATCGAAGATCCCGGACTTCATAAGCCTGATCCGGCAGCTCGGAGCTCGTCTCGATCAGGACCCGGTTACGGTCGAAACCACCGAGCCGAGGACCCGTGAAAAGGTCAAGGTCACGCTCGGCAGGTTCGACCTCGAATTGATCCTGGCTCAGTCACTCGGCGATTCGGGGGCGATGCTAGCCTATCCCGCTCTCGCGTATCGCATGTCGCAGAGTGACTTCTCCTTTCTGGCTCAGCGGGTTCTGCAGCTGCGGCGCTACCCTTTGGGTCTGATGATGTCGTACACCATGGACTGTGCCTCTGGGGCTTCGCTGGAACGAATGGCCGGAATTCTGCGCGAAGAGAAACAGACCGTGCTGGGGCGATTGATAGATCTGCCTTTTCCGGAGATCTGCCAGGCATGGGGCGTGCCGGATCTGGGCGCCGCGTTCCGAAGCCCCGTGAAGTCGCGAGTCCCGACGTTGTTTATCAGCGGAACGCTGGATGCGCGAACCCCGGTGAGCAATGCCGACGAAGTGCGGCAAGGATTTCCCGAGAGCGCCCACCTCATCATCGAAGGGGCGGCCCACAGCGACGATCTCTTTCTGTCTTCGCCTCAGATCCAGCAGGTCATGCTGGAATTCATGAAGGGCCAGAAGCTTTCGACAACCCGCATCACACTACCTCCACCCCGGTTTTCGACGATACCGTAGCGAGATCCGGATTCCGAGCCATGAAGGAATGTGGACTGCCGGTTCAGGAATGCCGGCGTGCCGGATTCTGCAAATTCTGCGCCCGCGGTAACGTCTGGTGTATGATTCACGGGCTTCGGGCAGATCGTGGAGTTGGCATAAGCACCCTCCCGAAGCAGCAAGATCAAGATAAAACGGCGCCTCGCTCTTGTTCCGGGGGCAAAAGAGAGGACTCATGGTCGAAGCTCCATCACGCGATCAGGCATGGCCGGCGCTCCCGCTCGAAGCCTGGGCTGACGCGTGCGCCACGCTGCACATGTGGATCCAGATCATCGGCAAGATCCGCTTTCGCGCCAGCCCGCCGATCAATCACGGCTGGCACTCCACGCTGTACGTCACTTCCCGCGGGTTGACGACGTCGCCCATTCCGCACGGGCTTCGGACGTTTCAGATCGACTTCGACTTCATCGATCATGTCCTGGTGATTCAGGTGAGCGACGGGGGAACGGCCCGGGTGAAGCTCGAGCCCCAGACCGTGGCCGCGTTCTATCGCCGGTTGATGGAAGCGCTGCGCACACTCGGGATCGAGGTGCGGATCTATGGAAGGCCGAACGAGGTGCCGGATCCGATTCCGTTCGAGCGCGACGAGGTCCACCGGGCGTACGATGCCGAGTACGTCCATCGCTTCTGGCGTGCCCTGGTTCAGGCGGATCGAGGGTTCAAAGAGTTCCGCGCCCGCTTCATCGGCAAGTGCAGCCCCGTGCATCTCTTCTGGGGCGCCCTCGATCTGGCGGTCACGCGCTTTTCGGGACGGCCGGCGCCGGAGCATCCGGGCGGAATCCCCAACCTTCCCGATCGCGTGACACGTGAAGCGTACTCGCACGAAGTGAGCAGTTGCGGATTCTGGGCCGGCAGCGGCATCGGATATCCGGCGTTCTACTCTTACGCCTACGCGGAGCCGGGCGGATTCGCCCAGGCGCGCGTCAGACCGGACCAGGCCTTCTACAACACCGATTTCCACGAATTCATTCTGCCGTACGACATTGTCCGACAGGCGGACGATCCTGACCGGACGCTGCTCGAGTTTCTGCAATCCACGTACGAAGCGGCGGCAAACCTGGCCCGGTGGGATCGCGCAGGGTTGGAAAAGCAGCAGGGCGGTAGGCAGTAGGCAGTAAGCAGTAACAACTCGCCTGCTTACTGCCTATTCCCTGCTGCCTACTGAATTATGAAATCCGGAGTCAAACAATCGGACCTGGCCGCAGACTCTGATGCATCCGGTGCGCACGGTACCGCGTGTCCGGCTTGCCAGAGCCCGGACTCCCGCACGCTGTTCGAGGCGACCGACCGCCTCTACCGCACCACCACCAGGAATTTTCGAATCATCGAATGCCGGCAATGCCGGCTGATCCGCCTTTTCCCCCTGCCAGACGCCGGCGAACTGCGCGCGTATTATCCCGACGATTACTGGTTCACTCCCGAGGCCGAAACCGTCGATCACCTGGAGGAACTCTATCGCCGCCTCGTCCTGCGGGATCATTTGAACTTCGTGTGCCACGCTCTCGGATCTTCGCAGGCAGACGGCCCCGTCCTCGACGTCGGATGCGGGGGCGGGCTGTTCCTGAGGATGCTCGCCGAGCGTGGATACCGCGTCGCCGGACTCGACTTCAGTCCGGCCGCCGCGAGACTCGCGTGGAAAGGCAACGCTGTGCCTGTGGTCTGTGGAACTCTGTCCAACGCGCCGCTGGCCCCGAACAGTTGCGCCGCCGTCACCATGTTTCACGTCCTGGAACACGTCGAGGATCCGCATGCATATCTCGCCGCGGCCCACGGACTGTTGAAGGCAGGGGGACGTGTCATACTGCAGGTACCCAACGCCGCTTGCTGGCAGTTTCGTCTGCTGGGAAAGAAATGGAGCGGACTGGATGTGCCGCGTCATCTGTGGAATTTCCGTCCCCGCAATCTCGACCTGCTTCTCGAGCGCAGCGGGTTTGAGGTCGTACGGCGAAAATACTTCTCACTGCGCGACAATCCGGCTGGGCTTGCCACCAGTCTTGCCCCCTGGTTGGATCCCATGGCACGCCGGGTCCGCCGTGTCAGCGAATCTCAACCGATGCGATTGTGCAAGAACCTGGTTTATTTCTGCCTTGTGCTCGCCTGCCTCCCCTTTGCGGTCCTCGAGGCCGCCTGCCGCGCCGGTTCAACGGTGATGGTGGAGGCGCGCAGAAAACAATGAGATACGGCACATTCCCGCGTTTGTTGCCACGCTTCATGCGCAACTACGTGCTCGACTTCGAATGCTCGATCGAACGCGCGGTATCCGCGTTTGCGGCCGGCCTCCCCTCCGGCGCCCGCGTCCTGGATGCGGGTGCCGGCGAGGGAAAGTACAACGGTTTCTTTCGGAATCACCGCTATTGCGGCGTCGATTTTGCTATGGGCGACGCGAAGTGGGACTACGGAAGCCTGGATGCGGTTGCCAACCTTCTTGCGCTCCCTTTCCATGATGCGTGTTTCGATGCCTGTCTGAACATCGTGACTCTGGAACATGTGCGCGAACCGGCCCGTGTGCTCGGAGAGATCGCAAGAACCCTGAGGCCAGGTGGCCGACTGCTGCTGGTTGTGCCACAGGATTGGGAAGTGCACCAGCCGCCGCACGACTACTTTCGCTTCACACGCTACGGCGTCCGCCACCTGCTCGAAAGCGCCGGCTTCACAGACATCAGTATTCAACCGGCCGGCGGATTCTTCCGCCTGCTTGCCCGGAGGCTGCTGAATGGGCTGCAGTTCTTCCCGCCGGTTTTGGTCCTGCCGGCCGCTTTGTTTCTGGTTCCGCCGGCGCTTGTGCTGCCGCTGTTCGATTTCCTCGATCGCGAACGCAACTTCACTCTGGGTTATGTGTGTGTGGCAAAGGGACCCAGCTGACCTGACCGCGCACAGAACCTCCTGCTCGCCGGGAACTTCTTGCCCGCTA
>Ga0075431_100006922_pt1 | contig 11274 bp, 11 predicted proteins | sample RhiMetdeltSRZDD5_FD_75297 | JGI IMG/M metagenome (GOLD analysis project Ga0075431, IMG submission 75297) | Populus rhizosphere microbial communities from Tennessee, USA - Rhizosphere MetaG P. deltoides SRZDD5 | ecosystem: Host-associated > Plants > Roots > Rhizosphere > Soil | place: USA...
CCGGCTCGCCCGGCGTCTCGCGTCTAAGGCGCGCTTGCTTTGATGTGATTCACCATCGCGGCAATCGCCTGCATCTGCGGCGCTTTTTTCTCGAGCCAGGCGTTTCCCGTGTAACCCCACCAGTCCCAGCAGTTCTGCGGGTTGGCGGCGTGCCGGCCTCTGCCGATCTGGGGATAGAGCACCACGATGTGATTAGTGTCCGCCCAGCGGTTGTATCCCGCACCTTCGACGAACTTTCTGCCGATCTCCTCAACGGTCTGGCGGCACCCGTGGAGTGCAACATGCAGCGCACAACGCGTGTCCTTCACGGTGCAGGCTTTCGGCACGTAAACGAATCCGATTGTGGCCATGCCTGTCTCGGCGCCGGGGGGGAAAAACTTCGTCTGATCGAATTCGACGAGCGAGCCCGAAGCCGGGCCGTCGTTACGCGCCTTCAGCGCGCCGTAGAGGTGCGCGAGCACCTTGCCCGCGCCATCGTATTTGCAATTGCTGACGAACGGCGGATCGCTGCGGGAACAGGCATTGCCGTCCTTGAACGTATCGGTCGGAAACGTGTGAGCCACCTGGTCCACGTCTTCTTCCTTGATGTTCGTCGACGACACGAACGCGTCATAAAAGCGGTGCAGCGTGTCGACGACAGCGGGAACGACCTTGTCGTCCTTTTTGCCGGACACCAGAAAAACCCGCTGCCGGCGCATGTGTGTGAACGGATCGATGGCGTTCTGACTCGCGTAGCGGCGCACGAGAGCGATGCTCGCATCCGGGTCCGGGCGATCGGGCCCCGGACAGCCGGCCACCCAGCACGCCCACCAGCGTTGACCCCAGGTGTAACTCCCGGCCATGCATGGACCCAGAGCACGGGTTGCGTTCGTGTGCACCGTTCCCGCGGTCTGCGCACAACCGTAAGGTCCGCCGGCGATCACGCCGACACCGCTGAAGATCGACGAATACGCGACTCCGAGCTGCACGGCCATGTAGCCGCCGGAGGAGAGTCCGGAGACGGTCACCCTTTCGGGATCGCTGCCGTATTGGCCCAGCGGCGCCGGCCGCGTTTCTGCGCTGAGCGCGGCAACCGGAAGCAGCAGCGCGACGAACGCGAGTAGCAGGTGTTTTCGGCTCATGACGCGTTCGCTCTTCCATAGACCGACGGTGCGGCCTATGATCCCACACCCGCGCTTACACAGGAGGATGGAACATGCTTCGACTCTACGGTGCACCCAGATCCCGCGGTATCCGCACGTTGTGGATGGCGGGTGAGCTGGGTCTCGAGTACGACCACAAGGCTTATCTGCCGCGCTCGCCCGAGACGCGTACGCCCGAGTATCGCGCGCTCAATCCGAATGGCCGCGTGCCGACCATCGACGACGACGGGTTCATTCTGTCGGAATCGATGGCGATCAATTTCTATCTCGCGAAGAAACACGGCAGCCCGCTCTATCCGTCGGATCCGAAGAACGAAGCGCTGGCGCTCCAGTGGAGTCTCTGGGAAACCGACCGGCTCGACCGCCAGCTCGTGAACTACGTGAGGCATTCCAAGGAGCTGCCGGAAGCGGAGCGCGATCCAAAGGTCGCCGCGGAGATGTGGAAGGAAGTCACCGAGTCGTTCGACGTGCTGGAGACCGCGCTTTCGAAGTCGCAATGGCTTGCAGGTCCGCAATTCTCGGTCGGCGATCTGAACGTTGCCGGCGCGCTCTATCGCGCGTTGTTTCTCGACTTGTCGAAGTGGCCGAAGCTGCAGGCGTGGCTCAACCGCTGCTGGGACCGGCCGGCTGCAAAGCGCGCACGCGCGATGCGGGAGTAGGCTCGCGATGACAGCACCGCGCGCCTGATCGACTTTCACGTCGGGTTCGCTCCGGACAATGGAGCACTGCAGAGCCTGCAAAAAAGTGAATCGGGCTCGTGATCCGTACTGGCGCACGCCGTGCACGTCCGATCGGCGGGCTCTTTCACGAACTTCTGGGCCGTCATCTCGGCCGTCACAATCCCGGTCGGCACGGCAAGTATGCCCCAGCCGATCAGCATGACGATCGATGCCAGGGCGCGCCCGAGCTCGGTGCGGGGCACGATGTCTCCGTAGCCGACCGTCGTGATCGTCGACAGCGCCCAGTAAATCGCTTTGGGAATGCTCGTGAAGCCGTGCTTCGGCCCTTCGATCACGTACATGAGCGTGCCGACGATCAGCACCGCTATCACCACGACCGACAGGAACACCAGTATTTTGCGCATGCTGTGCGCCATCGCCCTGCCCAGAAGCCGGAACTCCCGGACGTATTCCGTCAGCTTGAAAATCCTGAAGCAGCGAAGGAGTCTCAGGATCCGTACATCGATCAACAGCTGCGCCTCGGGCAGGAGAATGGCGAGATACGTGGGCAGGACGGCGAGCAGGTCGACGATGCCGAAAAAGCTTCGCGCGTAACGCCATGGACGGTCGATGCACGACAGACGCGCGATGTACTCGATCGTGAAAAGGATCGTGAACATCCATTCGAGCCTGTTCAACAGCACGCCGTGGCGCGCGGCGATACGCTCGACGCTGTCGACCAGCACCGCTGCAACGCTCAGGACGATGACGGCGATCAGGACGATGTCGAAGATGCGACCGGCTCGCGTATCGGACTCGAACACGATCCTGTAGAGTCGCAGCCGCCATCCACCGGCAGGCTTTCCGAGCTGAACGGCTGTGTCGTCGACACCGACGTCCTGCGGGGCCGCAAGTGGCCGGTAGACTTGAATCATGGAGGCGCTCCTCGGGTGAAAAACATGGGAGCGCCTAGATTATCAGCCCGGCGCGGTGATCACGGGCCGGCGCGGTAGGCCCGTTCCAGCGCTTCGATTTCGATCTTCTTCATCTTGAGCATGGCACTCATCACGCGTTCCGATTTTTCGGGGTCTGGATCGTCGAGCATCTCTAACAACACACGCGGAACGACTTGCCACGAGAGCCCGTACTTGTCTTTGAGCCAGCCGCATTGCTGCGCTTTTTCGTCGCCGCCCCGGCCGAGCTTCGTCCAATAGTGGTCGACCTCTTCCTGCGTGTCGCAATGGATCTGAAACGAGATCGCTTCGTTGAACTTGAATATCGGGCCTCCGTTCAGCGCCGAGAATCCGTTTCCATTGAGCTCGAATGCGACCGCCATGACACTGCCCGCAGGCCTGTGGTGGATTTCGTAGCCTGCCTTGCCGTACCGCGAGATGTTCGTGATTTTCGAATCGGGGAAGATGCCAATGTAGAAATTGGCCGCTTCTTCGGCCTCGCTGTCGAACCATAGACATGGCGTGATTTTCTGAGCGAATTCCATGAAGTCTCCTTCGGGTCTGGGTGATCACGACTAGTCGGTTGGGGAGCGACGAATTCGACAAGAAATCGGGTCCTATGGGCTGATGCTGCTCGCGCCCTGGGGTTGCACAGGTTCGAGGCTGCCGCCGATCCTCAAGCACATCAGGTAGCAACCCGACGCCGCGCCCGTGAGATTTGCTATCGCCGATGCCGACTACGCGATCGAAACCGCCGCGCTGACGAAGGCGAAAATCCTCCGCGACTCGGCGACAGCGATGATCGCGCAGGCGAACGCCATGCCGCAGATGGTGTTGCAGTTGCTCAGGTAAGTCGGGTGTCTCGTTCGCGCGATCGCTTCGCCGTCACTTCCGCTGCAGCTTCGGCGTGCGATGACGGTCTTCCGGGTTGTCCCAGCCTTTGAAGCGCGGCGGGCGCTTTTCGGCGAACGCCCTGCGCGATTCCATGAGGTCTTCCTTCGCGCCGTGTTCCTTGAGCCGCGCAGCGAGCTCTTCGAGCTCGTCCGAGACACGCGGGCGGATCGCTCGCATCATGACGGTCGTGTTCACCCGTGAGGCCGGCGGCAGCGTCATCAGATGCGCCGCCATTTCCTGTGCGGTCGGCAGAAGCGCCTCGGGTTCGACCAGACGGTTGATGAACCCAAGTTCGTAGAGGCGCTCCGCGCTGAAGCGGAACGCGAACGCGAGCTCCGTCGCCGCCGCGTGCGCGAAACGGCCTTTGACGCCGTGATCGTAACCGCCGAGGAGCCAGCGTTTCGCTTCCGACGATTCGAAGACCGCGCCGCGCACGGCGACGCGCAGATCAGCGCGTTCGACCAGCATGAAACCACCGCCCATGGCATAGCCGTTCACCGCGACGATCACCGGTTTTTCCAGCGTGCCCGCGTCGTACGGATTTTCCTTGCGAACGAGCCCGCTCGAGCTGCCGGCGACGCCGCGCTGCACGGATTCCTTCATGTCCTCGCCGGCGCAGAAAGCGCGTCCGGTGCCGGTGAAGATCGCGACTTCGAGGTCGTTGCTGTCGCGAAACTCGCACCAGGCCTCCGCAAGCGCCTGTCGCAGCTCCACATTGAGGGCATTCAGGCGATCCGGGCGATTCATGCGCAGCGTCATGACGCCGTCCCGCCGCTCGATTTCGAGTACGCTCATTCACTTCCTCCAAGGTTGGTTCTTGCAAGAAACCGCATTTTGCGCGCCGTGAGGCTCGCTGTCATTGTCAGCCTCGGCAAGGCAGCAGCGCCTCGAGCAGCCGTTCGCAGCGCCACCGAATCTGTTCACATCCGGTTCAGGACCTGCCGCCAGCGATCAAGCTGCTCGACTCGTTGCGGTAAGTTCCTACAGCTCAAGGGCTGTCCGCAGGGTGGCCAACGCTACGGCGTTCCCTGTGTCATAGTAGTTCCGGTCACCGACGCGCGGCGAACTGCGTCGCGCCCGGATGCATCATCGCGCAACATGAGTAGCGTTCCTCACTTCCAAATCATCCTGGATCAGCCGGCGGGCGGTTCTTCGAATACAGTGAAGCAGACGCTGGGGAGGACACTCGGCAGACTTCTCATCGGGATCGCCCTGCTCGCCACGACCGTTGCAGTCCCGGCGACGATCATGGTGGTTGGGCTCACCCTTACGTGGATCGGGGGTAGCAGCCCAGGCGCAGCGAAGCCGAGTCAGTGGGACGTTCCCACTGCCGAGCTGGTGCTGTCTTGGGCGATTTCTATGGCGATCGTCGCCGTCGCGCTCAAGTCGGGCCTGTGGTTCGTGCGCCGCGATCGCGGAATGGCCCTTTTTCTGCGGCGGTTCCGGTACGATGACGCGACCCGTGCGATGAGCTTCGCAGTGAGCACGAAGATGGGCAGCCGCTGGCGCCTCGTCACGCTGGACGACGCCGAGATCGCCTCCATCGGACCGTCGGCGGCCGCGAGGCGTCTGTTTTCCGTCGGCGGCGTTGCATGGAAGCGATTCTCGTCACTTGCGATGATGCTGGGCGGGCGTCTGTTTCCCGTTGTCGTGCTCGCTTCATGGCTGGTCGTGGCTCTAGAGGTGTTCACTGCACCGAGTTGGCGCGACTTCCTGGACAACGGCACGGTCGAACGTTACGCGCGCGTGCTCATGGCGGTGGTCGACGGCCGTCCGCCGATTACCGAGATAGCCCCCACCCTGCTGGGGATATTCGCTCTGCTGGTGACGATCGGCGCCGGTGCTTTCGTGATCATGAGCATCACGGGCCTGGCGGCTCTGTTTGCGGTGCCGCTCGCAGGCGTCATCGCCTTCTTGAGTTCCTCCGCGCGTGCTGTGGATGCAGCCGAACGAGCAAAGACAATCGACGTGCGCGATGTCGGTGAACTCGACCGTGTGGCAAACGACATCACCACCGAGCAGGGCAAGGTGCTGATACCCAGGCTAACGGTGTTGCGCGTCTCCTCGGCGATTTGGCAGCGTGCGGTTCAACGCATCGCTGCGAGCGCGCGTCTCGTGGTGATCGACGTTTCGGAGGCGACCGAAAACGTGCTGTGGGAGATAGCGGAGCTGCAACAGGCCTTCGGTGCACGGTGCGTCCTCATCGGTCAGCACGATCGACTGCGCCAGCTCGCAGCCGTTCAGCATGCCGCAGATGGATCGCTCCAAGAGCGCTTCTTACGCGTGCTGAATGGCCGAGCGATTCTCGCTTACACGACGGACGCCCGGGGAATCGAACGCTTTGCTCGCGCACTTAGCGTGACACTTTCGCACGTCGGGGGGACCGCTAGCGGCTCGCGCGGTACTCAGACTGAAGGTTGAACGTCTTCTTTCGTAACGGGCGAAGCCTTTCGCTGAAATCAGCGATGCCGACGAGGTCGAAGAGTCCGCTACACTGGCGCGGCGACCAGAATCGTGGGAAATGATCTGCCGTTCATCCTTCGACGAGCTCAGGGCGAACGGCTTCCAAACGGAGGCGGCATGAAAATAACCAATCTCGAAACCTTCGTGGTCGACGGCGGCTGGCGCGCCTGGACGTACGTCAAAGTCGAAACCGACGAAGGCATCACCGGATGGGGGGAGTGCTCGGACACGCGCGTGCCGAACGCGGTAGCGGGTGCCGTGCGCGATCTTTCGACGGTTCTCATCGGGCAGGATCCGCGCGCGTATGAAGCACGGTTCGCCGACATGCACCGTAATACACGTTCGAGCCCGGGAGGCATCGCGGCGCGCGCAATCGCCGGCATCGAATGCGCGCTCGTCGACATCAAGGCGCGCGCTCTCGGCATTTCGGTGACCGAGCTCCTTGGCGGCCCGACTCGCGATCGCACGCGGCTGTACTGGTCACACTGCGGGACGACGCGTGTCCGCCACCACGATATCGTCGGCAAGCCGCCGATCGAGAGCTGGAACGACGTGACGGCGCTCGCGAAAGAGGTCGTGGCGCGAGGCTACACCGCGCTCAAGACGAATATCGTCATGCCGGGCAAGGGCGGCACGTGGTTCAGCGGTTTCGATCGCTCGATGGGGCCGAACGACGAATGGGCGCCGAACTGGCTCATCGCGCACACCGAGAAGCTCATCGGAACGATACGCGATGCAGCAGGGCCTGATTTCGACATCAATCTCGATCTCAACTTCCATTTCAAGCCCGAAGCATGCATACGTATTGCGCGTGCGCTCGAGCCCTACAACCTTCACTGGCTCGAGCTCGACAATCCCGATCCCGAGTCCGTTCTTCAGGTGAAGCAATCCACTTCGACACGGATCTGCACCGGCGAGACGCTCGTGCATATGAAGGAGTATCTGCCGTTCTTCCAGCGGCACGCGGCGGACGTATTCATGATCGATGTGCCCTGGAACGGTATTGCGCAGGGCAAGAAGGTGGGCGATCTCGCGGCGACCTTCCAGCACAACGTGGCGCCGCACAATCACTACAGCCATCTTTCGACGTTCATGAGCGCGAGCCTCTGCGCGACGCTCCCGAACGTACGTATCATGGAAATCGACGTGGACGACGTACCGTGGAAAGACGAGCTCGTCACGCAGAGGCCTGAAATCAACGCGGGCTACATCACGACGCCGACTGGACCCGGTTGGGGGACTGCCATCAACGAGGAAGTCGCGCGCGCACACCCGTGGGACCCGCGCAAGTCGTCGCATCAGAAGAACCTCGCGCCGGCGCGAAGCTACTGAAGCCGCACCTTCTCGCGATAACCCTGACCTCAGCCGGTATCGCGCCGCAGTGACGTCAAAGCTCAGGCCTGGCTTCCCGCAGGAATATCGGCAAATCCATTTGCGGTGCGCGTGCCGGCACCTGAAAGAATAAATCGGCAACGAACCCGCGGTGATAGCTCGAGTGGTTGACGACATGCAGCAGGATCTCTTGTTGCGTCATCACGCCTTTGTTGCCGCCGATCAGTGTGAAGCTCATCGGGGTTTCGAGCTTGTCATCCGTGAGCTCGTCGCTCCAGCGCATATACCAATCGTCGATCGCCTGCTGCTGCTCCCAGAGCTCGTCGAGCGGGGGATGGTCCGGCGTGTTGCGCGCGGTCATGCCGTGATCGCGGCCCTCGAGGTGTGCCCGCCAGATGACGCCGATCACGTAGTTATGGTTGAGCGTGTGTACCATGTTCTTGAAGAGGCTCTTGCGCTCCTTGGTGGCCTCGCCCTGAGGCAGCGCGGCAACGGCGTCGAACATCACCTCGTTGGCCCAGTGGTTGTAGCGGGTGAGCATGCGCGAGTGGCGGACGGTCATAGGGGCTCCTTGTAGACGCTACTATAAGGTAATTGCGGCGAGGCCCGGATCTGCGTAATCCGGAACCCGCGTCGCTTTTTCGAAGGAGGAGATGGATGTTCCGGACAATACTCGTCGTGCTGCTCGCGGCAGCCAACATCTCCAATGTCAACGCACAGAGCGCTTCGACACGGCCAGGGCACGCGTATCCCAGCAAGCCTATACGCTGGATCATCCCTTATGCGGCCGGCGGTGGCACCGACGTCATCGCGCGGCCGATCGCGCTCAAGCTCGGCGAAGTCCTCGGTGTCCCGATCGTTTACGAGAATCGCGGCGGAGGCGGTGGACTCATCGCAGGTGAGACGGTGGCCCGCGCGGCGCCCGACGGCTATACGCTGCTCGTGGGCTCGAACAACACACACATCTTTCCCACGCTTCTCTACGACAAGGTGCCTTACGACCCGGCGAAGGATTACGCGCCGGTCACGAATTTCGTGAACGTCCCGAACATGCTGGTGGCTCACCCGTCCTTTCCACCGAAGACAGTCCAGGAGCTCGTCGCGTACGGCAAGGCGAACCCGGGAAAGATCAACTGGGCATCGTCGGGAAACGGCTCCGCGGGTCACGTCGCCATGGTGATGTTCGCATTGGAAGCACGGATGAAAGTGCTGCACGTACCGTTCAAAGGCGCGGGGCCCGCCGTCTCCGCGATGCTGGGCGGCGAGACCGATCTCCTCTTCGCGAACACGGGCGTATTCCTGGGGCACATCAAGGCGGGCAAACTGCGGCCGATCACGGTTGCTTCGATGGCGCGCCTGCCGCTTTTTCCGGATCTGCCCACGCTCAACGAATCGGGATTTGCGGGCTTCGAGTCGGTCACGATTTACGGCCTGCTCGCTCCGGCCGGCACGCCGCGGCCGATCGTCAGCAAGCTCCACAGCGAATTGGCGCAAATAATCATGGCCCCGGATTCCGTGACGCGGCTCGCTGGAGTGGGCGCGATTCCGGTTGCGAACACCCCCGAGCAGTTCGCGGAGGCGAACCGCAAAGAGGTCGCGAAATGGGGCAAGATCATTCGGGAGAACGGCATCAAGGCGGATTGAGATAACAAAGAGGAGGAGCACATGAACAAGCGTGCAAGCGGCAATGGCCGAGAGGTCGATCGATCCCGCCGCAGATTGCTCGCTGCATTCGGCGCTGTGGCGCTGGTGGGGCACGCGGCCGCACAGACGAGCACTCAGCTCTATCCGGCGAAACCGGTCAGAATAATCGTCCCGTGGCCGCCAGGCTCGGCGACCGACATCGCGGCGCGTCTACTCGCGCAGAAACTCACCGAGGCGATGGGTCAGACTTTCATCGTCGACAATCGCCCCGGTGCAACCGGCATGATCGGTGCGGAGCTCGTCGCCAAGGCAACGCCTGACGGCTATACGCTGCTCTTGAACACCGCGAGCCAGGCTTCGAACAAGGTGGTGTTTCCGAAGCTGCCGTTCGACCCGATGACCGATTTCGTGCCGGTATCGATGGTCTATCGCGGTGTCCTGTCGCTTTCGGTACATCCTTCGCTTCCCGTGCGCACCGCCGCGGAGTTCGCCCGATATGCGAAGGCCCATCCGAAAAGCCTGAGCTTCGGCACGCCCGGCGTTGCCACTCCACACCATCTCGGCGGCGAGCTGCTCAAGCAACGCGCAGGCATCGAGATGCTGCACGTGCCGTACAAGGGCGGCGGCCCGTCGGTGGTCGATCTGGTGAGTGGTCAGATTCCGGTGTGTGTTGCGAGTCTGGCGGCCGTGATGCCATTCATCAAAAGCGGCCGCGTGCGCGTACTCGCGGTGATGGATCCGTCACGCTACGAAGAACTGCCGGCCGTTCCGGCGCTCGCGGAAACCTATCCCGGTTTCGATGTGTCCGGCTGGGCCGCGATGTATGCGCCCGCCGCTGCACCAAGAGCCGTGGTCGAGCGATTGAACGCGGAAGTCACGCGTATCCTCAACACGGCTGAAGTGAGGCGCACGATGAGCAGTAATGGCTTCGTGGCCTCGCCGTCATCGCCCGAAGCGCTCGCGAAGCAGATGCGCGACGATATCGAGCGCTGGGGCGCGATCGTCAAATCCGGAGTCAGGTTCGACTAGCGCAGCCCCGCAGCGCGCAGACGCGGAAAGATCACGTCACGGAACGCGGGGATTTCGGACTCGGGCGTCGCGAACGTCTGAAACGGCATGAGATAGATGTTTCGGACGCCGAGCTTCGTCATCTCGATGATGCGATCGGCGCAGTATTCGGGTGTGCCGACCAGACCGAGCGCATCGCACATCTCCCCCACGAGCTCGTCGGAAACGAAGGATGTCGCCTCGATCGCGGCTTCCCAGTCCTCCGCATGCGACAAATCGGGATAGATTTTCCACACTGCCTCCGGGGCCTGGAGCTTCGGCGTGCGAATGCCCGCGCGCTCGAGCCACTGTCCTTCCCAGCGAATGGCCCAGTGAACCGCGGTCGGCCGTGCCTGCCTGCGCGCCTCCGCCATGGTTGCGGCCGTGCCCATGCGCACCGCCCAGATGAGCTCGAGGTCTTCGACACGCCGACCGGCGCGGCGCGCGCCGCTTTCGAGATGCTCGAGCGCTCCTTCGACGAGCGTGCGGTTGAAGCCCACCATCAGTACCGCACCGTCTGCGACTTCACCGGCCGTGGCGATCGCTTTCGGACCCGAGCCTGCCATCAGCACAGGAATGCGGCGTCCGGAGGCGAAAGCAAGGCGTCCAGGCGCGCCGTTCCAGTCAGTCGTCTCGCCGGCGAGCAGCGCTTTCACCGTGCCGATGCATGATCGCATCTCAGCGAGCGTCGCAGGTTTGCGCCCGATCGTGCTCGCGGACGTGAAGCCGGTGCCGATGACGAACTTTACGCGGCCCGGTGCCATTTCTTCGACCGTCTGGATCGCGCTCGCGAGCACCGACGGATGACGCGTAAACGGATTGGTCACCGCGGGGAACAACTGCAGTCGCTTCGTGCGAGTGGCCGCCTGGGCGAGCGTGATGAACGTATCTCGTGCGATCAGCTGACTGTCGAGAACGCCGATGCCGTCGAAGCCGGCCGCTTCGATGCTCTCGATGAGCTGCATCAGCGCGGGCATCGGCGCGGTGCCCGGGATACGCATGTGAATGCGAACGGGATCGCTCATGCTCGGGATTCTATGTCATGTTCCGGTGCTCGGTGCGCTGCCTTCGGTCATTGTGTCGAGGAGCCGCCCGGCGATCTCGCGTGAACAGTACTGCGAAGTCTCTGGATCCATCGGT
>Ga0075431_100006925_pt1 | contig 11271 bp, 9 predicted proteins | sample RhiMetdeltSRZDD5_FD_75297 | JGI IMG/M metagenome (GOLD analysis project Ga0075431, IMG submission 75297) | Populus rhizosphere microbial communities from Tennessee, USA - Rhizosphere MetaG P. deltoides SRZDD5 | ecosystem: Host-associated > Plants > Roots > Rhizosphere > Soil | place: USA...
TTCGCAGAGGTGCTGCCGCCCGGCGTCTACATCGCCATGAACGGGCAGCACTTTCAGTGGGATCGCGTACGCAAGAACCGCGAGAGCGGCGTGTTCGAGCGGATATAAAGACGGTCCGGCTAAAGCCGGACACTGCGCATTGACTCAGACGCCGGCCGCGAGATCCACGGGCGCGAAGAAGTAGTCGTGTTCGCCCGGTGGTTCCTGGCCAGCCACTCGAACGGCGTAGGCGATCTGCGCGAAGTGACGGACCTCGTGGAGCAGGATGTGGGCGGCGAGCTTGCGCCGTATCACCGTGTACTCCTGCGGCGCGGCGCCCAGCTTGAAGGTGACCGGCTGGTTGATTCCTTCGCCGGCGCCGGTCACGAACCCTTTCAGATTGCCGCGAACCCGGTCGCCGAACTCGAACAGTGCGCTCAGATCGTCGTGCGGAATGCCGGTCGTATCAGGGACGGGCTGGCCTTCGAGCCTGGCGAGGTGCCGCTCCTCCACCCAGAAGACGTGCATGAGCAGACCGCCGACGGTGGGAAACCTGGCGCCGGTCTGAAACGGGATCGTCAGCCGCGACGGATCAGCGGCGAGCCACGTCTTCCACTTTTCGCGTTCGTGATCCGTGTACGAAATCAGGTTCAGAAGTTCGACTGCGCCGCTCATTGTCCCACCGCCTCGTCTACCGTCATCACGCGCACCGGACCGAGATTCAACGCGCGGATGCCCGGCTCGATCACTTTGCGATCCCCGATGACGACCACCGCGAATCGCTTCGGCTCGATGTAGGTCGCGGCCGCCTTCTGCACGGCCGCGGCGGTGACCGCTTGAATGTTGTCCACGTACTGGCCGAAGTACCGATCAGCCAGGCCATACACGACCATCTCCTCCATCTTCGACGAGAGATCGCCGCTGGTTTCGAACTCGCTGGGGAAGCTGAGCGCCACGTAGTTCTTGGCCTTCGCCAATTCGTCGCCGCCGATCGGCTTGAGGATGCCGTTCAACTCGTTGAAGAACTCGCGCAGCGCTTCCGAGGTCTTGTCGGTCTGGACGCCGGCACCGGCCTGGAACGCGCCGGCCGAGAGCCGCATGTCGAACCGCGAGCTGGCCCCATAGCTGTATTGGTGCTCCTCGCGCAGGTTCTGATTGAGACGCGACGTGAACGACCCACCGAGAATCGTGTTCAGTACTTCGATGGTGAAGTAGTCGGGCGTGGAGCGGGGCACGCCCACCCACCCGATGCGGATCTGCGACTGCTCGGCATCGGGCATGTCGACGATGGTGATCTGTCCCTGCGTGAGCTGCGCCGCTTGCGGCACCGGCTTGCGCGACGCACTGGTGCCCTTCCACGAACCGAACTGCATCTCGAGCAGCGGCACGATCGCCTCGGCGGTCACGTCGCCGACGACGAGCAATGTGGCGTTGCCGGGCTGGTACATCGACGAGTGATAGCTCTTGAGATCCGGGACGGTGAAACCTTTCAGCGTCGATTCGGTTCCGGCGAGGCCGGTGCCGTAGCGATGCATGGCGCCGAACACGATCCGGGCGAATGCGAGTGGCGCGACCGATGCCGGATCATCCTTGGCCTGCAGGAGGGCGGTGAGCCGTTCCTGGCGGAGGCGATTCAGCTCCGCTTCCGGGAATGTCGGACGAAGGACGACGTCGGCCATCAGCGGCAGTGCGTCCTTCAGCCGCGAGACTGGAACGTTGAGACGAACCGCGGACGCGTCGAATGAGCTCGTCGTTGCCAGCGTCGCGCCGAGGTATTCAATCGCATCGGCCAGTTCCAGCGCGCTCCGCGAGCCGGCGCCTTCGTCGAGCATCGCGGCGGTGAGGCTGGCCAGCCCGTACTTGCCGGCCGGATCGTCGCCCGCGCCAGCCTTGAGCACGAGATTGATTTGCGCGAGCGGTACTTCGTGCGACTCGACCACCCAGACGGGGAGGCCGTTCGAGAGCATCCGCTTCTGAATCTCGGGCAGGTTCAGCCGCGGCGGCGCGCCCAAGGCGGGTGGTTTCGATCGATCCGGTGCGCCCTGGGCCACAACGGACACGGAGATATCGCCACTCAGAACACTGAGGACACCAAGCAAGAGAAACAAAGGCCTTCGGTTTGTGGCGGCTCTCATTTCTTTGTCTCCGGCTCGACCACCAGTTCAACGCGCCGATCGGCGGGCAGCCATCTGATCGCCGCCGCCTGCACGTCGGACGGACTCAATGACGTGTAGCGTGCAAGGTCTTCCGCGAAGTAGTCAGGACCTCCGCCGGCGACGTAGTAGCCATTCAGCGAGTCGGCCTTGTTGCTCACCCGTTCCATCCGCCGGTAGAACGACGCCTCGACCTGGTTGATCGCGCGCTGCACCTCGCGCGCCTCCGGCGCCTCGCGGCGCAGCTTGTCCACCTCTTCGTCGATCGCCTTCTGCAGTTCAGCGGCGGTGTGACCGCGGCGAGCGGTGGCAATGATCTGGAACTGGCTGCCGATCGCGCCCGACTGCTGGAAGGCCGTCACGTCCTGCGCGATTTGCGTGTCGTACACCAGCCGCTTGTAGAGGCGCGAGTTCTTGCCGCCGGTCAGCACCGACGAGACGATGTCGAGCGCGGCGTCGCCGGGCGCGTACAGCCGCGGCGTCAGCCAGGTGAGATAGAGGCGCGGGAGCGACACGCGGTCGGTGAGCGTCTTCTTCTGCACGCCGGTGAGGATCGCCGCCGGTGGGGCAATCGGCTCGACATCGGCGCCGCGCGGGATCTCGTTGAACCACTTTTCGACCAGGGAGCGCGTTCGGGCGATGTCGATGTCGCCGGCAATCACCAGGCTGGCGTTGTTGGGCACGTAGTACTTCTTGAAGAACTCCACCACGTCGCCGTGGCTCGCGGCGGTGAGGTCCTCCATATAGCCGATCGTCGGCCAGTTGTACGGATGGTTGGCCGGCCACAGCATCTTGTCGATCTCGATCGACGCCATCCCGTACGGCTGGTTCTCGTAGCTCTGACGCCGCTCGTTCTTGACGACATCGCGCTGGCCGTCCACACGCTGCGGCGTCATCGTGTCGAGCAGATATGCCATGCGATCGGACTCGAGAAACAGCGCCAGCTCCAGGGCGTTCGCCGGCACGTCCTCGAAGTAGTTGGTGCGATCGTTGTTCGTCGAGCCGTTGTTGTTGCCGCCGGCGCTCTCGAGCAGCGTGTCGAACACGCCCTCTTTCACGTTCTTGGAGCCCTCGAACATCAGGTGCTCGAACAGATGCGCGAACCCGGTGCGGCCGGGCTTCTCGTTCGCCGATCCGACGTGATACCAGACGTTCACCGTCACGGCCGGCACGCTCTTGTCCTGATGCAGGATGACGGTGAGACCGTTGGCGAGGCGGAACTGCGTATAGGGCACCTGCAGAGTCGGTGTTCCCGATTGACCAGCAATCGGAACGGCACTCGCCACGATGAGTAGCGTCATCAGACAGCGGCGCATAGAGCCTCCAGACGGAAACCCATTTTCCATCATTTTCCTGAGGCACTGTGCTTGCACCGACCCGTCGCCGGCCGACCTGGGCCGCCTGAGGCGGCCTCTACATGCGGCCCTACGAGGGGAAGAAAAAGATGGGACTTCGTGACAAGTACAGCCAGGCAGTGACGACCGCCAAGCAGTTGGGGATGGAAGGCTCAGCCGAAGAGCGGGAGGGCAAGCTGCATTTCCGCGGCACCGTCAAATCCGAAGACGAAAAAAACCGGATCTGGAACGCGATCAAGACCGTCCCGGACTGGCAGCACGAGATCATGGCCGACATTCGCGTCACGCCAGGCGCGCAGTCGCAGCCGGCGGCAGCGTCGCAAACGATCCCGCAGCCCACGCCGGCCAAGGCGTCGATGAAGACCTACACGGTGAAGTCGGGCGACACGCTCAGCGAGATCGCGAAGCGCGAGCTCGGCAGCGCCAACAAATACATGGAGATCTTCAACGCCAATAAGGACCAGCTCACCGACCCCGACAAGATCAAGCCAGGGCAGGTGCTCAAGATTCCGGCCTGATCGCGGGTGAGCACACACGACGGCTTCGTGGCCTACGACGAGCTCAGAGGACCTGAGCTCGACGCGACGCGCTGGAGTCCGTTCCGCGTGCCGTACCCGGCCGGCGGCGAGTTCGTCCCGCTGGACCCCGCCGCGGAGCTGACCGTTGGCGAGGGAGAGGTGCGCGTGACGATACCGCGCTTCTCGCTCTCGCATGACACGTTCCAGACCGCCGACAGCGCGAAGTACCTCATGTTCTCGACGCGCCAGTTCGATCTGGCTCCGGATCGGCTGGCGACGTTCGCCGTCGACGTCGCGATCGAGAACGCCGGCGGGGAACCTGCGGACTACCGTCGTGGCATGGCGGCGTTCCACGTCTTCGATCTCGAGACCCGGCGCGTGTTCGCCGTGTGCGGCACCTCCACGCGCGTGCTCGCGCTGCACGAGCATCTGGGCCTGGGCGATGGCGGAGCGGACGAACCCTTCTACTACGTCGTCGAGTCGCCGTATGAGGACTTCGATGACGACTTCACCCGATTTCGCGTGTGCGAAATCACCCTCGACCGGAGCCGATCGACCGCGGCGTGGCGCGTCGACGGCCACACGGTGTACGAGGCCCACGGCACGTTGATCCCGAAACAGGTTCGCATCGGATTCGGCATCTGGACGATGCTGCCGATCCGCGACGGCCGCAGCCGCTCGCTCAACGGGCAGGGCCTGAGGGCGCGGTGGCGCCGGTTCCGCGTGCGTACGTAGTGTCCGGCTTTAGCCGGACCTCAGTCGTAGCTTTAGCCGGACCTCACGTAGCGTCCGGCTTTAGCCGGACCGGCAGAGCCCCCTTGGGTGCTCCCGCGAGTGCAGCTCTACGAAGACAACGAGTCGACGATCCGATTGAGCGTGGCGCTCGGCCGCATCGCTGCGGACACCTTCGCTCGATCGGGATGGTAGTAGCCGCCGATCTCGACCGGCTTCCCCTGCACACCGTTCAACTCGGAGACGATCGTCGATTCATGCTGTTCGAGCTGCTGCGCGATGGGCGCGAAGATGGCGGCGAGCTCGCGGTCGCGCGTCTGGTCGGCCAGCGCGCGCGCCCAATACATCGCCAGGTAGAAATGGCTGCCGCGGTTGTCGAGCTCTCCGACCTTGCGCTGCGGCGACTTGTCGTTGTCGAGAATCTTGCCGTTGGCCCGATCCAGCGCCTCGGCGACGACCAGCGCGCGGGTGTTGCCGGTCTTGGTGCCCAGGTCTTCGATTGAAACCGCGAGCGCGAGAAACTCGCCGAGCGAATCCCAGCGAAGATAGTTCTCCTGCACGAACTGCTGCACGTGCTTCGGCGCCGACCCTCCCGCGCCCGTCTCGTACAGACCGCCGCCGTCGAGCAGCGGCACGATCGACAGCATCTTCGCGCTGGTGCCGAGCTCGAGGATCGGAAACAAATCCGTGAGGTAGTCGCGCAGCACGTTCCCGGTTACCGAGATCGTGTCGAGCCCGGCGCGCACGCGCGCGAGCGTCGCTCGTACGGCGTCCACCGGCTTCATGATCTGGATGTCGAGACCTGATGTCTCGTGGTCCTTCAGGTATCGCCGCGCCTTTTCGATGACATTGCGGTCGTAGGCGCGCGACTCGTCGAGCCAGAAGATGGCGGCGTGTCCGGTGGCGCGGGCGCGGGTGACGGCCAGCTTTACCCAGTCGCGGATCGGCAGGTCACGCGTGCGGCACATACGCCAGATGTCGCCCGTGTCGACCTGATGCTCGAACAGCGCGCGCCCCGATCCGTCCACGACGCGCACAGTTCCCGGCGCGGGGATCTCGAACGTCTTGTCGTGCGATCCGTATTCCTCGGCGGCCTGCGCCATCAGTCCCACGTTCGACACCGTCCCCATCGTCGCGACGTCGAACGCGCCGTGCTCCCTGCAGTCGTCGATCGTCGCCTGATAAATCCCGGCGTACGAGCGATCGGGAATCATCGCCTTCATGTCGTGCAGCTTGCCGTCGGGCCCCCACATCTGACCCGAGGCGCGGATCGCGGCCGGCATCGACGCGTCGATGATGACGTCGCTCGGGACGTGCAGATTGGTGATCCCCTTGCTCGAATCGACCATTGCCAGTGGTGGCCGCGCCGCGTAGACCGCCTGCAGGTCGGCCTCGATCGCGGCGCGCGTGCCGGCGGGCAGCTTCTGAATCTTGGCGTAGACGTCGCCGATGCCGTTGTCGGGATCGACGCCAAGCGTCTCGAAGGTTGCGGCGTGCTTGTCGAAGACGTCCTTGTAGTACGCACGGACCGCGTGTCCGAACATGATCGGATCGGACACCTTCATCATCGTGGCCTTGAGGTGCAGCGACAGCAGGACGCCCTTCTGCTTTGCATCCACGATCTCTGTGGCAAAGAACTCGGTCAGCGCGCGCCGGCTCATCACTGTTGCCGCGATGACGTCGCCTTCGGTCACCGCCACGCCGTCTTTGAGGACGGTGCTCTTGCCCGCTCCGTCGGTGAGCTCGATCCGCAGCTTGCCGCTGGCCGACACGACGACCGACTGCTCGTTGGCATAGAAGTCGCCGCCGGTCATGTGCGACACATGCGACGTCGAATCCGTTCGCCACACGCCCATCGAGTGCGGGTGAGTCTTGGCGTATTGCTTCACCGACGTTGCCACGCGGCGATCGGAATTGCCTTCGCGCAGCACCGGGTTGACGGCGCTGCCGAGCACTTTCGCGTAGGCGGCCTTGATCGCCTTCTCATCGTCGTTCTGCGGATCCTCCGGATAGTCCGGCACTGGATAGCCCTGCTGCTGCAGCTCCTTGATTGCGCCCTTCAGCTGCGGGATCGAGGCACTGATGTTGGGCAGCTTGATGATGTTGGCGTCCGGCGTCTTGGCGAGCCGGCCGAGCTCGGCGAGGTCGTCCGACTGCCGCTTGTCGGGTGGCAGCCGATCCGGGAACGCCGCGAGGATGCGGCCGGCGAGCGAGATGTCGCGCGTCTCCACGGCGACGCCTGCGGCGCGCGTGAACGCTTGCACGATGGGCAGCAGCGAAAAGGTGGCGAGTGCGGGAGCTTCGTCGGTATAGGTGTAGATGATCTTGGCGGCGCTCATGTGTCTTTCATTATGGCGCGCTTCGCGCGCCACGGCCGTCTACCGGAACCCCCTCAACGTCTGCAGCATCTGAGTTCGCATGTGGCGCTTCATGAAACCGTCGAGTGTAGCGGATTTTTGCGTTTTGAATTTTGCATTTTGAATTGAGTACTGTAGACAGCGTGAGTCAACCACTTGTTGCCGTGATCATGGGCTCATCGTCCGATTGGGAGACGATGCAGCATGCTGTCGAGGTGTTGGAGAAGTTTGGCGTGCCGAACGAGAAGCACGTCATGTCCGCGCACCGGACACCGGATGTCACATCAGCGTTCGCATCGGGCGCGCAGGCGAAAGGGCTCGAGGTAATCATCGCCGGGGCCGGCGGTGCCGCACACCTCGCCGGCGTCGTCGCCGCTCACACCACGATTCCGGTCCTCGGCGTACCGATTACGAGCGCCCTGCTCGGGCTGGACTCGCTGCTCTCGACGGCGCAGATGCCCGGCGGCATTCCGGTCGCGACGTTCGCGATCGGCAAGGCGGGCGCGACCAACGCCGGCCTGTTCGCGGTCTCGATCCTTGCCAACTCGCGACCCGACCTACGCGACAAGCTCCGCGCCTTCCGCGTTGAACAGGCCGAGAAAGTCAAGGCGGCGAAACTGCCGTAGGACCAAGGACGAAGGACCAAGGACCAGGGACTATTTAAGGCCGAGCGCACTGGCCGCGAACGCCCACTGATCGGCCTTCTCGGCGATCAGCTTGTCGGTGGGTCGATAGCCATGCGAGCCGGAGACCTCGACGCGAATCAGCACCGGGTTGGCGCAGCTCTGGGCGGCCTGAAGAGCGGCCGCGTACTTGAACGAGTGGCTCGGCACGACGCGGTCGTCGTGATCGGCCGTCGTGACGAGCGTCGCCGGATAGCAGACGCCCTTCTTCACGTTCTGCACCGGCGAGTACTTGATGAGAAACGGGAACTGCGCCGCATTCTGCGACGACCCATACTCCCGCACCCACAGGCGGCCGCCGGTGAAGCGGTCGTAGCGCAACATGTCCATGACGCCGACGGCGGGTAGCGCTACTGCGTAGAGATCGGGCCGCTGGTTGATCACCGCGCCGACGAGCAGGCCGCCGTTCGACCCGCCCATCACGCCCAGCTTCGCCGGCGACGTGTACTTCTCCCGCACGAGATACTCGGCCACGGCGATGAAGTCGTCGAAGACGTTCTGCTTCTTCTCGAGCATCCCGGCCTTGTGCCACGCCTCGCCATACTCGGCGCCGCCGCGCATGCTCGCCGTGACATAGACGCCGCCCATCTCGAGCCACGCCGGAACGTCCTGCACGTAGCCTGGCAATGTGCTCACCGAGAACCCGCCGTATCCATAGATCATCGTCGGGTTGCTGCCGTCGAGCGCGAGACCTTTCTTCCCGGTGAGAAAGAACGGGACCTTCGTCCCGTCTTTCGACGTCGCGAACAGCGCCTTCGTCTCGAAGCCGCTCAGATCGATCGGCAGCTTCGGCGGCTCGAACGGCGTGCTCATCCTCGTCGCCGGGTCGTAGCGATAGACGGTTGTCGGCGACAGCGGTGAGGTGAACGTGTACCAGACGTCCGGCCCATCTTCGCGGCCGCTGATCGTGCCGACCGTGCCGATACCGGGCAAGGCGATTTCGCCCTGCGCCGCGCCGTCGAGACCGTAGAGCCGCAAGCGGCTCTGCACGTCGACGAGATACTGCGCCACGATACGACCGCCGATCACGGCCACGCCTTCGATGGCCTGCGGCTGCTCCGGCACGATCGTCTTCCACGCCGCGGGCGCCGGGTTGCGCAGATCCACGGCTGTCACTTTGCGGTTGGGCGCATCCTTGTCGGATCGCAGGAACACGAGCGGCCCCTGATTTCCGATCGGCGCGTATTCGGCATCATCGACTTCGATGACCGGCTTGACCGTCGCCTTGACGTTCGGCGAGGTCGCGCTTCCCAGGTCGGCGACGTACAGCCGGTTGTTGTTGCCCGAGCCTTCGTACATCGAGACGAACAGATAACGTCCGTCTTCGCTGACCGCGCCGACGATGATCCAGCCTGCCAGGTCCTTGCGCTCGTAGACGAGTTGATCGGCGGACTGCGGCGTGCCGATGCGGTGGTAGTACAGCGTATGACCGGAGAGGGCGGCCTCGAGCACCTTGCCCTTGGGCGGCTCGGGATAGCGCGAGTAGTAGAAGCCCTTCGCGTCCTTCGTCCACGAGATGTTGGAGAAGCGCATCCAACGCACTTCATCTGACAGGTCTTTGCCTGACGCGATGTCGCGCACGCGGATCGTCGTCCAGTCGGCGCCGCCCTCCGAGAGCCCGTAGGCGAGCAGCTTGGCGTCGGGAGAGGGCTTGTAGTCCGAGAGTGCGATCGTGCCTTCTTCCGAGATGACGTTCGGATCGATCACCAACGTGGCCGGTGCATCGGCACTGGCGCGCATGAAGATTGGCGACTGGCGCTGCAAGCCGGCGTTCCTCCGGTAGAAGAGATGGCGGCCTTCAAGCAGCGGTATGCCGACTCGCGGATAGTCCCACAACGCGGTGAGCCGCTCGTTCAGCGCCTTCCGCCGTGGCAGCGAGGCGAGATACGGCTCGGTCACGGCGTTCTCCGCCTTGATCCACGCCGCCACTTCCGGGCTGTCGAGATTCTCCATCCACCGGTACGGGTCGGCGACCTTCGTGCCGTGATAGTCCTCGACGACGCTGCCCATCGTCGTCTGTGGATAGGTCAGCGTTGGTGTGGCCGGTGAGGGTGAATTGCAGGCCGCCATCATGAGCACGCAACAGGCAAACGTAGGAGCCGCCGTCAGGCGGCCCGTGATTCTCTGACGCATGGGATGTTCTCCCTGTGGTTGGGATTCTATCTTCAGAACTATTCAGCGACTCCAAAAGGACTTCGGCGCCAGGGTCGCCTAGCGTAGGCGCTGAAGGAGCCGATATGGGTGATATGCGCCGCTCGCTTATTCTCGCTTTCCTCGTCCTCGGGCCCGCGACGTCTGCGTTCGCGCAAGGTGTTCCCCGATTGGATGTCTCAGGCGGCTGGCAGCTGCTGCGTGGCGAGGATGACTCCGAGACCTTTCAAGGGTGGTATGGCGATCTCGCCGTCAACCTCAACCGCGTCGTGGCTCTCGTCGGCGGCGTCGACGGTCTCTATGACACCATCGAGGAGTCCGCTCAAGCCGGCAGCATCATCGTCAACCTGAGGGCCGAGACACGGCTGTACACGTTCCTCGGCGGCGCACGCCTCAACCTGCGGACAATCCCGCGCGTCGTGCCGTTCTTTGAGGTCCTCGGCGGCGCTGCCCGTCTTTCGGCGACCGCCACGACGACCATCACAGGCTTTGTGATTGAGCCGGAAACCAGCGAGGCATCGGACACGCATTCAGTGCTTCACGTCGGCGGCGGCGTGACAGTCGGTTTCAGCGAGGCACTGGGCGTGCGAGTGGCCGTGGCGCATCGCCGTTTCTTCGTGGACGGCGAAACCGGCAGCGCGACTCGGGTCGCAGTGGGGCTGGCGCTAACCTTTTGATGCGCTTTTGCGCCGATCGCGGCGCCGCGGATGTATCCTTTCGCCGTGCGCGGCCTCCTGGGTGCGGCACTCGCGGCGACCGTCGTCGGCAGCACGTTAGTCGCTGTGTCGGCGCAGCGCGGCGCGGCCCCCGTTCCAGCGCCGATGCCGGCGGTACTTCGCGACTACCGGCCGGTCACTCCGGAGCGACTGAACAATCCCGAGGACGAGAACTGGCTGATGATCCGCCGTACCTATGACGGCTGGGGCTTCAGTCCGCTGACACAGATCACACCGGCCAACGCCTCGCGTCTCCGTCCGGTGTGGGTCTTCTCGACCGCCGAGGCGCGCGTGCACCAGGCCGCGCCGCTCGTCAACGGCGGCGTGATGTTCGTGACCAGTCCGAACAATCAAGTCATCGCCATCGACGTGAAGAGCGGCAACCTGCTGTGGCGCTACCGCCGGCCGCGCACGCCGGCGATGGCGGTTCCACATGAGACGAACCGCGGCGTCGCGCTCCATGGCGACAAGGTGTTTTTCGCCGCCGGCGAAGCCGTGCTCGTCGCGCTCGATGCGCGCACCGGCCGTGAAGCGTGGACGACGGTGGTGGCGGACAACGCTGCCGGGTACTACACGACGCTCGCGCCACTCGTGGCAGGCGGAGTGGTCATGGTCGGCGCGTCCGGT
>Ga0075431_100006927_pt1 | contig 11271 bp, 8 predicted proteins | sample RhiMetdeltSRZDD5_FD_75297 | JGI IMG/M metagenome (GOLD analysis project Ga0075431, IMG submission 75297) | Populus rhizosphere microbial communities from Tennessee, USA - Rhizosphere MetaG P. deltoides SRZDD5 | ecosystem: Host-associated > Plants > Roots > Rhizosphere > Soil | place: USA...
AAAGCCATCAATTGCCGTTTTGCCGTTCGAGAACATGAGCGGTGACGCTGAGCAGGAGTATTTCGCTGACGGCATGGTAGAAGAGATTATTACCGCGCTATCCAAGTTTCGGCAGTTGTTCGTCATCGCTAGAAATTCGAGCTTCACCTACAAAGGGCGAGCTGTCGATGTAAAGCAAGTCGGTCGTGACCTCGGCGTGCGATATTTGCTTGAGGGAAGCGTCCGAAAAGCTGGTAACAAACTACGCATCATCGGACAGTTGATTGATGCAACGACAGGCGCACATCTTTGGGCAGATCGATTTGAAGGAAGCCTCGAAAACGTGTTTGAGCTTCAGGATCAGTTGACTGCAAAGGTTGTAGGGGCCATCGAGCCAAACATTCGGTCAGCAGAAATAAGTCGGGCGCGAGCTAAGCCACCGAACGACTTCACTTCTTACGACCGTTATCTTCAAGCGCTGCCTTGCCTATATGAGCATTCCGTTGAAAGCTTGACGCGGGCTGAAACGCTGCTTCGAGATGCAGTTGAGCGTGATTCGAGTTATGCTGATGCTATCGCCGCTCTCGCCAACTGTGTTTTTCGCTTATCGTTGGCCGGGGCCAAGGAGTTCTCTGAGGGTATGAGGGCAGCTCTCGCTCTTTCACGGCAGGCGGTAAGTTTGGATAGCAATAGCGCTGAGGTTCTAGCTACGGGCGCGAGTTGTGAAGCAGCCTGTTCGGGTTCATTTGCTTGGTCGGCAGATTTGGCAGAGGCAGCCATTCGTGCAAACCCCAACTCCATGTATGTGTTAATGCAGTGCGCCGGCGCCTTTGCATATGCTGGTGAAAGTGAACGAGCAATCGATGTTTATCAGAGGGCTTGGCGGATTAACCCCATTGATCCCCTGGGGTTTCTCATCATACGCGGAATTGGAATAGCACATTTCTTTGCTCGTCGATTTGAGGATGCAGCGTCATGGGAAAACCGCGTGTTGCAGCAGCACTCTTATGATGTTGTCGCGCGACGATATCTTGCGGCTTCTCTTGCTCATCTTGGTCGCCTTACAGAAGCACGAGAGATGGTTGCAGAGATTCTAAGACTTCAGCCGAACTCCAGCTTGACTCGTTCGCGCCGAAGCTCGTTCAAGTATGGTTGGATGTCTGAGCTCTATGTTTCCGGTCTTCAGATGGCAGGCCTGCCGGAGTAGTGGCTGTCATATGTCGCCAGCCTTTCATCCCTATCTCCGAAGCGCAAAAGCATGGAACCATACTACCAAAGTGGCGAACAGAGAAAAATGGTTAGAAAAGCGATTGTGTTCTCGTTCTCTCCAGTTGGGATCTGACTAGCGACGGATGATCGCGTAGGAAAGGCCGCATTTGGGCGGCTTTTTGAGCGCGTTCAGCGCATCGACGAAATGAAGGACTAGGTGGCGGAGGGAGATTGATTCGAACCATCAGTATGGTTGTGATGCACATCATTCCTGGGTCAGGTCGGGGCTCGCCCTGCCAGACCTGTAATCATGGCAACAATCTCGTTATCTGTTGTTTCGGACGTGTTTTTTACGCTTACTTGCCGGCCCCGGCGCAGTACGCAGATGCGGTTTGCCAGCCGAAATACCTGGTCGAGTCGATGGCTGATCAGGAGGATCGAAAGGCCGCGCTCCTTGAGAGTCCGAATGATGCTCTCCACTTTCTGGGTTTCGGCAACGCCAAGGGCAGCCGTGGGCTCGTCCATGAGGACCAGCCTACTCGCCCAGTGAGTGGCTCGAGCAATTGCGATGCCTTGGCGCTGGCCTCCGGACAATTCCCGAATGGTTCCTGTCGCCGATGGGATGCGCACGTCTAAAGCTTTCACCAAAGCCTCGGTTTCGGAGATCATTCGTCGGCGATCAAGCCGGCGCAGGGGTGTCGTAACGAGCTCGCGACCCAGAAAAAGATTCATGTAAACGGGCTGGCTGTCAGCAAGGGCGAGATCCTGAAATACCACTTGTATACCAAGCGCCTGTGACCGCCCAGGATCAGTGATGGAGACTTCTACTCCGTCGAGAAGAATCAGTCCGGAGTCGGGTGGGTGCACGCCGGCGATAATTTTGACCAGCGTCGATTTGCCAGCGCCATTGTCACCGACAAGCGCAACCACTTCGCCGGCAAAGAGGTCGAGATTGAAGTTCTCCAACGCGACGATGCCTCCAAAGGTCTTTCTGATATCTCTGAGGCCAAGCACTGGGGTGGTAGCGAGATCCGTCGATGCAGCTTCGCTCATCAGGGCCACTTCACCTCGCGTCCATGGGAGTCGTGAACTGCTTCTGCCACGGGCCGGTCCGAACCTATACCGGAAACACCGACGACATAGCCCCGCGTAAAGAACACTTGCGGACGAAAGCCGAAAACAACCGTATCGCCAATCTTCGGCTTTACTCGTCCTGATGCATCGATCATGCCATAGTAGTCGATAGCTTCCGGTGGTGGGATGTCCACCGTCGCGAGCGCATTAGACGATGTGGTTGGCTCCCTCGAAACGATCGCTTTCACCGGATATTTGGGGAACACCGGGTCGAGATAGAGTCCGCCGCCGAAGCAGTAAGCTTCGCCGCCATAATAATGAGAAATCTCGCTGACATAAACCACTGCGGGTCTTTCGGGCAGATCTTCAAAAGCGTGAAGCGGCGTCGTTCCCGTTAGCCCGTGCCCCGGCTCAACCTGGGTCGCGCCCGCATTTGCCAGGGTATCAAACGCTACTGTTGAAGATGTTCCAGGCGCATTGATTTCGATTGCTGTTCGGCCGAATTTGGCTACCGAGTCGCGGGCGCGCTCGAGCGTGGCAAGATTCGGTGTCGGCACAAGCCTCCGGGTGTTCTGATCAAAGAGTAGAGCAGGAAAGGTTGTGACGCCGGAAAAGAATGCTCCTTCCATCCGGTCGATCGCTTCCGCTGTTTGAACGATGTCTTCTGCAGGAAACCCGCCCTCATGGCCCCTGTAAAACTTGTCGCCTGCTGCAACGATCCTTGTCAGAAGTGCCTGCCGCCGGCCCGCCTTGGCGGAGACCTTTTCTGCCTCATCAGCCTTCTCAATATTGAAAACTGTCCAGTAGTCCGGCGTCATCGCCACAGCTGCCCCGGTCTCGGTGCGCGGCACCTGCACAAGGTGGCCGATGTGTCCGATGTCCAAGCCTGCGCCGAGACAGGCCCGGGCGCATTCCATATCGACAGCAACCGCCTTGTCGATGCCACCCTTCTTCACCGCCCGGCAGAAGGAGCTGTTACGGCCCATCTGCTTGGTCATGGCGAATATCTTCAAGCCGAGCTTGCGGGCGGCCTCCACCATCATCCGAGCGTTCGCCTCGACTGTGTCGAGATCAATAACGTAGGTGTTGGCGGGGATTTGTCCTTCCTGGTGCAGACGAATAGCGTGCTCGACGAGCTTGGGATTGCGGCGCCTGATTACATCGAGAAACATGATCCAACTTTCTATGAACTAGCGATTGGGCTCGCGCAATGTCAGCGCCACCGCGGAAAGAATGATCAAGCCGCGCACCATCATCTGCTCCGACACGCTGAGACCCATGAGGATCAGACCATTGTTAAGCATTCCCATCAGGAGCGAGCCAACGAGAGCGCCCAACACTGAGCCGATGCCCCCGTTGAGCCGAGTGCCGCCGACGATGACGGCGGCAATGACTGTCAACAAATCGGTCTCGCCCAGGGTATAGCGCGCTCCCTGCAAGCGACCGGCATAGAGCAAACCGGCGAGAGCGGCGCAGCCGGCGCTCACGAGAAGCACAGAAAAGCGCAGTCGATCAACTTTGATGCCAGTCGCACGGGCGGCACGGGGGTTGTCGCCCGTGGCATGAACATGAGCACCAAAGCGGGTTTCCATATAGATGTAGTGGCCCACGAGAGTCGCGACGATCGACCATAGGGTGAGAGATGGCACTCCCCAAGCGGCACCGCCACCGAAGAGCCCAACGAAGGTATCATTGACAATCGGAATGGATTGCAGATTTGTGAGCCAGCGAGCGACGCCTGCCAGGAAACCCATCATGGCGAGCGTGACTAGAAAGGAGGGCAAGCGGCCATAGGCCACGATCGCACCATTGATCAAGCCAATGATAAGACCGGCGCCAAGTCCCGCTGCCGCTCCAATAATCCAGGAATGCTCTCGCAAGACGACCGCAGCGATAAGCGCAGAAATGGCAACAATGGAACCGACGGATAGATCGATCTCCCCAGCGGTCAATACGAACACCATTCCGATCGCCATAACAGTGACTGGCGTGGTTTGCTGAACGATATTGACGAGGTTGGTGACGGAGAGAAAACCGTCATCATGCAGAACGATCGCCAGCACCAGAAATATAATGGCAAAGCCGATATAAACGACATATCGACTCAGATCGATTGTCTTCAGCGCCGGTATGCGCCGCCAGTCGACACTCGTCATTGGGTCGTGAGAGAGGGCGGCGGGTCGCGGTGCAGCGACTGGTTCCAGCCTTCCTTGACGTTGTCTTTGGTAACCGCAAGAGCATCGACAACGAGGAAAGGTGCTACTTTCTCACCGAGTAGTCCGAGCGCTGCGGCGCGTGCGGCGGTGACGCCAATCTGATAGGCTTCATCCGCCACGATGGCGGCCACATTGCCGCCCTTGACCATGTCGAGAGCCAGGGGTTCCGACAGATCGAGCGTGACGATTTTGGTTTTCTTGTTGCCCGCGTTGCGCAAGGCGGCGAGGACCAGTTCAGCGGGCTCTGCCCAGGTTACATAAACGCCATCGATGTCGGGATTTTGCGCAAGTAGGGCGTTGGCGATCTCCTCGGCCTTGGCAGGATCGGCCAACCCCAGCTCAGCGGCTATTTCGATGCCTTTGTACTGATCGAGGATCGTCTGCTTGAAAGCGCCATCACGCTGGTTGGTGACATAGAAATTAGCGTCATGGAACATATAGGCGATCTTGCCTTTGCCACCGAGCGCGGCTCCCATGGCATCGCCCGCCTTCTTACCCATCTGCGCCAGATCATCGGAGACCACCGTTACGTAGTCTTGTCCGTGCACATAGCCCTTCGGTGAATTGTCCACAAAAACGAGCTTTGTGCCTGCCGATTTCGCTACGTCATAAACTGAGGCCGCGGTGTCTGGATCTACCGCGAGTGACAGCACTATGCTCGGTTTCTTCGCCATGACGGTTTCCATGTCGTTACGCTGTTTTGCGGCGTCGAAACCTGCCTCGGTCGAAGCCACGACCTCAATCCCAAGCCGGGCGAATTCATCTTTGGCGCCTTGATCCACGGCTGTCGTGTAGTCAGAGGACGTGTGCCACACGAGTGCGGCGGTGTGTTTGCCCTCTTTGATCTTGGCTTCCTGGTCGGGTGTGATCGTGAGGCTCTTCGCAGGCGTTGCTTCCTCGCCATGTGGCCCCTTTGTTGCAGCAAGTTCAGCGTTTGCTAGACCTGCAAGCGCAAGAGACCCTGTGAAGGCGACTACAGAAGCAATATGCCGTTTCATAACATTCCTCCCTTTTTCTTTTACTTGGCTGCGTCCAAAACTGTCTTCGGCGCATCCCGATGCAAAGACTCCTGCCACCCCTCAGCAACATTAGCCTTAGTGACGGTCAGGGCTGGAGCAACGAAGAAGGGCGGTGCCTCCTTGCCTAAGAGTCCATAGGCTCCGGCGGTGGCCATTGCGCGACCGAGCTCATAAGCTTTGTCGGCCACAATTCCGGCAACGTTGCCCCCCTTGACCATATCGAGTGCTATCGGCTCGGAAAGATCGAGAGTGACAATTTTGGTCTTGGTATTGCCAGCAGCTCGCAATGCAGCAAGCACGCCCTCTGCCGGTTCGGCCCATGTCACATAGATCCCGTCAAGGTCGGGATGTTTGAGCAGCAATGCTTGAGCGATCTCCTCAGCCCGAGCCGGATCGGCCAATCCCTGTTCGGCTACGATCTGCATGTCAGGGTAGCTTGTCTGAATTGTCGTCTTGAATGCATTGTCCCGCTGATTGGTGACATAATATTGGGCATCATGGAAAATCCAGGCGATCTTGCCCTTCTTGCCGAGCGCTTCCGCCAATACATCGGCAGCCTGCTTGCCCATCTGGAAAAGATCGTCCGTTACGATCGTGACATAGTCTTTTCCATGCGCGAAACCCTTGGGCTGGTTCGACAAGAGCACGACCTTCGTGCCCGCTTCTACAGCAGGTCGCAGCGCTTCAGCTGACGTTACAGGATCGAGCGGGAGCACAAGAATTACGCTTGGCTTCTTCGCCATTATGGTTTCCACATCGCTCTTTTGACGGGCGGCATCGAAACCAGCGTCTGTGGTTGCAACAACTTCGATGCCGTAGCTGTTGAAGGCATCTGTGGCTCCCGCCGTGACCGCCGTCACGAAATCAGATGAAGTGTGCCAGAGGAGCGCTGCCGTATATTTGCCGGCCTTGAGCTTGTCGATTTCTTCCGGACTCAGCGTCAGAGTGCTGGAGGGAACAGCCTTCTCGCCATTGGGTCCTGTTGTCTCTTGAGCCAGGACAACGTTGGAAGGTATCCCTATTAGGAGCGCCAATCCAAGCGTAGCAAGAACTTTCTTCATTCAATCCTCCCTGTTTTTTTAGCGGCTGGCACCCGCCAAAAACGCGGCGAAGGCCAGAATTGCTAGGCGATATTCCTCTATTGGAACACGTTCCTCAAGCGTGTGACAGATGCGAATGTCGCCTGGGGCGCAGTAGACGGTCGGGATGCCGAGGCGTGTGCCGAGAAAGGGCGCTTCCGACCAGTATGGCGCTCCGGCGATGGAGCCTCGGTCGGGGGCAAAGGTCTTTAGGCAAGCGGACAAGCGTTGGATCTCTGGATTGTTAGGATCAGTCTCGTAGGGGGTTCCTCCAACCGGATGATCCCGGCCCGCGGGATATTTAATCCTGTGGGAGACACTGGTTTCCTTGAGCCTACTTTCGATTACAGCCTCCATAGTCAGGCGCGCCTCATCGAGGTTCTCTCCCGGACGAAGGGCGCGGATCAACATGATACGGCAATCACCTGGCACAGCGATGTATCCTCCGGCTTTGATTTCCGTCACCAACACGAAGGAGCGGCGTAGGAGGGGGTGTTCGCCAGAAGATTCGAGGGCGCGGGAGTGATCCCACAATCCCTGGAGAACCTTATGCGCAGCCCGCAAGGCATCGACGCCGAGTTCCGGTGTGCCGAAATAAGCTGAGCGACCGGTCAGTGTGATTTCGGCAATGAAAAAGCCGATTTGCGCAGCGTAGATTTGGATCTCTGTGGGTTCGACATAGATAGCAAGATCAGGGCGAGGCACCTCACCCGCCTCTATGGCGGCGGCAAAGGCCTTCACCCCCGCGCTGATGCCCGTGTCCGGCTCGCCACTCTCTTCGTCGCCAACGAAAGCGAAGACGACATCGCCTGAAAGTGGAAGCTTAGCCTGATCGAGAACGCGCAGGGCCATAATCGCCGTACAAAGGCCCGCCTTGAGATCGGCAGCACCCCGTCCCCACAATTCTCCATTGATCGCCGCACCGCCAAAGGGATTTTCTCGTTCGGTGCCTGTCCATCTTTCGGTCCAGCCCCGCGCATGCACCGTGTCCGTGTGTCCGATAAGGAGAATGCGAGAACCCTGTGCGGCGCTTTTTCGCCAGCCCCAAACATTCGGCCGGCCAGGTAAAAAATCGCGCTTTACTATTTTATCTACGCCCGTTCGTAGGAGTTCCGCGTGAAGAAGATCAGCGAAACTAGCCTCATCCCCGGTGATGCTGGGCGTCTGAATAGCGAGGCGAAGAAGTTCAATTGCATCATGCAGATTGAGCGCGTTCTGAAGCTGTCGTATCAAATCGGAGTCAAGTTTCACTTGTAACTAACCGGAGGGCAATGCCGTTGTTTCGGGTCTCAGATATAGATCATCTTACCAGTTCAAGCTCCGCTCGCTAGACGTTCTTCTCGAGTATTTACTGAAACCATCTACATCATCATGTTTTGAGTGAATGTTGGGCAGGTGGCAATAGTTTGTAATAGAAGTAACTCATAGTCATTGCTCGACGCTGTGTCCTCTCGTGCGCTCCGCAGCGCTAGAGGCGAGAAAGAGAACCGTACTACGAAAGTGGCGACCAGAGAAAAGCGCCTCGAAAGTGCTCGCGTCTCAATTTTCTCCGGGTCGGATCTAAATAGCGACGGATCAGTGCCTAAGAATGCCCGCCATGTGCGGGCGTTTTTTAGCTCGCTCTTGCGATCACCCGATCTCGGTGAGAGATAAGGACTACGTGGCGGAGGAAGATTGACTCGAACCATCAGTATGGTTGTGATGCACATGATTATCTTAGCGGACAGGCCACTCTGGACTTCGATTTAGGCGCTAAAGTATATTCACAACCAAACCTCAGCTTGAGGCATGCCCATGGATGACGCAGCCTATGGTGAGCGAAATACGCGTGGGGTATGGAAGCCTCTAGCTCCCATCGTGTATCCTCCGGTGTTCGTCTGGCCGGCGCGGCCGGTCGCCTTCCTGAAGTGGCTGTTGGGCTACCCCGGCTTTATTCTGCCGTGGAATCTGCTCTATGTGTTATTGTCTATCGTGTTGTGGCTGTATCTCACGCCCTCGCTGGAGACGATGAGGAGTCTCGGGGTCGGTTGGATTGGCTATCTACTACTCCGAAACACGGGTATTGCTTTCGGGTTTTACGGTGCCTTTCATTTGCGTCTCTACGTCCTGAAAGCGCAGAGTGGCAACTTCAAATTCAACCCCAAATGGTTAGCAATCAACAACCGAGCGTTCCTGCTTGGCAAGCAAACTGCCGACAACATGATACTGACCCTCGCAAGCGCTGTCCCCATTTGGACTGCTTATGAGGCTTTAACGCTATGGGCCTTTGCTAACGGGTTTATCCCCATTGTAAGTTTTGAAGAGCATCCGATTTACTTTGTTTGCGTTATTTTTCTTATCCCCCTATGGCGTGAACTTCATTTCTATCTAGTGCACCGAATGCTGCATTGGCCATGGCTGTATCGCTTGGCTCACAAGGTCCACCACAAAAACATCAATCCTGGGCCGTGGTCGGGGCTCGCAATGCATCCCATCGAACACGCGTTGTATTTTTCAGGCATATTGATCCACTGGATTATTCCGTCACATCCAATCCACGCATTATTCAATGAAATGCACGCGGCGTTATCGCCGGCGCCGGCTCATACTGGTTTTGACAAGATAGTAGTCGGCAAAGAAGCGCTCATCGATACCGAATCATATGCGCACTACCTGCACCACAAGTATTTCGAGTGCAACTATGCGGATGGAGTCGTCCCGCTGGATAAGTGGTTTGGAACTTTCCACGACGGATCATTGGAAGCTGAGAAACGAATGAGAGATCGGCTGATTAATTTTCGAGCGGACCGGCAAAGACACGCTATGGATTAGCACCGGCATGTGAAAGGCCGGAGTTCGGCCACTTACTATACTAATCTTAATTTTCGAGCGCCCGGCGAGATAGAGAACCGTACTACGAAAGTGGCGAACAGAGAAAAACGACCAGAAAAGCGCCTGAATTCTCGTTCTCTCCAGTTCGGATCTAACTGGTCGCGGATGAGCTCGCAAAAAGCCCGCCGTTTGCGGGGGTTTTGAGTCCTGGTTTAAGGCTCCCACGACATATCTCCAGAGAGCAAGACTAGGTGGCGGTGCTTGCAGTCTGCTGCGAACCCGTCTCCAAGGAAATTCCTTGTTAACAGGGAAAATTACAGGGAATACCGTCGTTTTTGATCGGTTTACGAAGCCGGCAAAGGCGATCACGCGGTGATTCCAGTGATTTACATCGAAATTCCCTAGAAATCTGAACAGGGAATAAAAATTTGAGATCAGGGAAAGTTCACAAGCGGTACAGGGATCGCGATGCCGAACCGCAGTGAACAGCCGGGACGCGATACGTGTTCGCATTCCGTCTACGGATGGATGAACTGGCACTCGCATCATGGATGAAGGCTTCGATGTCCGCTCTTGGGGGGAAAGCCGACGTGTTGTGGACCCCTTTTTGATTGCCCCGTTGGAAAGCCACTAACGGCCACCGATTGTCCAAGAGTGCCTTTGTCGGTTGGAGATGGTTGCGATCGGAAAATAAGAGCGCCCTTGTGACAAAACGGTTGGGATTGCAGCGGCTGACCGCAATCATTGATTTGCGTTTGCTGAGGCGTTGTTCAATGCGATAATGGGCCAGGTCCAGGTGGTGGAAATGCGTACGAGTAGGCTAGTCGTGGTTGCTCTCGTGCTACTGATCGCGGCACCCCCACCTGTGGGGTCAACGCCCAAGCATGGCGGGGCTGCGGTCATTACTTTCAACAACGACCTGACCACGCTCGACCCACAAGTCGGCTACGACTGGCAGAACTGGTCGGTGATCAAGTCGATCTTCGACGGGCTTATGGATTACAAGCCCGGCACGACGGAACTGACTCCAGACCTGGCCGAGAGCTACACCGTGTCGGAGGACGGCCTCAGCTACACGTTCAAGCTCCGCGACGGTGTGAAATTCCACAACGGCCGTGTGCTAACGGCGTCTGACGTGAAGTATTCCCTGGAGCGAGCTATAAATCCGGCAACGCAGAGTCCTGGCGGCGGCTATTACAGCATGATCAAGGGCTTTGAGGACCTGACCGCTGGCCGGGCCAAGGAGCTTTCAGGTATCGTCACGCCGGACGACAGAACTGTGGTTTTTACACTCACCCGACCTGACGCGACCTTCCTTCATCTGCTGGCATTGAACTTTGCCCATGTCGTGCCCAAGGAAGAGGTCGAAAAGGACGGCGCAGATTTTGGCAGAAAACCAGTGGGCACCGGCGCCTTCAAGTTCGTCGAGTGGGTTCCCGGCCAGCGCATCGTGCTTGATCGCAACACCGAATATTTTCGCAAGGGTATTCCCTATCTCGACAAACTAACCTTCGAATTCGGTCAGGACCCGACGATTGCCGTTCTGCGGCTACGCAGGGGCGAAGTTGACGTGGCTGGAGACGGTATCCCGCCAGCGCAATTCACGACCATCATGGCCGATCCGGCGAACAAGGATCTGATATCCGAAGTATCCTCATTACACACGAGCTATGTCGCCATAAACATCACTCGGCCACCATTCGACAGCCTTAAAGTTCGCCAAGCCGTCAACATGGCGATCAATAAGCAACGCATCGTTCGTTTGATCAATAACCGCGCCACGCCGGCAACTCAGATTCCTCCGCCAGCAATGCCCGCCTACAATCCCCTTAACAAAGGCTATGCATACGATCCCGAAGGAGCGAAGAAACTGCTCGCCGAAGC
>Ga0075431_100006939_pt1 | contig 11262 bp, 10 predicted proteins | sample RhiMetdeltSRZDD5_FD_75297 | JGI IMG/M metagenome (GOLD analysis project Ga0075431, IMG submission 75297) | Populus rhizosphere microbial communities from Tennessee, USA - Rhizosphere MetaG P. deltoides SRZDD5 | ecosystem: Host-associated > Plants > Roots > Rhizosphere > Soil | place: USA...
ACAATGACCGAGATCAACCCCACGACTCTGACGCGAGCGGGTGACGGGCTATGAAAACGATCTATGCGAGAGGCGCTGCCGCCGACGCCGTCGCGGCCAACCCGACCCGCCCGGCCACCGCAGTCATTCACGATACTCCCGACGCGCGCCTCGTCGTCTTCCGCATTGCGCCGGGACAGGTCGTCGCACCCCATCGGAATGCGTCGACGGTGCTGCTGACGGTGCTCTCGGGGAGCGGACTGGTGACAGGCGGGGACACGGAAGTTTCGGTCGGCCCCGGCGATGTGATCGCCTACGCGCCTAACGAGCTCCACGGTATGCGTGCCGTCAACGAGGAGCTCGTGCTGCTCGCCACCATCACGCCGCGTCCCGGTTCGCGAAGCGACGTCCACCCTCTCGCTCTCGCTACCACTCCGGCCGACGCGGGCCGAGGCGCCTGATGGATCGGTTCGTTACCGCATTTCTCAAGGCGAGCCTCGTATGGCTCGGGCTGGGCGTCTCGGCTGGTGTCGCGATCGCCGTTCACCCGCAATGGGCCGTGTACCGCGCCGCCCATCTGCACATGAATCTGCTCGGCTTCGTCGCGATGATGATCTTCGGCGTCGCCTTGCACGTGATGCCCCGCTTTACCGGCCACCCGCTCTACAGTCGCCGCCTTGCGGTGGTGCAGTGGTGGCTCGCGAACGGCGGCCTGGCGATGTTCGTCGCCGGGTTCGTGCTGCGGCCGCACGTCGCGTTGGGCATGCCGGTCCGCATCCTCCTGGCGGCAGGCGGTACGATGTCCGCCGCGTCCGCTTACGCCTTCATCTATAACCTCTGGCGAACGATCGACGGCAAGGCGCCGAGTCGTGCGTCGGTCCGCGGAACCTCGGCACCGGCGACTGCGCCCGTGCTGCATCGCCTCTCGAGGTCCTGACGGGATGCACTCGCTCGTCCGCCGCTATCTCAAGACGGGCATCGCCTTTCTCGCGTTAGGTCTCGCGCTCGGGGTCTGGATGATGGTCGAGCGGGAGATGTGGCAGCGGTTTCCGTCGCGTTATGTGGTGAGCGCGCATACCCACGCGCTGCTCGTGGGATTCGTGATGATGATGATTCTCGGCGTCGCGCTCTGGCTCTTTCCGCGCCCGGCGAAGGAAGACACGCGGTACACGCCGCGCGCCGCCGAGGTGGCGTACTGGCTCGTTGCGGGCGGCACGGTGCTGCGCGTCGCGGGCGAGCTCGCCCGGTCAGGCTCGAGCGCGCTCTGGTTGCGAGCAGTTACCCTCGCGGCCGGGTTGGCTCAAGTGGTCGGGCTCGCGGTCTACTTCTACACGATGTGGTCTCGCATTCGACCGCTCGGCAGCCAGGCCCGTGAAGCGCGAGGCGAGCGATTCTAGGACACGCGTATTAGAGGGGCTGACATGATCCGTGACGCATCGCCCGAGCTGAGATCCGGCGCAACGCATATGCCCGACGCGGATGCCGTTCGTGCGATGGACAGCCTCCGCCGGATTGTCCACGCGATCCGCGTGTCCACTCGCGGCTCAGAACGATCGGTCGGCATCAGCGCGGCGCAGCTCTTCGTGCTTCGTCAGCTCGCGGCCGTGTCCGGGCAGTCGATGAGCGACATCGCGGCGCGCACACGGACGACGCAAAGCTCCGTGTCGGAGGTCGTCGGACGCCTCGTGAGCCGGGGGTTCGTGGACCGGCGGACTTCCCCCACGGACCGCCGTCGCGCCGAGCTCACACTCACCCCTGCCGGCGACGCGGTCCTTGCTCGTGCGCCGGAGACCATCCAGGAGCGGCTGCTGGCCGGCTTCGGGCGACTCGGACAGGCGGAACAAGGCGCGCTCGCGGAGCTGCTCGAGGCCTGGCTCGTCGCGTCGGGGCTCGAGGAGGTTCGGCCGGTGCTCTTTTTCGAGGAAGGCGGCTGACGGACCCTCGCGCGGTGGCAGGCGATGCTCGACATTCCACCGCTGCCGAGCGGTACGTCGACTGAGCATCCTGCCGACCACGCGATGGAGGAACACCCGATGGGTACGAGAGCCGAGCTCGAGCTGCTGGACGCCCTGCAGGACGAGGTCGAAGCGATGGCTGACGACGCCGAGCTGTCGGGGCTGCCGCGTCGCGAGTTCGTCTTCCTGTCGCTCATGACTGCAGCAGCGAGCACGTTTGGGTTCGGCGCACGCGCCATGGCGCAGGCCGCGCCGACCGCTGGCCAGGCACCGCAGCCGGCGCCGCTCCCGGCACTCGGCAACGGGGAAACCGTCTCGTGGACCTTCCAGCCGTATCCGGGTGGCACCGGTGCGCTCATGGAGAAGCTTGTCCGCGAGCGGGGAGCGGCGGCGTTTCGCCGCTCCCCGTTCACGGTACCGAAGTGGAACGGGCCCATGCCTAACGCGCCAGACGACATCGCATTCCTCCCGGCTCACCGGCTCTCGGCCCTCATCCGCGAGCGGAAGCTCACGTCCACCCAGGTCACGCGCATCTACCTCGACCGCATCAAGCGCCTCGATCCGACGCTGCTGTGTGCGGTGACGATCATGGAGGAGCAAGCGCTGGCCGAGGCGGCACGTGCCGACGCGGAGATCAGGGCGGGGAAGTATCGCGGCCCGCTGCACGGCATCCCCTACGGGGTGAAGGACCTCTTCGCGACGAAGGGAACGCGTACGACCTGGGGATCCGCCGATTTCGAGCAGCGGGTGATCGATGAGGACGCCGAGGTCGTCGTCCGCCTGCGGGAAGCTGGCGCGGTCCTGATCGCCAAGCTGTCCACGGGCCTGTTCGCGTTAGGCGACCAGTGGTACCGCGGCCGCACGAACAACCCCTGGGACATCCGTCGTGGGTCCAGCGGCTCGTCGGCCGGCCCGGCCTCCGCGACGGCCGCCGGGTGCGTCGCGTTTGCCATCGGGACCGAGACATCGGGCTCGATCGTATCGCCGGCTCGGGAGTGTGGCGTGAGCGCGCTCAGACCCACGTACGGACGCGTAAGCCGCCACGGCGGGATGGTGCTGGCGTGGTCCCAGGACCGGGTGGGGCCGATCTGCCGGACAGCCGAGGACTGCGCCATGGTCTTTCACGCCATCCATGGCGTCGATCCGAAGGACCCATCCACGGTCACGATGCCGTTCGACTTCTCGCGCGATGTCAAGCTCGCTTCGTTGCGTATCGCGGTGGACGCGAACGCGCCGAAGGAGTTCGTCGACAAGCTGCGAGAGCTGGGCGCGAACCCAAAGCCCATCGGTCCACGACCGCCGCTGCAGGGCACGGGAGCGTTAGGCGCGGAGTCGGCCGCGGCGTTCGACTCGTACGTCCAGTGGAAGGCGAAGGAGCTCGGCATCGACCTCGCGACGATCCCTGAGCCGGTGCGCGGCGGTCCGACCGGCGGCGGGCGACCAGCGGCCGACACGACGCGCCGTACAGCGGCAGACACGACGGCGGGGCGCGGCTCGGGTACCTCCGGGTCGCCTGGCCGCCCCACCGGTATGGCGGCGCTCACGCGCTGGACGAACGGGCGCTTTCCACGCGCGTTCGACTTCGTGCAGGCGCAACGGCGGCGCCACATCCTCATCACGCAAATGGCCGAGCTCCTGAAGGACGTGGACATGTACGTACCGGGTGGCTCAGGGCAGGGCCAGTGGGACATCGGCCTCCACGCGCAGACCGGGCATCCGTGTGTGGTGCTGCCGTACAAGTTCGAGCCACCACCGGCGCGCCCTGCCGGCCCGCCGCGCCCTGATACGACTGCTACACCGGCCGCCGAGCAGGTCGTGTACAACCCGCAGCCGATCTGCGCCGTGCTCGCGGGGAATCTGTACAACGACGATCTGATCCTGTCGGTTGCGCACAGGTACCAGACCGCCACTGATTGGCATCTGCGGCGCCCGAACGTGTAGGGGAAACAGGCAACCTCGCGCGGTGTGTTCCTTTCCAGGAACGCGTTGAGTCAGTGGGCAGTGATCAGGTGGGCAGTCGTCAGTACGCAGTGTCTTAGTGGTCAGTGACCAGTGTTTCCCGGCGGGTTCACTGGCTACTGATCACTAAGCCACTCATCAACTATGACTGTTCACCTGACGACTGCGCACTGAAAACTGAACTGGCCTTATAGAGTGCCTTTCCGGAGCGCCGTTCAGTTCACGCTCAGTCCTCCCGCAGGGCACTGACAGGATCGAGTCGCATTGCTCGCCTCGCCGGCACCCACGACGCGAGGATCGTCATTCCGCCCAGCACGACCGGTACTGCGAGCAACGTTGCCGCGTCGAACGGGCTGACGCCGAAAAGCAGCGCCTGGATGAGACGCCCGAGAGCCAGCGCGCCGGCGAGGCCGACCACTAACCCGGCGGCCGCGAGGCGTGCCCCGCGACCGAGAACCAGACGCCGAATCCCCGCCGGATCAGCGCCGAGCGCGACTCGAACGCCGATCTCCCGCCTGCGCTGCGCGACCGTGTATGCCATCACGCCGTAGACTCCGAGCGCGGCGAGCGACAACGCGGCCGTCGCGAACAGGCCTACGAGAATCGCGTACAGTCGCGGGAGGGCCACAGCGTCGCCCACGCGTTGCTCGATGGGCTCGAGCGCCGGTGCGGGGATCAATGGGTCGACTTCGCGAAGCGCCTGTCGAACCGCCGCACCGACCGCGGCCAGGTCGCGCGAGGGCTCGAGGACCATCGTGATGAACCGCGTCGGGAACTGTGCCTGCGGGGCGAAGAACTCCGGCTTCGTCGGCTGATTCGGACCGTCGTGTAGTCCCGACGCCACGACGCCGACGATCGTGAGGGGCGGTTCGTTAGGCGCGCCGAGCGAAACCGCTCGGCCAACGGCATTCTCGCCGGGCCAGAGCTGCCGCGCGGCCTCCTCGTTGATGATCCCCACCTGCGGCGCGCCCTGGGTTTCCGCGGTCGTGAACTGGCGCCCGGCGACGAGTCGCATCCGCATGAGGGACAGATAGCCGGGTGTCACCGACCGGTACCAGACGGCAGGAGTGCGATCGGAAACCGGCCGTCCCAGCGGCACGACCGAGACGTCCTGATCGTTCGGCGTGAGTGGGGGCAGGTCCGTCAACTCCACAGCGCGCACGGCCGGGTTCGCGCGCAAGCGGGCGAGCAGGTCGTCAGTCGCGGCACTGAAGCGCGTCGGCTCCCGGTAGCGTGCCTGCGGAAACGCAATCGAGGCGAACGCGACGCCCTCCGTGCGGTACCCGAGGTCGACGCGCTGCATGGCCAGGAAGCTTCGGAGCAGCAACCCGGCCCCGAACAGCAGCACCACGGCCAGCGAGAGCTGGAGGATGACCAAGCCCTTGCCTAACGTCGTGTGGCTGGACGTCGAGGCGCGGGCGTCGCGGAGAGAGCCGATGAGGTTGCCGCGCACCGCACGCATCGCCGGGAGCAGGCCGAACGCGAGCCCTGCGATGATCGTCATCGCCGCCGTGAACGACATCACGGTCGCATCGAAGCGGATCTCTTGCACCCGTCGCACCGATTCGGGCACGAGCACTCCGAGCACTCGGCTCCCAGCGACCCCGAGGGCCAGCCCGAGCGCGCCACCGGTGAGCGCGAGCAGTCCGTTCTCGGTGACGAGTTGGCGGACGATGCGGGCTCGGCGCGCGCCGAGCGCCGCACGAACCGCGATCTCGCGCTCCCGCGCGGCGCCACGAACGAGGAGCAGATTCGCGAGGTTGACGCAGCCGATGAGCAGGACGATGGCGACCGCACCGGTGAGGGCGAGGAGCGGGCGCCTCACGCTCCCGGTCAGCTGCTCGTGGAGCGGGATGAGCCACACGCCGACGTCGGCGTTCGTGCTCGGGTATTCACGGGCGACGCGCTCGGCGATGCGCGCGAGATCGGCTTGCGCAGCGGCGACCGAGACGCCGGGTCGCATTCTCCCGATCACGCGGAGGACGACGCATCCGCGGCCGCATCGACTGTCCGCCGGGCGGCGCATCGCCCGATAGAGATCCGGTGCGGCCGCCTGGATCGGCGCGCGGAAGCCCGGCTCGAGAACGCCGATGACCGTCCAGGGCGTCCCGTTCAGGGTGATGCGTCGGCCCAGGATGGACGAGTCGGCGCCGAACCGGCGGCGCCAGAGCGCGTCGCTCAGGACGACCACGGGTTCGGTGCCAGGATCATCGTCCTGCATCGTCAGCGCACGGCCGAACGCGGGCTTGGCGCGAAGGACGTCGAAGAAATTGCCGGAGACGATGAGACCCCCAACTGTCTCGGGCTCGCCGTCGCCCGTTAGGTCGGGGCCCCAGCCTTGGTACGCCGCCATGCCGACGAAGGTGCGGTTCTGATCGCGCCAGTCGGCGAAGTCAGGAGGCGTGAGCCACTCCGGGGTCTCGCGGCCGCGGGCGCGATAGTCGCTCCAGACCTGGACGAGCTGGTCGGGGTTCGTGTACGGGAGCGGGCGAAGGACGACCGAGCGAAGGACGCTGAAAATCGCGGTGTTCGCGCCAATGCCGATGGCGAGCGTCAGGAGCGCGACGATCGTGAATCCGGGGGAGCGCGTGAGGCCGCGCAGGCCGACGATGACATCCTGTCGCAGTTCGTCGAGCCAGTCGTGATACTGGCGCTCGCGCACAGTCGATTCGCGGATCGAGCGTACTTCGTCCTCGATCGCCTCGCGGTCCCCGAAGGCCTCGAGCGCCGCCCGACGCGCGGCTTCGGGCGTCATCCCCTGCGCCTCGAACTCGCGTGCGCGGAGGTCGAGGTGGAGCTCGAGCTCGCGGTTGACGTCGCGCGAGACCCGGTGGGCGCGGTTCGGAAGGCGGAAAGTTCGCTTCATCGGATTCTCCTACGCCCGCACGGCGTCGAGGGCGATCGTCATGACGCGCGAGTATTCCCGCCACCGCGCGGCCTCCTGCTTGAGCTGCTTTCGGCCAGCGGGCGTTAGGCGATAGAACTTCGCCTCGCGATTGGTCTCCGTGAGGCCCCATTCCTCCTCGAGCAGTCCCTTGCGCTCGAGGCGGTGGAGGGCGGGGTAGAGGGCGCCTTCCTGGACCGCGAGCACCTCGCTCGTCGTCTGTCGGATCCACCGCCCGATGGCGTAGCCGTGCAGTGGCCCCCAGCTCAGCGCCTTGAGGATCAGGATGTCGAGGGAGCCAGTGAACAGATCGGAGCCGGGCATCGTCAGGTGCTCGCGGGTCGAGGTGTTCTACATATAAGTCACTTAGGGGTAGTTGGAAAAGGGGTAGCACCGATGCGGTCACCCGGAGGGGTGGCGCGGGCACGTGCGACTTGACACGATCCGTGTACGCGGTCTAGGTTCCCCCTAGACTTTCAGTGGAAACTCTAGTGGCACCCACCGCCGACCAGCTCGCCCTCGTCAAAGGCACGCTCGACGTGCTCGTGCTCAAAGCCCTCTCCTGGGGCTCAATGCATGGCTTCGAGATCACCACCTGGCTCGAGGACAATTCGGGGGGCACGCTCGAGGTCGATGACAGCGCCCTTTACCACGCCCTTCATCGCATGGAGGAGCGCGGGCTCATCGCTGCCGACTGGGGTGTCACCGAGAACAATCGCCGCGCGCGCTATTACAGCGTGACGTCTGCCGGCCGCTCGCATCTCCGGACGGAGACGACGCGGTGGCTCCGCTACTCACAGATGGTCAGCGGCATCCTCACGGCCGCCGCGCGAACGACGTGACCCACAGGTAGTCACGTCGTCATCGCCGCCGTTTCGCGTCATGCTCCCCTCCCGCGCCCGCCACTTCTTCCGGCTCGCCATTCGCCGTCCCGCCCTCACGGAGCAGGATGTGGATGCCGAGATCGCGTTCCATCTGGAGGCGCGTGCCGCGCAGCTCATCGCGCGCGGTATGTCACCCGACGCCGCGGCCGCGGAGGCGTGGAGGCGGTTCGGGGATGTCGAGATGGCGCGTCACACCCTAACGAGCTCGGCCACGCGCCGGGAGACACGCATGCAGCTTCGAGAGATCCTCGGCAATGTCGGCCAGGACCTGCGCTACGCCGCCCGCGGGATGCGGAAGAACCCCGGGTTCACCGCGGCAGTCGTCCTGACACTCGCCCTCGGCACCGGTGCGAACGCCACCATGTTCGGCGTCGTGGATCGGTTACTACTCCAGCCGCCAGCGCATCTCCGCGCGCCCAACGAGGTGAACCGCGTCTACCTCACGGCGAACGGCGACAACTTTGGCATGTCCATCGGTACCAACCAGTCGTATCGGCGATACCAGGACCTGAGGACGCACGTTCGTACCGCGTCGTACGTTGCCGCGAGTTACGAAACGGAGCTCGTGTTCGGTACCGGTGAAGCTGCGCGCGAGGAGTCTGTCGGACTGGTGAGCGCCAGCTTCTGGCCCATGTTCGGAGTGCAGCCTGCGCTCGGTCGGTTCTTCACCGATGCCGAGGATCAGCTCCCGCAAGGCACGGCGGTCGCCGTCATCGGCTACGGTTACTGGCAGTCCCACTTCGGAGGAGCACGTGACGTCCTCGGAAAGCCCATCCGGATCGGCCGCTCAGACTACACGATCATCGGCGTCACGCCGCCGGGGTTCAGCGGCATTGCCCTCCGCTCCGTCGCTGCATTCCTGCCAATCACGGCGGGGGGCGCCGACATCTTCACGGAGATCGGCGTTGACGACCGGTGGCGCGAATCGTACCGCGTGGGGTGGCTGCAGACGCTCGTCCGGCGCAAGCCTAACGTGAGCGTCGAGGTGGCCGCGGCCGATTTCACGAATGCGTATCGCCTGAGCCTCGAGACGCAGCGGCCCACCGAGCCGCCCGGCCGGGTTCCGCGCGCCGATTCGTTGCGAGCGCGGGCAGAGCTCGCGTCTGTCATTCAGGACCGCGGCCCGCGGCGTAGCCAGGAGGCGACCGTCGCTGTCTGGCTCGTAGGCGTATCGCTCCTCGTGCTGCTCATGGCCTGCGCGAACGTCGCGAACCTGCTCGTCGCGCGCGCCATCCGACGGCGCCGCGAGATCGCGGTGCGACTGGCGGTCGGTGTCTCGCGCGGTCGGCTGTTGGCACAGCTCCTGTCCGAGAGCACCCTGCTCGCCATCGTCGGCGGTGCTGTCGGCGTTCTCGTCGCGCAGTGGGGCGGCGGAATCCTTCGCGCCGTGCTGCTGCCGGACGTCGACTGGACGAGCACCGTGCTCGATCTGCGCGTCGTCGCTGTGACCGTGTTCCTTGCGATCGTCGCTGGACTGCTGACCGGCCTCGCTCCGATGCGTCAGCTCTCGCGGGCGGATGTGGTCTCGGATCTCCGCACCGGTGGACGCGGGGTGAGCCTTCGCGGCTCGCGTCTGCGCCGTGGACTGCTTGTGCTACAGGGGGCCATCTCGGTCGTGCTCCTGGTCGGGGCCGGGCTGTTCGTGCGCAGCTTCCACAACGTGCGGTCGCTCGACCTCGGCTTCCAGCCGGAGCACGTACTGCTCGCGGAGCTCTCCGCACGAGGCGCTCCGATCGATTCCGCACGACGGATCGAGCTGATGGAGCGGCTTCGCGAACGGGCACTGACTGTTCCAGGCGTGCAGCATGCCGCACACACGTTGACGATCCCGTTCAGTCTCGAGTGGAATCAGTACCTCGTCGTGCCCGGCATCGACACTGCGTCGCTGCGCGACCTCTTCTACATCAACCCCGTCGGCCCCGACTACTTCGAGACGATGGGCACGCCACTGGTGCGTGGACGAGGCATCACCGACGCCGACCGCGTCGGCAGCCAGCCGGTGGCGATCCTGAGTCAGGCCGCCGTCAAGCGGATCTGGCCCTCGGAGGATCCGCTCGGCAAGTGTGTGAAGCTGCAGGCCGACGGCCCTTGCCACGTGGTCGTGGGGATTGTCGGCGACATCCGCGTCGAGTTCAACGAAGGGCCGGGTCGTCACGTGTATGTTGCAGCCACGCAAGTCCCGGCGCCGGACTCGCGCATCTTCGTGCGCACGCGCAATGAGGCAGCCACTCAGGCGGAAGTCGTGCGCCGCGCGCTTCAGGAAGTGGTGCCGGGCGCCGCGTATGTGAGCACGCGGCTGCTCGATGGCATCGTGGCGCCAGAGATGCGTTCGTGGCGACTGGGCGCCACGATGTTCACGATCTTCGGTCTGCTCGCGCTCGTCGTCGCGGCCATCGGGCTGTATAGCGTCGTGGCGTACGATGTCTCGCAGCGGACGCGTGAGCTGGGTGTCCGCGTCGCACTCGGCGCGAGCGCGGGGGCGGTGCTGCGCCTCGTGGTGAGTGAGGGCGTGCGCGTCGTGGCGTTGGGGCTTGCGCTCGGTGCGATCGTGGCGCTCGCGTTCGCACGCAAGGTGGGTCCGATGCTTTACGACGTCTCGGCGAAGGATCCGCTGACGTATGCGGGGGTGGTCGGCATGCTGCTCGTCGTGGCGGTGGTGGCGAGTCTCGCGCCGGCGGTCCGTGCCGCGCGCGTCGACCCGAACGTTGCGTTGCGCGCGGACTGACCGGGTTACCCGATGATCACCTTGTCCAGGACCCCGAACGCTCGCAGGAGGCCAATCACAGTCCATCCGGCCGTCGCGGCGGCCGCAGTGCCGATCCACCACCAGCGCCGTCGGGACTCACGCAAGGCTCCGCCCCAGGCCATGGCCGCCCAGAGTAGGCCTTCGATGAGAAACCAGGGCTCGTTGAAGAAGAGCGCTTGCACGTCCGCTTCCCTCCGGTCGATGCTCCGCCAGAACGGATAGCTGATCGTGAGCGCACCGCTCAGGCTCGCGATGCGCTGCACGATGCCGATCAGTGCGTGTGAGGCGCATAGGACTGCGATGATCCAGCACAGGGCGAGCAGAAGAGGACGGGCTCGGCGGCTGTCCCACGCGTTCACCAGCATGACAGGCAGGACTGCCGCGACGAACAACATCACACCGGCGACGGCGTTGATCCAACGAAACTGCTCGAACGATACGGGTGTGCCCAGCATCCCGAGCGTCCCACCGGCGGCGTAGTACCATCGATACAACCCGTACCCGAACGCCCAGACAGCAGCGAGCCGGCTCGCTCGAATGAGGAGGCGCGCGTCGGCTGCAGGGGTTGTACGAGCACCCGTCGCGGTACGGTGAGAAAAGCGTGCGCTTACCGCTGGCGCTCCGTCGTGTCGGCTCGGAGGATCGCCACGAACCGCGGCTCGTGCCGCAGCGGATCCAGCCCGAACTCTCGGAGCAGGTGAAGCTGGAAGTGGAGATGCCGCGGCCTTGCAAACCGCTCGAGGATGGCGAGGGCTCGCTCGCGCTGGCCGGTCTCGGCGTACATCCACGCCAGATAGACCGCCTCATGAAGGCTCGGACGCAGTGTATCGGCGTCGGCTATGGCGCGTGCGATCA
>Ga0075431_100006945_pt1 | contig 11256 bp, 10 predicted proteins | sample RhiMetdeltSRZDD5_FD_75297 | JGI IMG/M metagenome (GOLD analysis project Ga0075431, IMG submission 75297) | Populus rhizosphere microbial communities from Tennessee, USA - Rhizosphere MetaG P. deltoides SRZDD5 | ecosystem: Host-associated > Plants > Roots > Rhizosphere > Soil | place: USA...
TTCGTACACGACGTGCCGCGATTGATGGCGGCGGCCGATCTGCTGATCACCAAGGCGGGCGGCATGACCATCGCGGAGGCGCTGGCGGCGGAGACGCCGCTCCTGCTGTACGGCTCCCTTCCCGGCCAGGAGCGTCGCAACGAGCGGTTCGCCTCGCGGGCGGGCATCGCGCTGGTCGCGCGCGATCGTCGTCACCTGTCGGCTCTGATCGATCGCGCGCTCGGCGACGCGGGATTGCTCGAGACGCTGCGCGAGCGGATGCGCTCGTATCGGCGCCCCGACGCGGCCCGCGTCATCGCCGAGCTCACCTTGCGCCGGGCGGCGCGTCACCGATGATCGGCGGCGCGCTCGGGCTGGCCGCGGCGGGTGGCGCCCTCACGTGGATCGGCTATGCGTGGGCGCCTCACCTCCTGACGCCGGGGTGCGTGTGGCGCGCGCCGCGGGAAGCCGGCCATCGCATCGCGCTCACGTTCGACGACGGGCCGGATCCGGAGTTCACGCCGCAGGTGCTCGAGCTACTCGCCGCCCGTCGCGTGCGCGCCACCTTCTTCCTGGTCGGCGAGCGCGCCGCGCGCGCGCCCGACCTCGTGCGCGCCATCGCCGCCGCCGGCCACGAGGTGGCCTCGCACGGCTGGTCGCATCGCAGCCTCTGGCTCTGCGGCCCCGCCCGCACCGACCACGAGATCGGCCGCACGCGCGCGACGCTCGGCGAGCTGAGCGGACGCGCGCCGGCACTGTTCCGTCCGCCGTGGGGCATGGTGAACGCGGCGCTCTTCGGGGCGCTCCGACGACACGGGCAGCGCTGCGTGTTCTGGTCCATCCAGCCGGAAGGCCTGCGGCCGGCAGCGGCCGCCGCCCAGCGCGCCCATGTGCTGCGGCGCGCGCATCCGGGGGCCATCGTCGATCTCCACGACGCCGAGGGCACACCGGGGGCGCCGGCGCGGCTGTGCGCGGCGCTGCCGGGGATGCTCGACGGGCTGGCCGCCGCCGGCTACGGCTTCGGCACGGTCAGCGAGCTGCTCGCCTCCTGACGCCGGCGCGCCAGGAATCGCACGAAGTCCACGCCCTCGCCGAGCCGACGCCGCATGACGGCGCCATCGCGCAGCATCTCGGCGCCGAGGGCGACGATCTTGCGCGGGCGGAAGTAGAACCGCCGGTAGAACGTCTCCACGGCGGCGAAGATCTCCTCGCGCGGCAGATGCGGATAGCCGAGCACGCTGGCCTGGGCGCCCTGCCCGTCGACGAGCGCGCGGGCGTCCAGCCAGCCGCGGGCGCGCGCCTCGCGGTACAGCTCGGTGCCCGGATAGGGCGCGGCCAGCGAGACCTGCAGCGTGTGGGGATCGATCTCCTGCGCGAAGCGGATGGTGGCCTCGATCGTCTCCCGCGTCTCGCCGGGCAGGCCGAGGATGAATGTCCCGTGGATGGTGATGCCGAGCGCCCGCGCGTTGCGACTGAACTCGCGCGCGCGGTCGAGCCGGATGCCCTTGCGCACGTTGTTCAGGATGACCTGGCTACCCGACTCGTAGCCGACCAGCAGCAGGCGCAGGCCGTTGTCGCGGAAGATCTTCAGGCTCGCGTACGGCACGTCCGCCTTGGCGTTGCACGACCACGTCACGCCGAGACGGCCCAGGCCGCGCGCGATCGCTTCCGCGCGCGGCAGGTCGTCGGTGAACGTGTCGTCATCGAAGAAATACTCCTTGGCCTCGGGGAACAGCCGCGTGGCGTGCGCGATCTCGGCCACCACGTTGTCGACGGAGCGCGTGCGATACCGCTGGCCGCCGACCGTCTGCGGCCACAGGCAGAACGTGCACTTCGAGCGGCAGCCCCGCCCCGTGTACAGCGAGACGTACGGATGCTGCAGATACCCGATGAAGTAGCGGCGGATGTCGAGATCTCGCCTGTACACGTCGACCACCCATGGCAGGCGGTCCATGTCCTCCAGCGGCGCGCGCTCCGGCGTGCGCCGCAGCTCACCGCCCGCGTCGCGGTAGGAGAGCCCGGCCACCTCTGACAGCGGCCGCCCCTCGGCCACCTCGCGGATCGTCAAATCGAACTCGTTGCCGCAGACGAAATCGAGGGCGGAGGAGGCGACCAGCGAGGCCTCCCGCGCGACGGCGACGTGGGCGCCGACCAGGCCGAGCCGCAGGCGCGGGTTCTCGCCCTTCAGCGCCTCCGCCACCTTCACGTCGTGCGCGAACGAGGGCGCGCTCGTGTGCAGCACGGCCAGGTCGTACTCACGCGCCAGCGGCAGGACGTCGGCCAGCGTGAGATCGGCGGGCGGCGCGTCCACGAGGCGCGAGCCGGGCACGAGCGCCGCCGGCTGCGCCAGCCACGTCGGATACCAGAACGAGCGAACTTCGCGGCGCGCCTGATATCGCGCGCCGGCGCCACCGTCGAAACCCTGGAACGACGGAGGATGCAGGAAGAGCGTTCGCAGATACGAGATCATGGGCGCCATCTTAAACGATCCATTCGCTCAGCGATTGACGTAGAGCCGCCGTCCGCCGCCGCTCGCGAGCAGCCGCGCCGCCGGCAGCGTGGTCACCAGACTCGCCCCCGGGCGGCGGCCGGTGACGAGCCACACCCGGCGCTCACCGCGCCAGACGGCGGCAAGCCGCGCCTGATCCCAGAACGCGTCGGCGGCGTCCGGGCGGCTGGCCGCGAAGGCGAGGACGCTGCGGCGGCCGTCCACGATCACCGGGCGCACGCCGGAGTACCACTCGAGCGCGCCGGAGTTCTCGAGCGGCCCCTCGTGGACGAGCACGTCGCCGGGCTCGAATCGCGCGGCCACCTCGCGCGCGATGCTCTTCACCGCGCGCGCCGAGGCGGAGGCGGCGAGGCCGGTGGCCACCGCGGGCAGGACGAGCAGCAGCGTGGCGATGACGGCGTAGGCGGGCAGCGCGGGCCCCCGACGCACGAAGACGAGCGCCGTCAGCACCGTCGCCCCCGCCGCGAAGACCAGCGCGCCGACGCCGAGCAGCGGCACGAACATCGTCGCGTCGACGACCACGCCGCCCGTGCTGGCCGCCTTGCGCGTGGCCACGTCGGTGGCGTCGAGCACGCCGCTGAGCGCCGCCGGCCCGCGCGCCCAGGCGTACGCGCACATGCCGGCCAGTGCCGCGAACAGAGCAGCGTGCGCCGCGGCCAGCCGGCGCGCATCGAGCTCGGCCCATCCGCGCGCGGCCAGCAGCGCGATGGCCGGGTAAGCCGGCAGCCCGTAATGCGGCAGACGAAAGCCCGAGAGCGCGGTGACGCCGAAGACGCCGACGGCCCACAGCGCGAGCGCCGTCCACGCCGCCTCCGCGGGGTCGCGCCACGCGCGCGCGCGGGCCAGGCGCCATACGATCGCTGACGCCGGCGCCAGCCACGGCAGCGCGCCGACGGCACCGACCACGAGGAACTCCGCCGCCGACAGCGGCACGTCCTCGTCGGGAAATCTCCGGGCGCGCGCGACGTTCAGCAGATGATTGTCGACGATCGTGTACCAGGCGAATCCCGGCGTGGCCAGGCTCGCCGCGACGTACCAGCCGAGCCCGAGCAGCACCAGCGCCGCCACGCCGGACGCCGGCAGCCAGCGGCGCACCGGCCGCGCGCAGCCGCACGCCGCGAGAGCGAGGCCGATGGCCACCGGCGGCAGCAGGGCGCCCAGCGGATCCTTCGCGAGGCCGGCCACGCCGAACGCCGCCAGCCCGAGGGCGACGGCGAGGCGGCGGTCCTCGATCACCCCGACGAGGAGGAGCGCGAAGCCGGTCGCGATGGCGCCCACGAACAGCGTCTCGGGCCGGACGTAGCGCCCGTACACGAAGAACCCGCACGAGGTGGCGAGCGCGGCGCCCGCGACGAAGCCGCAGCGGGTGCCGAGCAGCCGCGCGCCCAGCCAGGCGGTGGCGGCCACCGCCGTCAGCGCGGCCAGGGCGGGCACCAGCCGCGCCATGCGCTCGGAAGCGCCGCCGACGCCGAAGGCGGTGGCGAGCAGCGCGTAGAGCAGCGGTGGCTTGTCGACGTAGCGGACACCGTTCAGGGTGAGGCGCACGGCGTCGCCGGAGGCACGCAGCTCGCGGGCGATCTCCGCGTGCATCCCCTCGCCGGGATCGTCGAACGGCACGCCGCCGAGCCCGAGCATGAAGAAGGGCGCCACGACGAGCACACTCAGCGCGGCCGAGCGGAGCGCGGCGCGCGCGGGGCTCAGGTGCGGCCGACCAGGAGGACGCCGAACACGATGAACCCGATCCCCGTCCAGCGGAGCGGCGTCACCGGCTCGGCGAGCATGAACTGCGCGAGGAGCCCGACGATCAGATAGCTCAGGGTCGTCAGCGGCAGGACCTTGCTGACGTCCTCACGGGACAGCAGCGCCATGTACATGAAAAAGAAGGCGGCCTGCAGGGCCACGCCCGCGAGCACCCATGGGTTGCCGAGCGCTCGCACGAGCGGCGAGCCCGCCGACGTGGCGACGCCCACCAGCTTCATGCCCTTGGCCAGCACCACGTGACCGAGACCGCCCAGCACGCTCGCCACCAGGACGAGCGCCAGCGTGCTCGCCATCAGAGCGCCTTGCCGATGGCGGCCAGCACGGAGCGCTGCACGTCGGTGCCGCCGCCCGCGTTCGCCGGCTCGTCCTTGTCGATCCAGAGGATTCGCTCGCGGCGGAACGTGTCACGGTCGATGGTCACCGTCGTGCGGCTCTCGCTCGCCGCTTTCATGTGCACGGTGAGCCGGTGGCGGAGGCCCTTGGCGTAGACGCCGTAGTCCTCGCCCTCGAGCCGGCGCGACTCGGTGGTCATCATCCCGATCGAGCGGTCCTTGCGCTCGATGTCCCAGCCGAGCTGCTTGAGGACGGCCTCGGCCGTCGTCCACACGCGCTCCATGGGAGCGTTGAAGGTCTGGGCGACCGGCTCGGCCGCCGTCGCCGGCACCGTGAGCGCGAGCGTGACGAGCAGGAGCGACAGCAGACGGGTCATCGCGATGCCTCCTTGTAGGCGGATCGGCGGAGCGTCAGCGCTCCGTCGGCTAGGGTGAACACGGCGGTCGCCGCCCGCGCCGCCTCCGGCCGATGGCTGACGACCACGACCGCACCGCCGGCGCGGGCTCGGTCGCGGAGCCCGGCCAGGATCACGGCACCGTTGTCCTCGTCGAGATTGCCGGTCGGCTCGTCGGCCAGGAGCAGCGGAGGGTCGTTCAGAATCGCCCGGCAGAAGGCCACGCGCTGCTGCTCGCCGCCGGAGAGCTGCGCCGGATAGTGATCGCGGCGGTGCGCCACGCCCAGCCGCTCGAGCAGCGTCTCGGCGCGCCGGCGCGCGTCGGCGCCGGCGCGGCCCACGTAGCGCGCCGCGAGCAGGACGTTGTCGAGCGCGGTCAGCGACGGCAGCAGCAGGAAAGCCTGGAAGACGAAGCCGAGCCAGCGGCCGCGCTCGCGGCTCTTGGCCGAGCGCGACAGCCGGCTCACCGGCTGGTCGCCGAACCAGACTTCCCCGGCCTCGGCGTCCTCGAGCAACCCGAGCACGTTCAGCAGCGTGCTCTTGCCGGACCCGGATGCGCCCTCGATGCAGACCATCTCGCCGGCACGGACCTCGAGGTCCACGCTCCGGAGGACCTCGATCGGCGGCCCCGACGGCGCCGCGAAGCGCTTGACGAGGCCGCGCGCGCGCAGCGTGACCTCAGGCGGCACTACCCCTCCGGATGGCTTCGGCCGGCGACAGGCGCACGATGCGGAGGGCGGCATAGGTCGCCGCCGCCGTGCCGAGCGCGAGCGAGAAGACCAGGGCGCCGCCCAGCAGGCGGGGCGAGAAGAGGAACAGCTCCTGGCCCGCGCGCTGCACCCAGCGATCGACGGAGACGCCGAGCGTGATGGCGAGGGCCACGCCGAGCACGCCGCCCGAGATCGTCACCGCCAGCGCCTCGGCCAGCACCTCGCGCGCGAGGTGCCAGTCCGAGGCGCCGAGCGCGCGCTTGACGCCGAAGTCGCGGATCCGCTCGAAGACGGCGGCGGCCACGGTGTTGGCGAGCGAGAGGCCGCCGATGACCAGCGCGAGAGCGCCGATGCCGACCAGGAGCGCGGAGAAGAACGCCGTCGACGAGCGGAGCAGCGCGGAGAGCTCGCTCGGGATCTGCACGTTGACGCCGGAGACCTGCTCCCGGATGCGGAGCGCGACCGCGTCCGGATCGGCGCCCGGCCGCCAGCCGACGGCGGCGCCGGTGTTCAGGTCGTCGGCGCGCAGGGCGGCCGCCCCCGAGGCGAGCAGCGTCCGGAGCAGCCGGTCCTTGGCCACCCACTGATCGCGCGCATCGGCGATCGGCACGATGACGAAGCGATCGGGCGCGGTCATCATCCGCTCCAGCACGCCGACCACCTCGTAGCGCTCGCCCTCGAGGACGAGCGGTGAGCCGACGGCAAGCCCGTGCGAGGCGGCAAAGGCGGCGCCCACCACGGCGCGGCGGCGATCGGCGGCGCGCAGAAAGCGTCCGTCGCGGACGGGCAGCTCCGGGTAGTGGCGATTGGGCGTGGGAATGGAGACGTCCATGCCGACGACGAGCTCCTGGGTGAGCGTGAGGAACTGCGAGGTGCTCGGATTGAGCGGCAGCATCACCTGCGGCTGCACGCCCTGCACGCCCTCGACCTTCCGGATGGCCTCGATGCTGGCGGCCGGCAGCAGACCGCCGGCGGTGAAGCCGGCGCCCATCCCCATGCCGCGGCCGGCCACCGAGATCTGTCCCAGCACGAAGCGGTCGCCGCCCTCGATGAAGGCCACGATGCGCTCGGCCATCGCGCCCAGCGCGACGATGCCGGCCACCCCGATGGCGATACCCGCCACCGTGAACGCATAGCCGCGCAGGGCGCGGAGGGCGGCCCTCACCACTCGAGGCGCGATTCGACGGGCAGACCTCGTCGACGCCGCGCCCAGCCGGTGATCCGCGCGATGCCGAAGAGCAGACGCAGCGACGCGCGGACCCGCCACGGCATCCGGATCCAGTTGCCGCCGGAAAGCACGTTCAGGACGGCGACGTACATGCCGAGCGTGTCGCGCGGATGCATGAACAGATGGAAGAACGACGGCTCGTAGTACTTGTGGATGAACTTGAAGAGCGGGTCGAGGCCGCGCCACACGCGCCGCTCGTAGGCGACGAACTGGCGGCGCCGGAAGTCGCCGGCCGCGAAGGCGGCCGTGATGGCGTCGGCGGCCAGCTGGCCCGTGCGCAGCGCGATGTACACGCCGCCCGAGAAGATGGGGTCCACGAACGCGATGGCGTCGCCGACGGCGAGGAAGCGGTCGCCGATCACCGGCGAGTTGTGGTAGGCGAAATTCGCCGTGGAGTGCACGGGCGTCATCCGGACCGCGCCGGCGAGATTCTCGGAGGCGCCGCGCGAGCGCGCGACCATGGAGTCGAGCAGGTCGTCGAGGGCGCCCCCGAACGCGCGCACGGTGCGGGCATGACAGACGGCGCCGACACTCGTCACGTCGTCGGCGAGCGGGATCCACCAGCACCAGCCGTCCTTGAACGCGTAGATGCGGATGTTGCCTTCCGCCAGTCCTGACATGCGCCGCGCGCCGCGGTAGTGGGCGAAGAGCGCCACCTTGCCGAGGTTCGGAATGCGCCGCCGCGCGCCGTAGCGCGAGGCCATGAAGCCATCGCGCCCGCTGGCATCGACCAGCATGGCCGCCCGCACCGTGAGCGGCTCGCCGTCGGCGCTGGCGGTGACGGTGACGCCCTCGTCATCCACGGCCACCGCCTCCACCGCGGCCGGCTGGTGCACGGTCACGCCGCGCTTGCGCGCATGCTCGAGGAGGATGGTGTCGAACTCCGCGCGCGGGACCTGGTACGAGTAGTTCGGCCACGGCTGTCCCGGCAGGAAATAGAACGTCTGCGTCGCGCCGTTCTCCTCGTCGATGAACGAGGCGCCGTACTTCACCTGGAAGCCGTGGTTGTCGATCTCCTGGCGCACCCCGAGCTGCTCCAGCAGCAGCATCGTCGCCGGCATGAGCGACTCGCCGACGTGGAAGCGCGGAAACGTCTCGCGCTCGAACAGCGCCACGCTGAGGCCACGGTCGGCGAGGAAGGCGGCCGTGCTCGAGCCGCCCGGCCCGCCGCCGATGATCGCGACGTCGGCCCGCAGCATCAGGAGCGCGTCACCAGCGTGTCGACGCTCATCGAGGCCGGTGTGGCGCCACCGCCGTCGAGCCGCTCCTGCGCGTAGAGGCTGACCACCACCGCCGCCGCCGTCTCCGACAGCCGGCGACCGGCGAGCGCCTGCACCAGCAGCAGCGGCAGCACCAGCGGCAGCGCCAGCGCGGCCGTGGCCGCCGCCGCCGTGCGACGCGGGCGCGGATGACGCCACCAGCCGGTCACGCACGAGGTGAGTCGCTGCAGCGCAGCGGCCCCGATGGCCGGTCCCCAGCCGACACCGCCGCTGTACGGCGCGGCCGCTTCCAGCATCGCGAGGTGGCGATTCCGGCGCCGCTCGCCCCGGAACACCGATGCGACCTCGGCCACCCCGGCGGCGGCCTCGCTGCCAAAACGTGCGAGCGCCCGTCGCGCGACGAAGGCGCCGATCGACGCACCGTCGGCCACCGGGCGGAAGCGGCTCCGCGACGCGGTGCGGGGCAGCGAGCGCACCGGCACCTCGCGCACGACCCAGCCGTGTGCGGCGGCCGCCAGCAGGATCTCCGTCTCGAACACGAAGCCGCCGCGATACGTGGGCACCGTGTCGAACACGGACAGCGGATACAGCCGGAAGCCCGACTGGGTATCGTGAACGCGCAGGCCGCTCGCCCAGCACGCGAAGAAGCCGGCCACGCGGATGGCGTCGAGACGCTCGGGCGCCATCGCGGCCGCTGTGGCGACGGCGCTGTTAGCGGCTCGAACCGTGGGTGGCCTGGCCGAGATCGTACCCGGCTCCGTGCCGCCGAGCCGGCCACCGACGACGATCGTCCGCGGCGCCGCCGCCGCCAGCAGCGCCGGCACGTCATCGGGATCGTGCTGGCCGTCGGCGTCGAGCGTGACGACGTGACTGGCGCCCCGCGTGCGCGCGGCCACGATACCCGTTCGCAGCGCCTGCGCCTTGCCGAGCCGGCGCGCGTGACGCAGCACCTCGGCGCCCGCCTCCCGCGCCACCACCCCCGTGTCGTCGGTGGACCCGTCGTCGACGACGATGACGTGGCCGTGACGGCGGGCGCCAGTCACGACGGCGCCGACGGTCACGCGCTCGTCGTGCGCGGGGATCAGCAGCAGCGGCGTCACGCTCCAGCCACCACCAGCGCCACGTGAGCTCCGCCCCGGCCGAGTCCGTGGACGAGCCCGGGGCGCGGCCACACGCGCGTCATCACCGTCGACGGCTCGGTGGCCGCCGGCAGCAATCCCGAGCGGGCCGTCCAGGCGGCGGCTGCCACGCGCAGGACGCCGAGGCCGGCGTGACGACCCAGCAGGCGCGCCAGCGTCGCCGCCGGCGGAGCCTCCGGACCGAGGGCGGCCGCGAGCACCGCGGCCTCCCACGCGTCGCGCCGGCGGTCGCCGCTCGCGGAGCTGTAGACGGCGCCGAGGTGCGCGGCGTCGATGCCGGCACGCTCCAGGACCGTGTGGATCGCGCGCGACCGACGGCGGCGGCCAACGCCCCATGGCCGCGCCGGCAGCGAACGCCACGCGGCGGCCGCGACCTGGCCGAGGATCGTCGCCCCGCGTGCCTGCGCGATCTCGTAGGCTTCCAGCATCAGGAACGCCGCACCTTCGCCCAGCCGATCGGCGGCGAAGCCGAGCGCGGGCAGCGCCCGCTCCACCACCGGGTCGATCTCGTCAACGCCGCCGGCGAGCACGGCCGGCGCCTGTCCCGAGGCGATGGCCGCCGCCGCCCGCGCCACCGCCAGCTCCCCGGCCACCGTGGGCGCGTTCAGCGTCAGCGCCAGCTCGCGCGCGCCGACGGCGATGGCCGTGGTGGCGGCCATGGTGTTCATCACGGTGTTCGGGAAGAGCAGCGGCGACAGTCCCGACGGCCCTCGCTCGAGGAAGCCGTCGGCGAAGACGTGCGTCGAGGCGAGATCACCGAACTCGGTGCCGACGACGAGTCCGAGACCGCGGGCGGCGTCCACGCCGGACTCGGCGACGGCCAGCTTCGCCGCGGCGATGCTCAGCTGGCAGACTCGCGAGAGACGACGGGCCTCGGCGACGTCGATGGCGCCGGCGAGGGCGGATGACGGCACCCGGGCTACGCCACCCGCGCCCACGCCGGGCGCCGGGCGCGGCGCAGCCAGAAACGCGCCGAGCGCCGCGGAGTCACCGACGATGCCGGCGTTCACCACGCCCACGCCGGTGATCGCCACGCGCATGCTCGTTCGCATGTCAGCGCCTCCGGAAGAGGAGGGTGACGTTCTGGCCGCCGAAGCCGAACGAGTTCGAGATGGCGCAATCGAGCGTCGCGTCACGGGGGGTGCGGGGGACGCAGTCGAAGTGCACGTCGGGGTCCGGCGTCTCGAGGTTGGCCGTCGGTGGCACCACGCCGTGACCGAGCGCGAGCACGGTGGCGATGGCTTCCAGGCTGCCGGCGGCGGCCATGGTGTGGCCGATCATCGATTTGGTCGAGGAGACGAGCAGCGCGCCCTCGCCGAAGACGCGCTCGAGCGCTCGCGCTTCCACCCGATCGTTCTGCGGCGTTCCCGTCCCGTGCGCGTTCACGTACGTGACGGCCGTCGGCGACACCCGTGCGGCGCGGAGCGCGGCCCGGATCGCGCGCACCATGCCGTCGCCCTCGGGCTCCGGAGCGGTGATGTGATACGCGTCGGTGGTCATGCCGTGACCGGCCAGCTCGGCGTACACCCGCGCGCCGCGCGCCCGCGCGGCGGCGGCCTCCTCGAGCACGAGGAAGCCGGCGCCCTCGCCGATCGACATGCCGCGGCGGTCGCGATCGAAGGGCCGGCACGGCGCGAGATCGAGCAGCTTCAGCGCGTTGAAACCCATGAAGCAGATTCGCGTGATCGAGTCGACGCCGCCGGCGACCGCGACGTCGACGACGCCCTCGGCGATGAGCGTGGCCGCCTCCGCCACCGCCACCGCGCCGGAGCTGCAGGCAGTGACTACCGTGTGCCGGGGGCCGCGCACGCGCAGCCGCCCCGCCAGCGTGTCGGCGTGTGCGCACGGCAGGACGCTCCGGACGGCGGGCACCAGACGCGCGTCACCGCCGCGCGATGCGGCCCAGTACCACTCCTCGGCCTCGAGCATGCCGCCCCCGACGGCGCCGACGACGAGCGCGGCCTCGTCCCGCTCGCCCGCACC
>Ga0075431_100006946_pt1 | contig 11255 bp, 6 predicted proteins | sample RhiMetdeltSRZDD5_FD_75297 | JGI IMG/M metagenome (GOLD analysis project Ga0075431, IMG submission 75297) | Populus rhizosphere microbial communities from Tennessee, USA - Rhizosphere MetaG P. deltoides SRZDD5 | ecosystem: Host-associated > Plants > Roots > Rhizosphere > Soil | place: USA...
TACGTTGACAATCTAAGTCTCCCGGCGATGAAGCAGGACTACTACATGATCCGCGGCGACCATAAGTTCTCCGAAAAAGACTCCGTGATGGGCCGCTACACGCTGCAGGATTTCAAGACGGATGATTTCATGAGCATGCTTCCGACGTTCGCGCCTGGATACGCCACACGTAAGAACCATGCCGTGACGCTCTCGGAGACGCATGTTTTCTCGCCGCGGCTCATCAACGAATTCCGCTATGGGTTGGCGACGAACAACCTGCCGATCTTTCCGCCGGTCAATGGCCCGGCGTTCGTGCAGGAGTTCGGCCTGCGCGGTCTCGCCCCCAATCTTCCGGGCATGCCAGGCGTATTGAACATTAGCTTTACCGGCCTTGGCGTGACCGGAATTACCCAGGGCACGTCGCGAAGCCCCGGCGCCGCCAACTATCTGCACAACTTTCAGGACCACGTGAGTTTCTTCCGCGGTCGTCACAACATGAAGTTCGGGTTCAATCTTACTCACATCAAGGCGGAAAACTACGGCACCGATGTGAATCTCTACGGCAACCTGAATTTCTCCAACCGGTTCACCGGCCATCCTTACGCCGATTTTCTGCTGGGTTTACCGACCACTGCCACGCGATCTTTCCCGCCGGTGCTGGTGGCGCGCACTCGCCTGCAGTACGACTTCTTCTTCACGGACGACTTCAAGGTGAACTCGAAGCTCACGGTGAACTACGGCGTACGTTACGAACTGCACCCCGGCTGGCGCGAGCAGAGTGGCCGGCTGTCGATGTTCGACATCGGCTCCGGAAGCATCGTCGTTCAGGACGGATCTCTCGACAAGGTCAGTTCGCTGTTCCCGCAAAACTACGTACGCATCGTCGAAGCGAGTTCGGTTGGTCTCCCAGGCAAGACACTCCTCAAAACGGACCGAAACAACTTCGCCCCGCGCCTGGGTTTGGCATACCGTCCCTGGGGGAACAACACTGTGATTCGGGCCGGAGCGGGGATCTACTTCGATGTGGTTCCACGCGAGCTCACGATGGGCGGCGTGCCGTTCGTTCTGAACGAGCCGTCGTTCAACAATCCTCTTGATAATCCCGCCGTCATCCTGCCGACGGTGTTCCCCAGCACGGGTTCGGCGGGGCCGACGACGGTCTCGTTGCCTAACGCCGTCAACCCGAGCCTCTTGATGCCATACAGTATGCAGTACAGCTTGACGATCGAGCACTCGCGTTGGGACACGGGCTTCCGCGCGTCATACGTCGGCACCAACACACGACAGGGCGACTACGTTTACAACTACAATTCGCCGGTGGTGGACGACCGCTTGTTTATCAACAAGCCGCGGCCATTTCCGCAATACCCGGCGATCAACTATTTCACCAACGGCGCCGGCCACCAGTTCCACAGCCTCGCTCTCGAAGTGGAACGGCGCATGGCGCGCGGATTGCAATTCCAGAGCTCCTGGGTGTGGGCGCGCGACATTGGCGATCTCGAGCGTGGCCAGGCCCTGGAGAATCCGTTCGATCGCCAACGCGAGGTCAGCGTTGCGCCGGACATCCCCACGCACCGCTTCACTACGAACGTGATTTACCAGCTTCCATTCGGCAAGGGCCGTCCGTTTCTGTCCGGCGTGAACCGCGCCGCGAATGCCATCGTCGGGGGCTGGGATATCAGCGCCATTTATAGTTTCTATTCGGGCCAGTTCCTGACGCCGCTGTGGTCGGGACCGGACCCGACGGGCACGGCGTTCGTCGCCAATGCATCGAGGCCGGTGGTTACGATTCGTCCCGACCATCTGCGCGATGCCAATCTGCCAGCCGATCAGCGAGGGTTGAACCGCTGGTTTGACCCGACTGCGTTTGGCGCGCCTCCTATCGGGCGCTTTGGCAATGCGGCCAAGGGCGTGATCAAAGGACCTCATGTCAACATCTGGCACGTGGGTTTGTTCAAGTCGTTCACGTTCACGGAGAAGGCGCGGTTGCGGTGGGAACTCACCGGCACCAACTTCTTCAATCATCCGAACTACAACAATCCCGGCACGAACATCACGCAACCCGGCGCGGTGGGCGTCATTACCGGAGTCGGACTCGTGAATGGCGCCTCCACTGGTGACCAGCCGGGCGCGCGCACGTTCCGCATGGGGTTGCGCTTGGAGTGGTAGATCACCTACGCTCAAGCCTTACTCATGCCAACGGTCAGCTTCACCACGTCGGGAGCTCTCGGCAAATCGGCCCTGCGCCAAGCCAACGAGCGGCTGGTATTGAACTCAATCCGCCGCTCGCCGGGCATCTCGCGCGCCGAGATCGCCCGCACGACGGGCTTTTCGAGAACCTCGGTGACATTCGTCGTGAACCGGCTGATTCGCGAACGGCTTGTGGTGGAGGAGAAGGTCGAGACGGGCGCGCAAGCCGGTCGGCCTCCGACGGCTTTGCACCTGGCGGCGCGTTCGCGCATGGCGATTGGTGTGGAGGTAGCGCGGACGAAGTCGCGGGTGGTGCTCGTCGATCTGAGCGGCGAGGTTGTGCGGCAGCGGGACGTTCCCTGGCAATCGGATCCCAATGGCTTTCTGGGGGACCTTCAACTCGCCATCTGTGACGTGGCCTCGGGATACAAGGTGCGCCAGATCCTCGGAGTGGGCATCTCTTTGCCGGGGACCATTGATAAATCGGCGGGAAGAGTGCTCGGCGCCGAAGGACTGGGCTGGTTCAATCTCGAGGTGGGGGCAATCCTTCGCCGTAGACTCCCCTGGCCCCTTTTCTTTGAGAACGACGCCAATCTCGCGGCCCTCGCCGAACAGTGGTATTTGCCCGCCGGCCGCGAACCGCTCCGCTATTTTGTCTACGTCCAGACGCAAGGCGGCCTGGGGACGGGAGTCGTCGTCGATGGGCGCATTCTTCATGGAGTTGCATCGGCCGGTACGGAATTTGGGCACGTGATGCTCTATCCTGACGGTCGCCCTTGCCGGTGTGGGAATCGCGGCTGCTGGGAACAGTACGCATCCGATGCCGCACTCGTGCGCAACTATGTTGAGCTTGGTGGGCCGGACGGAGGTGTTGACAGTTTACTGCAGGATTCGCTGCGGATTGTGAAGCTTGCCAGAGCGGGTGATGAAATCGCGCTCCAAGCGTTACGCGGCACCGCAGCCTCTCTGGCTCTAGGGTTTGTAAATTTGGTTGCCGTTTTCAACCCGCAAGCCATCATCATGGGTGAGCCGTTCTCATCGGCCTGGGATCTGGTGGAAGACGTCGTGCACAACGAATTGAAGCGGCGCGTTCCCGCATACAGTTTAAGCAATCTTCGTTTGCTTCCTTCACGTGAAGGCGCCGACGCCACGTTGCGCGGAGCTGCGGCACTTGTCCTCGCCGGATTTTTTACAAGTTTCGATCACACAAAGGATGACTCTTTGCCCAATGGAGTCTCTATCGAGGCGCACGGATGAAACCTCTCGCGATTGTTCTGTTTGCCGCCTGCATTCCCTTGGCTGCACAAACCCCACGCCCCACGACCGGCCCCCCTGAATACGAAGCGCTCCAAGCGCATTTTGACCGTGTCATCGGGGATCGTCACGAGCGGCTGTTCAGCGGTATCACAACTACGGCGCAATGGGAGCAAAGAAAGCCGAAGGCGCGTGCCGAACTCATCAAGATGCTCTGGCACGGAATGAAGCTGCCCGACACACCTCCCAAGGCGACGATCACTCACCGCGAGGAACACAAGGACTACACGATTGAAAATATCGTTCTCGAAACCGCGCCAAAGCTCTTCTCAACTGCCAACCTGTACCTTCCTCGCACGGGAAGCAAGCCATTTCCGGTGGTGCTCTATCAATGTGGCCACGCCAACAAGAACTACTTCAAGAAACACGGCGCATGGTTCGCGCAGAACGGAATTGCGGTTCTGGTGATGGACAACATCGAAATGGGTGAAGTCGAATTCACCCATCACGGTGTCTACTCGAATGCCTGGTTTCACTGGTACAGCCGCGGGTTTTCTCCTCTGGCTGTCGAGCTTTTGAACGCACGCCGCGCCGTCGACTACCTCGCCTCCCGAACTGACCTCGACCCCAAACGCATCGGCGCCACGGGCCGTTCCGGTGGCGGAATGACGACATTCTATCTGGCGGCGATCGACGAGCGAATCCGCGCGTCCGCTCCGGTTTCGGGAACGCTATCGACAAATCAATGGGTGAAGCAGAGGCTGACGTTCGCCCATTGCGATTGCCAATACCCGGTGAACAGCTATGGGATGCTCTACTCCGAAATAGGTGCGCTCGTCGCTCCACGGCCGCACTTGCAGGCGAATGCCGACGCCGATCCCGGTTTCCCAATGAACGCCTTCAACGATCTGATCGGCAAGATGCGCCACGTCTATCGCCTCTACAACGCGGATGGCGCACTGCAAACCACCATTGCTCCCGGAGGCCACAACGACATCGAAGCCATCCGCTTACCCGTCTATTCCTTCTTTCTGAAGGAGTTCCTTGGCAAGAACACGCCGGTAGGCAGCGAAGGCCCCGTGGATGAGCCATCGAATGATTCATTGGTCTGCTACCGATCGGGAATCCCCGCTGACGAGCGGCTCTCGCGCATCGACGAAGAGCTCTTGCCGCGGCGCGCCGCTTCGGCAGTTACTCTGAAAGGCCTCGCAACTCGGCTCCGCGAGGAAGTGTTCCGCTACTTCCCCGACCAGCCAGCCCCGCTGAATCCACAGTGGGGCGAGAAAGCAACGGAACAGGGCCGCACGATTCAGCGCGTCACCTTCACCGGCCTCGACGGCCTTCGCGTGAAAGCCATCTATTCACTTCCCGCCAACGCCGCCGCCAAACTCCCTGCGCTCCTCCTCGCCGATCATCGCCGCGGCATTCCCGTCTGGGGCAACGAGCAGCCCTTGGAACGCAACCAGTGGGGCGACCGCGCCGTCCTCATCGTCGAAACCTTAGATCAAGGCAGCCGCGTTCTCGAGCGTAACCTGCGCAGCTACACCGACAACGATCCTGTTCATCACATGAAACGGCAAGCGATGATCATGGGCACCACGATCGAATCCATCCAAGTCTACGAACTCCTTCGTTCACTGGAACTTCTGCGCTCCTTGCCCAATGTCGACCCGGCCCGTATCACCATCACGGGCAAGTTTGAAATGGGTGTGAATGCCATGTATGCCGCTCTGCTGGATGGAAATCTGCAGCGTGTGATTCTGCACTCGCCAACCGCGTCCCACCGCAACGGGCCGCACTATCTAGGGATCCAGCGCTACACCGACATCCCCGAAGTTGCCGCACTGCTGGCCGGCAAAGTCCGCGTCCATGGTGAAGTGCCCGAAGGCTTGAAATCCGTCCCCCGATGTCTCTCATTTACCCATTGCCTGCAGTAGCCTGCAATAGAAGGTTCTGGAAATTTTCATGCTCTACACGAGACGCCATTTCTCCGAATTGACTTTGTCCGGCCTTGCCGCCGCTTCCATGGCAGCGCAAGTTCCTGGCCAGCGGCCGCCCGCGCCTCCAGACAGCGTAACGGTTGTGAATCCGCGAACGCGCGTTCCAGTCGCTCTGATGATCGACGACTCCACCTGTCTCGCCAACCTCGCGCACTTCTGCATACCGCAGTTCCAGGAAGTTTTCCCTGGCCGCTACAAGCAGCCTTGGCAAACGATGCCGCGCGAAATCCCCGACTCCTTCGTGCGCAAGTTCGGCGAGTGGTGCATCGAGAACGGCGTCAAGGGAAAGTACAGTATCGTTCCCAATCCTGCTTGCGTCGGCTGGATGGATCGTGAACTTCCCGGCTGGACCAGGCGCCAGTTGGAAGACAGTCTGAAGCTCGTTCGCTCGACCATCATGCCCAACTGGGACATTCACCCGGAGATGATCACGCACACTTGGGTCATCGATACCAAGACCGGCCGTCCCTACGAAGAGCGCACCGAACGCTTCATGGAGAACTTCGGTTGGAGCGTCGGCAAGTCGGCCGATGAACTGACTGACTATATCTCCTATGCCCTTAGGATTCTGAAGAACGCCGGACTGCACTGCGAAGGCATCACCACCCCTGGCGGGTTTGGCGGACGCGTGCTTCCTGAACTGGCGCAAGCCGTGCTGCAGTCCTGCCGGGATGTCCATGGCACGGAGATCCCGCACTACTTCCGTCACGCCATACTCGATCACCGCAGCGTGGCCCCACGTGTCGAGTACGTATCAGGACTCGATGGGCCAGATCCCCGATGCGTGGTCTCGATCATCGCTTGCACCAACGATTGGTTCGGGGGTTGGGACGCCGTCATCGAGGGCGATGTCAACCAGATGGTGACGCCCGATCTGAAAAGCGGGCGCATGCAGGACGTCATCCGCCGCGGCGAGCCTGCCGTCATGTATTGTCACTGGCCGGGCATCTACTTCAACGGCACCGAGTCCGGCTTTCACATCATCAAGGAAGTCACGCGGCGTCTCCACGCCTCTCACGGCAATCTGATCTGGATGAAGTTGAGCGAACTGGCGCGCTATTGGGCCGCCAAGGAGCTGACCGGCATCAGCGCCGCCGCCACTGGGTTAGCGTTCCGTGCCCCCTACGCCTGTCCGGACTTCACCGTCAAGATCTCTAAGTGGATGGCCGCCGGCCCCCCCACGCTACGCGCCGGCCAACAGCAGCTCCGCCTGCGCGAAGTGAGTAGCCCTCTCCAACTGCAGGGCCCCACCTGGACGCGGCAAGGCTCGGACGTCATCGCATGTTTCGATTTGCCTAAAGGGAATTCGCAACTGGCAGGGTGAACGCAGGCGTCGCGCTGTCTACTTCTCCAACTCGACGTCGATCTTCTTCGAATTCGCGTCCATGGAGACGATCTTAAATCGCCTCACTTGGCCTTCGCGCAGTGCGTTCGGGTCCATCGACGGCCCGCCTGACTTCCACTTCGCCGCCAGCATCGCCGATAGCGACGACAGATCCGCGCCGCCACCACCCTTCGCGCCGCTCTCGCCCGCTCCCAGGCCGCCGAGCCGGCAAATTGCATGGACACCTTCGCCCAATTCCACTTCCGCCTTTTCGCCCTTCATGCGAAAAACGCGGCCACTCACTATCGAGCCTACTTCGCTTTCAGCGATAAACGTATCGACTGAGGTTGGCTCCAGTGCTTTCATCGACAACCGAAGCCGCCGCCGCTCGTTGTCCACTTCGGTCACTTGCGCCTTCACCGTCTGACCCGCCGCAAGCATTTCTTTCGGATGCTGCAAGCGTTTTTCGCGTGTGATGTCGCCAATGTGGATCATGCCCTCGATGCCGTTCTCCACCTCGACAAACACGCCGAAATTCGCCAGGCTGCTCACCGGCTTTTCCACGATCGAGCCCACGGGATACTTCTTCACCACCTCTTCCCAGGGATCGCCGATGGCCTGCTTTAAGCTGAGCGAAATCTTCTTGTCGGCCAGATTCACGCCGAGCACAACAGCCTCAACGTAGTCGCCTGCCTTCAGGACGTCGGCGGGCTTGCGCACGCGTTTGTCCCAACTGAGCGCCGTCACATGAATTAACCCATCGACGCCCGGCAGCAATTCCACAAAGGCGCCAAAGTCAGCCAGCCGGACCACCTTGCCCTGAATGCGATCGCCTTCCTTGATCGTCTCGGCGGCCACCGTCCACGGGTCCTTGGTCAACTGCTTTAGCCCGAGAGAAATCTTCTTCTTCTCCGGCTGAACCTTCAGTATTTTGACTTGAAGCGTCTGTCCGCTCTTCACGACTTCATCCGGTTTGGCCACGCGATGCCATGCCATATCGGAAATATGAAGCAAGCCATCCACTCCGCCCAGATCGCAGAAGGCGCCAAAGTCGGTCAAACTGCGGACGGTCACCGTCATAACGGTGCCTTCCTGAATCGTTGCGAACTTCTCTTCCTTCGCCTTCGCCGCCAGTTCTTCAAGGACGATGCGGCGATCCACGACCACATCTTCCTTCTCCGTGTCGAGCTTCGTGATGCGGCACTCGATTTGCGTGCCCACAAGCTTCTCCATCTCGGCAACGTCGCGTGCGCCGCTGCGGGATGCCGGCATGAATGCGGTGGCGCCGACATCCACGCGCAAGCCGCCTTTTACTACTTCCGTCACCGTGCCCGTGATGAGCGCGCGATCGTTGAAGGCTTGTTGCAGTCCGCTCCAGTCCTTCGGCACCGACACATGCACCTTCGACAGGAGATAGAAACCTTCCGGATGCCGGCCCGTAATCGTGACCGAAACCTGGTCGCCGGGCTTCACCATTACAGTGCCGTCAGGCGCCGTTACAGTGGCCAGCGCCAATGCGCCTTCGGACTTACGTCCGATATCGATCAGTACGGCGTCATCTCCAATTGAGACGACAGTGCCGTTTACCGATTCACCGACGGCTTCAGAGGGCCCGCGATGTTGTTCCTGCTCGAATTGCGAGAGGATATCGCCGAAAGATTCTTCGTGGTTGGAGCCGGTCTGATCGTTCTGAACCGGATCGTTGGGAGCAGTGGAATTCATGCGAAGTGCGAGTTCAACCTCATTCTGGCACATCAAGCGCCGGGCATGCACACCCGGCGGCTCATAGCCTAAACTACTGTTTGCTGGCCGCTAGGCATCGCTTTGGGAACGCGGCGGGATTACACTGGATGATCATGTCCAGCCGACGCCACTTTCTCACCGCAGCCATCGCCGCCCCGGCCGTTTTGCGCGGAGCCTCCACGCGCTCCTGGGTGGAAGTTGAAAAAATCCTGTCCAGCGGCAACGTGAAGGGCCGTCTGGCAAAGGACGAAGTGCCCACGCCGGCCCTCATGCTCGACCTCGATCTCTTCGAGGCCAACGTCAAGAGGATGGTTACGCACGCCCGCGAGAACAATCGTGCCTTGCGTCCCCACGGCAAGACGCATAAGTGCCCGGAGATCGCGAAGTACATCATCAAGCAGGGCGCGGTTGGCGCCTGCGGAGCGAAGCTGAGCGAGGCCGAGGTGTTCGCGGCGCACGGAGTACGGGGCCTGCTCGTCACCACCGCGGTGTTGGGAAAGCACAAGATCGAGCGCGCTGTCCGCCTTGCCAGCACAGCGCCCGACACGATCTTCTGTGTCGACAACGCGCAGAACGCCCAGGATCTCAATGACGCCGCTGCGGCCGCCAAGCGCAAGCTTTGGGTAGCGATCGACCTCTGCGTCTCCGGCCGTACCGGAATCACGCCTGGGGCGGCGGCCGTTGCCCTCGGCGAGCAGATCGCCAAACTGCCCAATCTTCAGTTCAAGGGAATCCAAGCCTACGCGGGCGGCGCTTCGCATACCAAAGGCTGGGAGAATCGGCAGAAGGCATCGCTTGCCGCCATGACGCCCGCCATCGAAACACGCGCCGAATTGAACAAACGCGGCATCAATACGCCGTGGCTGAGCGGCGGCTCCACGGGCACGTACAACATCGACTCGAACATCGAAGGCATCACCGAGCTTCAGCCCGGCAGCTTCATGTTCATGGACACCGACTACAACATCATCGGCGGAAAAGGCACTGGCGACAACTACGGCGACTTCGGAAACGCGCTCACCATCCTCGCCACCGTCGTCAGCCGTCCCACCGACGCCCACGTCATCATTGACTCAGGCTACAAAGCCATGGCGACGGATCGCTCCTTCGCGCCCGTACCCAAGGAACCCGGCATCAAGTTCGGTTTCAACGGCGACGAGCACGGTAAGATTACGTCGACCACCGGCGCGCTCAAACTCCAAACCGGCGACCGCATCGAGATCATCGCCCCGCACTGCGACCCCACGGTGAACTTATACGACCGCATCTATTGCACGCGCGGTCAGCAGGTGGAAGCGGTATGGTCCATCGCCGCGCGCGGGATGTCGCAATAGGCTACACAACTACTCTGCCCGAAGCGTTTCCGCGGGATCGACGAGCGCTGCGCGCACGGACGGGACGAGTGCGGCCACAAGCGTCGAAAGCGCGATAACGCCGGCCACCAGGATCAAGTCGATCACATCACAGTCAGGAGATCCTGAAGCGGAATGAGCGCGAGTATAACCCGGCCCACCGCTCACGCCGCGATAAGCCCGCCGGCCATCCCGGCGCCGGTGCCTCATCGTATAGCCGACCACTCGCCGCGCCGTGGCGCCCAACGCCATACGGATTCCGATCTTTCGCGTCCGCTGGTTTACGATGTACGCGATCACTCCTTACAACCCGGAAAGGCTAAGAAACAATGCGATCACTCCGAGTGCGCTCCCAATCCAGGCCAAGGCGCGGAATGGACAGATCTGAAAGTCGAGTATCGCTTGCAGAGAGAACGTATCCACTGATGTTCTGGGCCACTGCTTCAGTAGTAGCTCGCGCAGAGAAGCGCGGCGTTCGCTCCAGGCGCGGAGACCAGCAGGCGTCACGCGCGAAGAGTTTACAGGGTTTGAAGAGTCAAACTTGTCAAGCGTAAACGAGCCGCACTACTCCATTCCTGCGATCCGGCAAATACCCGTCACCTCGGTGTCGCGGTCCAGAATGTCGAAGGCGCCGTCCTTGTAGCGAATGTTCCAGGAATTCGTCTGCGGGCCGCCCTTCTTCTTCTTGCGCGTCCGCGACTCCGAGATCTCAACCAGCGCGTCCTTCTTGGTCGCCAGAATCACTTTGTTGATCACGGCGATGTGGCCCTTGAAGACGATCACATCGTCCATCGCCAATTCCTCGGTGCCTTTGCGAATCACGCCGCCATACTTGCCCCACACCAGATATTGCTCCTCTGGCGTCGTAGCTTTGCACTTCACGCTGGAAAACTTTTGCTTCAGGTAGTTCCCGACGAATCCATTGCAGTCCATGCCTAGATAGTCGTTCACCAACTCCGGCACCGTCTGCGTGGAAACGCCGTCGACCACCCCCCGATAGGACGCCCAGTAGCTGATCAACTGAATCGTCTGCGCCAGCTTCGCCGGTGGCGCTTTGCCCTCAAAAGCCGCCTGCATGTCGCTCTTCTTGAAGCCTGAAATCGGCGCCCAGGAATTCACAAGGCTAGGCCCACTACCCCACGTGACGCCCGATGTTTCATCCTTTGCCATCTTGTCTCGAAAGAAGCGGACTAGCTCTTCATAGAACTTCCAGCGGTCGGAAAACGACTTCCCCGTGAACATCGGGTGTAATGCGTTGCAGTACTCCGTCGCCGGAGTGGAAACGAACCCGCCGCCGAACATCTTCCAGGGCCCGTCCACCAGAGTGAATTTGGGGACGATGATGTCGTGGTACTGCTTCACATAGTCCGCGGCAGTCACACTTCCTCCGATCTAATTGGAACTGCGCAA
>Ga0075431_100006947_pt1 | contig 11255 bp, 11 predicted proteins | sample RhiMetdeltSRZDD5_FD_75297 | JGI IMG/M metagenome (GOLD analysis project Ga0075431, IMG submission 75297) | Populus rhizosphere microbial communities from Tennessee, USA - Rhizosphere MetaG P. deltoides SRZDD5 | ecosystem: Host-associated > Plants > Roots > Rhizosphere > Soil | place: USA...
CACTTCGACGCCCACGCCGACACCGGCGACATCGAGTTCGGCTCGCTGTACGGCCACGGCCAGCCGATGCGGCGGCTGATCGAGTCCGGCGCCCTGCGCGGCGACCGGTTCCTGCAGATAGGGCTGCGAGGCTACTGGCCGGAGCCGCCGACGCTGGAGTGGATGGCGCAACAGCGGATGCGCTCCTACGAGATGACCGAGATCGGCGCCCGTGGCCTCGACGCCTGCCTCGACGAGGCGTTCGGGATCGCGACCGACGACTGCGACGGGGTCTTCCTGTCGGTCGACATCGACGTCTGCGATCCCGCGCATGCGCCGGGGACCGGGACGCCGGAGCCCGGTGGCTTGGCCGCCCGGCAGCTGCTCGACGCGGTGCGCCGGATCTGTCTGGACCTGCCGATCGTCGGCATCGATGTCGTCGAGGTGGCCCCGCCGTACGATCACGCCGAGCTCACGGCGTACCTCGCGAACCGGGTCGTCCTCGAAGCGCTATCCGGACTCGCGGCGGCCCGCCGCGGACTCGACCACGATCCGGCCGGCCCGCTGCTGGAGGGCCGCTGATCCGGCAGAGTTGTCAGCGTCTGTCCGGCCCAGGGCCCGAATAGACGCTGACAACTCTGGGGAACCCGAGGGAGTACTCATGGAGCGACCCGACCTGGTGTTCACGGGCGGCCGGATCTTCCCGGCCGACGGACAGCCGCCCGTCGACGGCGCGGTCGCGGTCCGCGCCGGGCGCATCGTCGCGGTCGGCGACGGTGACGTACGCGGACTCGCCGGGCCAGACACCCGCGTGGTCGACCTGGCCGGCGGCCTGCTCATCCCGGGGTTCGTCGACGCGCACGTGCATCCGGTGCAGGGCGGACTCGAACGGATGCGCTGCGACCTCACCGACTACGGGACCCGCGAGGCCTACCTCGACGCGATCCGGTCCTACGCCGACGCCAATCCGGACGCCGAGTGGATCACCGGCGGTGGCTGGAGCATGGCGGCCTTCGCCGGAGGCACCCCGGTCGCCGCCGATCTCGACGCGGTCGTCCCCGACCGTCCGGTCTTCCTGCCCAACCGGGACCATCACGGTGCCTGGGTCAACTCCCGCGCGATGGAGCTGGCCGGTCTCGACGCCGACCCGCCGGACCCGCCCGACGGGCGGCTCGAGCGGGACGCCGACGGCCGGCCCACCGGCACGCTCCACGAGGGGGCGATGGACCTGGTCGGCCGGCTGGCGCCGGAGCCCACGTACGACGAGTGGATGGCCGCGCTGCTAGGCGCCCAGACGTACCTCCACTCGCTCGGGATCACCGCCTGGCAGGACGCTATCGTCGGCGAGTACACCAACATCGTCGACAGCGCCGACGTCTATGTCGACGCCGCCCGAGACGATCGCCTGACCGCCCGCGTCACCGGCGCGCTGTGGTGGGACCGGGAGCGCGGCGCCGAGCAGATCCCGGACCTGGTGGCGCGGCGCGAGCGGCTGCGGGCCGGCCGGTTCCGGATCACCAGCGTCAAGGTCATGCAGGACGGCGTGGCCGAGAACTTCACCGCCGGGATGCTGGAGCCCTATCTCGACGGCGACGGCCGCCCGACCGGCAACGCTGGACTGTCGTTCGTCGACCCGACGGCGTTGAAGGAGTACGTCACGACCCTGGACTCCGAGGGCTTCCAGGTCCACGTCCATGCGATCGGCGACCGGGCCGTCCGGGAGGCGCTGGACGCCTTCGCCGCCGCGGCCTGGACCAACCCGCCGTCGGACCGGCGGCACCACATCGCCCACATCCAGGTCATCCACCCCGACGACGTGCCGCGCTTCGCGATCCTCGGCGTCACGGCCAACATGCAGCCGCTGTGGGCCGCGCACGAGGCGCAGTTGGACGAGCTGACCCTGCCGTTCCTGGCCGAGCCGCGGGCGTCGTGGCAGTACCCCTTCGGTGCCCTGGCGGCTTCCGGCGCTCGGCTCGCGGCGGGCAGCGATTGGCCCGTGAGCAGCCCGAACCCGCTCGAGGGCATCCACGTCGCGGTCAACCGGCGGCTGCCGGAGGACGGTCCCGACGTCCCTGTGCTGCTGCCGGAGCAGCGGCTCGACCTGGCGGCGGCACTGACCGCGTATACCGCTGGGTCGGCGCGGGTCGCGCATCACGACGACAGCGGCGTGATCGCCCCCGGCCGGCTGGCCGACCTCGCCGTCCTCGACCGGGATCCGTTCGCCGGGCCGCCCGAGGAAATCGCCGCGACCCGGGTCGTCGCGACGTACGTCGAGGGCGAGCCGGTTTTCGAGGCGTAGGACCGGCCGAATCTACGGATATCGTCGCGGTGCAGCTGACGGGCTTCTCATTGCGTTGGGATTCTGCATACGATGCGCGCATTCCGCTTGTCCAATCCGCTGAACCGTACGCGTGGAGGGTCCGATGTCCGACAAGCTCGAGTTGCGCAATTTCATCGGTGGCGAGCAGGTGGCCGCCGCCGACGGCTCGACCTATGACCTGATCGACCCGGCCACCGGCGAGGTCTATGCGACCGCGCCGATGTCCGGCACCGAAGACGTCGACCGCGCGATGTCCGCGGCGGCGAAGGCGTTCGAGTCGTGGGGCGAGACGACTCCTGCCGAGCGTCAGCTCGCTCTGCTCAAGCTGGCCGACGCGATGGAGGCCCGTACGAGCGAGATCGTCGACGCGGAGGTACGCAACACCGGCAAACCGCGTGAGCTCACCACGTCCGAGGAACTGCCGCCGTCGATCGACCAGATCCGGTTCTTCGCCGGCGCCGCCCGGGTGCTCGAGGGCCGGTCGGCGGGGGAGTACATGGCCGGGATGACCTCGATGATCCGGCGCGAGCCGATCGGCGTGTGCGCGCAGGTCACACCGTGGAACTACCCCCTGATGATGGCGATCTGGAAGATCGGACCGGCGCTCGCCGCCGGCAACACGATCGTGCTGAAGCCGTCCGACACGACGCCGGCGTCGACCGTACTGCTGGCCGAGCTCGCGGCGGAGTTCTTCCCGCCGGGCGTCTTCAACGTGGTGTGCGGCGACCGCGACACCGGACGGGCGCTCGTGTCCCACGAGACGCCGCAGATGGTGTCGATCACCGGATCGGTCCGGGCCGGCATGGAGGTCGCCCGGGCAGCCGCCGACGATCTCAAGCGGGTACATCTCGAGCTCGGTGGCAAGGCACCGGTCGTGGTCTTCGACGACGCCGACCTGGAGGCGGCGGCCGAGACCATCGCGGAGACCGGCTACTTCAACGCCGGCCAGGACTGCACGGCCGCGACCCGGGTGCTCGCCGGTCCACGGGTCCACGACGACTTCGTCGCCGCGCTGACCGAGCAGGCCAGGGGCACCAAGACGGGCTCGCCGGACGAGGACGACATCCTCTATGGGCCGCTGAACAACCCGAACCAGCTCGACCGGGTCGCCGGGTTCGTCGACCGGCTGCCCGACCACGCCGACATACGGACCGGCGGTGAGCGGGTCGGGGAGCGCGGCTACTTCTACGCCCCCACGGTGGTGTCGGGTCTGCGCCAGAACGACGAGGCGATTCAGCAGGAGATCTTCGGCCCGGTCATCACGGTGCAGTCGTTCTCCGACGAGGACCAGGCGCTGGCGTGGGCCAACGGCGTGGACTACGGCCTCGCCTCCAGCGTGTGGACCAAGGACCACGGCCGGGCGATGCGGATGGCCAAGGGCCTCGACTTCGGTTGCGTGTGGATCAACACCCACATCCCGATCGTCGCCGAGATGCCGCATGGCGGCTTCAAGCACTCCGGCTACGGCAAGGACCTGTCCATGTACGGGCTGGAGGACTACACCCGCGTCAAGCACGTCATGAGCAACCTCGACAGCTGACCACCCTCCCGTTCGCGCCGAGATTGCGCGTCTTCCCCGCCTGATCGCGTCGAGATTGCGCGTCTTCCTCACCAGGGGCTGGAAGACACGCAACCTCGACAGCTGACCGCCCGGGGTCCGGCCCCGCTCACCAATACGTGACGGGTGCACCGAACTCGCGACGAGTTCGGTGCACTTGTCACGTATCGATCGCCCGGCGGTGATCGCGTACACTTCCTCCTGGCGGCCTCTGTGGAGGCTGACTTCGCACGCCCGCTTTCAGCCGATGCGGCTGGGCGCGTCCCGTGGTCCTCACTGAGGTGGGATGCGTGTCGGGCGTCAGGGCGCCGACGAACAGTCGACGCGGACAACCACAAACGGACGCCCACCGGCGTCCCCAAGGAGGAATACGGCTATGGCCGTCGTGACGATGCGCCAGCTCCTGGAGAGCGGCGTGCATTTCGGGCACCAGACCCGGCGCTGGAACCCGAAGATGAAGCGCTACATCTTCACCGAGCGCAACGGCATATACATCATCGACCTGCAGCAGTCGCTGTCCTACATCGACACCGCCTTCCGGTTCGTCAAGGACACCGTCGCCAAGGGCGGCCAGGTGATGTTCGTCGGAACCAAGAAGCAGGCGCAGGAGGCGATCGCCGAGCAGGCGACCCGCGTCGGCATGCCCTACGTCAACCAGCGCTGGCTGGGCGGCATGCTCACCAACTTCCAGACCGTGCACCTTCGGCTGCAGCGGCTCAAGGAGCTCGACGAGATCGACTTCGACGACGTCGCCGGCTCCGGCCGCACCAAGAAGGAGCTGCTCGGTCTCAAGCGCGAACGCGACAAGCTCGAGCGCAGCCTCGGTGGTATCCGCGGCATGGGTCGCGTGCCGTCCGCGGTCTGGGTGGTCGACACCAAGAAGGAGCACCTCGCGGTCGAGGAGGCCAAGAAGCTCGGCATCCCGATCATCGCGATCCTCGACACCAACTGCGATCCCGACGACGTCGACTACCCGATCCCGGGCAACGACGACGCGATCCGCTCGGTCACCCTGCTGACCCGGGTGCTCGCCGACGCCGTCGCTGAGGGTCTGATGGCCCGGGCCGGTGGCAAGGGCGACGAGCCGGGCTCCGAGCTCGGCGCGGAGGAGCCGCTGGCCGAGTGGGAGCGAGAGCTCTACGCCGCCGAAGGCGCTGCCGACACGCCGCGCAGCTCCGAGGCCACCGAAGCCGCCGCGACCTCCGAGGCCACCGAAGCCGCCGCGACCTCCGAGGCCACCGAAGCCGCCGCGACCTCCGAGGCCACCGAAGCCGCCGCGCCGTCCGAGGCCACCGAAGCCGCCGCGCCGTCCGAGGCCACCGAAGCCGCCGCGCCGTCCGAGGCCACCGAAGCCGCCGAGCCGACCGAGCCGGCGTCGGGCGAGGCCGCTTCCGAGCCCGAAGACGTCAAGGCCACCCAGAGCGCCTGAGCGCACCCCCGACGAACAGCCGGCCGGGTACGACGGCCGGCTGACAAACCCCACACGTACACACCCCACCCAGCGACCCCGGGTCGCGCGATGAGAAAGACGACAAGAGGCAAATGGCGAACATTTCCGCCGCGGACGTCAAGAAGCTCCGGGACATGACCGGTGCCGGAATGATGGACAGCAAGAAGGCGCTGACCGAGGCCGACGGCGACATGGACAAGGCGGTCGAGATCCTGCGGGTCAAGGGCGCTGCGAAGGCAGCTAAGCGCGGTGCCGAGCGCACCGCGTCGTCGGGCCTGGTCGCGGCCGCCGAGGGCGCGATGATCGAGCTCAACAGCGAGACCGACTTCGTCGCCAAGAACGAGCAGTTCCAGCAGCTCGCCGCCGACATCGTCGCCCACGCAGCGGCGACGAAGCCGGCCGACATCGCGGCGCTGCTCGGCGAGAAGCTGGCCGACGGCAAGACGGTCGAGGAGAACATCGCGAGTCTCGCGGCCGTCATCGGTGAGAAGCTCGAGCTCGGCCGGGTCGCGGTCTTCGACGGCCAGGTCGCGAGCTACATGCACCGCCGGGCCAGCGACCTGCCGCCCGCGGTCGGCGTCATCGTGGAGTACGACGGCGACGACCTCGCCGCGGCTCGCGGCGCCGCCATGCAGATCGCCGCCATGCGGCCGGCCTACGTCACCCGCGACGAGGTGCCGGACGACATCGTGGCGAAGGAGCGCGAGATCGCCGAGGCCAAGGCTCGCGAGGAGGGCAAGCCGGAACAGGCACTGCCCAAGATCGTCGAGGGCCGGGTCAACGCGTTCTTCAAGGAGGTCGTGCTCCTCGAGCAGCCGGCCGTGACGGACCAGAAGAAGTCGGTCAACGGCGTCCTGGACGAGGCCGGCGTCTCGGTGAAGCGTTTCGCTCGCTTCGAGGTGGGCGCAGCCTGACTCTGAGTGGCCGCTGGCCACGCCCCACGAGCAGCGACGCCGCTGTCCCGACGAGATTGTCCGGGACAGCGGCGTCGGTCGTTCAACCGTCCACGGGTCTGACCGCATCCATTGAGGTGTACGCGGGTTTCCGCGGGTAGCCAGGGAGGGTGGGCGGATGGGTCGGGATGTCTCGGAGTTCAGCGATTTCGTCGTCGCGCGCTGGCGGGCGATGCTTCGCACTGCCTACCTACTCACCGGCTACCACGGTCATGCCGAGGATCTGGTCCAAACCACGCTCGCCAAGTGCTTCGTCGCCTGGCCGCGACTGCGGGCGCGGAAGGCCGCGGACGCCTACGTCCGCAAGACCATGCTCAACACCTATCTGTCGTGGCGCCGGAAGAAGTCGTGGCACGAGATCGCCAGTGACGCTCCACCCGATCGTGAAGGCGCCGACTCGACGGAGGGTCTCGCGCAGCGTTCGGACGTGATGGCAGCCCTGGCCGAGCTCCCGCCGCGGCAGCGCGCTGTCGTGGTGCTGCGCTTCTTCGACGACCTCGGCGTCGACCAGGTAGCCGACCAGATGGGCTGCTCGGCGGGAAGTGTCAAACGACAGACGTCGGTGGCTCTGAGCAAGCTCCGGCACGCCCTGGGGGAGATCACCGACGCGGTGGGCGAAGAGTCTCTGGTCGGGGGGAAGGGTCGACGATGAGTCCGAGCATGAAAGAGCTGCTGAACGAGGAAGTGCAGAACCTGCCCAGCGAGCCCGTTCCGGTGAACGCGGTGATCAGGGACGGGCGGCGTCGGCTGTGGCGGTATCGAGCCGTCGGCGGAACCGCGGCGTTCGCGCCCTGGCCGCGGTCGCCGTGGTGGCGCCGCTGGTCGGCGGGCCCGGCAACGGTGACGACGCCGGTCCGGCGATCACTCACGTCGACCGGACTGTGGCCACGTACTCGAGCGGATCGACGATCCACTACGGCGACCGGGAGATCGACGTGTCGCCGCATCAGGTCCTGTCGTTCGTCCGCACCGACGACGGCTTCGTCTTCGTCAATCAGGACAGCGAGGTCTACTTCGCCGACGGCGCGACGGTCGAGAAGGTCGGCGACGGCAACGGATGGTGGAAGCTCGCGGCCGACGACACCGGCTCGTACGTCGGCTGGGTGGAGGACGACGGCGGCGAGCGCTCGGAGTTCGTCGTCTACGACACATCGACCCGCACCGACGTGCTGAGAACGTCCGAGGGCACCGTCTCGGGTATCCCCGGCTATGACGGTCCGAAGGCCGCCCGGCTGTGGGACATCGATGGCGACATCGCCTACGTGCACGACGCCGAGGGTGCCACCGCATGGAATCTGACCGACGGGACCAGCGAGCGGATCGCGTCGGGCGTGGGGACGGGCTGGCTGTTCGGGGTCGCCGACGGTCAGATCGCGCACCTACAGGGGGACGGGAGCCATCGCTACGTGGTCGTCAGCGAGGACCCGGCGGCCGATCAACCTCGCGTACGGCTCGGCTGGGATCCGCTGGGCGCCGAGCTGTCGCCGACCGGAAAACACGTCGTCACCATCGCCTGGGGAACCGCCCAGATCGCCGTGACGGAGATGCCGTCGCAGCGGGACGTCACGCCGGACGACAGTGGGTACGCCGATGCCGGCGGCCTCGCACCCTTGCAGTGGGTCGGGGACGATGTCTTCTACGCCGTCGGTACGCCGCGCGGTGGCGAGTCGGCCGATGTTGTGCGATGCACGATCTCGACCAGCGAGTGCCGCGTCGTCGTGGAGTCGGTCGGTCCGTCGCACGCAATCCAGGGGCCGAGCGGAGAGAACTCACCGATCGAATGACGCCGGAGGCCGGGGAGATGGCAGACTCGGCCCCATGACACTGACCTCGCCGGACGAGCCCACGTACTCCTATCGTCGAGTGCTGTTGAAGCTGTCCGGCGAGGTCTTCGGCGGCGGCAAGGTCGGAGTCGACCCCGAGGTCGTCAACGCCGTGGCGCGGCAGATCGCCGCAGTCGCCAAGGAGGGCGTCCAGGTCGCCGTCGTGGTCGGCGGCGGCAACTTCTTCCGGGGCGCGGAGCTGTCCCAGCACGGCATGGACCGCGGCCGGGCCGACTACATGGGGATGCTCGGCACCGTGATGAACTGCCTCGCACTGCAGGACTTCTGCGAAGGCCACGGCGTCGAGACCCGGGTACAGACCGCGATCGCGATGGGACAGGTCGCCGAGCCGTACATCCCGCGCCGGGCGATCCGCCACCTCGAGAAGGGCCGCGTGGTGATCTTCGGCGCCGGGGCCGGCATGCCGTTCTTCTCGACCGACACGGTCGCCGTCCAGCGGGCGCTGGAGGTCAAGGCCGACGTCGTGCTGATGTCCAAGAGCGGGGTCGACGGTGTCTACTCGGCCGACCCGCGGACCGATCCGGCCGCGACCAGATTCGACGTGCTCAGCTTCGACGAGGCGATCCGGCTCGGGCTGCGTGTGGTCGACGCCGCGGCGTTCGCGCTGTGCATGGAGAACAAGCTGCCGATGATCGTCTTCGGCATGACTGAGGAGGGCAACATCGCCAGAGTCCTCCGCGGTGAGAAGATTGGCACGCTCGTCCACGCGGACTGACCGCGTACGACTGCGAGAAGACCAGGAGTGGGTACGCCGTGATCGACCAGACACTGCGCGAGGCCGGCACCAACATGGACAAGGCCGTGGAGTTCGCCAAGGAGGAGTTCGCGGCGATTCGTACCGGCCGGGCCCATCCGGCGATGTTCGCCAAGATCACGGCGGACTACTACGGGTCCCCGACGCCGATTCAGCAGCTCGCGTCGTTCCACATCCCGGAGCCACGCATGGTCGTCATTTCCGCGTACGACAAGAACGCCGTGAGCGCGATCGAGAAGGCGATCCGCGACTCTGACCTGGGTGTCAACCCGGCCAACGACGGCACCGTCTTGCGCCTGGTGATGCCGGAGCTTACCGAGGAGCGCCGCAAGGAGTACATCAAGCTCGCCAAGTCGAAGGCCGAGGACGGCCGGGTCGCGATCCGCAACATCCGTCGGCACGCGAAGCAGACGCTGGACAAGATGGAGAAGGACGGCGACGCCGGCCAGGACGAGGTCATGAGCGCCGAGAAGCGACTCGACGGCCTTACCAAGAAGCATGTCGACGCCGTCGACGAACTCCTCAAGCACAAGGAGGCCGAGCTCATCGAGGTCTGAGTCTCAGACCTCGCTGATCGGCGCGACCTTTGATGGCATCTCATAGCGCGGCCGGGCCAGGCCGCGCCGGCCCCGACGCGAGCGGCACCGGATCGGCCCCGACCGGACGCCGGTCCCGCGGTGGCGGCCGCAACGTGCCGGCCGCGATCGGCGTCGGCGTCCTCCTCGGCGTCGTCATCATCGGGTCGCTGTTCGTCGTCAAAGAGGTGTTCCTCGGGGTGGTGCTGCTCGCCATCCTGCTCGCCCTGTGGGAGCTGGCGAACGCCCTGGCCACGGGCGGCATCCGGCTGCCGCTCGTGCCGGTGTCCGTCGGCGGCATGGCGATGCTTGCCGGTGCCTACTTCGGCGGCGCTGAAGTCTTGTCGGTCGCCCTGGCGTTCACGGTCATCGGCACGATGGTGTGGCGGCTGGCCGAGGGGCCCGACGACTTCGTCCGGGACGCGACCGCCGGCGTGTTCGTCACGGCGTACGTCCCGCTGCTCGCCGGCTTCGCCGTCCTCATGCTGGCCGAGGACGACGGCGACTGGCGGGTCCTGACCTTCCTGCTCGTGACGGTGTGCTCCGACGTCGGCGGCTATGTCACGGGATACAAGCTGGGCCGGCATCCGATGGCGCCCACGATCAGCCCGAAGAAGTCGTGGGAGGGCTTCGTCGGCTCGGTGCTCGCCTGCTGCCTCGGCGGCTGGCTGACCGTCGTCTACCTGCTCGACGGCGAGGCCTGGGTCGGTTTGGTGCTCGGGGCCGTGGTCGCCGTGGCCGCGACGGTCGGTGACCTCAGCGAGTCCCTCATCAAGCGCGACCTCGGCATCAAGGACATGGGCAGCCTGCTGCCCGGCCACGGGGGCATCATGGACCGGCTCGACTCGCTGCTCATCGTGGCACCGGTGTGCTGGTTCCTGCTGCACCAGCTGGTCGAGGCGTCGTGACGACGACTCGGCTCACCCTGGTCCGCCACGGGCGATCGGCCGTGGATCCCACGACGGCGCCGCACCATTGGGATCTGGCTGCCGACGCCGCGGACGGGCTGGTCACGCTGCGGGACAGCGGCGTGCTGCCGAGCAAAGCGCAGTGGTACAGCTCGCCAGAGCCGAAGGCGGTGGCGACCGCCGCCGCGCTGACCAGCCGCTCCGTGATCGAGATCGACGATTTGCGCGAGGCGGAGCGACCGGCGACCTGGTTCGACGACGCGGCGGAGTTCGTGGCCACCGTACGCCGTGCGCTGAACGTGCCCGACGAGCCGGCCGTGTCCGGCTGGGAGCCGGCGACCGCGACCCGGCGGCGGGTGGTCCGAGCCGTACGCGGGCTGGTGGACGACCCGGATCGGCCCGCCGACATCGTCCTCGTCGGACACGGCACGGCGTGGACACTGCTCGTCGCCGAGTTGACGGGCCGGGCGCCGGACCTGGCCGCCTGGCAGCGCATGGCCATGCCCGACGTCGCCGTGCTGGAGGTGTCAACCTCCGACGCACCGGCGATCCTTGCCCGCGACTGGGCGGGCTAGGCCGGCGGGAGCCGCAGCAGCGCGTCCAGGTCGTCCGGCGCGACCGTGTCGACGGCCAGGCAGTTGACCCGCCGAACACCGCAGCTCGTGCAGCGATGCACGACGGCGAGCCCCTTGCCGCGCGGGCGAGTCAGCCCCACCGGCCGCATCGGACCCTGGCAGGTCGCGGCGCGGTCGCCGGGCCGGTCGTCGACGTGCAACGACCACAGGCAGTGGGGACAGTGATTGCGATATCCGCCGTTGTCGCAGGCGGGGACGTGTGCCGCGCAGTGCAGGCACACGAACGACGTGTTCTCGTGGCGACGCGCCACGTCGGCCTCCGGAGTCGGTCGCTGGGAT
>Ga0075431_100006952_pt1 | contig 11253 bp, 6 predicted proteins | sample RhiMetdeltSRZDD5_FD_75297 | JGI IMG/M metagenome (GOLD analysis project Ga0075431, IMG submission 75297) | Populus rhizosphere microbial communities from Tennessee, USA - Rhizosphere MetaG P. deltoides SRZDD5 | ecosystem: Host-associated > Plants > Roots > Rhizosphere > Soil | place: USA...
GCCCGATCAATCCGGTCTTGCGGCCGCCAATCCGGTCGGCGAGCATTCCCAAAACCGGCCGGAACAACGAGCCCCCTAAAAGGGGAATGGCCGTCATCAATCCTTTTTCAGTGGCACTCAGCTTCAGAGCCTCTCCGATAAACGGACCCAGGGGACCCAGCGCCACCCAGACCATGAAGCTCACATCGAAGTACAGAAACGCCGATATCAGCGTCGGATTGTGGCCAGCCTTCCAGAAGCCTCTGAGGTTCATGCCACCATTTCCTTCTCCACGGGAACCGCAATCATCAGGACGCCGTTCTCAACACGCGTAGGATAGGTGATGACGCGGACCGGCATCTCGGGCTTCAACACCGCGCCCGTTTCCAGGCTGATCTTGTAATTGTGCAGGGGGCAGATGACCGTCTCACCCGAAACGATCCCGTCGCACAACGGGCCCCCCCGGTGAGGACAAGCGTTGTCCACCGCGAGGAATCGGTCGCCCAAATTGAACACCGCAACATCGTCGCCGCCGATGGTGACGCAGCGCCCCTCGCGCAGCGGGAAGTTATCGGCCTTGCTGATTTGGATCCACTTCATACCAGCGCCTCCATCGGCTGAATCTGGACGAACTGTGTCGGGTGCACCGGTTCGTCCCGCTCCAGCCATGCGTCTTTGGACAGCGTTTTCGATTTCTGTAGCCGCGAAAGGAGAGCCTTCCGCTCTTCCTTCTTCGCGTATACGGTTTCTTTGCGAATCTTCTCGATGCCGAAACGCTCGCAGAAGTCGTACGTGCGCTCAAGGTAGTTCGCGTTTTCCCGGTAGTATTGGAAGAAGAGCTGGGCCGCCTCGAGCGCTTCCTCCGAAGTCTCGACGGTGATGAGCAGATCTGCCTTGCGCACGCTCTTGCCGGCTGCGCCGCCGACGACTACCTGCCAGCTTCCATCCTGCCCCACGAGTCCGATGTCTTTGACTGTCGCTTCGGCGCAGTTACGAGGGCAGCCAACCACCCCCATCTTCACCTTGTGAGGCGTGAAGAGATTTTCCAATCGCCTCTCGAGCTCGATGCCCGTGGTCGTGGAATCTTGCACGCCGAACCGGCAGAACTCGGTGCCCACGCAAGTTTTCACCATGCGGACACCCTTGGTATAGGCTTGTCCCGAGGGCATCCCAAGGTCAGCCCACACCTTGGGCAGATCGCTCTTCTTGATCCCGAGCAGGTCGATCCGCTGGCTGCCGGTCACCTTGACCATCTTGACGCTGTACTTTTCGGCGACATCGGCGATCTTACGCAGTTGGGCCGGCGTAGTCACTCCGCCTCGCATGCGCGGCACTACGGAGAATGTGCCGTCACGCTGGATATTGGCGTGCACGCGGTCGTTGATAAATCGCGCCGAGCGGTCCTCCTGGTGATCGCCGCACCAGACCACGTCCACCATGTAACTCAAGGCAGGCTTGCAGATCTCACAGCCGACACCGTTGCCGTAGATGTCGAGAATCTCCTGCACCGATTTCAGTTTCTGCGACTGAACGATCTCGCGGAGGTTTTCCTGCGAGAACGGCACGCAGCCGCAGAGCAGTTTCTTTTTGTCTTCCTCGAAGTCCTTGGCGACCGCTTTCAGCAGTCGCTGGCACATTTCGGTGCAGCTTCCGCATCCCGTAGAAGCGCGCGTCGCGTTCTTGAGCTGCGAAAGCGTATTCAATTCCTTGGTGTGGATGGCGGTGATGATCGCCCCCTTGCTCACGCCCATGCAACCGCAGATGATTTCGCTGTCGGGAAGCTCGGCGACGTCGAAACCTTTGTCCTCGATCGGCTCGGGGAAAAGCAGACTCCGCCGGCGGACTTCCAGATTCGTGCCGGCGCGCAGCCATTCCATATAGCGATGGCTGTCGGCCGCGTCGCCGACCAGAATGCATCCCGTCAGCCGGAAATCTTTCACCAGCAGCTTCTTGTAAACCCCCATCGCGGGGTCCTCGTAGCGGACCACCTCCACGCCGGGCTGCTCGCGAACCTCGCCGGCCGAGAACACTTCGACGCCCATAATTTTGAGCTTCGCCGCCGGAGTCCATCCGGTGAACACGGGTCCTTTATTTCCAGTCAGAGTCGCTGCGAGGACTTTCCCTTGATCGAGCAGCGGCGCTACTAGACCATAGACCTGGCCATTGTGTTCGACGCACTCACCGACCGCGAAGACTCGCGGATCGGAAGTCTCCAAATGATCGTTGACGACGATGCCTCGATTGACGGCGACGCCGGCCTTGCGTCCTAATTCCACGTTCGGCCTGATGCCCGCTGCAACGACAACCAGGTCGGCGTCGATCGTCTCGCCGTCCTCAAACCGGACGCCTTCCACGTGTCCGTTTCCCAGCAGCGCCTTGGTCGATTTATTGGTGAGCACACGAACGCCGAGCTGCTCGATCTTGGTCTTCAAATACTGCCCGCCCGAAGGATCGAGCTGGACGTTCATGAGCGAGTCCAGCAGATGAATGACAGTAACGTCGGCGCCCCGGACCTGAAGTCCTCGCGCTGCCTCGAGCCCCAGCAGGCCGCCGCCGATCACCACGGCGCGAACTCCCGGCCCCGCCCTTTCGATCAATGCGCGCGTGTCATCCAGATTGCGGAATGTGAACACGCCCGATTTGTCGACGCCTTCGATGCGCGGAATGAAGGCCGCGCTGCCGGTCGCCAGCAGCAGCTTGTCGAACTCCGCCTGGCTGCCGTCGTCCCCAGTCACCAGACGCTTCTTCATGTCGATATCGACGATGCGGACACCCAGCCGCAGATTGATATTGTTCTCCTGATACCACTCGATGCCGTTCAGCGTGATTTCATCCGCGTTCTTTTCTCCGGCCAGCACCGAAGACAGCATGATGCGGTTGTAATTGACGTGGGTCTCATCCCCGTAGACCGTGATGTCCAGGTCCGGCGAGTATTTGAGGATCTGCTCCACGCAGGCCACTCCGGCCATCCCGTTGCCGACTACAACCAGTTGTTCCATCAGTTTTCTCCCGCCCTCTCCACCCGCACCGAGCATTGCTTATAATTCGGCTCGCGCGAGATTGGATCGTAGGCGCTTTGTGTTACTAAGTTCGAATTCGTTTCCACATAGTGAAACGGCATGAATACCTGCCCCGGCGCGACGATCTCGGTGACCCGCAGCTCCACGCCGCGGACGCGGTCGCGGCGCGAGACGATATCGACACGGTCGTGCGGCCGCAATTTCATTCGATTTGCATCGCGAGGATTCATCTCCAGCCACGCCCGCGGTGACATCGCTTCGAGGATCGGCACGCGGCCGGTCTTGGTTCGCGTGTGCCAGTGCTCGACCGTGCGTCCGGTGTTCAGGACAAACGGATACTCCGATGTCGGTTGCTCCGGGAACGGCTCGCACTCGATGCAGAACAACCTGGCTTTGCCATCGTCTGTATTGAACTGGCCATCGGCATAGAGCCTGCTCGTCAGGCCCGGCTCGTCGCCGGCCCGAAACGGCCACTGCAATCCCCCGTGCTCTTCGATCAGCTCCCACGTCATTCCCGAGTAGTCGCAGGGCCGGCCGGCGGAAACCTTGCGCCATTCCTCAAAGGCGTCGCGGGGTGTAGACCATCCCGGAAACAGCTCCTGGTCGCAGCCGAGCTTCCGTGCGATTTCGAGAAAAATATCGAAATCCGCTTTGGCTTCTCCAGGCGGCGGGACTGCTCGATTCGCTTTGCTCGCGCGGCGCTCGGAGTTGGTGTAGGTGCCCACCTTTTCTCCCCAGATCGCCGCCGGCAGGACCAGGTCGGCGAACTCCGAGGTGGGCGTCGGGAAGCCGTCCTGCACCACCAGGAACTCCAGGTTCTCGAAAGCCTGCCGCAGCACACTGATGTTCGGGAAGGAGACGACGGGGTTAGTGGCGATGATCCATAGCGCCCGGATCTGCTTGCCGACGGCGGCTTCGATGATGTCGGGATACGCCAGGCCGCGCGACGTCGGAATGCGGCTGACATCGATGTTCCAGAGGCCGGCGAGCTCGGCCCGATCAGCGGCGCTCTCGAACTTGCGATAACCAGGCAGGGAGGACGCGAAGCCCGCCTCCCGAGTTCCCATCGCGTTGCACTGCCCTGTAATCGAAAACGGAGCAGCGCCGGCGCGTCCGATGTTGCCGGTGATCAGCGCGAGATCGCAAATCGCATTCACGGTTTCTGCGCCCTGCGTGCTGTGATTGACGCCCATCGTCCAGCCGATGAATCCGGCCTTGGCCCGACCGTAGAGCATCGCCGTCTTGTAGATCAGGTCCTGGCTCAGTCCCGTAATTCCTGCGACATACTCCGGCGTGTACTTCTCGAGAAAGCGCTCCAGTTCAACGAATCCGGTAGTGTGTTGCTCGATATACGCGCGATTCACCAAGCCCGCGCGGATCAAAATGTGCATGATCCCGTTGACGAGCGCGATGTCCGAGCGTGGTTTAACGGGAAGATAGACGTCGGCCAGCATCGCTGTCTTGGTGACACGAGGATCGGCGACAATCACTGTGGCTCCCTGGTTCTTCTCCAGCCGCTGGCAGAGAATCGGATGATTGTCGGCGATATTCGCGCCAATTAGAAGGATGACGTCCGCTTTTTCCAGATCCTCGTAGGCTCCCGGAGGACCGTCGGTCCCGAAGCTGCGCTTGTATCCAGCGACGGCGCTGGCCATGCAAAGCGTCGTGTTGCCATCGTAGTTGTTCGTGCCGAAACCCAGTTGGACCAGCTTGCCGAGCGTGTAGAATTCCTCGGTGACGAGTTGTCCGGTGCTGATCACACCGAGAGCGTTCGGTCCGTACTTTTGCTGGACGGAGCGGAAGCGCTCGACCATAGTGTCCAGCGCCCGATCCCAGCTTACCGGCGCGCCGTGAAGCAGCGGCTTTGTCAGCCGTCCCTCGGCAGCGATCGTGTAATGCTCGGCGAGTCCCTTGGGACACAGCTTGCCGATGTTTACGGGATGATCGCAACTCCCGCGGACGCTCACCGCCCGGCCATCCTTCACGCCGATGAGCATCCCGCAGCCCACCGAGCAGTAGCCGCAGGTAGTCGGAACCCAAGTGTCCGCGGCCTTTTCGGCGGCCATGTAGCCGTACGTCGGATCGGAAACGTAGGAGTACTTCTCCGACAGAGTGTCGACGCCCAGCGCGCGCTTCCAGTTCATGCGGCCACCTTGCCGGCCTCAAAGAAGCCCGCCGCCATGTTGCGCGGAACCACGCTGACGAAGAAGAGATATCGTCCGAGCAGCTCACCAGCCAGCGCCGCTGCCAGCCCGATCATGGGGAATCCAAGCAGCGGCGCCACGATTCCGCCGGCGATCAGCAAGCCGAAACGCGCCAGGAACAGGTTCCTGAGGTCCGCCGAGAGCAGCCGCGCCGAGCCCTGTAGTTCGAATTCGTCGGAGCGAATCAGCCACAGAAATTTGAGTCCCTGATTCAATCCCTGTCCCACCGCGCCGGCTAAGACGAATAGCGGCAGGGAAAATCCGAGCACGGAAAGAAACACAGGACCGAGCATCGCCGCCGTCAAAAAGAATTCAGCGATGGTGTGGCGGCTATTCCACGACGGCCGCGCCGGAACCAGGTAGATGAACGCGCTGGCAATGATACCGCCGATTCCAAACAGCGCCGTCAACGCGCCGAGAGCGCTCGCCACCCGCAGTCCCGATTCCAGCGCGCCCGAATAAGCAGCGGCCATGCCGGCAAATAAGGTGAACAGCAGCACTTCCCGGCTAAGCCAGGAGCGACGCCACATCTTCAGCGCGCGATAAGCGTAAATCGGCCGCCCCAAGTGCAAGGTCGAAGCAGCCAGCGCGAGCATGCCGATCGCTACCGCCACGATCGAAGCGAGCTTCCAGTTTCCGATCCGCCCCAGCGCCGCCAGAATCCATACACCGCAGAACGCGCCCACTGCAAGTTGCGTGAGAACCGTCATCGCGACCAGCGGCAGGTGAGGATGCTCAGGCCGGACGCGGTGGTAATCAGCCTTCCGGACCTCAGTCGGCAAGCTGACCGGCAGCGTGACTCGAGTCGTCGAAATCGTCTGCTCAGCCGCAGGCAATCCGGGAGAATTCGCCATCCCCGTGTAGTTCAACCGCCACTCGGAAGCGTCGACTTGCTCAATCTGGATTGCCTCCTCCGGGCAGGCGCTGACGCAAGCCGGATCGCGACCTTCGGCAATCCGTTCGTGGCACATGTCGCATTTGCCGACTACGCCGCGCTCTTCGTTGTATTGCGGGACACCGTACGGGCAATTCCAAATGCAGTATTGGCAGCCGATGCAGGCGTCGGCGCTATGCAGCACGATGCCGTTGGCCGGATTCTTGGTGTAGGCGTCAACCGGGCATCCGCTCAAGCACGACGGCTCGAGGCAATGGTTGCAGCCCATGGAAAGGTAGAACCGCTGCGTATAAGGATAAGAGCCTCCTTCGATCTCCCCTACCCGCCGCCAGTTAATTCCCGCTGGGTTGTTGTTCTGTTCGCTGCAGGCCACCTCACAGCAATGGCAGCCGATGCACTTCGTCATGTCGAAGTGGAATCGATACTGCGTGTTAGCGGGGGTCCCGCCGAGGACGGGCGCGAAGTATGGATTGTCTTGAGTGACTCGGTCTTTGAGTGGCAGCGACACGCCAAGCGTCCTCCTTCGTTAAAAGCAGGACATCCTGGTCCCGGGATCGTTACCGCTGGGTAGTATTCGGCGAAGACATCTTTGTATCCGCCTGATCTAGCCTACGGCATCGCAGGGGCGAAAGGCCAATTGAAATGTTCGATTTGACGCCAAAGGTTTTTTTATGTTACAGCCGTAAGTAAAAGACATTAAACCGCTTCCATTTCTGGGATTATGCTGGCTAAGAGATTCCACCCAATCCCCAAGTAGCAGTTTATTTTCGCCTGTTCTTCTCTCACTGGAGTAGCCGCCCACTAGCAGTCCCTATCATCCAGTGGTTGTCTGGCCTTTCAGGTGGCGCCGTGGACTGTGCATTCTGGGTAGTGTTGGGTTGCTAGATTGGACGAAACGCCGTTGGCATCCGTAATGCGTTAGCAGAACTGCCAGCGAAAACGGCTCATGAGACAGGCGAAACCTATGTTTGTCAGGAACTTCTCCTCTTCCTCGACGTCTTACTTTGAAAGGAAAAGGCTGCCGTACGATGGAAACACTGCTTCAGGATCTTAAACAAGCCTTGCGTGCATTCCGGCTGAGTGCCGGCTTCACCTGCTCCGCCGTGCTCGCCTTAGCGCTCGGAATTGGAACCAACACCGCCATTTTCTCCGTCGTCAACTCCGTCTTGTTGAAACCGGCGCCCTTTCCCGACCCCGACCGCCTTGTCTTGTTCACAAACACTCCGGGGACTGGAACGGCCGCATCGCCGGCCAAGTTCCAACACTGGCGCGAACAAACTAGCGTCGTCCAGGACGTTGGCGCATTTCGGACGGGTGTGGTAAACCTGACTGCCGGCGCTGATCCCGAACAGATCCCAAGCGCTCAGGTCAGCGCCGATTACTTCCGCCTCTTTGGCGCGCCCGTGATCCGCGGGCGCACGTTCAACCAGCGTGAGGATTCGCCGCAAGGCGAGCGCGTGGTGATCCTGAGCCAGGGGTTGTGGGAACGGCGCTTCGCCAGCGACAATCAAATCCTCGGCAAGAGCATCTCGCTGGGCGGCGATCCGCACGTGGTGATCGGGATCATCGGGTCCAGCTTCGACTTTCGCGAGTTCGGCCGCGCACCCGATGTCTGGGTGGCTTTTCAGTTGGATCCCAACACCAAAGGTCAAGGCCACTATTTCAGCGCCGCCGGACGGCTGAAGCCCGGCGTCTCGCTAGCTCAGGCAAAGGCCCGGCTGAACGTTTCGGGAGCGGATTATCGCCGCAAATTCCCAACCGCGCTGCAAGCCAACCAGAGCTTTAGTGTGGAGCCCATCCGCGAAGCGATGGTCAGCAACGTCCGTTCGTCGCTGCTGGTGCTGTTGGGCGCCGTGAGTTTCGTGCTGCTGATTGCGTGCGCCAACGTGGCCAATCTCCTCTTGGCCCGCGCCATCGGGCGGCGGCGCGAGATTGCCATCCGGGCGGCGATCGGAGCGACCCGCAGCCGCATCGTCCGGCAACTGCTCACCGAAAGCGTGCTGCTCTCTTTGGCCGGGGCCGCGGTCGGTTCGATGCTGGGCATTTTGGGTATCCGCGCTCTGCTCAGCGTCAATACCGCCAACCTTCCTCGGGTGGGCCAGGAAGGTTCGCTGGTCGCTGTCGATTGGCGGGTTCTGGCCTTCACGATCCTGGTTTCAGTGGCTACCGGCCTTCTGTTCGGCCTGATACCCGCGCTGCAAACCTCCCGCCCCGATCTCAGTAATACTCTCAAGGAAGGCGGCGGGCGCGGCGGCACGGGCTTGCGACACAACAAGGCGCGGACGTTGCTGGCCATAAGCGAGCTGGCGCTCGCTGTGGTGTTACTGATGGGCGCAGCCCTGCTGATCCGGACCTCGATCGCATTGGCCGCAGTGAACCCGGGCTTCAATGGCGAGAACGTGTTGACCATGAGAATGTCGCTCACCGGCGACCGGTTCGCGAAATCCGCGGGAATCGAGCGCCTGGTGCAGGATGGCGTTACGCGCCTGAACGCGCTGCCGGGGGTTGCGCTCGCCAGCGCGGCCTGCTGTGTTCCGCTCGAAGGCGGATACGGGCTCGGATTTCTGGTGATGGGCCGGCCCCTCACGGACGGTCCGTTTCACGGAGGAGGCGGCTGGCTCACGGTCTCGCCCGGCTATTTTGAAGTGTTCAAGATCCCGGTGCTGCGCGGCCGCTCCTTTACCGAGCGCGACGACGGCGCAGCCCCTCCGGTGGTCATCATCAACCAGGCGATGGCTCGGAAGTTCTGGCCCAAATCCGATCCGCTCAGCGACAAGATCTGGATTGGAAAAGGATCGATGCCGGAACTGGCAACCGAAACGCCGCGGCAGATTATTGCCGTTGTGGGCGATGTCCGCGGAGGCCTCGACCGTGAGCCAGGGCCAGCCATGTATGTGCCCAACGCGCAAGTGCCTGACGCCCTGAACGCGCTCAACATTCGCCTCACACCTTTGAAATGGGTGATCCGCACGCGTGGGAATCCGTTCTCGCTCAGCTCCGCAATTCAGGAGCAACTGCGCCAGGCGAGCGGGCTGCCCGTCTCCGACGTGCGTACCATGGACGAAGTGATCAGTAGGTCCACCTCACGCCAGCGCTTCAATATGCTTCTGATGACTGTCTTCGCCGGCGCGGCGCTGTTCCTTGCTGCCATTGGTATCTACGGATTGATGGCATACTCCGTGCAGCAGCGCACGCAAGAGATCGGCATCCGCCTGGCCCTGGGCGCCGAGACCGGCCACGTTCGCAGGATGGTGGTCTTTCAGGGTATGCGCCTTGCCCTGGTCGGAGTGGTGATCGGCGTGGGCGCGGCGTTCGGCCTGACTCGCCTCATCGCGACCTTCTTATTCGGGGTGAAGGAGAGGGACCTCGCCGTCTTCATTGTCGTGCCTGTTGTATTGATCGTCGTGTCCTTGATCGCGGTTTGGCTACCAGCCCGCCGCGCGACTCGGATCGATCCCGTAATTGCGCTGCGCGCCGAGTGAACCCGGACTGTAATTGCCCGGCGCCATGGCGCTTCCAGTCGGCATTCGATGGTATTGGATCATCACGGGTTTATCCGATACGTGTTCTCGGGGCATGACATGCGATGCCGTCCGATTCAGGCACGCGGCCGCTCAATCTTCGGGTGCGCCTGGAGATTTTGCGCCAGATTATCGGCCGCAATCGCTACTCGGCAGCGCGAGCGTCGTTATTGCTTCTGACCGGAAGCGCGGCTGCGCTCCCCTTCGAAGCAGGGAGATTATCATCGAGCATGCGCGAAAGCGGCTCTTCATAACCGTTTGACAGAGGCCGCTGCCCGGAAGTATCCTTCGAGGCGTGTATAAAGTTCTGGCGCTCTCCTTGTTAGTGGGCGCTGCAATGGCTCAGAATCCGAATGAGCCGCATGCGGCGCCGAAAAATCCCTTCGCTAACGACCCCAAGGCTATCGCCGAGGGCGAAGAAATGTACCGGTCCCAATGCCTCCCCTGTCACGGCACTGGCGGTGGCCGCGCAACGGCTCCCGACCTATCGCGCGGAACCTATGGTGTCGGCGACCGCGACGAGGATCTGTACCGAATCATCTTCAACGGCGGCCGCGTCATGCCGGCGTTTGGCGGCACACTTCGTGAAGACGGCGTTTGGAAGCTCGTCAGCTACGTCCGCACGATCTCGAAACCGGTTGTTGAAAAGCCGACCGGCAATGCCGCCGCCGGTGAAAAGGTGTTCTGGGAGAAGGGAAAGTGCGGCCAGTGTCACCGGGTCGGCTTCAAAGGCGCTGCGGTAGGACCGGAACTCACGAAGGTCGGCGCCAGCCGCAGTCTGCAGTATCTGCAAACTGCTCTGACCGATCCGGATAAAGACCTGGGACGCGGTTTCGCCACCATCACCGTTGTCACCAAGGACGGCAAGAAGCTCCAAGGGGTCCAGCGCGGCTATGACTTCTTCTCCGCTCAGTTCTACGATGCGGAGGGAAACTTCCATTCGTATTTCAAGAGCGACGTGAAGGAGCTGACCCGCGCGGAAAAGTCGTTGATGCCAAACTACAGCAAGACCCTCAGTCCGGCTGAGATCAACGATGTCGTCACGTTTTTGTACGGTCTGGGAAGGGGCGGGAAATGAGAACTCTAGCGATTGTTGCTGTGTGCGCCGCGCAGGCGCTGGTCGCGCAGGATACAACGTGGACAAGCTATGGCGGTGGTCATAATTCCTGGCGGTATAGCGAGATCTCCGAGATCAACACGTCGAATGTGGCGAAGCTGACGCCGCAGTGGATCTTCCAATCCAATGGCGGCCGGATGCAGACAGTGCCGCTCGTCCTGAACGGGTTGATGTACGCGACCGGACCGCAGAACGCGGCGTTCGCACTGGATCTCCTCACCGGAAAGCAGATCTGGCGCTACGAGAAAAGGCTTCCTGAGGGGACGATGGGTTGCTGCGGCGCCCCCAACCGGGGTTTTGCCGTCAGCGGCGACAAGCTATTCAAGGTCAACTACGAGGGAGTGCTCGTTGCTCTAGACGCCAGAAGCGGCGCGACTTTGTGGGAGGCCCAGGTGGCGAACCACAAAGTCGGCTATAGCCTGACTGTCGCGCCCCAGGTGGTCAAGGACAAAGTGATCATCGGCAACGCGGGCGCCGAGTTTGGCACGCGCGGATTTATCGATGCGTACAGCGTCAC
>Ga0075431_100006953_pt1 | contig 11252 bp, 4 predicted proteins | sample RhiMetdeltSRZDD5_FD_75297 | JGI IMG/M metagenome (GOLD analysis project Ga0075431, IMG submission 75297) | Populus rhizosphere microbial communities from Tennessee, USA - Rhizosphere MetaG P. deltoides SRZDD5 | ecosystem: Host-associated > Plants > Roots > Rhizosphere > Soil | place: USA...
CGTTGATCGTGTCGGCCTGCAGCCCTTCCGGAGAGTCCGGCACCGCGGGCCAGGGCTCCCCGGGGCAGGCCCTTCCTGCGGCCTCCCTGGAGACCGGCCTTCAGCTCCTCCGGAAGGGGGACGTCAAAGGGGCGGAGCCGCACCTCCTCGGGGCGCTGAAGCAGGCGCCCGGCGACCGGCGGATCCTCGAGGCGCTGGGCTCCATCTACGCCCGGAGCGATCGCTACCGGCAGGCGGACGAGAGCTTCCGGGCGGCCCTGCGCATCGACCCGGCCTCGCCCGGGGCGCGGCTCGGCCTGGCCGCGGTGTGCATCGACACCGGGCGGTACGACGAGGCGCGTGCCCTGCTGGCCGAAGCGCAGCAGCGCGACCCGGGCAACCTGACCGCCCGGTTGAAGGGGGCCCTCCTCGATGTGCGTCTCGGCCGGGTCGCCGAAGGGGAGTCCGGTGCGCGCGCGGTGGCCGCGGCCCAGCCGGGCAACGCCGAAGCGCACTATGTCCTCGGCCTGGCGCTGGAATCGCGCGGGGCGACGGCCGAGGCGGTCGCCGAGATGCGCCGCGCGCAGGAGATCGCCCCGACGCACCCGGGGGCGCTCAGCCACCTGGTGACCCTCACGACGCGACTCGGCCGGACGGCGGAGGCGGACCGCTGGCGCCTTGCGCAGAAGCAGGCCCTGTCGCGGCTGCACGTGGAAGAGCGGGTACGCGATCATCGGATCAAGGGAGTCGAGGCGTTCAACCGGGAGGATTATGAGACGGCCCTGGCCGAGTTCCGGATCATCGCCCGGGAGGACCCCGACGATCCTCAAGTGCACCTGCACCTGGGGTCGACGCTCCTCGCGCTCGGCCGGCCGGACGAGGCGCAGGCCGCCCTCGAACGGTGCCTCGCCCTCGACCCCAGAAACGAACGCGGGCTCGCCGAGATGGGCCGGCTGCACGCCCTCGCGAATCGCCTGGACCAGGCGATCGCCACGCTCGAGAAGGCGGTCGCCGTCAACCCGGAATTCGCCGAGCCCCACTACTACCTCGCCGGCATCTACATGGCGCGGGGAGAGGCGGATCGCTATCGGGAGGAGCTGAAGATCTTCGAGCGCCTGCAAGCGCGCTCCACCGGGTCGGCGCTCGACGTGCGGCCGGAGCGCGCACCGTGAGCCGTCGACGCCGCCGCGTTCGCGCCAGCGCCGCGCTCTGCGCCATCCTCGCGATCTCCGGTTGCGGGAGACGGGAGGCCGCCCCCCCGAACCCCTCCGGTGCCGGAACGTCGGCCCCGGGGGCGCTTGGAGGAGACGCGGGCCAGCCCGCGGAGGCCCGGTTCGACGACGCGACCTCGGAGGCGGGGCTCGGCTTTCTCCACGTCAACGGGGCGACCGGACAGAAGTTCATCCTCGAGACTCTCGGCTCGGGGGTGTGCGTCTTCGACTACGACGGCGATTCGCGGCAGGACGTCTACTTCGTCCAGAGCGGCCGCCTGCCGGGGTACGCCCCGAAGGGACCCCTGCGCTCGTCCCTGTACCGCAACCTGGGGGGCGGCCGCTTCGAGGACGCGACTTCGAAGGCGGGGGTCGGAGGGCCCGACCGCTACGGATTCGGTTGCGTGGCCGGCGACGTGGACGGCGACGGGGACCGGGACCTGTACGTGACCTACTACGGCTCGAACGTGCTGTACCGGAACAACGGCGACGGGACGTTCACCGACGTGACGGACCGGTCGGGCGCAGACAACGGCCGATGGAGCGCCAGCGCCTCCCTGGCCGACGCCGACGGAGACGGCGACCTCGACCTCTACGTCGCCGCCTACGTGACGTTCGACGAGGCGAACAACCTCTATTGCGGCGAGAACCGGCCCGGGTGGAGGACGGTCTGCCACCCGCGCAACTTCGATCCGCAGCCGGACGCCTTCTATCGCAACCGGGGAGACGGCACCTTCGAGGACGCCACGACGGCCGCCGGCATCCTCGACACGACCGGCAAGGGACTCGGCGTGGTGTGGGGCGACTACGACGGCGACGGCGACCAGGACCTCTACGTCGCCAACGACGACACGCCGAATTTCCTGTGGCGCAACCGGGGGAACGGAACGTTCGAGGAGGTGGCCGGCCTCGTCGGCGTGGCCCTCTCCGAGGACGGCATCCCGCAGGCCGGCATGGGGACCGACATGGCGGACTACGACAACGACGGCCGCCTCGACATCTTCGTCACCAACCTCTCGGAGGAGACGAACGAGCTGTACCACAACGACGGAAACGGCCTGTTCTCCGACCGGACGTTCGTGTCGGGCCTGGGGGCCCCGTCGCTCCTGGACCTCGGGTTCGGGACCTTCTTCTTCGACATGGACGACGACGGCGACCAGGACGTCTTCGTCGGCAACGGGCACATCATCGACAACATCGGCCTCTACAGCGACACCATCACGTTCGAGCAGAGGGCCGGTCTCTACCGGAACCTCGGGGCCGGCCGGTTCGATCGCCTGGCCTACCCGGACGGCGCGCCGCTCGGGAGGCGCTACGTCGTCCGGGGGGCCGTGCCGTTCGATTTCGACGACGACGGGGACCTGGACATCCTCCTGACGCAGAACAACGGACCGGCCCTCCTGCTGCGCCATCAGGGCGCCCCCTCCCGCCACTGGGTCACCGTGAGCCTGGCCGGTGCGGCGCCGAACCGGGACGCCGTCGGGGCCTCGGTCGAGCTCCAGGCCGGGGGAGCCCGGCAGGTCCGCTACGCCCGCACGGCGTCCTCGTATCTGTCCCAGGGGGATCGCCGCCTGCATTTCGGCCTGGGTTCGGCCCCGGCCATCGACGCGATCGTGGTTCGCTGGCCGGGCCGCCGCGGCTTCACGGAGAGCTTCCAGCCGGTGCCGGTCGACCGCTTCGTGACGCTGGAACAGGGGAAGGGGAAGCGGATGGCGGGGAACCGCTGAGGGGCGGCCCGGGAGCCTGGCCGAGTAGGGGGCCTAGCGCGCCGCCGGAATCCGTCCGCTGACGACGTGCGAGCGCTGGGGCAGCCCCGATCGCGTGATCCCTTCGATCTGGTAGTAGTAGCGCCTGCCGCCGCGCGCAAAATCGTCCAGGAAGATATAGCCGGTGTCGCCCGCGCTGTCCCCGGCCGCCGGAACGGCGACGGTGTTCAGCCGAGTGAACGGTCCGGCGGGGGTCTCGGCGCGGTAGACGTTCCAGGCGGCGAGGTCCTTCTCAGAGGCCGTGGTCCAATCGAGCAGGATCGAGGTGGCGGATGCGGACGCCGTGAAGGACGCGAGGTCGTAAGGGGCGTACGGATCGCTCGATCCGCGCACGGCGAATCGCGCCTCGCCGCCCGTCCCGGGAAGCGCGTCGTTGCGCAGGATGACCCAGGTCTCGCGGACGTCGGCCGACGGCAGGGAGATCCGTCCGATGCCGGACGGATCGAACGTCACCCCGGCCAGGACCGGCTGGGCCGGCCCGCCGTGGTAGAAGATGAGCAGATCGGCCGCGGGACGTCCCCCCTCCGCCGTGATCTCCAGGTCCAGGCTGCCGCGGCGTCCGTCCCCCGCCACCCGATAGGCCGCCGCACCGAGCGGCTCGATCGACTCGGCGGGGTCGACACGGAACGGGGTCTCTGGACCCATGGCCGCGAGAAGGGCGGCCGGCAGAGAGCGGCCGGAGGCATAGTGCTGCCCGTCGTCCCTCTCGCCGGTGAACAGGTTCCAGGCGGCGAACTCGCGGTGCGCCTGTGCGAGGGACCGCCCGCGATGCCTGAGCACCTGGTCGGTCGCGGCCAGCGGGTCGATCCCCTGCGTCGCCATCTCCTCCCAGATCGCGCGCACCGTCCCGGGATCACCGGTGCTCTCCGAAAGGAACAGCGGCCAGAGAAGGGTGCCTTCCATCGAAAGCAGGCCATCTGTGGCCAGCCCCCTGCCGCGGGCCTGGGCGCGAACCCTGATCGCCGCCTCGTGGGCCTGAAGATCGCCGGAGGCGGTCAGGGAGAGGAACGCGGCCCCCGCCTCGTCCCACCAGAGGGGGGCGCGCGCCGCCAGGGAGAGCAGCGACAGGTGGGCCATCTGATGGATCGTCGCGGGCATCACGCGGTCGGAGAGGAGCCCTGCGTCGAGGACCACGAACGGCGGCGACCCCTGGCCCTCCGGGACCGTGTACCCCTCGAGGCCGTGGCCCAGCTCGGCCAGGTAGACATCGAGCCGTCCGCCGTCCGGAACGGGCGTCGGGTACCCCAGGCGCGTGACCAGGAAGGAGCGCGACGCGGCCAGCGCTTCCAGAACCCGATCGACGAGATCCGGGGTGCCGTTTCGGTCCCGGTCCGCCGACAGGAGGCCGGTGGACTCCGGCGCACCCGGGAAGCGCACGGCGATCGTACCGTCCGGCGTGAGGACGACCCTCTCCGGGTCGAGCGCCGGACGATGGGCCACCGCGACACGCATCGCCTCGAGCAGGGAGGAGGTCCCGTGGATCGCCAGGCTTCGCACCAAAGGGGTGCCGCATGCGACCGGCAGGGTCTCGACGCCGGCCAGGGCCGCGAGGGCGTCTCCGGCCCCGCGAGGCGCCCCCCCCAAATCCTGGGACGGCTCGAGTCCCTTCCAGGGGAGGGTGCTCAAGAAGATATCGTGGTCATCCGCCGGGGTGGCCCCCAGCGGAGCGAGCGGGACAAGAACCAGGACAACCAAGATGGTCGAGCGGATGGATCTCACCCGTCCCCTCGTAACTTTGGTGGCTCAGAATATATGTCATAAACCATTGCAGGTCAACGCGGTGGCCGGGAGGGCTGCGGCACGGATGCAGCCTTTTCGACACTCAAAATCGTAACGCCGGGCCCCCCCGGGGTGTAATATGAGGGCCCATTCACGGAGGGGACCGCAGGCCAATGAGTCGTGTGCCCCGCGCGCCCATTCTCTGTGTCGCCCTGACCCTGCTGGCCCCATCCATCATCCTGGCCCAGACGACCGGCAGCCTGCGTGGCGTGACCACCGACGAGAAGGGGGCCCTCCTCGCCGGGGTCACCATCGTGGTGGCGAGCAGCAGCCAGGGAGTGTCGGGACGGGGGGCCGTGACCGACAGCACGGGGTCGTTCCAGGTCGGCTCCCTGCCCGTGGCGCGGGACTATTTCGTCCGGGCCACGTTTCCCGGGTTCGCGACGTCCGACTACTCGGAGATCGAGATCAAGGTCGGGCAGACGACCTCTCTGCACATCACGCTGCAGCCCGAGACTCCGTTCCGCGAACGGGTCGAGGTACGGGCCAAGCCCCAGGTCGTCGACCTGGACGTGACCACGACGCAGACCCGGCTCACCTCCGAGTTCATCGACGCCCTGCCGATCCTCGGTCGCAACTACCAGGACATCCTGTCTCTCGCGCCGGGGGTCACCGACACCGACGGCGACGGCAATCCCAACATCCACGGCGCCCGCGACACCGACGTCGTCACCCTGGTGGACGGCGTCAGCACCACCGATCCCCTGACCGGCAAGATCGGCGCCCAGCTCAACATCGACTCGATCCAGGAGATCGAGATCAAGACTTCCGGGGCGACGGCGGAGTTCAGCCGGGCGCAGGGAGGGTTCGCCAACATCATCACCAAGTCCGGCGGAAACGAGTTCAAGGGGACCTTCAAGTTCTTCTGGCGCGGACAGGCGCTGGACGGGGACGGGGCGGGGACGGACAATCCGCGGCTGCACGGCGGGATCGGAGAGCAGGGACTTCGGGACCTGAGCTTCAACGACTTCACGCCGTTCCTGTCGCTGGAGGGTCCGATCGTCAGGGACCGGGCGTGGTTCTTCATGGCGCACGAATACGTGCAGATAGAGGACCCGGTCAATGCCGTCAACTCGGCCTTCGTGACGGGAACACGGGAGTTCCGGGAGTTCGCCAAGCTGACCTGGCAGGCCACGGCGAACAACCGGTTCGCGCTGTCGATCAACTATGACCCGCAGGAATACCTGAACCAGGGTCTGAACAGCCTCACCCGCGTGGAGAGCGGCTTCACCACGCATCAGGGCGGGCCGATCCTCACCGCGCGGCTGACCACGGTCCTCAATCCCTACATCGCGCTCGAGACGTCCATCGCCCACTTCGACGAGCGGCCGTCGCTGGACCCGACTCTCGATCCCGACACGAACCACAACGGACTCCTGGTGACGGACCGGAACCACAACGGCTTCTTCGAGGCCTCCGATCGCGATGCGGGGGAGGACTACGATTCGGACGGCCTGTACGACGTATTCGAGGATCTCAACCGCAACCGGCAGCTCGATCCGGGGGAGGACAGGGACGGCGACGGGCGGCTGACGCTCAGCGGTCGGGGAGGGCTCCCCGGGGGCTGCGAGGGATTCCGGCGCGAGAACCTGGACTGCGACGGCCGTCTCGACACGTTCAACGAGGACCAGAACGGCAACGGCATCCTGGACCCGTTCGAGGACGTCGACCTCGACGGGCACCTCGACCTCGGGATCGAGGACCGGAACGGCAACTCGTACATGGATGACTCCCCGTTCGCGACCGGCGGCTACCCCTACGGTGGCGTGCGGCCCCTGCCGGCGGACCGGGACTACAGCATCGATCAGAGGCTCGGGATCACCAGCGGCCCCTTCTACCAGGATTTCTCGGACTCCCGGCGCCGGTTCACCGTGCGCCAGGACCTCACGGTGTACGTGCCGGACTACTGGGGGAGCCACGACCTGAAATTCGGTTATGTCTTCGAGAAGGAGGATTTCGACCGGGTGACCGAGGGGCGGTCGATCCTGGCGCCCATCCTGCGGACGCGCCGCGAGGGGCCGAGCACCGTCCGCGCGCTCCTGCCGGCCGACCGCCGCGTGGAGAACGACGCCCATGCCGAGACCGGCGGCCTCTACGCGCAGGACACCTACAAGCCGTTCCCCAACATGACGCTGGGGCTCGGGCTGCGGTTCGATCGCGAGGCCGCCGACACGTTCGGCTATTCGTTCTTCGAGCCGGCCAAAGAGCGCGCCATCTACGATCGCCTCGTGGCGCTCTCGGGAGGGGAGAGAGGCAAGGACGATTTCCTGCAGGGGAACAACGACGGGATCGTCAGCATGGGCATCGCCGGGGACCCGATCCTGGTCTCACTGCCGGGGGGGTTCACGGCGGGGACGGCGGCGCTGGTCGATCCGTTGCGGCAGGCGGCCATCAGCCGGATGACCCGCCATCACACCGAGGCGCGTTTCGTCTCCAGCGAGCTGGCCACGCTCTTCCCCGACGTGCTCACGGGGGGAGAGACGGACCCGCGGCGGCTGACGGCCCACGGCGTCCTGCCGCAGCAGCGCGAGCGCTTCCGCCTCACCAACAACAACCTCGCGCCGCGCCTGTCGTTCTCCTGGGACCCCGGATCGAACGGGCGGACCAAGCTGTTCGCGACCTGGGGACGCTTCTACGACAAGCTCTTCCTGAGCACCCTGGTCGGCGAGGAGGGACCCGACACGATCAACCGCGAGTACCTGCTCGACCCCGACGGGATCACGGGGGCGGGCACGCCCGACAACCAGATCGGCCAGGCGACGTCGAAGGCTCCCCCTTCGGCCACCCAGGTCGACCGGGGCCTGCGGACGCCGTTCTCCGACGAGATGACGATCGGCTTCGAGCGGGAGATCGCGCCCGAGATGGCCCTGATGGTGACCTTCATCCGGCGCTCCTACCGGGACCAGATCCAGGACAGGGACGTCAACCATACGCTGCGGATCGACGAGGAGACCGGCCAGCCGCGCGACGACATCGGGGCCATCGTGGCGCCGCCGGGAGCGGGGGAGGGGACCATCAACCTCAAGCTGCAGAGGCGCCCGGACGGCAAGCCGGACCTGTACATCCACAGCTTCTTCTTCAACCAGGTCCTGCGCGTCGGCAACACCAACGAGGCCCGTTACAACGGAGTCGAGGTCCAGCTGCTCAAGCGCCTGTCCCGCCGCTGGGAGATGCAGGCCTCCTACACCTACTCCCGCGCTATCGGCGCCGCCGAGAGCTTCGACTCCCGGCTGGGGAACGATCCCTCGACCGTCGAACAGGAGTTCGGGTACCTCGACTACGACCAGAGGCACGTGGTGAAGCTGAACGGGACGACCTTCCTGCCGGGAGACTGGCAGGTGGGGGCCTCCATGACCTGGAGCTCGGGGCTGCCCTACTCGGTGATCTCGCGCTTCTTCGCCATGGACAACGTGGACTACCAGCAGTTCCGCACGCGCTTCGGATTCAGCCAGAGGACGGAGGGAGAGCAGGCCGTCTTCGTACCCGAGCTTCGGAACACCCGGAGGAACGATGCGGAGCTGAACGTGAACCTGCGCGCCAAGAAGGCGCTGGTCCTCGGGAAGTTCTCCTCCGCGGTATTCTTCGAGGTCTACAATCTCCTGAACCGGGACGACCTGCGCGTGTACACCTACGAGCCCGATCGGGGGGCCGGTTCCGGAAGCGACGAGCTCGGGCTGCGCAGCATCCCCCTGCAGGTGGATGCGACCCGCCGGTTCGGCCGCCGCTTCCAGGTCGGATTCCAGATCGACTTCTAGGACCCCGGGGCTCGCCTATAATCGCCCGCATGGCGTTCGATCTGGCGACCCCTCTCGAAACCCTCCGAGGCATCGGCCCCAAGCGCGCGGAGGAGCTGAGGGAGCGGGGGCTGGTCGCGGTCGAGGACCTCCTCTTCCACCTGCCGTTCCGCTACGAGGACCGCAGCCGGTTCCTTCCGATCGCCTCGCTCGCCCCCGGTTTCCGCGCCACGGTGCGCGGCCGGGTGCGGACCGCCGTGCTGCGGCGGACGCGGGCGCGCGGCTTCACCATCTTCGAGGCCCTGGTCGAGGACGACAGCGGGGCGATCCGCGTCATCTTCTTCAACCAGCCGTATCTGAAGACGGCGATGCCGCCCGGGCGCGAGGTGATCCTGTACGGCGAGGCGGGGCCTGCGCGCTTCGGCCGCCGCGGCCTGGTGCTTCAGAGTCCGCAGTTCGAGGTCCTGTCCGAGGAGGACCCGGAGGCGATCCACACCGGCCGGGTCGTCCCGATCTACCCGCGGCTCCCGGGCCTGTCGACGCGCGCCATCAGGCGGCTGATGCACTCGATCCTGGGAGGGCTTCCCGACGTCCTGCCGGACCCGCTGCCGCCAGGGCTGGCGCGCGACCGGGGGTTCCTGCCGCGCCGCGAGGCGCTCCGCCTGGCCCATTTTCCCCCGGAGGACGCCGACCTGGAGGCGCTCAACGAGTTCCGGTCCCCGTTCCATCGCCGCCTGATCTTCGAGGAGTTCTTCTTCCTGCAGCTCGGCTTCGCACTGGCGCGCCGCCATCGCGAGGCCCGGCCGAGCGAGCCGGGTGTTCTCGTGAATGACACCATCCGCGCCCGGATGCGCGCCGCGCTGCCGTTCCATCTCACGGGCGCCCAGCGCAGGGTGCTGAAGGAGATCGCCGAGGACCTGATGTCCGGCCGGCCCATGAACCGCCTGCTGCAGGGGGACGTCGGGTGCGGCAAGACGGTGGTGGCGCTGCTCGCCGCCCTCCTGGCCGTGGAGAACGGCCACCAGGTCGCGATCATGGCGCCGACCGAGCTCCTGGCCGAGCAGCACCATCGCTCGTTCGTCCGGATGCTCAAGGGGAGCGGCCGGCCGGTGGCGCTCCTGACCGCAGGGGTGACCGGCGCCGCCCGCCGCCAGGTCCTGGGGGGTCTCCGCGCCGGGTCGATCCCCTTCGTCATCGGGACGCACGCCCTCCTGGAGGACGAGGTGCGGTTCCGTTCCCTCCGCCTGGCGATCATCGACGAGCAGCACCGCTTCGGCGTGGCGCAACGGGCGCGCCTGCGGGAGAAGGGAAAGCGCACCGACGTGCTGGTGATGACCGCGACGCCGATTCCCCGCTCGCTCGCCCTGACGGTCTACGGCGACCTCGACCTCTCGGTGGTCGACGAGATGCCCCCGGGGCGGCGCCCCATCCGGACCGTCGTGCGCGAGGAGGACGAGCGTCCCTCGGTGTACGAGTTCCTGCGCGCCCGGGTCCGCGAGGGGAGGCAGGCCTATATCGTCTACCCGCTGGTGGAGGAGAGCGATTCGAGGGATCTCAAGGCTGCCGTCGAGATGCAGCGGAAGCTCCAGGAGGGTGTCTTTCCGGACCTTCGGGTGGGCCTCCTGCACGGCCGCCTGAAAGGGGACGAGCGCGACCGCGTCATGGCCGATTTCGCGGCCGGGCGGCTGCCGATCCTGGTCGCCACGACCGTCATCGAGGTCGGCATCGACGTGGCGAACGCCACGGTCATGGTCGTCGAGCAGGCGGAGCGCTTCGGCCTGTCCCAGCTCCACCAGCTGCGGGGGCGCGTCGGGCGCGGCGCGCACGAGTCGCATTGCATCCTGCTCGCCGGGACGCAGGCGGGGGAGGAGGGGCGCCGGCGCCTGGAGATCGTGGCGCGATCGGCGGACGGCTTCGCCATCGCCCGCGAGGACCTGCGCCTGCGGGGGCCCGGGGAGTTCCTCGGAACCCGGCAGTCGGGCCTGCCCGACCTGCGCATTGGCGACATCCTGCGCGATCACGAGATCCTCGAGGACGCCCGGCGGGAGGCCTTCCGGTGCGCAGCGGCGCTCTCGACGGCGCCCGAGGGGAAGGGGATGGTGCAGCACCTGGAGCGCCGGTGGTCCGGCCGCCTCGGGCTGATCCAGATCGGCTAGGCTAGGAGGGTGCCCGGGACCCGGGATCCCGGGTCGTCGGGCTTCCGGACGGATCCACGGGGGCCGCGGGTAGGCGTCCGGCGAGACGCAGCGATTCGATGAACGCGAAGGTCCGGGCGCCGGCTCCCGGCCCGGGCCGCCCGGCGCGCGCGGCGAGCCGTTCCAGATCCGACGGGACGTCGACGTCGCCGAACGAAGGCAGGATCGAGGCGCGCACCGAGACGCGATCCAGGGCGGCGAGGGTCGCCTCCATCACCCGTCCGGTGCTCCAGGGGATCCCCGAAAAGATCGCCGGGATCGGCGGGGTGACGCCCAGGAGGTAGTAGCCCCCGTCCTCCGCGGGCCCGAGGACAACCCGCGCCCCCTGCCGCAACGCCTCGAACGCCGAACGAAGGACAGCGGGCGGAAGCTCCGGGCAGTCGGAGCCGATCACGACCACCTCGCGGTAGCCCTCCGCATGCAGCCCGGTGCAGGTGGCCTCCAGCCGCTGCCCCAGGTCGCCGTCCCCCTGCGGCCGGAGCGCGAGGCCGCGGGACGCAGCCGCCAGCTCATGGTGCTCTTCGGACTCCCCGGGGGCCCAAGGCTCGCTGAATGACACGAAGGGAGCGGCACCGGCCTCCATCGACG
>Ga0075431_100006955_pt1 | contig 11250 bp, 9 predicted proteins | sample RhiMetdeltSRZDD5_FD_75297 | JGI IMG/M metagenome (GOLD analysis project Ga0075431, IMG submission 75297) | Populus rhizosphere microbial communities from Tennessee, USA - Rhizosphere MetaG P. deltoides SRZDD5 | ecosystem: Host-associated > Plants > Roots > Rhizosphere > Soil | place: USA...
AAACCGGAAGCGAGATCGATCTCTACTTCGACGCGCAGAGCATCAATACCGTAAAGAGCTGCGCTGTTGACTTTGGCGAGCATGATCGGGCGTGAAGCGCTCGTACGCTACCAAAGGGCTCGGCGAAGCACAACTGCTTAAGGATTGATGATCGACGATGGTGGAAGCACGACTCCGCAATTTGGAAAATACCAGAGGGATAGCGCTGACGGCCGGTTCGATTCCGCTGCGCCGCTAGAGGCGAACAAGAGCGAGATCTAGAATTTATCTTTCTTGAGCGACTTGAGGGATGACGGACGGGCGCGCAAGGCGTCGTCTTTGGTGACCCGATCGAAAACGTGGACGCCCCGGTTGTGCAGTAAGGTGGGTTGGGAGATCGCGCGCTTGGCGGACCCTGCGCATATTTCGCAGCGCTTTAGAGGTCTCTCCGTGACTTTTTGAATGGCTTCGAAGCGATGCCCCTTGCGGCATTCGTATTCGTAAAGTGGCATAGTCGGTGTCTGTTGCTATCATATTGATATCACTCCCTCAAGTTTGAGCGACCTTGCTGCTCGAAAAGTTTCCTGGTATAAGATTTCATGTTTGGTTGTAAACAATTTTCTAGCGCGAAAAACCCAGGCCCAAGTCTGGGTTTTTTTTTAGCTTCGCTCGGAGGTGAACGATGCTAGAACAAGAAGTCCTACCCGTCGGTTTGACTTTCGATGATGTTTTATTGATTCCGGCCGAGTCCTCCGTTTTGCCGCGCGACATCGATGTTTCCACCCGTTTGACCGAGCGCATCACGCTCAACATTCCCCTGGTGAGCGCGGCGATGGACACTGTGACCGAGTCCAAGACCGCGATTGCTATGGCCCAAGAAGGCGGTTTGGGAATTATCCATCGCAATCTGTCGGTATGGGCTCAAGCCGGCGAAGTCGAGAAAGTCAAAAAATTCGAGAGCGGCATGATCACGGATCCGATTACTGTGGCGCCAGACCAAAAGATCTCCGACGCCCAAGAGATCATGAACAAGTACCGTATCTCCGGTTTGCCGGTTACCAAAAACGGCAAGCTGGTCGGGATTCTCACCAACCGCGACCTGCGCTTCGAGAAGCGCCATGATCGACCGGTTTCCGAAGTGATGACCAAGGAAAATCTCGTCACGGTTAAACTCGGCGTCGGTCTCGATGAAGCGAAAGAGTTACTGCACCAACACCGCATCGAGAAGCTGCTTGTCGTCGACGACCGCTTCGAGCTCAAGGGCTTGATCACGGTCAAGGACATCGAAAAGAAGATTCAGTATCCCAATGCGTCAAAGGACGAGCGCGGCCGCTTGCGTGTCGGTGCGGCGGTAGGGGTGGGCTCCGATTGGGAAGAGCGGGTCGAAGCTTTAGTGCGAGCCGGTGTCGATTTGATCGCCGTTGATACGGCGCACGGACATTCGAAAAACGTTCTCGATGTGATTGGACAAATTCGCCGGCGCTGTCCGGATCTGGAAATCTCCGGCGGCAACGTCGCCACCGCCGAAGGAACCACCGCTTTGATTGAAGCCGGCGTCAACGTCGTCAAAGTGGGTGTGGGTCCCGGATCGATCTGCACCACGCGCGTCGTTTCGGGCGTGGGTGTGCCGCAGATCACTGCCATTGGCAGTTGCGCTAAAGCGGCGGCGCGTCACAATGTGCCGATCATCGCTGACGGCGGCATCAAATATTCCGGCGATATCACAAAGGCACTTGCCGCCGGCGCGGCTTCGGTGATGATCGGTAGTCTATTCGCCGGCACCGAAGAAAGCCCGGGCGAAACGATTTTGTATCAAGGCCGAACCTACAAGGCCTATCGCGGCATGGGTTCGATCGGGGCCATGGGGCAAGGAAGCCGCGATCGTTACGGGCAGGCCGACGTGATGGATTCCAATAAGCTGGTGCCGGAAGGTATCGAAGGGCAGGTTCCCTACAAGGGTTCACTCTCGTTCAACATCCACCAACTCGTCGGCGGCTTGCGGGCGGGTATGGGTTATCTCGGTTGTAAGAATGTGACGGCGCTGCACAACAAGGCGAAGTTCATGCAGATCACTTCCGCCTCACTTCGGGAAGGACACGTGCATGACGTCTTCATCACCAAGGAAGCGCCCAATTACAGAGTCGAATGATTCTCGTTCTCGATTTCGGTTCTCAGTACACGCAACTGATCGCTCGCCGCATTCGCGAGTCTAAAGTCTACTGCGAAATCCGTCCGTTCAATCTAACGTTGGAAAAGATTCAGGAGCTGAAGCCGGAAGGGATCATTCTTTCCGGCGGGCCAGCCAGCGTCTACCAGGAAAACGCGCCGAAAGTCGATGAAGCGCTTTTCCGGTTGCCGGTGCCTTTTCTCGGCATCTGCTACGGCATGGGCGTCCTTAATTTAGCCTTTGGCGGCGAAGCCGGCCGGGCCGATCGCCGCGAATACGGTCCCGCCGACTTGATCATCGACAATAACGGCGATCTGTTCCAGGGTTTTTCTGCGAACGAACTAGCGCGGGTTTGGATGAGCCACGGCGACAAGATGATCGCCTTTCCAAAAGGCTGGAGCGTCTTGGCGCACAGCGCCAATTCGCCCATCGCAGCTTTCGCCGATCCGCCGCGGCGCTTCTTCGGCGTGCAGTTTCATCCCGAAGTCGCGCATACGCCGCGCGGGCGTGAGATCCTCGACAATTTTGTTTTTCGTGTCTGCCATTGCTGCCCGGACTGGACGATGGGGCATTTCATCGAAACGTCCGTAAAAAAAATCCGCGACCAAGTCGGCGCTGGCCGCGTGCTCTGCGCGCTTAGCGGCGGCGTCGATTCTTCGGTGGCGGCGACCCTGATTCATCGCGCGATCAAAGATCGGCTCATCTGTGTGTTCGTCAACAACGGCCTGCTGCGTAAAAACGAAGCCGAGCGAGTGTGCGCTCTATTTGCCGAAAGATTCGGCGCCAGTTTTCGTTACGTCGATGCCAGCGAACAGTTTCTCGCGGCGTTGAGCGGAATCGAAGATCCGGAGATCAAGCGCAAACGCATCGGCAATGAGTTCATCGAAGTCTTCGAAGAAGAGGCGAGCAAGCTCGGCGCGATTCAATATTTGGCGCAAGGAACTCTTTATCCGGACGTCATCGAGTCGGTGTCGGTGCTCGGGCCTTCGGCGACGATCAAGTCGCACCATAACGTCGGCGGCCTTCCGACCCATATGAAATTCCAGCTCATCGAGCCGCTCCGCGAGCTATTCAAGGACGAAGTCAGAATATTGGGCAAAGAGCTTGGTTTGCCTAATGAAATGATCCAGCGCCAGCCTTTTCCCGGACCCGGCTTGGCGATCCGTGTCTTGGGCGAAGTAACCGACGCGCGCCTACAGGTTTTGCGCGAAGCGGACGTGATCGTGCTCGATGAAATCACAGCTGCGGGATTCTACGAAAAGGTTTGGCAATCGTTCGCAGTGCTTCTGCCGGTCAAAACTGTCGGCGTTGTCGGCGATGAGCGAAGCTATGAAAACGTCATCGCGCTGCGCGTGGTCGACAGCCAAGACGGCATGACCGCCGATTGGGTGCCGTTGCCGTTCGATCTGCTCGGCAAAATTTCCAATCGCATCTTAAACGAAGTGCGCGGCGTCAATCGGGTCGTTTACGATATCTCCTCTAAACCTCCCGCGACTATCGAGTGGGAATAACGGCAGCTTCAATCGCCGGCAAACCGAGGCGGCAAATCATTTCCGAATGACCACAGCGGAAGGCGAAATCAGCACGAGCAGCAAGTGGGGCGCGACGCCCGGAGGCTCCGATGAGGTGCGCTTCGTCGAAGGGCCGCAGAATCGCACTTCGGAGCTACTCCGCGCCGTGCGGATATTTTGCGAGTTTATGCGCGGTTTCCGCGCGCTCCATTTCGTCGGTCCCTGTGTGACGGTATTCGGCTCGGCCCGTTTTAGCGAAAGCCATCCTTATTTGACCGGCGGCGGCCCGGGAATCATGGAAGCGGCAAACGGCGGCGCGAAGGAAGCCGGCGGGCGCTCGATCGGCTGTAATATTGAACTTCCGGAAGAGCAAAAGCCCAATCGTTATCTCGACCGCTGGATTACTTTTCGCCACTTCTTTGTCCGGAAAGTCATGCTGGTCAAATATTCTTATGCGTTGATCGCTTTGCCCCGGCGGATTTGGCACTCTGGATGAGATATTTGAAGCCGCGACCTTGATTCAAACCGCCAAGATCCGCAATTTTCCCCTGGTGCTGATGGGAAAAGAATTCTGGCGGCCGCTGCTCGAATTTCTCGCCGAACGCTTGGTTAGGGAAAAGACGATTGATCAGGCGGATCTCGATCGGTTGATCGTGACCGATTCCCCCCAAGAAGCCGTGCAAGTGATCACCGAAATAGCGATGGGTCAATTCGGCCTGACTTATCCGGCGCGGCTCAAGCGACGCTGGTTTTTCGCTGAAAAAAAACTCGCGTGCGTCGCGACCGGAGATTTGGGTTCCGGTACTCGCCCGACTCGCCATGATTAAAATCCAGATCGCGCAAGCGCTTTTATTCGACCGTAACAACAGGTTGTTGATCTATCTACGCGATAACAAACCGGAGATTCCATTTCCGAACCGGTGGGATTTTTTCGGCGGCCACGTCGAGGAAGGGGAGACGCCGGAGCAAGCGTTGGTACGCGAGATCAAGGAAGAGTTGGGAATCACATTGCCGACTTGGGAATTTTTTCGCGCCTACGAGTGCGCGACAGGCGATGCCTATCCCAATATCAAATATATTTATCGCTCGCGCGTCGACAAAACGCCCGACGACCTGATTCTGTACGAGGGCCAAAGACTCGCGAGCATTTCGCGCGCGGAGCGTTCGCGCTTCAACTTCGCCAATATTCTCGGCGCGATCTTGGAAGATTTCATCGCTGCCGGTTGGTGGCCCAGTTCTGTGGATAACTTCGCGATGAAATTTGTCACGAAATAATTGTCGAGTCATCGCCTTTGTGATAGTTGATGATTAGCCGCAATGGAACATTCTCGTTTCGTTCATCTTCATTGTCATAGCGAATACAGTCTGCTCGATGGCGCGAACAAGATCGATAAGTTGTTCGCGCGCATCAAGAAGCTGAAGCAGCCTGCCGTCGCCATGACCGATCATGGCAACATGTTCGGCGCCGTAGAGTTTTATCGCGAGGCAATGAGCAACGGCATCAAGCCGATCATCGGTTGCGAAATCTATGTCGCGCCGACGAGCCGTTTCGAGCGCAAAGGCGTCGATAAGGGGCCCAAAGAATACAACAATCATCTGATCCTTCTAGCGAAGAACCGAGAGGGTTATCGAAATCTTTGTAAACTGGTTTCTCTTGGCTATATCGAGGGCTTTTACTACAAGCCGCGCATCGACAAGGAAATATTGCGGGAGTTCAACGGCGGTCTGATCGCCTTGAGCGCCTGCCTGCAGGGGGAAGTTTCGCAAGCGTTGTCGGGAGGACAATTCGAAAAGGCCAAGTTCGCCGCGGAAACTTATGCGTCGATTTTCGGTGACCGCTACTATATCGAGATCCAAGACAACAAGCTTGCCGAGCAGGAAAAGGTCAATCGTTTGCTCGTCGACCTCGCCAAAGACCTTTCCATTCCGGTAGTCGCAACCAACGATTGCCATTACGGCGAGCGCGAAGACTACCACGCCCACGACGTGCTTTTGTGCGTGCAGACCGGCAAGACGATTAACGATGACAATCGCCTTAAACTGGAAACCGACGAGCTTTATCTCAAGTCAGCCGAAGAGATGCATCAAGGCTTCGAATATTGTCCGGGCGCCGTGGAACGAACTCTGGAAATCGCCGATCGCTGTAACGTCGAGCTCGAGTTTGGCAAGTATCATTTTCCAAATTTCACTCCGCCCAAAGAGATCAGCCTCGACGATTACCTCGATGAGCTAGCGCACAAAGGCCTGAACGAAAGGCTCGAAGGCGTGACCGCTCCGGAAGTCATAAAAAATTATTGCGAACGGCTCGACTACGAGCTCGGTGTTATCAAGAGCATGCAGTTTCCGGGTTATTTCCTGGTGGTCGCGGATTTTATCAATTACGCCAAGCAGAACGGCATTCCGGTGGGGCCGGGACGCGGTTCGTCGGCGGGCAGTCTGGTGGCCTACGCGCTGCGCATCACCGATCTCGACCCGATTCGCCACGTGCTTTTGTTCGAGCGCTTTCTCAATCCCGAGCGCCGCTCCATGCCGGATATCGACGTCGATTTCTGCATCCGCGGCCGGGCCCAAGTGATTCAGTACGTCAAGGACAAGTACGGTGCCGACCGGGTTGCCCAGATCGCAACGTTTGGGACGCTCAAAGCCAAAGCCGCGATTCGGGATGTCGGCCGTGCGCTGGGCTTTTCTTTTGCAGAGACCGACGCCATTGCCAAGCTGGTCCCCGCGCCGAAGCAGGGCTTCGATTATCCGCTGACCGAGGCGATGAAAATGGAGCCGCGCCTCCCGGAAATGATGAAGAGCGACCCGCGGGTTAAGACTCTGATGGACCATGCGCTACGGCTCGAAGGGCTGGTTCGCCACGCTTCGACCCACGCTGCGGGTGTGGTGTTGTCGAACTTGCCGCTCGTCGATCATCTGCCGCTTTTCGTCGATAAGGAAGGCGGCATCGTCACTCAGTTTGACATGAGCGCGGTGGAGAAAATCGGGCTGGTCAAATTCGATTTTCTCGGCCTTAAGACGCTCACTTTGTTGTACGATTGTTTGAAGCTCATCGAAGTCACCCGCGGCGAAAAGATCGACCTCAATCGTCTGGCGCTCGACGACAAGAAAACGTACCGGACCCTTTGCGACGGCAACACCACCGGCGTGTTTCAACTGGAAAGCACGGGCATCCGCGAGATGACCGTCAAGATCCGGCCCAACTGTTTCGAGGACCTGGTCGCGATTCTCGCTCTCTATCGGCCCGGTCCGCTCGACAGCGGCATGGCCGAAGAGTACATCAAGCGCAAGCACGGCAAAGAAAAGTTCAAATATTTGCACCCACTGCTCGAGTCGATTTTAAAAGATACCTACGGCGTGATCGTCTACCAAGAACAGGTTATGCAAATCGCTCAGGTGCTCAGCGGCTACAGCATGGGCGACGCGGACATTCTGCGCCGCGCCATGGGCAAGAAAGATCCCGACGAAATGGCGGCGCAGCGCGAGCGCTTCGTCGACGGCGCGCGCAAAAAAAAGATCGACGACAAAAAAGCCACGGAAATTTTTGACCAGATGGAAACCTTTGCGCGTTATGGTTTCAATAAATCGCATTCCGCGGCTTACGCGCTGGTTTCTTACCAGACCGCTTATTTGAAAACTCACTATCCGGTCGAGTTCATGGCATCCTTGATGACCTCGGAAATGGGCGACACCGATAAGGTGATCAAAAATCTCGCCGAGTGTCGTGACAAGGACATCGAGGTACTTGCGCCCGATGTCAACGAGAGTCGCGCCTACTTCACACCGGTTGGCGATAAGATCCGTTTCGGCCTGGCGGCGGTAAAAAACGTCGGTGAAAAGGCTGTCGAGGTTATTCTTGAAAGTCGATCTCAGGCCGGGCCTTTCGAATCGCTCTTTGATTTTTGCCGGCGCGTCGATATGACGGCGGTCAACCGCCGGGTGATCGAGAGCTTGATCAAATGCGGCGCCTTCGATGGCACCCATGTTTCGCGCGCGCGCATGACCGGCGCGCTCGATGACGCGATGAAAGCCGGGCAGGCGCACCAACGTGATCAGTCGAGCAATCAGATCGATATCTTTGCCATGCTCGGCACACCGGCAAAAGGCGCCAACAAACCGGGCGACGTTTATCCTCAGGTGACGGAATGGACGTCGCAGGAGACGCTGGCGTTCGAAAAAGAGGCCCTGGGTTTTTATATTACCGGTCATCCTCTGGATAAATTCGAGCGCGCGCTGACAAGGATCACGAGCGGGACAGTCTCGGCATCGAAAGAAAAGGCGCAATCGGGGGAAATCAGACTCGGTGGGGTGGTGTCAGCCCTGAAATTGCGCAATACTAAAAAAGGTGAGCGCTATGCCAATTTCAATCTCGAAGACAAAACCGGTTTCATCGAAGTGATCGTCTGGCCCGATACCTATAAAAAGAGCGCGGAACTGCTTAGCGCAGACGATCCGATCTTTGTGAAAGGACGCTTGGAAGTCGGCGAAGAACGGATGCAAGTCATCGCCAACGAGGTCGTGCTCTTGGCTGATGCCGCGAAAAATCAGAAAAACGGCCAGACCAACGGCAATGGCAGGTCGAACGGCGAAAAGGTGCATCTTTATGTCCGCGAGTCGGAAGTCTCGGCCGATGAGCTGGTCCGCCTGCGCGACACATTGCTCGACTATCCGGGACCGGCTACCGTTTATCTGCATATGCTCGCCTCCGCCAACGGCGAGACCATCATCGAACTCCCCGAACAGGTGCGTATCACCTCTTCTCCGGCATTGGCCGACACGGTCGAGCGACTTTTCGGTTCTCGAGTAAGTTTTCATTCTTTAGACTCTTGAAGCAGTTGATTTCCACCGAGCATCGTAGGGAGAAAGCCGTTCTGGTGGGCGTCGAGCTGCCGTCGCGCGATCACAAACTAGCGCTCGACGAGAGCATGGAAGAGCTCGAACGGCTGGCAGAAACAGCGGGCGCGACGGTCTTAACCAAATTCGCCCAGCAGGTAAGAAACGTCACGCCGGCGACTTTGATCGGCCGTGGCAAGGTCGACGAAATTCAAAAGAGCCTCAGCGAGAATCACGCCGACTTGATCATCGTCGATGAAGATCTCACGCCAGCGCAGCAGCGTAACTTGGAAGCGGCGTTCAAACTCCGCGTCATCGATCGCAGTCAGTTGATTCTAGATATCTTTGCGCAGCGCGCGCGCAGCAACGAGGGCAAGCTGCAGGTCGAGTTGGCACAGCTCGAATATCTGTTGCCGCGCCTGACCCGCCAATGGACCCATCTGTCGCGGCTCGGTGGCGGTATCGGCACCCGAGGTCCCGGCGAGACGCAGTTGGAAGTCGATCGACGCCGCATTCGCGAGCGCATCGGCCATCTCAAGCATCGGCTTGAGACCGTCGAACGCACCCGTGGGCTGCAACGTAAGGAACGCCATGAGGTGCCGTTTCCGACCGTGGCGCTGGTCGGGTATACCAACGCGGGTAAATCGACTCTGATGAACACGCTCACGCGCGCGGGCGTCTTTGTCGAAGACAAACTGTTTGCGACGCTTGACCCGACCACGCGCGCGCTGCGTTTGCCCAGCGGCGATAAAGTGATGCTCGTCGATACCGTCGGTTTTATCCACAAGATTCCCCATTCCTTGATCGAAGCGTTCAAGAGCACGCTCGAAGAAGTCAGCCGCGCCGATTTGCTGCTGCACCTGGTGGATTTGGCCAATCCGCTTTTTGAGGAACAGATTCGGGTTATCGAGAATGTGCTGGACGAGATTGGCGCTGGCGAGTTGCCGACACTGCTGGTGCCGAACAAGACCGATAGGATCTCAGACGTGCCAACGGCGCAGTTCAAGGACAACGATGTGCTGGGAGTTTGTCCGATCTCGGCATTGACCGGTTCCGGCGTCGAGCAGCTTTTGCTAACGGTCGGAAACATTCTCGATCGGAAGAAAGAGCAATTCCAAGCGAGCTTCACGCCGTCTCAGGGACCCTTGCTGGCGCTATTGCGTGAGCGCGGCCGAATCGTCCAGGAAGAATATGATAATGATTTGATCCGCGTCACCGCTCTGGTTACGCCCAAGCTCGCCGGACAGATGCGCAAGCTACTCACGGCCAGTGCCGTTCAGGCCGAGCGGCCGTCGTGACCCTTCATGCTGAACCTGCCGAATTTTCTTACGCTCCTGCGCATATTGACGATCCCGGTGTTTCTGGAATTCTTATCCTATCATTTCTATTGGGAAGCACTCGTGGTTTTCGCCATCGGCGGTCTGACCGATTTTTTAGATGGCTTCGTTGCCCGCTGGATGAAACAGCAGACCGCCCTCGGCGCCTATTTGGATCCAGTCGCCGACAAGCTGCTCGTGATTACTTCCTTCATTGTGCTCGGATCCATCGGCGGCATACCCATGTGGCTTGCGATTGTCGTCGTGGGGCGCGACGTTCTGATCCTGGTAGGTTACGCTATTATTTATTTTCTGATCGAAGAGCGGCTGCAAGTGAAGCCGACGGTCGTGGGTAAATGGAGCACCACGCTGCAGCTTTTAACGTTGGCGGTGGCTTTGGTGATGCTTGAGGACCCCCGGCTTTTAGATCCGCGAGTCCTGGATGTTTTCGTCGGCGCGACGGCCGTTGTAACGGTTGTTTCTGGATGTCAGTATCTCTACCGAGGGCTGGTCTGGTTGCAAAGTCGAGCCCCGTCTATCACCCGGCCTGGTTGACATGCGGGCTGGAAATTGATAATAAAATCGATCTCTTGCGCTGTTTGCCGCGCTTTCGGGCAGAGCCCTGAAGGGGAGCATCAGCACAAAGCCAAATTCAAAACTATTTAATGTTTGTTCGATTCTGCGAAACTAACTTCTTCTATCGGACCCCGCAGGCACGTAGCTCAGTGGGAGAGCGCTTCCTTGACACGGAAGAGGTCGGCAGTTCAATCCTGCCCGTGCCTACCATTTTCTAACCGATCGCATGGACAGTATCCACGTCACATTGCCTGCCGGAAAATCCGTCGACGTTCGTCCTGGTATACGGATCAACGAGTTGGCCTCCGAGGTGGGGGGCCAGAGGGACCTCATCGCGGCCAAAGTCGATGGCCAGCTGGTCGATCTAAGCCGGATTTTGGACAAAGACTCGACGGTGGAGTGGGTGTCGCCGGAAAGCCCAGAGGGGCTTGATACTCTGCGCCACTCGACGGCTCATTTAATGGCGCAAGCGGTTCAGAGTCTTTTCCCCGGCACGCAGGTCACGATCGGCCCAACGATTGAAAACGGTTTCTATTACGACTTCAAACGGGATGCGCCTTTCTCTCCCGAAGAGTTGCAGTTGATCGAAAAGAAGATGCAGGAATTGGTCAAAGCCAATTTGCCAATCGTGCGCGAAGAAATGCCGCGCAGCGAAGCCATCGAGCTTTTTCGCAAAATGGGCGAGCACTACAAGGTCGAGATCATCGAAGGAATCGCGGATGACAAAGTGTCGCTTTACCGCCAGGGCGATTGGGTCGATCTTTGCCGCGGTCCTCATGTGCCGCGCACCTCTGCCATCAAGGCATTTAAGCTGACCAGTATCGCCGGCGCGTACTGGCGCGGCGATTCGCGCAACGAACAACTGCAG
>Ga0075431_100006957_pt1 | contig 11250 bp, 7 predicted proteins | sample RhiMetdeltSRZDD5_FD_75297 | JGI IMG/M metagenome (GOLD analysis project Ga0075431, IMG submission 75297) | Populus rhizosphere microbial communities from Tennessee, USA - Rhizosphere MetaG P. deltoides SRZDD5 | ecosystem: Host-associated > Plants > Roots > Rhizosphere > Soil | place: USA...
GTCGGCAGGCGGATGAAGGACACGCCCGAAGCCGAAGTCATGGGTTCGATCTTCGGCTACACGATCCTGCACGACGTATCGGCGCGCGACGTGCAGTTCAAGGACAGCCAGATCACACTCGGCAAGAACTTCGACACGTTCTCTCCCACGGGGCCGTGTATCGTCACGGCGGATGAGTTGCCCGACCCCGGCCGGCGGGGCTTGCGCACTTTCCTGAATGGCGAGGTCATGCAGGACGGGACGACCGCCGAGTGGATCTTCCCGCTGCCCGTCTTGCTCTCATTCCTCTCGCGCATCATGACGCTGGAGCCGGGCGATGTGATCAGTACGGGCACGCCCGCCGGGATCGGCTATTTTCGCAACCCGCAGGTTTTCTTGAAGGCGGGCGACACGGTGACGCTCGAAATTGACGGGATCGGGCGGCTCGAAAACCCGGTCATCGCCGCGCGGTGAGTCGGGGGAGGGGCGTATGACCGGACCTTTCGGCGAGTTGGGGTGAGGCCGATGCCATTACTCGCCGCCGACAACATTCAGAAATCGTTCCCCGGCGTGCAAGTGTTGGGGGGCGTCAGCTTCGACGTGCGGGCGGGCGAAGTGCATGCGTTCGTCGGCGAGAACGGCGCGGGCAAGAGCACGCTCATGAACATCCTCGCCGGGGTACACCAGCCCGACGCGGGGACGATCAGCTTCAACGGGCGCGGGGCCGTGATGCTTGCCGACGAGCACGCGGCGCAGCAACTCGGTATCGCCATCGTCTTCCAGGAGCGCAGCCTCTTTCCGACGCTCAGCGTGGCCGAAAACATCTTCGCCGCGCGCCAGCCCGCCGGGCGGTTTGGCCGGATTGACCGCGCGCGGATGTTCGCCGAAGCCCGCGCGCTGCTCGACCGCCTCGGCCTCGGCGCGGTCAGCCCGGCGACGCCCCTCAGTGAGCTCTCGCCCGCTGGGCAGCAGATGGTGGAGATCGCCAAGGCGCTCTCGCTCGACGCGAAACTGATGATCTTCGACGAGCCGACGGCAGCACTCACCCCGGCGGAAACATCGGCGCTCTTCCGCGTCATCCTCGGCCTGCGCGCGGACGGCGTGGGCGTCATCTACATCTCGCACCGGCTCGAAGAAATCTTCTGCATCGCCGACCGCGTGACCGTGCTGCGCGACGGCAAATTGCAAGGGACGCTCTCCGTCGCCGCAACGGGCACGGACGATCTGGTACGGCGGATGGTCGGGCGCGAAGTCGCGCTCCACCAGCGGCGTGTGGATCGGGTGGCGGACGCGAACCCGGCGCTGCTCGAAGTGCGCGGCCTGAGTGACGCCGGCGCTCTGCACCACGCGCGGCCTTTCCTGCGCGACATCAGTTTCAGCGTGCGCGCCGGTGAAATCCTGGTCTGCGCCGGACTCGCAGGCGCGGGGCGCACGGAACTGGCGCTCTCGCTTTTCGGCCTGCGCCCGCGCGCGGCAGGCGAAATCTTGATCGACGGCCGGCCGGTGCGCATCAATTCCCCCGCCGACGCGATTCGCGCCGGGCTGGGCTACGCTTCGGAGGACCGCAAGGAACTGGGGCTGTTCCTCGACCGAACGATTGCCGAGAATATAGCCGTGGCAAAACTCGACCAATTCGGCTCGTGGTGGCTCGACGACCGGCGCGGCGAGCGAGTGGCCGAAGAGTTCCGGCTGAAGCTGCGCATCGTCTGCCGCGGCCCGCGCCAGACCGTGCAGACCCTGAGCGGCGGCAATCAACAGAAAGTCGCGCTGGCGAAGTGGCTCCTCGCCGACCCGCGCGTGCTCATCGTTGACGAGCCGACGCGCGGCATTGACGTGGGCGCGAAGGCCGAAGTGCACCAACTGCTTTTTGACCTTGCGCGGCAGGGCAAGGCCGTGATCGTCATTTCGTCTGACTTCCCCGAAGCGCTGGCCCTCGCCGATCGCATTATCGTCATGCGCGAAGGGCGCGTCAGCGGCGAACTCGACGGGCCGGGGGCGACCGAAGAGCGGATCATGCGGCTGGCCTCGGTCGGCGCGGAGCCATGGCTGCCATGATCACTGAAACGGAAAACCCAGGCACTCGACCTGCCGGCCACGAAACCGGCGGGTTTCGGCGTCTGCCCGTGTTGACGCGCGAGACGTGGCTGCTGTTGTTCACGACGGTCATCTTCGCGGCGTTCTCTGTTGGCTATAACATCACGTTCCTGTCGGCCGCGAACTTCTCGGCCATCCTGCGCAACCTCGCCTTTGAGGGTATGCTCGCCGTCGGGATGATGCTGCTCATCGTCGGCGGAATGTTCGACCTCTCGGTCGGCGCGATGGCTTCGCTGGCCGGCGTCGTCACGGGCTGGCTCATGAAGTATGCGGGCGTGCCCGTGCCGCTGGCGATTCTGGGCGGTCTGGCGGTGGCGGCGGCGGGCGGGCTGCTCAACGGCTTCGTCGTGGCGCGGGTGCGCGTCAACCCGCTGATTACGACGCTCGGCACGATGGGCATTTTTCAGGGCGTCGCGCTGCTCATTGGCGGGCCGGGAATCACCTTCCTGCCTGCATCGTTTACGCGGGTCGGGCAGGCCGAACTGCTCGGCTTGCAGATGCCGGTCTGGCTGCTGCTGGCGCTCGCTGTCGCCGCGCACTACGCGCTCGCCCACACGCGGTTCTTCAGGAAGTACTACTTCATCGGCAGCAACGAGAAGGCGGCGCGGCTTTCGGGCATCAACGTCGAGCGGATGCAGATGCTCGGTTTCACGCTGGCGGGCGTGACCGCAGGGCTCGCCGGCATCGTCTACTCGTCGCGCATCGCAACGGCCAGCGCGACGGTCGGTGTGGGCGCGGAGTTGCAGGCGATCACCGCCGTCATCCTCGGCGGCGGGAGCCTGGCTGGCGGGCGGGGGACGATCCGCGGCGCCATGATCGGCGTCTTCTTTATGGCGCTCATGAAGAACGTGCTGATCATTTCGCGCGTCTCGTCCGAGTGGCAGGGCATCGTACTCGGCGGCGTGCTCGTGGCGGCGGTGGCGCTCGACTCGGTCATGACGCGCAGGCGGGGTTGACTGACGGAGAGAACCTATGGGGAAGAATGTGACACGACGCGACGCTTTGACGGCGGCGGGGACGCTCGCCGGCGCGGGGCTGCTCGGTTCGCTCCTCGCCTGCGAGAGGCCGAACGAACGAGCGGCCCCGACTTCGGCTGCTGTTGGCGGCAAGGCGGTTGACCCGAACGAGGAGTACGTCTGGCTCTCAGCCAACGCCAGCCTGCCGCTCTTCACGGCGCACGATCACCCGGCCTTGCGGCTGGCCGGCGAAGAACTCGGTGTCAAGGTGACGATCGCCGGGCCGAACAGTGTGGACGTTCCGGGGCTGGTCGCCGCCATCGAGCAGACGACGGCGCGGCGGCCTGCCGGGATGATGGTCGTCGGCTGGGACGCCTCGGCGCTGGTCCCGCCGATCAACAGGGCGGTCTCGAGCGGGGTCCCGGTAGTCTGCGTGGATGCCGACGTTCCGGCGAGCAAACGAATCGCCTTCATCGGCACCGATTGGCGCGACATCGGCGTGCGGCAGGGCGAGGCGATGGTCAAAGCCTTGCGGGGCAGAGGCGGCAAAGTCGCGCTCCTCGGCCTGATCGAGCAGGCGATTGATCAAGCCGCGTTCGCGGGCTTCCGCTCCGTCGCCGAGAGGGCCGGGCTTGAGTGCCTGGAGCCACAACAGGACAAAGGCAACGTCGCCGAGGCTAACCGCGCCGCCGCTGCGATCATTCAGGCTCACCCAGACCTGGTTGGCATGGCGGGCTTCGACTCCGAGAGCGGCCCAGGGATTGGGCAAGCCATCAAGGAGGCCGGCAAGACGGGGCAGATCATCGCCACCTGCGTCGAGACGCAGGAGCAGCACCTGCGACTGCTGAAAGAGGGCGCGCTCGCGGCTTGCATCGGCCAGAAGCGTGAGCTGTTTACTTACCTGGGCGTCAAGGCGCTCTACGAGATTAATCACTCGAAGCTGAAGTTCACGGCGGACGACAGGGCCGCCGGCGTCTGGCCAGTGCCGGTTAACTATGACACCGGCACCTTCACCGTCACCGGAGAAAACGTCGACCTGTTCCTGAAGAACGCCTGAACCGGGAGGTGCCTTGGATAGATTCTTGAGCCTCGTCGTGCTGCTGCCGTTGGCGAGCCTATGAAAAAGGCAACTCCGACCGACGTGCCCCCGGAATTTCGGACGACCGGAAGTGTGAGAAAAAAGCCCCGGGAAAGGGGCTGCTTCCGATGAAATCGAACCGGTTGCCGGTTCGAGATGCAGTCAGTTGCTTGAAGGAATCGGCAACGTGAGCGCGGTTACTGGCGCCTCACCATCTCAATGGCAAACTGCATGAACTGCCACCGGGCGAAGGGGGCGAGCAATGATTGCCCCTACTGTCAGGAGAAAATGAATTAAGCCCGACCCGGGAGAGATAACCCCAGGAAGATCACTTGAACATGAAAAGCTTGTTCTGTCTTCTGTTCCTTACAGCGGCGGCGGCGGCGCAGCCTGCTGGGCCGCCGGCAGTCAGGCCGATCCCGCCGCCTGGAATCGAGGTGCCAGCGCAGGATCGCGCCGAACTCGAGACCGGTCTGCAACGCCTGCGGGCGGCGATTGATAAACTGCGGGATAATCCTCTGCTCCCCGACGTGCTCATCTACCACGAAGCCGTCCGCTATGCCCTCCAATATAACGAGTTCTTCAAGCCCGACGAGATCGCCAAGGCCAAAACATTGCTCCGACACGGCGAGCAGCGCGCCCGACAACTCGCCGAAGGTCAGGCGCCCTGGGCGACCGCCACAGGGTTGGTGGTGCGCGGCTATATTTCAAAGATCGACAAGAGCGTGCAGCCCTTTGGCCTGGTGGTGCCGCCGTCATTCGCGCCGCACGCGCCGCACCGTTGGCGGCTCGACACCTGGTTCCACGGGCGCGGTGAGACGCTAAGTGAGGTCAACTTCCTCGCCGACCGCGAGAGCAAACCCGGCGAGTTCACGCCGCGCGACACCATCGTCCTTCACCTCTACGGGCGTTTCTGCAATGCCAATAAGTTCGCCGGCGAAGTAGATCTCTTCGAGGCGCTCGACGCCGTGAAAGAGCAGTACCGCATCGACGAGAACCGGATCGTGGTGCGCGGCTTCAGCATGGGCGGCGCCTCCGCCTGGCAGTTCGGGACGCACTACGCCGGGCTCTGGGCTGCGATCGCGCCCGGCGCGGGGTTCAGCGAGTCGGCGCAGTTCCTCAAGCTCAACCTCACCGGCGCGAACGCCCCGCCGTGGTGGGAGCAGAAGCTCTTTCACCTCTACGACGCCACCGACTACGCGGTGAATCTGTTCAATACGCCTGTGGTCGCCTATCACGGCGAAAAAGACGGGCAGAAGCAGGCCGCCGATGTCATGGAGCGCGCCATGGCCGAAGAGGGGTTGCGGTTGACGCGCGTCATCGGCCCGAACATCGGACACAGCTACCATCCGGATTCGAAGGTTGAGATCGACCGCATGCTCGATGCCATCGTCGAGCGCGGGCGCGATCGCTACCCCCGCAAGGTGCGGTTCACCACCTGGACCCTCGCCTACCACCGGATGAAGTGGGTGGTCGTCGATGCGCTCGGGCAACACTGGGAGCGCGCGCGCCTGAACGCGGAGATTGAAGGTCAGAGCGCCGTCAAGGTCGAGACCGCCAACGTCACCGCGTTCACCCTCGAGATGGGGCCGGGCGGCTGCCCCCTGGACGGAGCGCACAAACCGGTAGTCACCGTCGACGGACAGAAGCTCATCGTGGCCGGGCCCATGTCGGACCGTTCCTGGAAAGTGCATTTCCGAAAGTCCGGGGGACAGTGGGCCGTCGCGGATTCAGCCGCTGCGGCCGGGCTCCGCAAGCGCCACGGCTTGCAAGGGCCCGTGGATGATGCTTTCCTCGACAGCTTCGTTTTCGTTTCACCGACCGGTGCGCCGCTCGCCCCGGGGGTGGCGAAGTGGGTGGCGGACGAGCAGAAGCGCGCGATTGCCGAGTGGCGCCGCCACTTCCGCGGCGACGCACAAGTACGCCGGGACACGGAGGTCACCGAGGCCGAGATCGCTTCGAGCAACCTGATCCTGTGGGGTGACCCCGGCAGCAACAAGCTGCTGGCGCGGATCGCGGACCAGTTGCCGGTGAGGTGGAATGCCGAAGGCGTGGTCATCGGGAACAATCGCTATTCGGCAGACCGGCATGCGCCGATCCTGATCTACCCCAATCCCCTGAATCCCAGGCGGTACGTCGTGCTGAACAGCGGCGTCACGTTCCGCGAGTTCGACTATCTGAACAACGCGCGGCAGACGCCGAAACTGCCCGATTACGCGGTGGTGGATACCAGCACGCCGCCCAACCAGCGCTACCCTGGCAAAATCGTGCTCGCCGGCTTCTTCAATGAGGAGTGGGGTCTCTAGAGTGCCCCAGCAATTCGTGGATCCAGGGGGGCGAAGGCCGAATGCTAGAAAATTGGGCTCAAACAAAACTTGCGGCCGTGACTCGTCACCCCTGATAATCAGGATGGCCTTTGATTGACGTGTCAGCAATTGGCCTGTTTCTTCTCGCTTCTGGTAAAAGTTGTCCCGTTGGTTTGACGCATCTGGAAATGGGATTCTAGCCGGGTCAGGGTGTTTTTCAAGGCGTTGTTTATATGCTTTGCGCATCGCTTCGGCGGCGGCTTCCGGATCATCTTCCACGAGGACGTCCACGAGGTCTTGATGGCTGCCTGGCGGCTCGCTCAGCGTAGCTAATGGCGGGCTCCTCAAGGGAACCGGCGCCCGGCGAGTCGTCCGTCACGAGGGGGCCTCATGAGGCGCCCTACCGAGCCAATGACACTGAAGTCGGGGAATTTGTGTTTTCTCGTCCCCAAATTTAGGAGCATTGATGAGCGCAACAGATGCTAGTGCTATGGCCACGCCGGTTTCCGAGGCTGCTTGGGAAGCGATTCAAGGCGCCTATGATCTGCAGGTCCACGTCGCGCCCGATGTGATCGAACGGCGGATTGACGATCTTGATTTAGCGAAAGAATTTCTCGCGCGCGGGTTGAAAGGCTTCGTGCTGAAATCGCATTACATCCCGACGGCGGAACGCGCCGCGGTGGTTACCAAAGCCGTGCCGGGCATTGAGGCTTATGGTGCGATTACGCTCAATCACAGCGTCGGCGGTTTGAATCCCGTCGCGCTCGAAATCGCGGGACGTTCGGGCAACAAGATCGTTTGGTTTCCTACGGTGGATGCCGCGAACGAGACCGCAGGCCGCCCGGGCGGCAGCAATGACAAGCTGCCGTTCTGGGCGAAGATTCAGCGCGAAATTGCTGCCGCAGGGATCACACGCCCACCGATGACCGTGCTCGACGGCGAGGGGAAGATTTCTGAGGACGCGCAGCAGTGCCTCGAGCTGATTGCCAAGCACGACATGATTTTGGCGACCGGGCATCTTGGCCGTCACGAAATTTTCCCGCTGGTCAGGGAAGCGCGCGGCGCAGGCGTGAAACGCATCATCGTCACGCACGCGGAATTTCCTTCTCAAAATTTGGCTGCCGAAGAGCAAGTCGCGCTGGCCGATCTGGGCGCAATTATCGAGCACTGCTTCACGACGTATCACACCAACAAATGCCCGTGGGGAACCGTCTTCGCCAACATCCGCGCCGTGGGCGTTGAGCGGACCATGCTGGCGACGGACTTGGGACAAAAGACAAATCCGCCCGTGGCCGAAGGCTACGCGATGTTTGCTCAGCAACTGCTGGACGCCGACTTTACCGTGTCCGAAATCAATCGGATGGCAGCGACCATTCCGCATAGTCTGATCGAATAGAAGATTCCAGATTTGAGACGGAGGCGGACATGGGCTTACCGGACGAATGGTTGCTTGTGGTCAGCGCGCACGCCACCGATTTCGCCTGGCGGGCGGGCGGGGCGATCGCGCTCTACACTTCGCGCGGCGCTCGCGTGCGCGTGCTCTGTTGGCCTTATGGCGAGCGTGGCGAATCGCAGGGCTTGTGGAAGAGGGAAGGAATGACGCTCGACCGCGTCAAGCAGATTCGCCACGAAGAAGCGACCGGGGCCGCCGAGGTATTGGGCGCGGAGATTCGCTGCTTTGATGCGGGCGATTATGTGCGCCAAGGTAAGCGAACCCGGTGTCAAATACGTTGACGAATAGTCAGCCGCAGCAAGGGGGGAATCTTGGGGGAAATCGTAGCCGCAATGGCGACCTGCCACGCGCCGCAATTGTTCATGTATCCGCCGGACGAAGACCCGGCGCAACTCGACGCTTCCATCGCGGGCATGCGCGAGCTGGGCAAGCTGCTCGACGAAACGGGACCGGATGTCATCATCTTTCTCGGCAGCGATCATCTCGAAACCTTTTCCATCAACTGCGTACCCACGTTTGCGATTGTGGCCGGGAATCGCGCCCGCGCGGAGTTTGCGGGGCGGAACTATGATCTGCCAGTTCATCGCGGGATGGCCGAGGGCCTGCTTGACCATCTGGTCGGCGCGGGTTTTGATCTCGCCTATTCGGAAGATGCCGTGCTCGGCCACACGTTCGCCGTGCCTTTCGAGTTTGTCATTGCGGGGCGCGACATTTCTATCATTCCGATTCATACGAACGTTTATATGCCGCCGCTACCGAGCCCGAGGCGCTGCGCCGCGCTCGGACGCGAGCTGGCGAGAGTGATCGCGTCGCGGCCAGAGCGAGTTGCGATCATTGCCAGCGGAGGGATGTCGCATTACCCCGGGACATCGAAATATGAGTACCCCGAGTTCGATTTTGATAAGTGGATGATCGCCGAACTGGAGCGCGGTAACGTCGAGGCGCTGTTTGAGCTGACGACTGAGCAACTGGACGAGGTCGGCAATACCGAGTTGCTGCCGTGGGCCATTCTGCTCGGCGCCACCGGCCCCGTGCCGGGCGAACTTGTGCAGTACACACCGACCTGGCATCACGGCCACGCGATGATGCGATTCCTGCCGGCCCGTGAGCGCGTCATCGCGGCCGCGACGGCTCCGCCGCCCTATGTTTTCAAAAATGAAGGCGGCTTTAGGTTTTACCAACATCCGCCCGCCGAAGCCTATAGCTTGAACAAGTTGCTCTTTGATATGCGCCACGATGCGGCATTACGCCGCCGCCTGCTGACCGATTTCGACGGCGTCACGGCGGAGTATCAGCTGCGCGAAGATTGCCTGGATGCGGCGCGCGCGCTGGCTGAAGTCGGCACGACGGCGAAAATTAGCGACAACGCCGGGCGCATCGTCGCGGCCGGCGCGCACCCCTTGCACGCGCTCATGACACTGCACGCCGTACATCGCGAGATGAAACGCCTGCAGCGCGAACTGACGAATCAATAACTCCTGGCTTTGCGGTCTGAAGAAGTCCCGTGCGGACGTCGGCCGGCAGGGATTCGGCCTGCCGGTCTTTGCGGTTCACCACCTGACACATGTTGATCGACCCATACAAGTGTTGCTCATCAGGGGAGGCTCCATGAAATACCCATTGCTGACACAACAAAGCGGACCTTGCGCAAGGGTTGAGCTGGCGCTGTTACTCTTGCTGATCGGCCTTTTCCCGAGCGCAGGCGTGGTCAACGCGCAGGTCACAACCGCGGATGTGGTGGGTACCGTCACAGATAACGCGGGCGCCGTCTTGCCCAACGCCAAAGTCACCGTCACGCATCTGGGGACGAATATTGCCCGCACTGCGGTGACCGACGCGTCAGGCGAATTCGTCATCAACCTGTTGCCGATAGGTCAGCATTCCGTCCGCGTCGAGGCGAGCGGGTTCAAGGGCTTTACCGTGAACGCGCTCACCCTGGTGGCGGGTGACCGGACACGTGTCGATGCCAGGATGGAGGTCGGCCAGACCTCGGAAACAGTGACTGTCACGGCGGAGGCCTCGGTGTTGCAGACGGACACTTCCACAGTTGGCACCGCCATCACGGACAAGCTCGTCCAGGAATTGCCGCTCAATGGTCGGAATTACGTTCAACTGGCGTTGCTCGCTCCCGGCGTGAGTCCGGGGCCGGCCAATGGCTTGGCGACCGGCACGCGGCCGGATGATCGTCGGTTGAGTTCGTCATATTCCGTCAACGGACAAGACCCGGTCGTCAACAACAATATGATTGACGGGATGGATAACAACGAGCGGGTCATCGGCACCATCGGCGTGCGTCCTTCGATTGACGCGATTCAGGAATTCAAAGTGCAGACCAACTTGTACAGCGCCGAAATCAGCCGCACCTCAGGCGGCGTCGTCAACATCCTGACTAAATCGGGGACAAATAGTTTTCACGGCTCGCTCTTTGAATTTGTGCGTAACGACAAGTTCGACGCCAATGGGAACTACAATTTCACCGGTGGCGCGACCCTGCCGAAACAGAAATTCCGGCAGAACCAATTCGGCGGCAGCCTCGGCGGCCCGGTACGCAAAGACAAGACATTCTTCTTTGGCGATTACGAGGCCTTGAAGATACGGCAGGGGGTGGCCATTACGGCCACGATCCCGACGGCCAAACAACGCGTCGGCGATTTTTCGGAAAACTGCACGGCGGGCTTCAATGCCGGCGGTATTTGTGCGAACGCCGCGCAGCAACTGAGCTTCGCCAACGCGGTCGGCGGCGCGCCGGCGGGCGCAGTGCCGTTCAATCGCCTGGATCAGGGCGCGTATGCCGGCTTGCGCGACCCGCTGGCGTTGAAGTATGCCGCGTTGTTGCCGTCGCCGACCGGGCCGGGGATCAACACGACTAACTACGCTGCGTCGCCGGTTCGCCCGCAGGACGCTTCGACGTTCGACGTGCGTCTGGATCATCGCCTCACCGATCAGATGAACCTCTTCGGGCGTTATTCCTTCAACGACGTGACGACCGTACAGCCGACGGGCTTCCCGACGGTCAACGGCATCAATCCCGGCGGCTTGTTCGCCTTTGCTGGCCCGAATGAATCGCGGGCGCAGAACCTGCAACTCAACCTGGTGCGCATGATTCGCCCCAACCTGCTGCTCGAGCTGAGAGCGGGTTACACCCGCGTCGCGATTCAATCCAAGACGGTCAATGACGGCAAGAATTCAGCCAATGATCTAGGCTTCCCATGCAACGAGGTCAGTTGTGTCAATATCGGCGATCAGCAGACCTACGGGTTGCCGCGTGCGTTGATTCAGGGCTTCAACGATCTGGGTGACGCGGTCTTTGTGCCGCTGCTCAATTTCAGCAACACTTTCCAATACAACGGCGCGCTGACCTGGACGCGCGGCGCGCACAACATC
>Ga0075431_100006960_pt1 | contig 11248 bp, 11 predicted proteins | sample RhiMetdeltSRZDD5_FD_75297 | JGI IMG/M metagenome (GOLD analysis project Ga0075431, IMG submission 75297) | Populus rhizosphere microbial communities from Tennessee, USA - Rhizosphere MetaG P. deltoides SRZDD5 | ecosystem: Host-associated > Plants > Roots > Rhizosphere > Soil | place: USA...
GGCGTTGTGGCGGTGGAGGCCGGAGACCTGAACGGGAATGGCAGGCTGGATCTCGTGGTGTACGACGCGAATGGCGGCCTCTTCGTTTTCCCGGGTCTGGGTAACGGCCAGCTGGACGCCCCTGCAACCTACGCAACAGACTATGGGTTTGCGTCGATCGCGGTCCATGACCTTGATGGCGATGGTGCGCTCGACGTCGCTGTTCCCCTGGGGGGGAGGGGCGAAATCGGAGTGTTCCGGGGACTGGGAGACGGCACGCTGACCTCCGAGTCGCGGTACTCGACCGGGAACAGCCCTTTCGAGGTGGTGGTCGCCGATTTCGATGAAGACGGGTCCCCTGACATGGGAATCGCCAACGCAGGAGGAGACGTGTCGATCAAGCTCGGTCACGGCGACGGCACCTTCGACACCGTGCCGCGCTACCGCGCTGGAGTCTCCCCCTGGAGCATCGTCGTCGACGACTTCGACGGCGACGGGAGGCTCGACGCTGCGACAGCCAACATGAACTCGCACGATGTATCAGTTCTGCCCGGCGCCGGTGACGGCTCCTTCGGTGCGGAAAGCCGTATCCCCCTGCCCGGAACGGACTCGTTCCCCGCCGACATCCGGAGCACCGACCTGAACCGCGATGGCGCACCCGACCTGGCTGTGTTGTTGCTTGGTTTGAGTGAGGTCGCGGTACTGTTTGGCCACGGGGACGGGACTTTCGAAGGGGCCGTTCAATATCCCATGGGCTCGGACCCGTGGTCGCTCGCGGTTACCGATGTGACCGGGGACGGAATTGAAGACATGCTCACGGCGAATTCGAGCGCGAACGACGTGTCGCTGCGGGCCGGCCTCGGCGGTGGCACATTCGGCGATGAAATTCGCATGTCCGCCGGGCCCCAGCCTCGCGCGGTTGTCGCCGGAGACTTCGACGGCGACGGCATCCGGGACATCGCGGCCGTCTTGCTCGGTGACTACGGCGATGACGTCGGTGGAGTCGCAGTTCTTCCCGGACTCGGGCGAGGCGGATTCGGACCGGCATTGCGCTTTGCCGCCGGGATATTGCCAACGTACGCGACCGTCGCCGATCTCAACCGTGATGGGTTGGACGACCTGGCGGTGTCATCGGATGGCCTCGATAACGGCGACGCCCGCGTCGAAGTGCTCCTCGGCTCAGCCGTCAATATACTGGGACCTGCCCAGCGCTACGATACCGGCTATGTTCCGCAGGCCCTCGTCGCTGCCGATCTCAACGGCGATCATATTCTGGATCTCGCGGCCGCTGCGTCGGTGATGATTGTGCTCATCGGCCGGGGAGACGGCACGTTCGACCCCGAGCTGCGGTACGAAGCAGGGTACTACCCCACGGGAATCGCCGCGGCGGATCTGGACTCGGACGGACTCGTCGATCTGGTCGCGGCCAATACCTATCAGGCAGGGAACGCGGTCGCGGTCCTTCTCAACAGGGGGGCGGTGACAGTTTCCAACCATCCCCCTGTGGCCGCGGCGGGCTCCGATCGTGTCGTGCACTGCAATTCGAGGAATCACACCGTCCGGTTGGACGGCTCGGGATCATCCGACCCCGACTCCCCTCCCGGGACCAACGACGACATCCTCTCGTTCGAGTGGTTCAAGAACTACGGACTCCCAACCGAGCGCCTCATCGGGCACGGCGAGGTGATCACACTGCTGAGCGTGTGCGGGTTGCGCCTGAGTGGGGGCCTCCTGGGCCAGGGAGTTCATACCTTCACCTTGAAGGTCACCGATACTCAGGGAGAATTCACCACGGATTCGGTCCAGGTCACGGTTGATCGGACGCGTCCTGCCGAATTGGGTGGCGGGTCCCCACGTCGTCGAATCGAAAGACGGGACCCAACCTGGGAGCATCGACGCTGAAGAGGTCCTCCTCGCCCGAGTGGCCATGGGCGAAAGGCGCCTGCGCGCGGTCACTCACCTGGACGTGACCCGCGCGCAGGTGGACGAGGCCGTGCAGGTGATGAAGCGCGCCCTGCAGGGGACGCGCTAGCGCCTCACGGCCTCGTCAGACTCCACTACCCGCGGTCGGGACGGGAGTATTTCTGCGCGGTCTTCACGAACGGCTCCGCGGGGGCCGGCGTGGGGACGGAGTGGTCCATCAGGACCTCGCGGGCCGTCACGGGGGTCATGTAGAACGTCGCGTTGGCTTCCGTGTCCGGCTTCACGACCGAACCCGCGATGGCGACTCCGAGGAAGGCGCCCCGCGAGCGCGACCACGACAGGATCTGGGCATGCAGCTGGGCGTCGGTGGCGGCCTTTGCCGTTCGCCCGACCGGCCCGGCAACCGCGGCCGCATCACCCCCCAGCGTGAACTTGTCCTTTAACAAGTGGTTGATGCCGTCCGGGTTCATGATCAGCAGGACGACGTCCGCCGATTGCCCGCCGAACTGCCAGCCCACGCTCCCTGAACCGAGGCTGAAGAACGCCGGCGCCCCCATCATGCCGTCCTTGTCGCGACAGGTGAATACGCCGTGCCCGAACTCTCCGCCCACGACGACGGCTCCCTTCTTGAGCCCGGGGAAGACCCCGATACACTCCGCACGTTCGAGCAATTCCCTCGGGATCCCCCTGTCAGGCGCGTTGACGCTCATCGTGAGGACCTCTTCGGCCGACCGGAGGACCTTGACCTGGTATCCATCTCCCGCCAGCACCAAGGGCGTGGCGAAGAGACATGCGACCATGGCTGTCAGCAGTTTCCGCATTGTCGTCTCCTTTCTCGCTCGCTCATGGATAAGCAGGGGCCATGCCAATCCGTCCCGGGCCGGCGTTACTCGTTCAGGGTCAACAGTTCGGCCAGGACTCGCGATGATGCGAGAGGTCGCGAGGCAGTCCGCGCCGTCCACTCACGGGGACGGTTCTCGAGGAGTCCCGATCAGGCGGGCAGGTGCTTCACTTCAGAAAGCGAATCTTCTTCAGGATGAAAATCAGCGCCATGGCACCGAGGACCGCGACGAGGAAGCTGGCGATGGGGCCGTAGGCAGCCAGCCCGAACGCCGCGGCCAGCCATCCCCCGAGCGCGGACCCCACGACGCCGACCACGACGTTGGCGATGATCCCCATCTGCGAGTTGGTCTTCATGACGAGGCTGGCCAGCCAGCCGATGACCCCGCCCACGATCAGCGCGACAATCAGGTTCATGCCTCCCTCCGTAGAATGTCGGTCACGACGATTCGTTTCCCGGCCGCCCGACGAGACGTCGGAACTCGTCCTCTCCGAGCGGGCGCTTCTTCTTGACCCTCAGGCTCTCGGCCCACTCGCGGGCGAAATCACGCTGCAGGTGAAGATGGACGGCGGCGATCACCAGCGTGGTGAGGATGGCGCCGAGGGTCGCCAGCGCCATGTCCTTGTGAGCGTCCCAGGGGTCCCCCTGCGTGCCCAGGTAGGCCATGCCGAGATCCCCCCCGAACACCTCGGCCGCTCCCCATTCGAGGAGCTCGAACAGGGCGGAGCAGGCCATGGTGACGTCGAGCGGCAGGTAGTAGGCCCAGAACCCCCTGGCCTCCGCCACCCGCACGAAGATCTCGCGAATGGGGTAGGCCAGGAGCAGGCCGAAGCTGAAATGGGCCAGGCGATCGAAATGGTTCCTCTCCCAGCCCAGCAGGGAGTTGAACGTGCGCCCCGTCAGCGCCTGGAACCACGCGTCGTACGGGACCTCGGCGTAGGTGTAATGCGCCCCGACTTCGTGGATGCAGAGGAAGAGAAAAATCAATACGTAGGAGAGGCGCGAGAACGGGAACTTCCGGCTGGTCGCGACGAGGCACGCGACGGCCGGCACGACGAGGACGTTTTCCAGGAGCCAGTCCGCACGATAGAGCGGCCGGACCGCCAGCGCCGTCCACACCAGCGCGAACAGGCAGCCCAGGACGATCATCGTGCGTCGATGGGACATAGGCGACTGCCTCTTCCGACCGGCGGCGAGGCCCCCCGGGGGGGCTCCGTCGGTCACGGCCAGTTCAGGCCCGGCGTTCCCCCGTCGGGCGGATCGATCGAGACCAAAAGGCCGTCCTCGAACGTAAGCGTGGCGCGGACGCGACGTTTCAGGTAGTCGTCGAAGCTGCGGGCGCGCGCGCCGCGCTCCCGCGCCTCGGTGAAGACGCGCAGCTCCGCCGATCGCGGCCGGCGGCCCACGGTCCACGCCGTGGCCGCCCCCCGCCCCGCGACGGGACCCCGGGCCAGGACCAGGGCGCCGAGCGTCTCTTCGGCCTGCTCCTCGGTCATGCCGACCCAAGGCTCGCCGAGGAACACGCGCCCCGCCTGATCCTCCGTCAGCGTCGGGAAGCGCTCCCGGATGCGGAGCACCCCCTCACGGCGCGCGGCGGACCAGGCCTCGGGGGCCAGGAAGTCGCTGGCAATCTGCGCCCTGCTGGCGGTGTAGCGGGGCGACCGCCTCACGCCGTGGGCGCGCAGCATCTCCGCGTCGGGCGGCGCCGGGGCGAGGACCGCCGAGTCCGGGCCCAGGTCGACGACGACGACCGCGCGGCCGCGCGGCAGATCGACGCTGAGGTTGCCGCTGCCCCGGGTGCGCACGGTGGTCGCGCGGGCGGCATAGAGAACGCTTCCGACGGGATGGGCCTCCGCGGAGGCCGCCGCCGCGATGGTTGGAGGCTGGATCAGGAGAAGCAGGCCGGTCGCCAGGAGCCACCGGCCCCGGCCCGCGGCGGGGCGGGCCACTACGCGTGCCCGAACGTCCGCTTGAACAGAGTGTCGACGTGGCGCAGGTGATGCCTGAGATCGAAGCACCGATCGAGGTCCTCCGCCTTCAGCCGGGCGGCGATGTCCTTGTCCTTCCCCAGGAGCGCCCTGAAGTCTCCCTTGCCGTCCCGTGCGGCCATCGCCGCGCGCTGGACCCAGCCGTAGGCCTCGTCGCGCGTCACGCCGCGGCGGGCCAGCTCCAGCAGGACCGTGCCCGAGAAGATCAGCCCCCCCGACTGCTCGAGGTTGCGGCGCATCGCGTCGGGGTGGACCACCATGCCTGCGACGACGCGCGTGAACCGGTGGACCATGTAGTCCAGCAGGATGGTGGCGTCCGGCAGGATGATCCTCTCGGCGGACGAGTGGGAGATGTCGCGCTCGTGCCACAGGGGGATGTTCTCCAGCGCCACGTGCAGGTAGCCGCGCACCAGGCGCGCCAGGCCGCTCATCTGCTCGCAGGTGATGGGGTTCCGCTTGTGCGGCATGGCGGAGGACCCCTTCTGGCCCGCGCCGAACGGCTCCTCGACCTCCCCCACCTCGGTGCGCTGCAGGTGGCGGAGCTCGGTGGCGAACTTCTCGATCGATGTCGCGGCGATCGCCAGCGCGCTCAGGTACTCGGCGTGCCGGTCGCGCTGCACGATCTGCGAGGCGATCGCCACGGGCTCGAGGCCGAGCGAGCCGAGCGCCGCCGCCTCGACGTCGGGGTCGATGTGCGCGAAGGTGCCGACCGCCCCGGACAGCTTGCCGACCGCCACGCGGCGACGCGCGGCCGCCAGCCGGTCGATGTTGCGGCGCACCTCGCTGTGCCACAGCGCCAGCTTCAGCCCGAAGGTCGTCGGCTCGGCGTGCACGCCGTGCGTCCGGCCGATCATCACCGTGTCCTTGTGCTCGAAGGCGCGCTTCTTGATCGCCTCCGCCAGCCCTTCCAGCCCCTTCACCAGGAGCTCCGCCGCCTCGACCATCTGCAGGGCCTGGGCGGAGTCGACCACGTCGCTGCTCGTGAGGCCGAGGTGGATGTACCAGGCGTCGGGGCCGACGTTCTCGGCGACGTTGTTGATGAAAGCGATGACGTCGTGCTGGACGGTCGCCTCGATCTCCTTGACGCGCTTCACGTCGAAGCGCGCCCGGGCGCGGATGCTGGCCGCCGCCTGCTTCGGGATCATCCCGCGGTCGGCGAGGGCGTCGCAGACGGCCAGCTCGACGTCCAGCCAGCGCTGGAACTTGCGCTCGTCCTCCCAGATGCGGGTCATCTCGGGGCGTGCGTAGCGCGGGATCATCTCAGGCTCCTAGACCTCGAACCAGGGGGACGGCCCGGCCTGCCCCGCCGGGTGCAGGCAGGGCGCGCGGCGGCCGCGGCGGTCGAACTCGCGGCGCGCCGCCCGAAGCGCCAGCTCGGGCCGGTTGTTGGTGCGGCTCAGGTGCGCCAGGATCACCCGGCCGGTGCGGTCGGTCGCGACGTCGCACAGGAGGGCCGCCGCCATCTCGTTGTCGAGGTGGCCGTGCCGCCCCAGCACCCGCTCCTTGACGACGAACGGGTACGGCCCGTCGCGGAGCATGTCGACGTCGTGGTTCGATTCCAGCATGAGCAGGTCGCAATCGTCCAGCCCCCGGCGCACCGGCTCGGGGTCGTGCCCCAGGTCGGTCGCGTAGCCGAAGCGCGCCCCTTCGCAGGACACGGTGTAGCCGACCGTCTCGACCGCGTCGTGCGGAACGGGGAACGCGTCCACCGTCATCCCTCCCACGGTGAAGGAGGCGCCGGGCTCGACGGCGATGTGGGTGTGCGCCCCGTGCCCGTACGGTCCGGCCTTCTGAAGCCCCGCCGCGCGGAAGGTCGCCGCCGTGCAGTACAGCGGGGTCCGATAGGTCTTCGAGAACTGCGCCGCCCCACGGACGTGGTCGGCGTGCTCGTGCGTGACGAGTAGGCCGTCCACCCGGTGCGGCTCGACTCCCACGGCGCGCAGGCGCGCCGTCAGCTCGCGGCAGGAAAACCCCGCGTCGAGCAGAAGCCGCGTCCCGTTCGCCTCGATGCACGTCGCGTTTCCGGCGCTGCCGCTCCCCAGAACCGCCACCCGCATCCCGGTCCCCCTGGTGTCTCGTGGCGCTTCAGGAAGCGCATCCGGATTGTAACCGATCGTCTCGCGGAGAGGGGCGATGCCCGGACAGGCTCAGGTCCGTCCGGTGTGCCCGAACCCGCCGCCGGCGCGCTCCGTCGGCGGCAGCTCGTCCGACTCGACCAGGCGCGCCCGGGACACCGGGGCGATCACCAGCTGGGCGATCCGGTCCCCGCGGCTGATGGTGACCGGCTCCTGGCCGAGGTTGACGGCGACGACCGCGATCTCCCCCCGGTAGTCCGAGTCGATCGTGCCGGGAGAGTTCAGCATCGTGAGCCCCTGGCGCAGCGCCAGGCCGCTGCGCGGCCGCACCTGCCCCTCGAACCCGGGAGGCAGTGCGATGGAGAAGCCGGTCGGGATGAGGGCGCGCCCGCCCGGCGGCAGCACGACGGGCTGCGGGACGCAGGCGCGCAGGTCGAGCCCGGCGCTGCCGGCCGTGGCGGCCGCCGGCAGGGGAAGGTCCGGGTTCTCCGCCGTGCGGACGATGCGGACCGGAACGTCGTTTTCCGGGCTGGTCATGGGCGCACGCTGGGCATCAGAAGATCAGGCCGGCCTTGTCGATCCCCAGCCCCTTCGTCTGGCCGAGGACGGCGAGGGTGCAGCGCGAGGCGTCGAAGATCTCGCGCGACAGGTCCAGGACCTCGTCCCGCGTGACCGAGTCGACCCCCTCGAGGATCTCGTTCACGGTGAACTGGCGCCCGTAGTAGAACTCCTGGCGCGCCAGGTTCGACATCCGGCTGCTGCTGCTCTCGAGCGACAGCATCAGGCTGCCCTTCAGGTGATCCTTCGCCATCTTCAGCTCGGCGTCGCCGACCGGCTTCTCCTTGAGCTGCCGGAATTCGTCCACGATGAGCTGCACCACCTCGCGACCCGACTCGGGGGACGTCGCCGCGTAGACCAGCAGGTTGCCGCTGTCGAGAAACGAGTTGACGGACGAGAAGACGGAATAGGCCAGCCCCCGCTCCTCGCGGATGTGCTGGAACAGGCGCGAGGACATGGTCCCGCCGAGGAGCGTGTTCAGGACGTACTCCTGGTAGCGCCGCCGCGGCGCCGCCCCGAAGCACGGCACGCCGAGGCACAGGTGCAGCTGCCCGAGCTCCTTCTTCTCGCGCACCACGATCGTCGAGGTCGGCGACGGGGCGCTGACCGCCACCGTCGCCGCGGTGTTCCGGATCGGCTCGAAGGCGCCGCGGATCGCGCCGGCCAGGCGCTCGTGGTCCAGGTTGCCGGCCGCCGTCACCAGGAGGTTCGCCGGCTGGTAGGACTCCTTGAAGAAGCGCGACAGCATGTCGAGCTGCATCCCCGAGACCGACGCGATGGTCCCCTGGATCGGTCGGCCGAGGGGGTGCCCGCGCCAGAACGACTCGCTGAAGAGGTCATACACCAGCTCGTCGGGAGTGTCCTCGACCATCTTGATCTCTTCGAAGATGACCTTGCGCTCCTTCTCGATCTCCGCCGGGACGAACTTCGGGTGCCGCACGATGTCCGACAGAAGGTCGACGGCGATGTCGAGGTGATCGTCGAGCACCTTGAAGTAGAAGCAGGTGTATTCCTTCGTGGTGAAGGCGTCCATCTGGCCGCCCACCGAATCGACGATCAGCGCGATGTCCTGGGCGGTCCGCGTCTCCGTCCCCTTGAACAGAAGGTGCTCGATGAAGTGCGAGATGCCGTTCTGATCGGGGGTCTCGTGCCGCGAGCCGCGCTTCATCCACACGCCCACCGCGACCGAGCGCAGGGTGCGCATCGGCTCGGTGATCATCACCAGGCCGTTCTCGAAGGTTTCCTTGCGGATGTCGCTCATGCCGCGCCCATGGTAGCACTTCCCGGGGAGGCTACGGCCGCGGGGCCTCGGCATAACCGCCCTTGTCCCAGCGGTAGATGTCGGTCTCGTAATCCGGGGACTGGCGAGGCCCTTCCTCGTAGGTGCGGCTGGTGATCCAGAACTCGATCCGCCCGGCCGCGTCGTAGCGCGCCTCGATCTGCCGGCCGGCGTTCTGGAAAATCGTCCGGTAGGCGCCGCCCGCGTCGCGGGCGATGACCTCGATCATCTCGAGGTGCCCCCCTTCCCAGGTGACCACCATCTCCTCCTGGCCGTCGAGGTCCACGTCCACGACCTCGAGGTTCTTGAAGCCGTCCCCCTGTGACGCGGTGTGCGCCTGGACGTAGCGCCCATCGCGGCTCTCGTAGATCCGTAGCTCTGGCTTGCCGGCCGCCGTGTTCACCACCGCCGCGACGCGGGTCCCCTCGGGGTCGAGCGCCCTCACCAGGACGAGCCGATCCCCTTTCTGGAGGAGGCGCGCGACGCTCAGAAGCGCCGGATCGCCGGAACGGGAGCGGCAGGCCGGGAGGCAGGCGGCGAGCACGACTGCGGCCGCGGCGACAAGGAGCGGGTGCCTGGCCGTGCAACGGAATCGGGACGGGCGTTGGGGGCGGTCAGGGGACATGTCCGGCCTCCGGGTCTTAGATCTTGATCTTCCCCTCGATGACGGCACGGCAGAGATCCATGGACGAGACCAGGCCGGTGACCTTTCCCTGCCGCAGGACCGGGACGCGATGGATCCGCAGGCTCCACATGATCCGGCAGACGTCGGTCACCGGCGTGTCCTCCTCGGCCGAGATCGCGGGACTCGTCATGATCGTGCTGACCGGCATCTCCATCGGATCGGGGGACCGGTGCTCGGCCCAGAACGGCTTCTCGCCGCTCCGGAGCGGCGCGGGCGGCGCCGCATGAAGCGTCCGGCCGCGCAAGACCGACACCACGCGCCGCGACGCGCGCCCCCCGCCGGAGGCCGGACCCGCCGCCTCGCCGCCGGAGCGCCCCGCACCGGCCGCGCTGTCGGGAGCCGGGCTTCCCATCGAGCCGTAGATGATGTCCTCCTGCGTCACCACTCCGACCAGCCGGCCCTCCGTGTCGACCACCGGCGCGCCGTTGATGTTCTTCTCCTGCAGGAGATCGCACAGCGCCCCGACCCGCATGTCGGCCGGCACGGTGATCGGCGAGCGCGTCATCAGGTCGCGGGCGAGGAACACGGCGCCCCGCGCCGGACGGCGCCGCGGCGCGGCCTTCTCCGCCGGCCGGCGAGGCCGGGTCTTCGCTGTCCTGCGTTTCGTCATGGCCCGGCCTTCCCGCTGGCTGCTGCCGCCGGCGAGGACAGGAAGCGCTCTAAGGCCCCCGCGTCCGCGTCCAGCTCGATGATCCGGTTCGCCCGGGCCGGCACGACGCCGTCCAGGCGCCCACCATGGTAATCGATCGTGGCCTGGCTGAACTTGCAGCCATGGGCCGTCGCGATGATCACCACACGGTCCCCTGCCCCGATGATCCCGTCCCGCCGGGCCTTCAGGAAGCCGGCCACGGCGGTCGCGGAGTTGGGGCAGATGTAGATGCCGGTCGCGTCGACCAGCGCCTTCGCGTCCATGATCTCCGGCTCGGTGGCGGACAGGAACGCTCCGTTCGATCGGCGCACGGCGGCCACCGCCTTGTCGTAGGAGACCGGATCGCCGATGCGGATGGCGGTCGCCGCCGTCTCCCCCGCTTTCACCCTCACCCTCTCGCGGTATCCCTCGCGGTGGGCCCTCGCCAGGGGGGCGGCCGCCTCGGGCTGCGCCCCCAGGAGCCGCGGGACCCGGTCGATGAGGCCGAGGGCGTGCAGGTCGAAGAACCCCTTGCCGATGGCCGAGATGTTCCCGGCGTTCCCGACGGGGACGACGACCCAGTCGGGGGGCTGCCAGCCGAGCTGCTGCGCCGTCTCGTAGGCGATCGATTTCTGCCCCTCGATGCGCACGGGGTTGACCGAGTTGAGCAGGTAGACGGGGCGCCTCCGGCAGACCTCGCGCAAGAGGCGGATGCAGGTGTCGAAGTCGGCCGGCAGCGAGACGGTCAGGGCCCCGGAGGCGATCGGCTGGGAGAGCTGCTCCAGGCTGATCTTCCCCCGCGGCAGGACGACGACGCCACGCATCCCTTCCGCCTGGGCGGCATACGCCGCCATCGCCGCGGAGGTGTCTCCGGTCGAGGCGCAGGCCACGAGGTCTACCCCGATGAAGCGCGCGAACGACACGCCGGCTGTCATCCCGCGGTCCTTGAAGGACAGGGTCGGGTTCTCCCCTTCGTGCTTGATGTGGACCGAAGCGGTGCCGGACTCCCGCTCCAGGCGGGACGAGCGGTAGAGGTTGGTGTTCCCTTCGGGCCGGGTCACGACGCGGTCCGCCGGCAGGTCCGGGAGAATCAGCTCGTGGTAGCGCCAGACGCCGCTTGCGTGGATGCCGGAGGCCGCCCCCAGGCGGGAGTCGAACAGGCGCCGCCAGGAAGCCCCGTCGCGCTGGCGCTTCAGGGCGTCGAGATCGTGCGCCACCTCGAGAAGGTTCGAGCAGGCCTCGCACTCGTAGCGGATCTCCTGGAGCGGATGGTCGCGCCCGCAGCCGATGCA
>Ga0075431_100006965_pt1 | contig 11244 bp, 6 predicted proteins | sample RhiMetdeltSRZDD5_FD_75297 | JGI IMG/M metagenome (GOLD analysis project Ga0075431, IMG submission 75297) | Populus rhizosphere microbial communities from Tennessee, USA - Rhizosphere MetaG P. deltoides SRZDD5 | ecosystem: Host-associated > Plants > Roots > Rhizosphere > Soil | place: USA...
ATGGCAAAAGTTCCCGACCGCTACTTGACTGTCGATGAATGGAATCTCATCGAAGACGGCTTTCACGCCGATAAGAGTCGGGTCTCTGAGTCCTTGTTCGCACTGGCAAATGAACATCAGGGGCTGCGCGGCTTTTTCGACGAGGGCTATTCCGGCAGCAGCTTGATCGGCAGCTATCTCAACACGATTTACGAAGAGCGCTATCTCAAAGAGCCGATGCAGTATAAAGGCATCGAAAACCGCATATCGTTCATGGTGAACACCGCCAACTGGCTATACACCCGCTTTGAGCTAGACGGCGAGACGCTTGACCTTAACACCAGCGCCTACAGCGATTTCCGCCGCGTGCTGGATTTCAGGAGCGGCGAGCTTCGGCGGGAGTTTATCTGGCAGACAGCCAGCGGCAAGCAGATCAAGGTGACGTTCTCGCGCTTCCTCAGCATGGCGGTCAAAGAGATTGGTTATCAGCGCATCAGCCTGACCCCGCTCAACTTCTCCGGCCCTATCACAATCACGTTAGGATTGGACTTCTCGCCTCTGCATGAGATGTATGGCGAGAATTACTGGACGTGCCCGCGCCGGGAACATACCCCACAGGCAACGGCTATTCTGGGTGTGAGTAGGAACATCCAACACAAGTTGTTCGCAGGCTTCGCCGCGTCGGGGGTATCCGAACCGCTGGAGCATCTGGTCGATGACCAGTTCATCGGGCAGCTCTTCGCCCTCTCTCTCAGCGAAGGCATGGAAAGCGTCGTGGACAAGCGCACGGTGATCTACACCCGCCGCGAACCACAGCAGCCCGCCGATCAGTGCTGGTCGGAGGGCATGGCGCTGATGCAGCAAACCGCCTCTTCTCTCACCTATGAGGCGGCGCTGGCAGACAATCAGCGCTATTGGAGTAAGTTCTGGGATCAGACCGATATCGTCATCGAAGGTGACCCCCTCACCCAGCAGGGGATTCGCTTCTGCATCTTCCAGCTTCAACAGACTTATCGTGGGGTTGTCGATGGGGCGAACATCGGCGCGAAGGGGCTGACGGGTGAAGTCTATAATGGCAACGCCTTCTGGGATACCGAAGCCTACTGCCTGCCCTACTTCTTGTTTAGCAGCCCCGATGCCGCGAAATCCCTCTTACAGTTCCGCTACAAAACCCTGCCGCAAGCCCTGATCAGAGCGCAGAGCCTCGATTGTGAGGGGGCGTGCTTCCCGATTGCCACTATCGACGGCACGGAAAGCTGCACGCTGTGGCAGCACGCTAGCCAGCAATTTCAGCCGACGACGGCGGTCGCTTATGCCATCGATCATTACACCAAGATCAGCCAGAACACGGACTTTCTATACGGCGATGGTGCGGAGATGCTGATCCACATCAGCCGCTTTCTGGCGAGCAGGGGGCAGTGGTCGCAGCGCACAGGCAAGTTCGGTTATTACGCCGTCATGGGGCCGGACGAGTTTCAGATGATGGTCAATAACAACTGCTATACGAATTACATGGCGCAGCGCACGTTCCGTTTTGCGGCACAGGTGCTGAACGCAATGCCCGCCGATCAGCGGGAGCGCTTGTTTGATCGGGTTAGCTGCACGCCCGCTGAAGTCACGCAGTGGCAGCACTTAGCCGAAAGCATGTACATCCCTTACGATGCGGAAACCGGCGTCTATGAGCAGCACGACGGCTTCTTCGACCTACCCCACATCGACGTAGACGCCATTCCCGTCGAGGAATTTCCACTCTACCACAACTGGTCGTATGACCGCATCTACCGCAACGACATGATTAAGCAGCCAGATGTGCTGATGTTCATGCTGCTCTATAACCAGTCGTTCTCGTTGGCAGAGAAGCAGGCGAACTACGATTACTATGAGCCGCGTTGCATCCATGAATCCTCGCTCTCGCCCTCGGTACATTCGATCCTCGCGGCAGAGTTGGGGCGTGCGCAGGAAGCCGCCGAGTTCTTCGAGTTTGCCACCCGCATCGATCTGGATAACTACAACCGCAACACAGACGAAGGCATCCATATCACATCGCTCGCAGCAGCATGGATGAACATCGTGTATGGCTTCGGCGGCATGCGCTCCGATGGCGAGATGCTGCTGTTCAATCCGACTATTCCGGCGCACTGGCAGTCCTACAGCTTCCAGATTGTCTACCGAGGGTCCTGCCTGCGGGTCAGTGTAACGCAGGAAGAAGCGCGCTTTCAGGTGATCGAAGGTGGCGCGGTGACGGTGCTCATTGGCGGCGATCCACGCGAGGTCACCGCGCAGGGCTTGACGATTCAACTGAAAGGGCAGCCCGCCCTCTCCATCGGCAAGTAGAGAAGGAGATCGAGATGAACTGGCGACTCACTGAAACCAATCAGGTAGATAAGCAAGCAATCGAGCGGTTGGGCAGCAAATTCCTGATCGGCAACGGCTACTTGGGATATCGCGGCACGTTGGACGAATACACGCGAGATCAGAAGGTGGCCTGTATTGTCTCCGGTCTTTACGACAAAGTAGGCGATCAATGGCGCGAGCCTGTGAATCTGCCGAACGGTTCCTACGTACAGATCGTGTATCAGGGCGTACCCCTACATGCCCAGTTCAGCCCTATCGAAAGCCACTCGCAAACCCTCGACATGCGGCGCGGCATCCATGAGCGAAGCACGCGGTTCATCGCGCCGGATGGCAACCGGATCACCGTGCAGTCCAGCCGGTTCGCCAGCCTTGATGTCATTCACCTTATGGCCGTCGAGTTCATTGTGGAAGCCAGTGCCGATTGTACGATCACGATCATGAGCGGGATCGACGGCGACGTGTGGGACTTGAACGGCCCTCACCTGAGCAATTTTGCCACTGATGCCCGTGACAGCATCCTCTCACTGACAGCCCTCACCCACGAGCAGCACATCCCGGTGGCGGTTTCGGAAACCCTTACCCGTGAGGGCAGCACCGCCGTTCAGCCCGAAGATCGCCGCATCCTGCGGGCGCTCGAAGTACCGCTGAAGGCAGGCCAGCCGTTCACACTGCACAAGTTCATCGCACACTACGCCGGCATTGATTCGGATAACCCCCTAGCCGACTCCCGATCCCTGTGCGCGCAGTCCGCCCAAACGGGTTTCGATGCGCTGCTGGAGAATCATGCCGCGCTGTGGGCGGATCGGTGGGATGCCTGCGACATCGAGATCGGCGGCGATGCTGCTGCTGAGACCGCGCTGCGGTTCAGCATGTATCACCTGCTGGCGATTGCCCCGACCCACACCGACCGCGCCTCGATTCCCGCGCGGGGTTTGTCCGGTCAAGTCTATAAGGGCGGCATTTTCTGGGATACTGAAATCTTTATGCTGCCCTTCTTCTCCCACCTGTTCCCCTCGATTGCCCGCAACCTGCTGATGTATCGCTACCACACCCTCGACGGCGCAAGGCGCAAGGCGCAGGAGTATGGCTATCGTGGAGCGTTCTATGCGTGGGAGAGTCAGGATACGGGCGACGATGCCTGCACACTGTTCAACATTACGGATGTATTCACTAACCGCCCGATGCGCACCTACTTCCGTGATAAGCAGGTGCATATCAGCGCCGATGTCGTCTATGCGATCTGGGATTACTATACGATCACACAGGACGAGTCGATTCTGTTGGACGGCGGCGCAGAAGTGATCTACGAGTGCGCCCGCTTCCTTCTCTCTTACCTTTACTACAGCCGCGAGAAGGAGCGCTACGAAGTCCTCGACGTGACCGGGCCGGATGAGTATCATGAGCGGGTCAACAACGATACCTACACCAACGCCATGATCGCCCACGCCTTCGAGGTGTGCTTGAAAGTCCATGCTTATCTGCAACAGAATCACCCGGAACAGGCGCAAGCGCTCATCAATGATCTGGATTTTGCCCACGATCTACAAGCCATAGAGGATACTGCCGCGAAGTTGTACGTTCCCCAACCCGACCCGGAGTCGGGCATTATTCCGCAGTTCGATGGCTATCACTCGCTCGAAGAGGTGGCGCTCGGCGATCTGCTGCTGCGCAAGCTGCATCCTTACGAGTATCTAGGCGGCGGAAGCGGTCTTGCCACCACCACCCAGATCATCAAGCAGGCGGACGTGGTGCTGATGATGCACCTTTTCCCGGAGAAGTTCTCGCAGAGCCTCAAGGGCTGCAACTGGCAGTTTTACGAGCCGCGCACCGAGCACGGTTCCAGCCTGAGCGCGTGTGCTTATGCGCTGGTTGCGGCGCAGATCGGCAAAATCGATTGGGCCTACAAATATTTCATGAAGACCGCTCAGATCGATCTATTGGGCGAAGGCAAACAGTACGTTGGCACGCTTTACATCGGCGGCACGCACCCGGCAGCGAACGGCGGCGCATGGATGGCGGCGGTCATGGGTTTGTGCGGCATTCGCCTTGCCGATGACCGGATCAGCATCAAGCCGCAGCTTCCCGATCACTGGACGGATGTAACCGTGCGCATGACGTTTCGCGGGCAGAAGATGACGATTAAGCTCAACAAGGACGATATTGTCGTTGAGACAGACGAGTCCAGCTTGAAGGAAACCGCCCTTGCGCGATAAGACTATGACTATGCTTAAAACGATGCAGGCAGCGATCTTCGATCTGGATGGTGTCATCGTAGATACCGCCAAGTATCACTATCTGGCGTGGAAGCGGCTGGCCAATAAGCTTGGCTTCGACTTCACCGAGCACGACAACGAGCGGCTGAAAGGTGTCAGCCGGGCGCACTCGCTGCAAATTCTATTGGAGATCGGCGGGGTGCAGGCCGACGAAGCTGATCGACAGGCGATGACGGAGCGCAAAAACAATTGGTATGTCGAATCGATTAGTAAGCTCGACGCATCCGAAATTCTCCCCGGCGCAGATGCCTATCTGCGCATCCTTCGCGCTCAAGGGGTGAAGATTGCCCTTGCCTCGGCCAGTAAGAACAGTGCCCTCATTCTGAACCGCCTCAACATCGTGGGGCTATTTGATGCGGTGGTCGATGGCAGCATGGTTCGCAACAGCAAACCCGACCCAGAAGCGTTCTTACTTGCAGCCATGCGGCTGGGAGTCGAGCCGAAAGATTGTGTCGTCTTTGAAGATGCCGAAGCCGGAGTCGAAGCCGCCAAACGTGCCGGGATGAGCGTGGTTGGCATCAGTAAGCTTGCCGCCCTGCCCCACGCCGATATGGTGATCGCGGGGCTTTACCAACTCGTGGCGCTGTTGCCTGATCCGGCAGCGTCGATCAGATAGCTGCTTTTATAACAGGTTGCCGTGCGGCAGATTCGCCTCAACTATCGTCTCGCATCTGGTTAATTTGCTCCATCAGAATCTCCTCATTATCTGCCGAGTCGCGCAGCGATTCTTTAAGCACCTGCCTCTCTAGCGACAAGCCGAGAAACCCGCAGCAGACTTCGAGAGTATTGATCGTGTTGTCTTCCAGCCACGGATCATTGGAAATCAGGGGGCCGGAAACCACCAGAACACCCCAATCGTGATCGGCGGAGCGCAGCATCATGACGAGCGCGATATTGATCTCGTTGGACTGCGCCGACGACGGTAGATGATCAAGCGGCGGGAACTGTGTTACCGGGTAGCTGGTTCCGATGCGTAGCGCGCTGCTGCCCTCTCGCTGATACGCCCCCCCCACCACTAGCGTCGCAGGCTGGCTGCCCCCAGAAAGCGACCACAAGCCGAGGCAGCCGCTAAACAGGGAAGTTTCCTCCAGCCAATCCAACTGTTCGGGCGGATATCTGAGCATAAACTGGCTGATGTTGTACTGGCTCTGCAATATCTCGCTGAGGGTGCGCTGCGCCGTCGTCTGGCGGCGGCGATAGGCGCGCATGATTTCGATCATGAGCTGGTCGAGCAGCGCATACAGGCGCTGCTGCGCGCCCTCGGCATCGCTCCGCCCATTGATCAGCACCTTGCCCGCCAGTTCCAGCACGCGCAGCATCTCCGCCAATGTTTCCGATGACGCATTGAGGATCGCGGGCGACGAGAAGATCGTATTGAGTAGATGCGCATCCAGCGCTTGAATGGTCGTGCCTTCGATGGTCTCGACCAGAAGTTGCACCAGCCGATCCACTTCGGGCCACACCTGTGCAGCTGATGGCGGCGGATCAATGGGCAGCGCGGGCAGCAGAATGCGCACCAGCTCCCGCGAGAGCGTCGTTTGTAGCAGCGGCCCCGTCGGCAGGGCCGGTTTGGCCCACTGTGCGATGCGCTCGACGAGACTATTCCCGCTCGATTCGCGCGGAACAAAGGTGGTTGGGACAGTATGCATCGTCGGCTCGACACGCTTCCCTGCCATCTGATCCAGCAGCAGTCTCGCGGCAGTTGATCCGAGTTCGTCGGTGTGCTGCCGCACGGTTGTGAGCGGCGGGTTCGTGATTTGTACTTCGGGGATGTCGTCAAACCCGATCACCGCGATATCTTCGGGAACGCGGCGGTTGTTCATTTGAAGCTCGCGCATCACGCCGATGGCCGTCCAATCGTTACCTGCAACTACCCCCGTGAACGACACTTCGCGGCTGAGAAGCTCGCGTGCGGCAGCCGCCCCCCGATCCGCAAGAGGGTTGTCGGTCTCTACGATCAACGCCGGGTCTGCCTCGATGTCATGATCCCGGAGCGATTCATGATACTGCTGGTAGCGCTCGGCTATATCCCCAATTGTTGTATCGCCAATGAATGCGATACGGCGGTGGCCCTTGACTATCAGGCTGTCCATGATCGACTTCATGCCCTGACGGTTATCAGGGAACACAGCCGGGAACGGCTGATCGGGCACGCGGCAACTAATCGTGACGATGGGCTTGCCCTGCTCCGCCAGCAGATCGAGGCCCTGCGTGTAGGTCAGCACCAGCCAGCCATCGACGCTCTGCCCCGCAATCTGAGTCAGCGCCACCTGCTCCGGTGTCGTGTGGAACACCAGCACATCGACCTGATGCTGTTTTGCCACCGCTTGCACGCCGATCATCAATTGCTCGAAGAAGCGACCGGAGATGAAGGTGGTGATTAAGCCGATTGCGCGGCGATGTGACATTCCATTTTCTCCTGACCTAGATGACCATCCGGGTCAAACTACTTAGCTTTACAACCAATGCTTTGTAAGGGCGGGTTTAGGCGAGAGACCTGTTGTTATATGCCTAAATGTTCTTTCCCGTTAACGAAGCACCGCCCGGCCTACCAATGCACTACTTTTACCCTTGAGCCTACTATCTATCCTTCAATTCAAGTGAGGGATGAGTGTCAATAGCCTCACCTACCACCCCACATTCCCTGCCCCGCGTATCAAGTCGAACAGCTTAGGCGGGGCGAAGTTGGTCAGCGCGTCCTGCCCTGATTGGTTGACCGTAACATCCTTGAACGACGCATCCCCTTCTACGTTCGACCGGATCAGGATGCCTGACCCACCCGCTCCCCGTATCTGCACATTCTCGAAGACCGCCTCGGTGATCGGGCTGCTGCCCTCTAGCTCAATCCCAGAAAACGTCGGGCTGTCGATCAGCAGATCGCTCACGATCACATTCTTGATCGGCCCCTGTGCCGCCTTGATCTTGAGCGCCCCGTGCTCCTGATGAAACATTGGCCCGCCCGCCCGGATCAGCGAATTGCGCACAATGCTGATGATCCCATCAAAGGCTGTCGAGGCGAAATCCTGCGAAATCAAGATGCCCGGATACGTCACCACATCGGTGCATAGGTTATCCTCGATCTTGTTATCCTTACCGCCGTAGATCGCCAAGCAGTTCGCCCGCCACGGAAGCTGCACCGTATTGAACCGGAACACGTTGTTCGTATTGACCAGCCCCGTCGAAGCGAGCGACCATGATGCCAGCGCGTCATCGCCCGTATTGCGGAAATGCGAATTCTCGACCATCGAGTTGCTGGCCCCATTGAAGTTCACCCCATCCGCAAACAAATCGCGGAAGCGGCTGTTGCGGATGATCAACCCATTGGTCGAGCCGGGGCCAACCCAGTACCCCACCTTCGTATGCTCGACCCAGATATTCTCCAGAATAGAGCCTGTACCCGCCCCGCCGAGAAACCCCATCTCGGATGACTTATAATCGCGCAGGACCGTCTCGCCCAATATGGCGAAATCGTAGTAGCGGCAGTTATCGCCCGTGCAGTCGAAGCGGGCGTACAACCCGTGAATCACCGAGTACCACATCCCCGCCCCTTGCAGGGTCACATCGTGCACAGGGATTTCCGTATTCGTGCTCTCGAACGTCCCCGGCGGAATCCATACCCCTGTGCCCGCTTTCTGTGCCTTGACGATGCAGGTTTGGATTGCTGCCCCGTCGTTCAACCCGTCGTTGGGAACAGCCCCACAGTCGTCAGTCAGGGAGAGATACCCCTCCGGCTGAGTTTTGGGGGGCGCGACCGCTTCCAGATCAACCAGATCGACTACGTAATAGGCCGCGCTGTCGCCAGCATCCTTCTCCAAGCGAACCACCGCGCCCGCCGGAATCTCCCCAACCAGCGCCCGCGTCTCATCGAAGAAGTGATGCGCGCCTTTGGCGGCTGGCTCGTTGAACGTAGCGGCCTCGCCGCCATATGACCATGCATACTTCGAGGTCAGGTTCAATTTCTGGCAGAACTCACCATTGACGTACAGACTGATCGTCGCTTCGATTCCGCCGCCCTTCTCCGCATCAGGGATCACATAGCGAACCACGACCGAGTTAGCGGCTTTCTCCGCCGTAACCTCGACGTAATCCCCCACCTTGTTAAGCTGCACGCTCCGCCGCCCCGACGATTCCGCCGCAATTGTGCCAAAGGTACGGTCGGGGCCAAGCATCTCGCCGTTGGTGCGCCCGTCTTCCGCCTCATACTCAATATACGGAAGCAGTGCGCCGCGTTCAGCCAACGGGCCTGTCGGTGTAGTCAGGGCGACAACGGCGGTTGGCGTGGGCGAAGCAGGTTCGGTACTCGTCGCGGTGATTTCCCGCGTGGCGACGAGCGTCTCCCCCGGAGAAGAAGTAGCAGGGACACTCGTCGCACCGGGTAACTCAGTTCTGCCTGTACAGCCCACCACCACGAGCGTCAGGCAAAATAGGAGGAGAAGAAGCAAGCTCAAGCGGCTCATTAGAACGTTAGCCCGCCCTTGATGAAGCGCTGCAAGAAGATCGCTACGAACGTCGGCGGAACCATCGCCATAAATGCGCCCGCCATATACAGATTCAGCGGGAACTGTCGGGTCAGGTTGAACAGCCGCACCGAAACCGTTTGCAGGTCGGGGTTGCGCAGGATCAACAGCGGCAGCAAGAAATCGCCCCACATACTGATGAACGTGATCAGCCCCAAGACCACCAGAATGGAGGTTGATAGCGGGACGGTAAACTGGAAAAACAATGAGATATCACCCGCCCCGTCCATCTTGGCAGCGTCGTAAATATCCTGTGGTATCGCGTCAAAGGTATTCTTCAAGACTAATATGGTGAACGCATGTGCTCCGTAGGCAATCCACAAGCCCCCGAACGAATTGAGCAGGCTGATGTGGATAATCGGCAGCTTGACCAGAGTCAGATATAGCGGCACGATGTAAGCAATCATCGGGACGGTAAACGTGATCAGGATCAATGTCTCGATCACCCGTTTGCCGAACGGCTTGAGCCGCGACAGGCTGTAGGCCGCCATCGAGCAGATCAACAGCCGCAGAACAACCACCCCGCCGCCCACGATGAAGCTGTTTTTGAACATGCCAACCATGTTCAGGCGGCTCCACGCCTCCGCATAATTGGCCCAATTGCTGACCTTCGGCAGCAAACCCGGATCGGTGATTTCAGTGCTGTTCTTCAACCCAGAAACGAAGGCAAAGAAAAACGGGAAGAACACCGTAATCGCCACAAGGATGAGTAGCACGGAAAACACCGTCAGGAGAATCCGCCCACTCACGGATCGCCGTTCTGCTGCCGATAAAATCGAGCGGCTCACTGTAGTCATGAAACTTCCTCCACTAATAAACCCACTTCCTGCACACTACCCAACTGCTCTAACGCACGCGCCGTTTCCACCTCTCCCGTTGGAGGGAGAGGTCGGATGTACTCATCCGGGTGAGGGTTTCCGCAAGAGAACGCCCAACCCCTTTGATGCCCTACCCACGCGCTTCCGTTAGGAAGTCACGCCCCTGCGCCGCGAGAGATAGATATAGAGCGCCGAGAAGATCGACATTATGGCGAGGATCGAAACGCTCCATGCGGCTGCCAGTCCGAAGTCGTTGTTCTGGAAAGCTATCCGGTAGATGCTCAACACGGGTGTCATACTGGCATTGGCAGGCCCACCTTGAGTCAGAATGAATGGCTCGTTAAACGTCTGTGAGACCGCAATGATTTGCAGGACCAGCAAGACCACCATCCGGGAACGGATCAACGGCAGGGCGATGTACCAAATTCGATTCCAGATCGAGAAGCCGTCTAGCTCGGCGGCCTCGTAAATATCGGTCGGAATCTCTTGCAACGCTGCCAGATAAATGAGGATGGTGCTGCCCGCCCCCAGCCATGTCATGATCACCACCATCGAGGGTTTGACCAGCACAGGATTCTGCAACCAGAGCTGAGCATGAATACCCACCATGCTCAGAAAGTGATTGAGAATTCCCGCTTTTTCGGGCGAATAAATTACACGCCAGACTATCAGGGCAATCGCAATTGGGATCAAGGTCGGAATGTAGACGAGGCTGCGAAACACCGCAGGCAGCAGGCCGCGCATCTCGTTCAAGATGATCGAAAGCGCCACCGGAACCATAAAACCCATCACGAGGCTTAAAAAGATAAACGCCACGATGTTCTGCCACGATGTATAAAAAACCGGATCGTGGAACATCCGCACGTAGTTATGAAAACCGACCCATGTCGAACCGCCTACCAGCTTGATCTGCTGAAAGCTGTTCACGACGGTTAGGATCATGGGATACCAGCTGACTAAGGCGAAGATCAGCAAGGCAGGCAGCAAAAACAGATAAGCTATGACCTGCGCGCGCAGCCGGTAGTAATTCACACCCGGCGCTGCGATCACCTTACTTCTCAGTTGTGCCTGATTGTCGATCATCCCCGGCTCCTTGCTCATTGGGTGTATTTCACTGTGTGAACATTCTCCGTAGTGGCGCAGCGTGCGCTGTACCATGTACTCATCGTCACTCATCGCCCTGCGCCTTGTGAAATACGCCCTTGCTTATCACCATACTTGCTCACGAAACTTGCGAGACGAGAATAGGTAGTATCCCGTTGATACTACCTATTCTCAGTTGAAAGACTGCTGCTACTGAAA
>Ga0075431_100006966_pt1 | contig 11243 bp, 10 predicted proteins | sample RhiMetdeltSRZDD5_FD_75297 | JGI IMG/M metagenome (GOLD analysis project Ga0075431, IMG submission 75297) | Populus rhizosphere microbial communities from Tennessee, USA - Rhizosphere MetaG P. deltoides SRZDD5 | ecosystem: Host-associated > Plants > Roots > Rhizosphere > Soil | place: USA...
ATCGGCTCGGCGACGCTGTACCGCCGGCTCAAGAGCTACGGCTTGATCGGCGACAAGCGCGCGACACGGAAGCCGCAGCAGACGAAGAGCTGAGTCGCGGGCGGGGGCAGGCCCACGGCTCGAGTCGAGGTCTCCGCTCAGCGGACGGCGGTGGGCCGCGAAATTGCAGTCCCCGCCCACCAACTTGCCTTCGTGAGCGCTGCGTCATCTCGACCGTCCAGCGCTCGAGGGCACTTTCGGCTGGAGGGCCGACCAAAGCCATGTCCATCACCACCCTCATCGTTCTGGTCATCATCGCCGCCATCTGCGGCGCGATCGGCAAAGCGCTCGCGGGCGAGGTTCGGGGCGGCCTGCTGATCAGCATCGTCCTCGGCTTCATCGGCGCGCTGCTCGGCCCGTGGCTGGCGAACAAGCTCGGTCTCCCCGAGCCGTTCATGCTGAACGTGAGCGGGCATCCGTTCCCGGTGCTCTGGTCGATCGTCGGCGCCGCCCTCTTCGTCGCCATCCTCCACCTCGTCTCGCGGCGGCCCTAGAGCGGCGGCCGGGATCCCCCTCCCCTTGCGGCCTTGCAAGAAGCGCCGGATCTCCGGGCGCGAATGTGCAAGGTGCGGGCGGGCCACGATGGGGCGCTTCAGCCAAACCGTGCAGTTGCAGCTCCACACCGGTGGGCTGCGAACTTGCAGGGTGTATCCCAAACAGCTTTCCTGAGCTCTGCGGCCATCCCGGCCCTCCAGCCCTCACCAAGGCTCTCGAGAGGGGTCCGTGAACCCCTCGACCCGACAGACCTCTGGCTGCGGCATCTCTGCCGCCAGCCGCTCTTGGAGACGACAATGAAAATGAAGACATTCGTGACGATCGCCCTGGTCGGCATCGCGCTGATCGGCGCCACCGCGGCGCAAGCCTCGACGAAAGCCCCGAACACTCAGGCGGACTGGACCACCACGCTGAACGTCAAGCTGGCGCTGCTCGAGAAGCTCGGAACCGACAGCCTGCATGTCGACGTGAGCTCGCTCGGCGGCGAGGTCACGCTCGTGGGGACCGTCGACAAGCGGGAAACCATGGAGCTCGCCAGCACCGTCGCGAAGTCCGTTGCCGGCGTCGTGGACGTCGAGAACGAGATCCGCCTCGAGGCGAACGTCGCCAATCCCAGCAAGCCCGCCGCAGTAGCCGGCGAGGTCGATGCAGAGGTCAAGGATGCCGTCCTCGAGACCAGGTTGCGGCTCGTGCTCATCGACAAGATGGGCGGCGACGGCTTCAAGATCGGGACCGACGTGGCGAGCGGCGTCGTCACGCTCACGTTCGATCACGGCTTCATGAGCGATCGCCGCAAGCAGGCGGTCGCCATCGCCACCGGCATGACCGGCGTGTCCAAGGTCGTCGCCGTCGACAAGACCTAGATTGCCGCGCAGAGATGTGTAGATAGGGCCCGCCCGGTTCCCCCGGGCGGGCTGCCTCGTCGGGAACTGGAAGGACGCCATGAAACACAATCGCCTGACACTGACCCTGCTTGCCCTGGCGGTCGCGACCCTGGCCAGCGCGCCTGCATTCGGAGGGAACACCGGCTACGCCAGCCAGACCGGCTTCGGGGACGAGCGGCAGCCCGGCTACCAGGACTATGACGACGACGGCGGGCAGGGCCCTCGCGGCGAGGTCGGCTTCTTCTACGACGAGCTGTCCCAGTACGGCGAATGGGTCCACCGGCAGCCGTTTGGCTGGGTCTGGTTCCCGCGCGGCGTGCGTGCCGACTGGCGCCCCTATGCATTCGGCCGTTGGGTGGACAGCGAATACGGCTGGACCTGGGTTTCCGACGAGCCCTTCGGCTGGGCGACCTATCACTACGGCCGCTGGGCTTGGGACCGCGAGATCGGTTGGGTCTGGGTGCCGGGCACCGTGTGGGGACCGGCGTGGGTCGCCTGGCAGCAGGGCGGCGGTTACGTCGGCTGGGCGCCGCTGCCACCCGACGTCGGTTTCGATTTCGGGTCCGGGCTGCGTCTCGACGGTCGCGATCTGAGCGTCGCCATGCTTCCCTCCCACTACACCTTCGTCGAGGAGCGCCAGTTCCTCGAGCCTCATGTCGCCAGGTACATCCTCTCGCCGGCGCGCAACGGCACGATCATCGACGGCACGGTCAGCAACGGCGTGCCCGTCGAACGCATCGAGAGGGCGACCGGGAGAGCCGCTCCGCGGATCCGAGTCTCCGCGGCGCCTTCTACAGCGGGGAGCCCCGGCAGTGAGCAGGGCGACCTGATCAGCATCTACCGGCCACCGAACACGAGGCTGCAGACGGTTCGCGCGCCCCGCGCCGCGTACCCGACGCCACAGACCATCCAGCGCCAGCAGCGGCTGGAGCAAGCCGAGCTGATGCTGCAAGAAGACGTCGATCGACTCGAGCTGGAGAAGGTCCACCAGCGAGAGATGACCGAGTCGCAGGACCAGGTCAGCGGCCAGGAGACGGCGCGACGCCACGCCACCGAGGTGCAGCTTCAAGAGCAGGGGCGCCAGGGCGCCGAGCAGCGCCTGCGGGCCCGCCAGCAGCTCACGCGCCAGGCGGCGCAAGCCGCCAGCGTCCAGCGGCCGGTGGTCGAGGAGAAGCCGCCGATCGGCAAGGACGAGGGCAAAAACAAGGACAGCGACAGGGACAAGGGGAGCGAGGGGAAGGTCGACCACCAGCTACCCCCCTCGGTCTGAGGCCCGGCGAGAGCGCGCCGCCGCGGAGAGTGGTCCGCCGGGTAGGATCGCCGCGGAGGTGATCACCATGGGACCGATCCGGCGTGTGCTCCGGCTGGTGCTCGCAGTGGTGGTGCTCGCAGGCGTGCACGGGGCGGGCAGCGCCAACGCCGCGGAGGCGACGACGGTGCAGGAGCGGCTCGGCCACCCGGCGAGCGCACGGCTGCTGATCATCCACGCCGACGACCTCGGCATGTCGCACTCCGTCAACCGCGCCACCTTCGAGGCGCTCGAGCGGCGCTGGGTGACGTCGGCGAGCATCCTGGTGCCCTGTCCCTGGTTTCCCGAGGTGGTCCGCTTCGCCCAGCAGCACCCCGACGCCGACCTCGGGATCCACCTCGCGCTCAACAGCGAGTGGACGACCTACCGATGGCCGCCGATCTCCTCGATCGACGCCGTGCCGAGCCTGCTGGACGCAAAGGGCTACCTGCCGCTCGTCGAGGAGGAGGTGGTCGCGCGCGCCAAGCCCGCCGAGGTGGAGCGCGAGCTGAAGGCGCAGATCGACCGCGCCCGCACCGCCGGCATCCCGCTCTCGCACCTCGACTCGCACATGGCTACCCTCTTCCGGTCGCCGGCGCTGTTCGACGTCTACCTCCGGATGGGTGCCACATACGGCCTACCGCTCCTGCTGGAGCGACAGGGAGGCAGGAACGCACCCACCGGCGCGGGTCGCGCCGAGGCACTGGTCGACCGCGTGGTCTCGATCGGCCCCGGCGTGTCGCCGGAAGGATGGCTCGCCGCCTATCGCGACCTGCTCACTCCCCTGCCACCCGGGGTCTACGAGCTGATCGTGCACCTCGGCTACGACGACGACGAGATGCGCGGCGCCACCGCCGACCACCCTGACTGGGGCGCGGCCTGGCGGCAGTCGGATCTCGACCTCGTGAAGAGCCCCGCCTTCCAGGAGTTCCTGCGCGCGCAGGGGTTCATCCTGGTCACCTGGAAAGAGCTGGCTGGGGCCAAGCCCTAGGAAGCTCGGCCTCGGGAACGACCGACCTCGAGATTCAGGTCCTTCACTCGTGGAGGGCCTGATGCACGAGCGCCACCGCGATCGCTCCTTCGCCGACCGCCGAGGCCACGCGCTTGAAGCTGCCGCTGCGCACGTCGCCGACCGCGAACACTCCCGGCAGGCTGGTCTCCAGGAGGTGAGGCGCTCGGGCCATCGGCCAGCCGGCGGCGGCGAGGTCTTCTGCCGACAAGGCCGCACCGGTCTTGACGAAGCCTTTCTCGTCGAGCGCGAGGCAGCCGCCGAGCCACTTCGTGCTGGGCACCGCGCCGGTCATCACGAAGACGTGGCGGATGTCGTGGCTCTCGATCGCCTGCGTCGCGCCATCCCGCCAGCGCACGCGCTCCAGGTGCGTCTGGCCCTCAGGAGTGCTCGTGCCCTCGAGCGCGACGATCTCCGATCGCGTGTGGAGCGTGACGTTGGGCATGCCCTCGATGCGCCGCACCAGGTACCGCGACATGCTGTCCGCCAGCCCCGTTGCCCGCACCAGCAGGTGGACGTGTTTCGCGGTGTCCGCCAGAAAGACCGTCGCCTGACCGGCGGAGTTGCCGCCTCCGACGACGACGACCTCCTCGCCCCGGCAGAGCTGGGCCTCCATGCCCGTGGCGCCGTAATACACGCCGGCACCTTCGAAGCGACCGGCCTCGTCGGCGCCGAGACGGCGGTAGACGGCGCCCGTGGCGATGATCACGACACGGGCCGGCACCGGTGGGCCGTCGTCCAGCTCGACGAGGTAGGGCCGGCGGTCGCACGCGAGGCGCCGGGCCCGACGCGGGACGGCCACGTGCGCGCCGAACTTCTCCGCCTGGGTGTAGGCGCGCGCAGCGAGCTCCTGGCCGGAGATGCCGGTGGGAAACCCGAGGTAGTTCTCGATGCGTGAGCTCGCCGCCGCCTGGCCGCCGGGCGAGGTGGCGTCCACCACCAGCACGTCGAGGCCTTCCGATGCGCCGTACACGGCGGCGGCCAGGCCGCCGGGCCCGGCGCCGACGATCACGAGGTCCCGCACCTGGCCCTGGTCGATGGCGTCGTTGAAGCCGAGGCACTCGGCGATCTGCCGGTTGCTGGGGTTGCGGAGCACGACCTCGCCGCGACAGATGACGATCGGTACGTCGGCGGCGTCGACGTGGAAGTGGTCGAGAAGCTCCTCGACGCCGTCGTCGCGGTCGAGGTCGATGTAGGCGTAAGGATGGTTGTTGCGGATGAGGAACTCGCGCACCCGCAGCGTACCGGAGCAGTGCTCGGAGCCCACCAGCACGACGTCGCCGAGGCCCTGCGCGAAGAGCTCCACCCGGCGCAGGATGAAGGCGCGCATGATGATCTCGCTCAGCTCGGCGTCGGTCTGTACGAGAGCCAGCAGCCCGTCGTGCCCGAGCTCGATCACCGCGCCTGGCTGGACGGCGCGCAGCCGCGTCATCGAGCGGCGACCGGCCAGCGTGTTGACCTCGCCCGTGAAGTTGCCGGGGCCATGCAGGGCCACCCTCGTCACGGTGCCGCTGAACAGGCGGAGCACTTCGAGCTCGCCGGCGCTGACCGCGAAGAACGGCACATCGGTGTCGCCGACCTCGACCAGCACCTCGCCCGCCGTGGTCCGGCGCTCCGTGCCGTGAGCCGCCACGCGGGCGAGCTGCGCCGCCGTGAGCACCGGAAACATGGCTTCACGGTTCGCCTCCGACGGAGTGGCGATGATGGGCTCGACAGGCGGCGCAGGCGTCGTTGGGTCGGCAGGAGTCGTTGGGTCTGCAGGAGTCGCTGGGCCGGTCATGAGGTCCTCCCGATGCCCTCTTGCACCGAGCCTAGCGCGTCCGTCGCCGAGGGCCACGCACTCGATGTCGCGCAATTCGCTCCTGCGCCCGAGGGGGCGCAGGAGCGAATTCCTCAGAACTTCCAGACCACGCCGAGGTTCACCGTCGGCCCGTTGAGGTCGATGTCGACGTCGTCATCGATCTCGTCCAGGTCTTCGTTGCGGACGGTGGATTCCACGGCGCGGTAGCCGCCCTCGAGGAAGAACCGGGCGCCATCGGGGTTGCCGAACTCGGCACCGACGAAGGCGAGCCAGCCGAGCTCGTCGTCGAGGTCGGGGCCGTTGTCGATGTCGAGGAAATAGTAGGAGGCCCCGCCGCCGACGTAGAAGTTTGCGGCGCCTTCGTTGTTGAAGTCGTAGCGCACGGCGGCGTCGACCGGGATGATCTGCAGGCCGAAATCGCGAAAGACGTCCCGGTCGTCGTCCCCGACGTTGTCGATGTCCGCCTCCTGGAAGAAGCTGCCGCGGAAGTCGAGACCGAAGCCGCTCTCGCCTACCGGGAAGGAGAACCCGATGCCGCCGCCGAGGGCGTCATCCACCGCGTCGGGGTCCCAGCCGGAGCCGTAGATCGAGAACCCCGTCGCCGAAACCGGCGCAGCCGCGAAGGCCAGGATTGCAAGGCCGACGAGTGTCTTTTTCACGCTTCCACCTCCCTCGTTGCTCGTTGTGGTGTTTCCGTTGGCTGGACGTGCGCACGCCATCCAGCGCGGTGTGGCCACTCGGCCGTGGCCCTGGCGGAGGAGCAAATCGTGAGCCAGTACGCCACGCTCGCCCGAGCGCAGGGCGATTTCGATGGCTTCGGGGGACGAGCTGCCGATTCGTCGCGGCTGTCTACGCTGGCTGCGAGCCGGGATCGAAGATCTGCTCGATGGCGAGCCCGAAGAGGCGTGCCAGCGCGAAGGCGAGCGGCAGGCTCGGATCGTAGCGGCCGGTCTCGATCGCGTTGACGGTCTGGCGCGAGACGCCGAGGCGCTGGGCGAGCTCGCCCTGCGACCAGCCGCGCTCGGCGCGCAGCGTGCGGAGGCGGTTGGTCACTTGCCGCCGCTTCCCGAGTTGCTTCCGGAGTAGCGACGCATGCCGAGCCAGGAGCCGAGGGCCCAGGAGAGCATCATGGCGAGGAGTGTCGCGTGGCCGCCGAGCGCGGGCGCGCCGAGCTTCTCGAGCAGCGGGTAGAGCAGCCCCACGACCGCCCCCACGCCGAAGCCCAGGGCCAGGGCCTCCGTCTCGATCCGCCGTAGCAGCTCGTCGGCCTCGCGCAGGAAGTGCAGGTAGCTTCGTGTGGCCTGGACGCCGAGAAGCCCCACGAGACCGGTGAGCACCCAGGGGAATGCGCCGGGCATCAGCTGCCGCCAACGCAGCGCCGCCGTCGCGCCGAGGTAGGCGAGCGCCGTGGCGAGCATCCACGCGATGAGACGGCGCTGGTTCCCGGCGTCGCGCGCGGTGTAGCGCCCGGCGCAGCCGGGCTCGGCGCCAGCTCCATCGGCCTCACCTGCGGTTTCGAGCGGCTCCGGCGGCGACAGTGGCGGATTCGTCGGGGGCAGGATCACCCTCCCGATTCGGCGGGAAGCCCGGCTGCGAGCCAGCCGGTGATCCCCGCCGAGAGTACCTGGACCTCGCGGTAGCCCATCTTCTCGGCGCGCCGCGCCGCTCGGGGCGCCTTCCGGCAGAGCGGGTTCGAGCAGTAGAAGACGAGAGCGTGGTCCCGTTCGATCGGCAGGTCGCTCTCCAGGAACGCGTCCGGGTCGAGGTGGCGCGCCCCCGGGATTCGTGCCTCACTCCAGCTGCCGCGCGAATTGACGTCGAAGATCGCGATCCGTTCGCTCTGCATGCGCCGGCGAAGGGTCGTGGGATCGACCGTGTTGAGCCCCATCAGGCGCGCGATCATGTCGAGCACCTCCTTGCCGTGCCGCTGGTGCTCACGATGAAGGGGATCACGGTGCAGCTGCCGAGAATCGGGACCATCATGGCGACGCCGTCGGGATCGCTGAACCCGACGATGCCGCAGGCGACGAGAATCGCCGCCGCCACCACGAGGGCGCTCGTCGACGGCCGCGAGCGACCGCCGGCACGGCGGCGCTGGATGACGTCGGCGACGAGGAGTGCGCCGACCAGCAGCAGCGGGCCGGCGGCGGCGTTCCAGGGAGTTGGGGGCGCGAGCGCGGCCAGGGAGGCCGCGGCAAGCATCGCGACTGCCACGAGCAAGGCCGGTGCGAAGTTCGGTTTCGAGCGGTTCATGGGTAGTGCTCCTTGGTGAGGAGACTGTAAAGCACGCTTGACTTTGTGTCAAGGACAGTTGACTGGAAAGGGGGAAACGCGGGCGAGAGGCGTCGTCTAGGCCGGCTTTCGAGCGATGGCGTCGCCGAGCTCCACCCGGACGTGGTGGACGCTGCCGTCGTCGAGTAGCGGTGCTCCGCGTGGGTCGACCACAGCGCCGTCGACCTCCATCAGGGCGATCCCGCGGCCCTTGTGCTGCGGATTCTCCACCACGATCTCGTAGACGCTCGTGCCGACCTTCCACCGCACCTCGAAGCCCGGCCACGACGCCGGAATGCACGGGTCGACGGTGAAGGTCTCCCCACGCCGCTGCAGCCCGAGGATGCTCTCGAGCCCGGCGCGGTAGAGCCACGCCGCCGAGCCGGTGTACCAGGTCCATCCGCCGCGTCCGGCGTGCGCGGGGTGGGCGTAGACGTCGCCTGCGACCACGTAGGGCTCCGCCTTGTAGCGCTCGGCGTCCGCCGGCGTGCGCGCGTGGTTCGCCGGGTTGACCATGTGGAAGAGCTCCACCGCCTCGTCGCCGCTCCCGAGCTTCGCCATCGCCATGACCACCCAGGCGGCGGCGTGCGTGTATTGCCCGCCGTTCTCGCGCACGCCGGGGGGGTAGCCGCGGATGTAGCCGGGGTCCTGTGCGGAGTGGTCGAAGGGCGGCGAGAGCACCAAGACGACGCCGATGTCGCGGCGCACGAGGTGGGTGCGCACGGCGTCCATGGCGCGATCGGCGAAGCGGGCGGGGACGGCGCCCGAGAGCACGGCCCAGCTCTGCGCGATCGAGTCGATCTTGCACTCGTCATTGTGCGCGGAGCCGAGGGGTGTGCCGTCGTCGTAGTAGCCGCGGCGGTACCACTCGCCGTCCCAGCTCTGCTCGAGAGCGGTCGCGAGGCGCCGCGCCTGCGTCCGGTAGCGCGTCGCGCGCGCTCCGTCGCCACGCTTCGTGCAGAGGGCGGCGAAGCTGCCGAGGATGCCGTGCAGGAAGAAGCCGAGCCACGTGCTCTCGCCGCGCCCCTCGCGGCCGACGCGGTTCATGCCGTCGTTCCAGTCGCCGCTGCCCATCAGCGGCAGGCCGTGCGCGCCGGAGGTGACGCCGCGGTCGATGGCGGCGAGGCAGTGCTCGAAGAGCGTCGCCTCGACGGAAGAGACCTTCGGCTGCAGGTAGACCTCGTCGACTTCGGGAGCGAGCGGCGCCGCCTCGAGGAAGCGCACCCGCTCGTCGAGCACGCCGGCGTCGCCGGTCGTGCGCACGTAGTGGGCGGCGACGAAGGGCAGCCAGAGCAGGTCGTCGGAGCAGCGCGTGCGCGTGCCCTGGCCGCCGGGCTCGTGCCACCAGTGCTGCACGTCCCCCTCGACGAACTGCCGGCCGGCGGCGCGCAGGAGGTGCTCGCGGGCGAGCTCCGGACGCGCGTGAAGGAGCGCCATGACGTCCTGGAGCTGGTCGCGGAAGCCGAACGCGCCCCCCGGCTGGGAGTAGGCCGACCGCGCCCAGAGCCGGCACGAGAGGTCCTGGTAGATCAGCCAGCCGTTCATCACCAGGTCGAAGGAGTCGTCCGGTGTCTTCACGCGCACCGCGCCGAGCGTTTCGTCCCACTGCCGACGCACCGCCGCGAGCGACGCCGTGGCGGCCTCCACGCTGCCGTGGCGCGAGCAGAGAGCGCGCGCGTCGTCGCGGTCGGTGCCCTGGCCGAGGAGGAACACGAGCTGGCGGGTCTCCCCGGGCGCCAGCGTCACCACCACCTGAAGGGCGGCGCAGGGATCGAGGCCGGCGCCGAAGCGGTCGGCGAGCTGCTGGCGCAGGAGCGCGGCGGGCGCCGCGAGGGCGCCGTTCCTGCCCAGGAACGAGGTGCGGTCGCCGGTCGCCGAGCGCGCCGGCTCGCTGCCGTGGGCGAATGCGATGCGCGGCGCGAAGGGGCCGTTGTAGGGGTTGCGGGCGAAGACCGCGCCGGTCGCGCCGTCGCGCTCGGTGACGACGTGCGTCTGCTGACCCTCGCGCGGCGGTCCGAGCACCCAATCGTTGTAGGCGTAGACGGCGAGCCTGCGCGAGCGGTGGCTCTCGTTGGTGAGCGCGAGCAGCGAGAGCTTCACCGGGTCGGTGGCGTCGACGAAGACGTCGAGGCGATGGCGGATGCCCTGCGCCAGGCGCTCGAAGGTGGTGACGCCGGCGCCGTGGCGCACGATGCAGCGGCCGACGCCCGGGACCCGCGGCAGCGGTCCGGGCGTGGGCGACCAGACGGCGCCGGTCTCCTCGTCGCGCACCAGCAGCGCCTCGGAGGTGGGGTCGGTGACCGGATCGTTGGCGTGCGGGGTGAGGCGGTTCTCGCGGCTGTTGGTGGCCCAGGTGTGCGCCGCGCCGGACGCCGTGACGACGGTGCCGAAGCCCGGGTTGGCGATGACGTTGACCCAGGGGAGCGGCGTCTCGCGGTCGCCGTCGAGGTGGATGACGTAATCCCGACCGTCCGTGCTGAAGCCGCCCCGGCCGTTGTCGAGCAGCAGCGGTGGGACCACTGGCTCGGCGGCCTTCGCAGACGCGGACTCGTCATCGGGCTGTCGCCAGGCCACGAACGCTGCCGGCTCGCCGGCGGCGGGCGGCGCCTCGGGGCGCGAGATCTGGTGCGCGAGGTCCCCCTGGTCGCCGCTCAGCACGGCGCTGGCGACGCTCAGTAGGAGGGTGCGCTCCGCCTCGGAGAGGCGCTCGCCGCGCAGCAGGTAGGCGCCCCCCGTGCGGTGCTTCCACGAGCGCCAGGGCCCGTCGTCGAGCAGGGCCTCGAGCGACGCGTGCATCTCGTCGATGTAGCCGAGCGGGTGCTCGTTGAGGATCACCAGGTCGGCGGCGAGCCCCTTGAGACGCCAGTACTCCTGCGCCTGCAGGAGCTGGCGCACGAGCGGCAGGTCGTCGCTCTCCAGCACGCGCACGAGCAGGATCGGCAGGTCGCCGGAGATGGACTGCGGCCAGAGCCCCTCCTGGCCGAGCTCGTTGCGCGCCCGCACCGCGGCCGGAGCGCGCAGCGAGCCGTCGGTGTAGAGCACGCGCGAGGCGAGCCTCTCGAAGAGCAGCGCCTCGTCGCCGCTGATGCCGAGGTGACGGCGGCCGCTCAGCGCATTGACGAAGGCGAGCGCGAAGGTGCGGCCGATGGCGGCCGGGTCGTGGTACTTGTGCGCCAGCGCCAGCGCCGCATCGCGGCCGTCGGCGACGCCGGTGGCGAAGGCGAGCCGCACCGAGCTGCCGGGAGCGAGACGCAGCCGCTGCCGCAAGCTGGCGATGGGGTCGAGCACCGCGCCGGTGGTGCCGCCGAGGGAGCGGCCGTCGAGCGCCTGGGGGCGCGACGCGTCGCGGCCGCGGCCGAGGAAGCGCGCGCGGTCGCTCTCCCACTCGACGGGCCCTTGCGGGCGTCCATCGAGCGCCAGCACGTGGACCGCCCACACTTCGCTCTCGCGCGCGGC
>Ga0075431_100006971_pt1 | contig 11238 bp, 10 predicted proteins | sample RhiMetdeltSRZDD5_FD_75297 | JGI IMG/M metagenome (GOLD analysis project Ga0075431, IMG submission 75297) | Populus rhizosphere microbial communities from Tennessee, USA - Rhizosphere MetaG P. deltoides SRZDD5 | ecosystem: Host-associated > Plants > Roots > Rhizosphere > Soil | place: USA...
AATGGAAAGGCGTGGACGGGAAATTCACGCTGCCCCGCCGTAAATGCCTCCCGCGCCAGCACGAAGAGCTCCTTGATCGCCGCATCGGTGATTGCGAAGCAGCCCGCCGACCGACACCCGCCATGCACCATGAGCGCCGATCCGGTATAGCCATGCGCCCTGTCATAGGCATTGGGATAGCCGATGTTGAACGCCAGATAATTCCGCGACTTCGGGTTCATCTGTCGTGCCGCCACCATGTAGAACCCTTCCGGCGCCTGCTTGTCGCCCTCCCGGGTCTTGGGACCGAGATCGCCCGACCAGTTGCAGATCGGATAGGTTCGGAACAGCGTATATTCGCCGTCGCTGCGCCCCAGCCACACCTCCATCTCGCTCTCGGCCTTGAAGACCCGGACATACAGCGGGGCACCGAGCTTCAGGCCCCGCACCGCGAGCTCCGCCTTGGCCGGTTCGGGCAGGGGCTGAAGCGCCCGATCGTCCGTCATGCATCCGACAAGAACGATGGCGATGACGACGACCAGCCGCCGAATCGGGGTGATGCTCACTGCGACCGAGCAGAGTCGGTCCTTTGTCCGAAAAACGCTGAACAACGCCAAGCCCCGTCAGATCACCCGGCCGATTGACAGGAACTTGTCGCGACGATGCGTGCGCAGCTGTCGCGGGCTCATTTCCGAGAAGCGCTCGAGCGGCTCGTCCAGCGCCGCGCCGACCGCGGCGATCGCCTCTTCCGGATTGCGATGCGCGCCACCGGTCGGCTCCTTGACGATCTCGTCGATAACCCCGAGCTGCTTCAGGTCCTGCGCGGTGATCTTCATCGCCGTCGCCGCATCCTTGGCCCGCGCCGAATCGCGCCACAGGATGGACGCTGCTCCTTCCGGCGAGATCACGCTGTAGATCGAATGCTCCAGCATCAGCACATGGTTCGCGGTGGCGATGGCCACCGCACCCCCCGACCCGCCTTCGCCGATCACCACCGAGATGATCGGCACGCCAAGCCCCAGGCAACGATCGGTCGAGCGCGCGATCGCTTCGGCCTGGCCGCGTTCCTCGGCACCGATGCCGGGATAGGCCCCTGCGGTATCGACGAAGGTGAGCACCGGCAGACCGAAGCGCTCGGCAAGCTCCATGAGCCTCACCGCCTTGCGGTAGCCCTCGGGACGCGCCATGCCGAAATTGTGCTTGAGCCTCGAGGAGGTGTCATGGCCCTTCTCCTGACCGATGAGCACCACCGCCGTCTCGCCGAACCAGGCCGGGCCACCGACGATCGCCTGGTCGTCGCCGAAGCTGCGATCGCCGCCGAGCGGTACGAAATCCCGGAACAGCTGTCGCTGATAGTCGAGGAAGTGCGGTCTGAGCGCGTGGCGGGCAACCTGGGTCTTCTGCCATGGCGTCAACGTTGCATAGAGATCGGCCAGGCTCTTGGCCGCCTTGCGCTCGAGCTGGCCGACCTCCTCGTCGATCGACATCCCCGGATCGTCAACCGCCAGTGCCCTCAGCTCGGCGATTTTCCCTTCGAGTTCCGCGACTTGGCTTTCAAATTCGAGATAGGTGTGCATTACGGCCTTGCAACAGACTTAGGGCTTCGGAAAGTGGCCAGCTCGGACATCGCTGTCAACTCGCCTGATGCTTGCCGTCATGCCCGGCAAGCGGGTGATGGGTTTCGACGAGATGGCGCAGCCGCTCGCCGCTGACATGGGTGTAGATCTGAGTTGTCGAGATATCGGCATGCCCGAGCATCTGCTGCACCGAGACGAGATCGGCACCGGAATTGACGAGATGCGTGGCAAAGGCGTGCCGCAGCACATGCGGGTGGACGAGCTCGGGATCGAGCCCCGCCCGGCGCGCCAGCGCCTTCAATTCGAGCGCGAAATGTTGCCGCGACAAGTGCCCGGCGCGCCCATGCGAGGGAAAGATGCGTTCATCCGACTGGAGTGATGCCCTGCCCGCCCGAAGCTTGAGCCAAAGCTGGAGCGCATTGCGGGCACGCGGCGAGATCGGCACCATCCGCTCGCGCCCGCCCTTGCCCCGCACCACCAGGAGGTCCCGTTCCTTCTCGACGGCACCGGTCTTCAGTCCGACCAGCTCCGACACGCGCAAACCCGTGGCATAAAGCAGCTCGACGAGACAGACGAGCCGTAGGGCGCGCAGCCGCTGCCCGCGACCGGCAGTCTCGGCCTCCGACCGCGCCTGTGTCAGCAAGCGCGTGACCTCGCTCTCGGTCATCACGATTGGCAGTGCCGCGACGGGCTTGGCAGCGCTTGTCGAGGTTGCAGGATTGTCGCGGGACAATTGTTCGGCGAACAGGAAGCGGTGGAGTTGCCTCACCGCCGACAGGCGGCGCTGGATTGTCGTCCCCTTGAGCCCCGCTGCTTCCAGGCCGGACGCATAGGCGCTCACATCCTCGGGAAGTGCCCGCTCAACCGCCGTTCCGCGCGATTTCAGAAAACCACTGTAGTCGACCAGGTCTCGGCGATACGCCTCGAGCGTGTTGCCTGCCGCGCCGCGCTCCGCACTCATCATCTCGATAAATCGTTCGATCAGTCGATGTGATCGTCGATCAGGCCCGACACGATCAATTGTTGAGGCGGTCACTGGTCACCGGTTTTACGATTTCGGACGGTTCTGGTGCAAAAGTCGACAATGCCCAGACCGCGCCATAACCAGCGCCAGCCAAACACAGTACGATTAATAAAAACCGAAGGCTCGACGGCAAGCCGCGCCCTCCCTCTCACTCGACAGGATGGTGACAGGCCGGCATTGTTACCGATCCGGGGGAGGGATGCAACGCAAGCTTGGGCCTTGATCCAGTGTTTCCCCCAAGCTGGTGCGGCCAACAGAATGGGCTTTGGACGATGTCGAGGCGGATCACGGCGCGGGATCTTTCCACTATCCGCGCCAGCGTTGCGGACCAGTCGATCGTGCTTGTCGGCCTCATGGGCGCCGGCAAGACGACGGTCGGGCGGCGGCTTGCCGAACGCCTCGGCCTGCCCTTCATCGATGCCGATCTCGAAATCGAGCGGGCCGCCGGCAAGACCATCCCGGAGATTTTCGCCGATCACGGCGAAGTATATTTCCGCGACGGCGAGCGACGCGTCATCTCCCGGCTGCTCGACAGCGGCCCGCAGGTTCTCGCCACCGGCGGCGGAGCCTTCATGAATCCCGAGACCCGCAAGCTCATTGCCAGGCGCGGCCTGTCGGTATGGCTCAGAGCCGATCTGCCGCTGCTCATGAAGCGGGTGCGGCGCCGCTCCAACCGCCCCCTGCTCGACACCACTGATCCGGAAGCCGTCATGCGTCAGTTGATCGATGAGCGCTACCCGGTCTACGCCGAGGCCGCTATCACCATCGACAGCCGGGACTTGTCGCACAATGTCATCGTCAATGATCTTCTCCAGGCGCTGCTCGAGCACTATTCACGCTCGGGCAGAGCGCCCGGCCGCACCGCTGAGAGCGGCGAGCATATGTGCTAAGACAATGACCAAAGGACCGCGTCGCTTGCAATGACCGCCGACAACCGATCCCATGCCGAGGCGCCTGCCACTGTCGATGTGACGCTTGGCCCGCGGTCCTACACGATCCATATCGGCCACTGCCTCCTGGAGCAGGCCGGCGCCATCATGCGGCCTCTGCTGAAGCGCCCCCATTGCGTCATCGTCACCGACCGCCACGTGGCGGAGCTCCATCTGCAATCGCTCGAGGCAGCGCTTTCGGGGTCGGGGATCACCACGGCAGTCGTCGTGGTGCCGCCCGGCGAAGCGAGCAAGAGCTATGACGGACTATCCAACCTCTGCGACCGGCTGCTCGCCGCCGGTGTCGAGCGCTCCGATCTCGTCATTGCCTTCGGCGGCGGCGTCATCGGCGATCTTGCCGGCTTTGCCTCGGCCATCCTTCGCCGCGGGATCGCCTATGTTCAGGTACCGACCACCCTTCTCGCGCAAGTCGATTCCTCGGTCGGCGGCAAGACCGGGATCAATTCGGCAATGGGCAAGAACCTGATCGGCGCCTTTCATCAGCCGCAGGCGGTGATTGCCGATCTCGCCTTGCTTCGCACCCTGCCGGAGCGGGAACTCAGGGCCGGCTATGCCGAGGTCGTCAAATACGGGCTCCTCGGCGACAGTGCCTTCTTCACGTGGCTCGAAGCCCATGGGCACGACGTGCTGGCATGCAGATCCGAGGCCCTGAAGCACGCCGTCGCGACGAGCTGCCGCGCCAAGGCCGCCATTGTCGCTGCCGACGAGACCGAGACCGGCCCGCGCGCGCTTCTCAATCTCGGTCACACATTCGGCCACGCCTTGGAGGCTGCCACCGGCTATGGCGATCGGCTTATTCATGGCGAGGCCGTGGCGATCGGCATGGCCATGGCCTTCCGCCTGTCGGAGCGATTGGGGCGCTGTCCGCCGGGCACTGCCGCCAGGGTGACGGCGCATCTCGGATCGATCGGCCTTCCGACAACCGTTTCCGCCATCCGCGAGCTTCTGCCAGATGCGGCAGGTTTGCTTGCCATCATGCGACAGGACAAGAAGGCGCGCGCCGGCAAGCTCGCTTTCATACTCGTTCGCGGCATTGGCGAAGCCTATGTCGAGACCGGCATTCCGGAGGAGGCGATCATCGGTTTCCTCGCCGATGAGCTTGCGATGCAATGACCTTCGACCACAGCCTGGAGATTGCGGTCATTGCCGCGCTCCTGTTGTTCGCCGGCTTCCTGGTGACCGCCGGCACCGCGATCGGAGCTTCCTCGCGCAGCCGCATGACGGAGCTCGAGCGCCGCGGCATTGCCCAGGCCACCGCCGTGCGCCAGCTGATCGCCTCGCCGGAGCGGGTCACTTCGGCAATCGTCGTCGGAGCCACCGCGGCGCTGGTGTTCGCCACCGCTATCGCCACCCGCCTTGCGGTCAATTGGTACGGGCTTGCGGGACCGGCCTATGCCGCCGCCCTCATCGCCATTCTCGCCTTGCTCTTCGTTCAGGCCTTGCCGAAGGCGATCGCAGCCATCGCGCCCGACCGCGTCGCCCTGGTGACCGCCGCGCCCTTCAGCCTGATCACCCGGCTGCTCGCGCCGCTTGCGGGCGCCATCGATACCGGGACCACAAGGTTCCTCAAGCTTGTCGGCATCAATCCGACGACGGCCAGCAGCCGCTCGGTCGACGACGAGCTTCGTGGCACCATTGATCTGCATCAGCGCACCGGCACCGCCGGCAAGATCGACCTCGACATGCTCGGCGGCGTTCTCGACCTGAAGGAGCTCGAGCTGTTCGACGTCATGGTCCATCGCACCAAGATGCGCAGCCTCGATGCCGCAAGCCCCCCGGCTCAGATTCTCGAGGAGGTCCTGAAGTCGGGGCACAGTCGCTTTCCGGTGTGGCGCGAACGGCCGGACAACATTGTCGGCGTGCTTCATGCCAAGGATCTGTTTGCCGCGCTGCAGGCTGCCCAGGGCGATGTGACCCGCATCGATCTCGAGGAGATAATCACCCCGCCTTGGTTCGTACCCGACACCACGACCGTCGCCGATCAGCTGGCTGCCTTTCTGCGGCGCAAGGTCCATTTCGCACTGGTGGTCGATGAATATGGCGAGGTCATGGGCCTCGTAACCCTGGAAGACATCCTCGAGGAGATCGTCGGCGAGATTCGTGACGAGCACGATGTCGGAGCCGTGGGCGTCAGGCGGGAAGCATCCGGCAGCTATTTCGTGGATGGCGCCGTTCCGATCCGCGACCTCAACCGCATGCACGGCTGGCATCTGCCTGACGACGAGGCCACCACCATTGCCGGCCTGGTGATCCACGAGGCCCAGATGATACCCGAGGCCGGCCAGGCCTTCACTTTTCACGGCTTTCGCTTCGAGGTCGTTCGCAAGCGGCGCAACCAGCTTGTGTCGATCCGCATCACCCCCCTCGGCGAACGCCAGGCATGACTGCCTACTCGCCGGGTGCTCGCGCGACGATCGCAAGCGCATGCACGCGCCCACGGAGCTCGTCCTTGAGCACGCTGTTGATCATCCTGTGCCGCTCGATCCGGCTCTTGCCGGCAAAGGCCGGCACCACCGCCTGAAGCTTGAAATGGGTTTCCCCCTCGGGCCGCGCCCCCGCATGCCCGGCATGCAGATGCGATTGGTCCTCGAGCGCCAATTCCGCATCAGGGAATGCCTGCACCAGCTTGTTCAGAATTTCTTCGCCGACCGCTCCAAGCGCCACCTTGCTTGTCCTGTTCATCATTCACATTTTCTTTGCCACCGTTGCCCATCCTCGGCTTGCGGCATCGATCGCCGGCCACCATAATCTCAGGACGATGAACCCGGAGTCCAAATATTTCGACAGCATACGTGTCAAGCCGCGCCATCAGGAGGCTGACCGGCATGCCGCGCCGTGCCAATGGCCGGGCTGCTCGCATCATGGCGGCTACCGGGCTCCCAAGGGCCGCCGGGCCGAAGGCGAGTATCACGATTTCTGCCTCGAGCACGTCAAGGAATATAATAAGACTTACAACTACTTCGCCGGGATGGATGAAGAGGCGGTGCGCGGTTTTCAGAAGGCCGATGCCACCGGCCACCGCCCCACTTGGAAGCTCGGGCAGAACTCTTGGGCCGAACTGAATGGCGGGCGGTTCCGGCGCAACGGCTCCACCGGACGGTCGCGGGGCGACCCGTTTGGCCTGTTTGGCGACTCGACGGCACGGCCGGCTGCCGCCCCCGTTCCGCGCGCCCTTCTCAACGGTCAGCGCAAGGCGCTGGAAAGCCTTGGCCTCGACGAGCACGCAACCCCGGAGCAGGTCAAGGCCCAGTACAAGGCGCTCGTCAAACGGTTCCATCCTGATGCCAATGGCGGCAGCCGCGCGATGGAGGACCGCTTCCGAGAGATCATCCAGGCATATGACCGCCTCAAGAGCTCGGGTTTCTGCTAAGAGCGCGTCGTTCCTCCGCCTTGCGACACTTGATCTCACCGACTAAAAGCGTCCGTTCGAGCCCGCCACCGATGGAAATCGGGCCACGGCATCCAAGAAAGTGCAGTCATGACCGCAATGAACATGGGCGAGTTACCTGCCGAATCCGAAATCAGAGTGCCGGATATCAAGGTTTCCGTCCGCCAGCTGTTCGGGATCGACACCAACCTGGAGGTTCCGGCCTTCTCCCAGCTCGGCGAGCACGTGCCTGATCTCGACGAGGATTACCTCTTCAACCGCGAGACGACCCTGGCGATCCTCGCCGGCTTCGCCTACAACCGCCGCGTGATGGTCACCGGTTACCACGGCACCGGCAAATCCACCCATATCGAGCAGGTCGCGGCCCGCCTCAACTGGCCATGCATCCGCGTCAATCTCGACAGCCATATCAGTCGGATCGATCTCGTCGGCAAGGACGCGATCGTGCTCAAGGACGGCAAGCAGATCACCGAGTTCCGCCAGGGCATTCTTCCCTGGTGCTACCAGCACAACGTTGCCCTTGTGTTCGACGAATATGACGCTGGCCGTCCCGATGTCATGTTCGTCATCCAGCGGGTGCTCGAAAGCTCCGGCCGCCTGACACTCCTCGATCAGAACCGGGTCTTGCGGCCGCATCCCGCGTTCCGGCTGTTCGCCACCGCCAACACCGTCGGGCTTGGGGATACGACCGGCCTCTATCACGGCACCCAGCAGATCAACCAGGCCCAGATGGACCGCTGGTCGATCGTCGTGTCGCTGAATTATCTGCCGCATGCCCGCGAATGCGAGATCGTGCTCGCCAAGGTCAAGAGCTACGACACCGATAAGGGACGCAAGGCGATCGCCAACATGGTGCGTGTCGCCGACCTCACCCGCAACGCCTTCGTCAATGGCGACCTGTCGACGGTCATGAGTCCGCGCACCGTCATCACCTGGGCCCAGAACGCCGAGATCTTCGGCGATCTTGCCTTCGCCTTCCGCATCACCTTCCTCAACAAATGCGATGAGCTGGAGCGCGGCCTTGTGGCCGAGTTCTACCAGCGCTGCTTCGGCGAGGAGCTGCCGGAGTCGACCGCCAATGTCGCACTGGCCTGATCGTCGGGAGATCTAGCGGTGGCTGGCGACAAGGAGGGGCCGTCCGGTCCTTTCAAGCGGGCTCTCGCTCTCACCATGAAGACGGTGGCGCTCGATCCCGAGCTGCAGGTGACCTTCGGGGCCGAGCAGCCGGGTCTTGTCGGCCATCGCGCCCGTCTGCCGCAACTGTCGCGCGACCTCAACCGGCCGGAGGTCGCCATCACCCGGGGCCTTGCCGATTCCATGTCGTTGCGTCTCGCCAACCATCGCGACGACATCCACGCGAAGTACCGCCCGGAGGGCAAGGCGGCGCGCGCCGTGTTTGAGGCGGTCGAGCAGGCTCGGGTCGAGGCGATCGGCGCCAACGCCATGCAGGGCATGCGCTCCAATCTTTCAGCCATGCTAAGCGAACGCTATCTGCGCCGTGCCACCCAGAACACCACCGACCGCAAGGACGCCCCGCTCGAGGAAGCTGTCGCCCTGATCGTGCGCGAGCGGCTGACCGGCGAGCGGCCGCCCAAGAACGCCGCCACCCTGGTCGAGCTGTGGCGCCCCTGGGTCGAGGAGAAGGCCTCGGGCCAGCTCGATTCCCTCGCCGGCCGCATTGCCGACCAGATCGCCTTCTCCCGCCTGTCGCGCGAGATCATCGCCGCCCTCGACATGGCCGAGGAGCTGGGCGAGGACCCCGATCAGCAAAGCGACGAGCAGGAGGACGGCGAGGAGGCCGACAGCGGCCAGTCGGAGGAGGTTCGCGAGGGCGAGCAGCAGGCCGAGGCCGCTGACAGTCAGGAGACCCGCGACAGCGACGCCGAGTCCGAGCAGGCAATGGAGGATGCCGCCGAGATCGACAGCGACGACGTGCCCGAGGACCTGGATGCCAGGGATATGCCGGAGGGCGAGGAGCCCTGGCGGCCTCAGCTGCCCTTCGGCTCCGGCACCAACGCCGATTTCTACAAGGTCTATACCAATCAGTTCGACGAGGTCATCGCCGCCGAGGATCTTTGCGATAGCGACGAGCTGACCCGGCTTCGCAACTATCTCGACAAGCAGCTGGCCAATCTCCAGGGCGTGGTTGCTCGGCTTGCCAACCGCCTCCAGCGCCGTCTGATGGCGCAGCAGAACCGCTCCTGGGACTTCGATCTCGACGAGGGCCTGCTCGATGCCGCCCGCCTCACCCGCGTTGTCATCGATCCGCTTCATGCACTGTCCTTCAAGGCCGAGCGCGACACCGAGTTCCGCGACACCGTGGTGACGCTGCTGCTGGACAATTCCGGCTCGATGCGCGGCCGCCCGATCACCGTGGCTGCCACCTGCGCCGACATCCTGGCCCGCACCCTCGAACGCTGCGGCGTCAAGGTCGAGATCCTCGGTTTCACCACGCGCGCCTGGAAGGGCGGCCAGTCGCGCGAGCGCTGGCTCGCCGAGGGCAAGCCGCCGGCACCCGGGCGCCTCAACGATATTCGTCACATCGTTTACAAATCGGCCGACATGCCCTGGCGCCGCGCCCGCCGCAATCTCGGGCTGATGATGCGTGAGGGCCTGCTGAAGGAAAACATCGACGGGGAGGCCCTCATCTGGGCCCACAATCGTTTGCTCGGTCGTTCCGAGCAGCGCCGCATCCTGATGGTGATCTCCGACGGCGCGCCTGTCGATGACTCGACCCTCTCGGTCAATCACGGCAATTATCTCGAGCGCCACCTCCGCCAGATCATCGCCGATATCGAGGCCCGCTCGCCCGTCGAGCTGATCGCCATCGGCATCGGCCACGACGTCACCCGCTATTACCGGCGTGCCGTGACCATCGTCGATGCCGAGGAGCTCGGGGGCGCGATGACTGAAAAGCTTGCCGAGCTGTTCGAGGAGAACGCCGTGCGTACTCCCGCCATGCCGCCCCGTCCGATGCCCCGTCGCCGGGCCGCCCGATGATGACGCGCGCCGGGGGGCGGCGACGCTGGGCGGCCTTCGCCGTGGCTGCCGCGGTTCTCATCATGAGCTTCGCCAATGGCCACATCATCGGCGCCGAGAAAGAGGATGAAGGTCCCATCGATCTCAGGGTCGAGCCATGGGCCTTCTCCCATGACAAGGAGGGACGGGTCGCTCCCGGGCTCTATTGGCGTGGCGGGTTGAAGCTCGTCTCGCCCGATTCGCGCTTCGGCGGCTTCTCCGCTCTGGCGCTCTCCACCGACGGCACTCGGCTGCTCGCCGTGAGCGACGATGGCTGGTGGCTCACCGCCCGCCTTCTCTATGACAAGGGCGATCTCGCCAATCTTGCCGAGCCCTTCATGGCGCCGCTGCGCGACCGTTCCGGCAAACGCTCGCCGTCCAAGCGCGGCCGCGATGCCGAAGCCCTGACGCTGATGAGCCCCGGCATGGTGGACGGCCGGGTCGCCGTTGGCCTCGAAAGGCGGCCGCGGATCGAGCTCTACGACTTGCGCAAGACGAAACTCGATGCCAAGCCGCAGCTCGTTCCTTCGCCGCCGGCGATCCGCAACGGCCCGAACAATGCCGAGCTCGAGGCGCTGGCCTATCTCGGCCGCGGTCCGCTCGCCAATTCCTTCATCGCCATCTCCGAGCGCCAGCTCGACGATGCAGGCAATATCCGCGGTTGGGTGTTTGGCAAGAACCGCAAGACCTTCGCCTTCACCATTGCCCGCCTCGATGAATTCGCCGTCACCGACATCGCCGTCCTGCCCGATGGCGACCTCTTGCTGCTGGAGCGCAGCTTCAACGGCTTGTTTCCCGGCCTGTCGCTGCGCCGCATCAGGATTGCCGAGCTGAAGCCGGGTGCATTGGTGAAGCCTGTTCCAATCTTCGAGGGCACGCTGCCGCGCTATGCCATCGACAACCTGGAGGGGCTCGCGGTTCACGTCACCGCATCGGGCGAGACCCGCATCACCTTGATGTCCGATGACAATTACAACCGCCGGATCCAGAACACCATAATTCTGCAGTTCGCTTTGAAGGAGAGGCAGTAGGCATTAGGCAAATAGGCAGCGAGGTAAGCTCTCTGCCTACTGCCTACTGCCTACTGCCCCTCACCCCACTTCTCCAAGAACGCCTCCACCCCAAGCCGCCCCATATCCTCCACCGCATCGGCCAGCCGCTCATGCGGCCAGTCCCACCAGGCAAGGGCCTGGATCCGCCGCTTGATGGCTTTCGGGAAGCGGTCGCGCAGCTTCACCGCCGGGACGCCCGCCACAATGGCGTAGTCATCCACCGGCTTGGTCACCACCGCGCCTGCCGCGA
>Ga0075431_100006972_pt1 | contig 11238 bp, 11 predicted proteins | sample RhiMetdeltSRZDD5_FD_75297 | JGI IMG/M metagenome (GOLD analysis project Ga0075431, IMG submission 75297) | Populus rhizosphere microbial communities from Tennessee, USA - Rhizosphere MetaG P. deltoides SRZDD5 | ecosystem: Host-associated > Plants > Roots > Rhizosphere > Soil | place: USA...
GATGCCAGGGGCCGACGTCTGGCGCAACAGCGAGACGTCACGAGGTCTTGATCCTGATGGGTGGCTGGTGCGGCGCATCAGAGCCGACGCCACGTGCATGAAAACACGGATGTGTCTGAGAGCACAAGCGGGGGTGGAGTGTGCCGAGCGAAACGCAACGGAAAAAACGTCACAAGTTGTGTGAGGGAGAAGTATTGCCTCTTGACAGGAGCCTTCTAATGGGTGACTTTTCCGTTGTGCTGTTTCGACCAAATTTCATGCTGGCTTCCGAGGAACACCCCATGAAAACGCATAAAAATCAATGACGTTTGAACCTCCTATCCCCACCTGATATCCCTTGGGAAGCCACCAACCAAGGCAAACCCCATGGTGCCTGAGGTGCAGACGCCTTCGCAGTAATCTAACATGGGGTGACTCTCAGCGATATGAGCTTACCACCTCTTGAGAACAAAGCATTTTCACGGGGTATCATCGGGAAATCAGCACCCATACTTGCTGAAATCACGATACGGAACAGTCAGTCTCATGAAAACGATTATCGTCGGATGATGTCTATTCCTTGATTTTCCTACTGTTTGGTAGTTCGAGCGTTCTGCTAAAGTTGCTCGAAACCACCGGGCCGGGGATTTTTAAAACAGCTTTAAGGTACGAATTCAGGCTGATTGTTCTTTGCAGACAGGTACGCCAAGGCCTGCCGGATGCCTTCTTGTAGCTCTGTAGAATAGGTAACACCCAGGCTTTTCTGCTTGGCAATATCTCCCCCTCGGGCGAAAACGCCTTCGGGTTTATCAACCATCGCCGTGATCTCAGGATCATAACCGGCCTCGTGCGCGATGAGCTTTGCCAGCTGCTTGAAAGAGGTCAAAATCCCAGTGGAGAGATTCAGCGCATCGCCATCCTCGATCTGGTCCATCGTCGTTAGCACGCCGTCCACACAATCTTCAATATAGATAAAATCACGCATCTGCAAACCACTGCCCCACACCATCACAGAGCTCGCACCATAGTTGTCCAAGACCCGCTGGCAGATCGAGGGGAAGGGATAGGTCATGTCTTGGTCTTCACCATACCCAGAGAAGGGCCGATACACGACACTTTTCAACCCATGCTTGGCGTACGCTAAGCGGCACAGATACTCCAGCGTGAGCTTGGACCAGCCATACGACATATCAGGCATACCAATGTCCTCGGCAAAACTGAGCATATCCTCTTTCAGAAGCACATAACTTTCTTCGCGCTGATACTTGATGGGGTAAGCCGCGCTGGAGCTAAAGCAAACGCTCTTCCCAGGCTTGGTTTCCAATGCCCATTGCCAGTACGCAGAGTCGATGGCGAGGTCGTCAGCGATGGCGAGCGGGTTGTTCTCAATCATCAGGCGTCCTCCAACCATGGCTGCCAAGTGCAAGACATAGTCGAAATCGCTCTCCTTCACCCGCTTGAAATAATCCCGACAATCTTCATAGTAGAAACGGAAATTCTTATAATCTAGCGGATTGAATAAAGGCCAACCAACCTTTGGATGCACACCGCCCGTGTAACGGGCGACAGGGTCCACACAATGCACTTCATCCCCAGCATCCAGAAACCGTTTGCAAAAATGGCGCCCTACAAAACCGGCCCCGCCAGTAATTAAGAACTTGCGCATGCGACATGGCTCCTATATAGCTCGAAAGCTGCAAGCGCCTTCTCTGGCAGATAGCGCATGAGGTTTGCCGGATCATCAGCCAGATCCTGCACGAGGTTGAGATTATGCTCATAACCGAGATATTCCTGCTTCATGTCTTTGATGAGATCGTGCACGTTACGCTGCTGGTAGACCGAAGGCTGACCATAAACCACTGTGGCGCCCTTCGCCTGGAGGTAATAAGCAGCCCAGATATCATCCATACGTCCCACATGCGGAAACAAGAAATAGTCTTTGAGACACGAACCCTGCAGGAAGGTATTTTGGGAGTTGAACGGTCCTGGCTTGTTACTCGCCAGCGGAAAACAACGGACGTCAAAGTGACATTCTGGGGCATGTTCCAGGCGGCAGAAGGCATCGATATCCGGGTCACCGTTCCAGAAATCCGCTTGCACATCGGGCACAATTGTTCGGCGGGATACCCGACGGTACTCGCGCTGGGACAGCAGTTGCAGAGGATAGCCCCGGTGCCAGAGATGATGCTCGTTCGTGGCACCCACGGGATCGAACGCTGGTAAATCTGTCTCAAAGTAATTGACTTCAATGGCCCGGCCAAGCATCAAGTTGCGTCCCCAGCTCTCATAAGGGATATTGTCATCATCGACTACCGCAACGATATCGGCCCCCATCTCTGCTGCCCACAGCAGACCAAAGTTACGGCGCTGGATGCAGTTCCAGCCTATAGCATCAGACAATGCCTTCGCATAGGACTCCTGCTCTGCGGGGGGAATATAAATTCCCCGTGCCAATTTATAATCTTTGGGTGTCTTCAAGTCACCGACGACTACTAACTGCCAATCTTCCAGTTGATCGAAGCGTGTTATCGCTTCCGTCGGAGGGTTGATAGTGGTGGTGACAATGACTTTTTTCATGATCATGATACCTCTGGACTTTGCTTATCAGACTGAGGCTTAAGAATTTTAGACCTAGAGCAAAAGAGTATAGAAAGACCAATTTTGAAGTAGGCAAAATTGCGCAAGAATGTATTTTGTGATTTACCTTCTACTCTCGTAGACCAGCTTGAAGGGATCTCGTAGATAGGGACTCCGAGACGGAGAGGCTTAAGTAGTGTTTCGAAGAGAAAAGGATGCCTGAGCTCCTCCCAGAGGATAGATTTAACTAAGGGGGCTGGGAAAAGACGGTACCCATAAGTCAGGTCACTGAGATAGGTCGTAAAGAGAACAGAGAAAAATTTCTGAAAAATGAAATTCAGTAGCAGCTTCAATTTGTTATAACCTGCAAAATTGCCGCCTTTAAGCCAACGGGAAGCAGTGATAATCGCATGCGGCTGCTCTTTGGCTATAGCAATGAACTGTTTGACAGTATGGGGATCGGTTTCCAAATCGCTCGCCATCATGATAACATGGCTGCCCTGAGCTAGATCAAACGCTTCTCGGATAGCTCCCCCCAGAAAGGGCAATGTTTGATAATGCAAGATAAAACGCTCAGGATTGTTGCGACGCAGTTTCTCGCCAATCTTTATGCTTTCTAGTGTCGTGTTGTGACAAACCACGATCAGATATTCCTTCACGTCTGAAGCGCAATCACTCTCGATAATTTCTACGGTTTTGAGCAACGAGTGTGTCTCGTTTATCACAGGCAGGATAACCGATGCAGACTCAAAAACGAAGCTAATTTGTCCAGGATTGTCGCTACGTTTTACCATAGGTTGAGTAGGCTTTGTGTTATTTTGATAATACTTATGATCATTCGGTGTACTTGCCACTTTGCACAACCTCAGCTGGGAGATGAGGGGCAAAGGCTCAAATAATTTCTCCTAACTACTTAGCATGTCACCACGTCTTCGGGGCTGTCGGAGCCGTTCGGCATAACAATAGCGACCGCCTCGCGCCTCACCGCTTGCAGCCCACACCGGACCGTCATGCCAAAGCTGTGCCGCCCGCGATGCTGGACCAGGCGCACCTTGGGGTGCCGCGCTGCGCACGCCGGCACCCGGAGAGCTGTCGCATCCGTGCTGCCGTCGTCGACCAAGATAATCTCACAAGGGATGGCGGCCGCGCGCAAGGTGCAGACCAAGGCGGTCAAGGTCTCTTCCACCTTCCACAACTCCTTCTTCATAGCGGGCCGGCATGACTACTGAGAGCTTCACGTTAGATCCTCCGCAAAGTGGGCTGCGTCCCGCCTCGTCTACTGCTCCACGAGCTCGAAGAAGCTTCATGGCAGGTCGTCTTCCAGCTTCCAGTCGAGGCAATGCAACTTTGCTCACAAGCTTTAGAGTGTCAAAATTGAGAACGATGTAAATCCCAAAACTTATCAACGCACGGTAGAGGTATACAATTATCAGGGGTAGCTTCTAGTTAGGTGTTATGTACTTTGAACCGTTAACTCAACGAAACGCTCCTCCCCTAATACCTAATTACCCATTTCGAGCCCGCCCCTTCCAGGAGTAGAGCGCGATAGAGACAGGTCGCAGCGCCGACGAAAATCCCCAGCCAGGCGAAGATCACCGCGCCCCTCGCCCATCCGGAATGATCGCGCACCAGGCGAAGGACCCAGAGGTGGCCGAACACCCTGCGCAGCACCGGATCCATGATTTCTCCACCTTCTCCTACCACACGGATCACGCTCGCGATATTCCCAAGCCGCATCGCGAACTGGTGTTCCCGAACTATTCGACAAACCTCAACCAGAGTGGGGATGGGAACCTGGTTTTTTCGAAGCTGAACATACTCAACCTCCATCGATGCCAAGAGCCCGCAGAGCTGAAAAAAGAGCCCGCATCCAAGTGCTATCGCCACTATGGGCACGCCCACGCGGCGCCTGAGCAGATCGCGCATTCCCACCCAGGCGGGATAGGCGAACAGCGGGAGCAGGTGCACCTGGTAGCGCGTTCCCCAGCTCCAGCATCCGTCCGGCGTAAAGTAGAAGGCACTGAAGATCACGCTGCCCGCCAGCGCGGCGAGGCAGGCGATTCCGTAGAGCGCGTGCCTCGCGCGATCGATCCACATTCCCCAGAACGCGATCGTGAGCAGGGGCGAGAAGATGAAGAGCCCCTTGCCGAGTCCGAAAAGAAGGCTCCTTACCGCCTCGAGCTGAAGGGGTTGCCAGAGCGCATAAGAGACATTATCCCAGACAGGGACCTCGTGGTCGTACCCGGTAGAGAAGAGGTTGCCGAAACGAAGATAAGCGAAGAGCATGTATATCGCGGCAGGGCCCAACGCGCCGAGCAGGGCCGCGCCGGCGCTTTGGCGTGCGCGAAGAGAGCCCAAACCCATCCTATGGAAGCCCTGCACGAAGAGAACCCCAAGCGGAAGAAGGACGAAGATCGCGGTGTAGCGAAAGAGGAATATGCTCGCGCACCAAAGGCCGGCCGCAAAGGCGTGTCGCTTCTCTGCGGAGTGTTGCCAACGCAGGGCCGCGCCCAGGCAGAGACAAACGAAAACGCTCGCGATCCCCTCTTCCTGAAAAGACTGCGCCACGTAGTAGGCAGAGAGAGAGCAGAAGGTGAAGAGCAGCGAGGCAATGGCGGCCGCGCGTGCGGAAAGACCGAGCACCCCGAGAAGGCTGAGCAAGGCGAGAAAGTACGCTACGCCGACCAACGGACAATAGAGATATTCCAGCGGAAAGTGCCGCACGTCCAGGGTGAGCGCGCTCGGCGAGAGAAGCGCAAGGACCTTTCCGACAATCTCAAACGGAATGAAAAGAAGAGTCTGTCCAATCGCGAAACAGGAGGTCCAGCCACTGGGAGTCTGGATGAACCCCCAGTGAGGATCGGCAAGATGAACCCGACCGTGGCTGAGGAGCTGCCTGGTGATCGCCAGCCGCACGCCAGGATCGCCACGCGGTTCCTCGCCGGTGCCGAGGGCAAGAGCAAGAAGGAAGACGCCGAAGAGGAAGTATCGGCAATCGAACTCCCCCTGTGCCCGCGTGGGTTGCATCACTCTCTCCTACTAAGCAATGATGCCAGGGTATTACAAGCTAAACTAAACATTCATGAGAACCGGGCTTGCACTCGTGAACGAGATCGAGGAAAAAGCAGCCATAATCATCCGCCCAATGGCAAACATATTTCATCGCAGCAATCCTTGGCGTTGCAGTTCATCCCAGGCGCTATGGACACTATCACGGGCATCTCGTTGCTCCTGCACCCAGGCCACCAGTTCAGTCACGCCGTGACGGAACGCATACTGGGGCTCCCAGTGCAGCAAGCGCTGCGCTTTGCTAATGTCCGCAAAGCAATGACGGATATCCCCTGGTCGATATTTACCCACGATCTGCGGAGCAATGTCTTTGTCAAGGGCGAGCGCTAGGAGTTCAGCAACCTCACACACTGACACAGCTGCACCGGAACCGATATTGATCGCCTCACCAGCCACTGGCTGTTCTGCCGCTGCAACCACGGCACGCGCTACGTCATATACGTGTACAAAGTCGCGCTGCTGCCGACCATCTTCAAAGACCAAGGGCGGGCGGTCATTGAGCAAGCGGGCACAGAAAATCGCCGCCACACCGGTGTAAGGGTTGGAGAGAGCCTGACGAGAGCCGTAGACATTGAAGAAGCGCAGGGCTGTGGTGGGGATACCATAGGCCGTACCAATGCACAAGCACATCTCTTCCTGATCGCGTTTGTTGATGGCATAGATTGACGTTGGCTGCAGCGGTTTGTCTTCTGGCGTGGGAATAGGTGCGATGAGGGTGCTATCTCCATCGTACACTTCCCAGTCGCCAGTGGCCATCTGCGCTTCCGAGCGGAGGCGAGGTGCCACACGTCGGCCATCGTGGGCGCAGTAGAGCCCTTCACCATACACCGACATGGAGGAAGCTACCACCAAGCTATACAGGCGAGTTTTGCGGTCGATGAGTGTTTGGAGCAGAACCGCCGTGCCGAGCGTATTAGCGGTGCAGTACTGGGTCACCTGGTACATGGATTGCCCCACCCCAACAGCTGCCGCTAGGTGAATCACGCTCTCTACGCCATCCAGGGCTTGGGCCACCACGTCCGTATCATCGACTCGCCCTACCATCAATTCTGCCCGGGGGTCGAGATAGGCGGGACGCTGCGGTATGGTCCCATGGACCTGCGGCACCAAGGCATCCAACACACGCACTGTGTGACCGCGAGCCAAGAGACAATCAACCGTGTGTGAGCCAATAAAACCCGCACCGCCAAGGACCAGTATATGCATATACTTCCTTCCGATAACATCTCTGAGGACATTGTGAGTGTGATGTCATCCTCCGTGTGATACCTCCTCCTTGCTGGAAGCCTCCTCAGCACACTCAGCTAGGAGCTGGTGTGCAAGCAAGGTATCCGCGGCTTGACGCAGATGCTGGAACGGCAAGTCTGCCCGCTCAGCGATGTCCAGCAAGGTGTGCTCACCATCGGCGTAATTGAGCACCCACAGCATCGCCATCTCCCGCGTGCGGGCCTGCTGCTGGCCGCCAATGGCACGATACAGCCCACGTTTGCCCAGTTGCGGCTCACCTTTTGGCAGTAGGTTACGATAGCGAGCGTTGCCGTCGAGCGTTGCCAGGACCGTAGCGCAGACCGCTAGGGAGGTTTCGAGGGCTGCAGGTTGTACGAACTGCAGGTTGTCGGCAGAGGTGTGATACTCCGGGAACTGGCCGTGGCGCGCGCGCATCAAGCAGCCGACAGGCAGATCGAAACCTGGAGAACAGTATTGCCGCTCGTCGTAGCCATAGGGGAAGAAATCAATCACCTCGTGCGCCAGCCCCGCCTGCCGCAAGACGTGCGGCACGGCGTGATCAATTACGGCATTGCCGCGCCGGCTCCGTTTGTAGGTAAAAGGCCCAGCATCGCCCACACAGGTCAGCACCAGGCCATGTTTGATCTTCCCCACGTGCGCCTCATTGCGTGCTAACCAGGTGATAGAGCCAATGGTACCGGGGATAAAGAGAAAACGATAGGAATAGTGCTGGGAGCAGCGTTGCAGATACTGCGCTAGAAACGTCATAACAGCGATGCCGGAGAGATTATCGTTAGCCAGCGACGGATGGCATACGTGGCACGACAGCAGAATTTCGTCCTCCGTGGCGCCGGGCAGATAGTATTCTCCGTAGGTGAGAGACCCGTTGTCCAGGCCGGCGTCGATGCACACTTCGTATATGTCATCCTCGCGCAGTGCCGCCAGTTGCGTCTGGCGCAGACAAAACCCCCAGGTGGGGGTGTAATAAGAGGTACGATAGGGAATCCAGTCAGGGAAGTCGGGCAGACTGAAGAGGTGCGAGCGGAGTTCGGACAACGTCATGGTGGCGTGTACTGGTACGCTGTAGCTGACCACGTGTAGATTGGATTGGTGGAAATCGACGAGGCGCTCACCGCGGGCGTTTTTAATAAAGGCATCGCGAATAGACCATTCCTGTGGTATGGTCCAATCCAATACCGGCGTGCCGCTCGGCACTTCATAGAGGGCGAGCGGAATCCGTTGCCCAATCGCCTGCAAGGTCGCGCGTACACCGCTACCCGTGAGGCTCCGGCAGAGCGGAAACAGCTCTGCGATGAAGCGATACATGGCCTCACCACTTGCCGGTGGCAGGGACGCCAGGTTGTCTGCTTGAGCCGTCACGATAACTGCATCTCTTTCAAGGCATATAATCAGGATACTGCTGGTCGCGCTCAGCCATGACTGTCACGGGCAGCGGCCAGTGGATACTGAAGGCCGAGTCGTTCCACCGCACGCCGCGCGCGTATGCCGGCGTATAGAACGCCGACATTTGGTAAAAGACCTCTGTATTGTCTTCCAGCGTTTGGAATCCGTGTGCACACCCCTCAGGCACATAGAGCATGAGACGGTTGTCTGCCGTCAATTCCACCGCTACCCAGCGCATGTAGGTAGGCGACACCGGGCGCAAGTCGAGTACGACGTCATACAGTGCCCCCCTGGTGCAGCGCACCAGCTTGCTCTCCGCTGCAGGGGCTGCCTGGTAGTGCATACCGCGCAAGGTGCCACACATACGATTAAAGGAGATGTTGCACTGTACCCAGGTAGGGTGCAGGTCGTGCGCTGCAGCCTCCTGCTGGCACCACGTGCGTGCAAAAAAACCGCGTGCATCTCCCAGCCGTTCCGGCTCAATGACAAAGGTATCTGGGAGGATGGTGGAGAGGAATTTCATGTGTGTACCATCACATCAGGAATAAGGGTAACAAACTGCCCGCCCCACTCGCGGATGTGCGCCATTTGTTGCCGAATTTCTGCCTGTAAATTCCACGGAAGTATGACGAGGTAATCCGGTTTAGTAGTAGTGATCATGTCCGGGTGCAGGATGGGGATATGCGTGCCAGGGAGAAAATGTCCCTGTTTGTGAGGGCTGCGATCTACCGTATAATCGAGAAAATCGGTTCGTACCCCTAGGTAATTAAGCAGAGTGTTGCCCTTGGCCGGAGCCCCGTAACCGACGAGGCTTTTATCTTGCTGTTTCGCCTCGAGGAAAAATGTCAGGCACCGGCGTTTAGTCGCTTTGACTTCCTCAGCAAAGGCCAGATACGCCTCCGCACATTGCAGCCCTGCCTCCTCTTCACGAGCCAGGAGATCGGTTATCCGCGGCTCAACAGGGTGCGACGTATCCTCCCTATGCCGCGCGTAGATGCGCAAGGAACCACCGTGGGTAGGCAACTCTTCGACATCGAAGAGCGTCAGACCATGAGCAGCAAAGACGGCGCACACCGTGCGCAAGGAAAAGTACGAAAAATGCTCATGATAAATCGTATCGAACTGCTTCTCTGCCATGAGCCGTAACAGATGTGGGAACTCTAACGTCATAACACCGTGCGGTTTCAGCAGCAGCTTCAGGCCGCTTACAAAATCGTTGAGGTTGGGTACATGTGCCAGCACATTATTGCCGACTATCAGATCAGCTTGCGTGCCCTGGGCTACAAGTTGCTTGGCTAAGCCCTCCCCAAAAAACTGGACGAGGGTCGAGATGCCGCGCTGCTGCGCCGCCGCTGCAACGTTTGCTGCCGGTTCAATACCGAGCACAGGGATACCCTGGGCGACGAAGTACTGCAACAGATACCCATCATTGCTGGCGATCTCGACAACTTGACTGGTGACGTGAAGACCGAAACGTTTTACTGCTAGCTCTATATATGCCTCAGCATGTTGCAGCCACGAGTCGGAGTACGATGAGAAATAGGCATAGTCCGTGAAAATTGACTCCGGTGCCGTAAAGGCTTCCAATTGTACCAGCCAGCAGTGCTCACACACATAGACACGGAGCGGGTAAAACGGCTCCATCTGGTGCAACTGCTCCGCCGTAAGATATGCATTGGCGAGTGGCGACATGCCCAGATCGACCATCGTGGTGTGCAATGATGCACCGCAAAAGCGACAGCAACATGCATGCATAGGTAATCCTACGAGAGGTGCCGCTGGGCCACTCTCTACGAGATGACAGCCCCCACGACCGCCAGGCCACACTTAGATGAGGCGAATGCCTGCAGGCCGCTATTGCCAGAAGAAGTATTCATCTATCTGACTGGTATCACGCAAGTATTGGACTTGTTTGAGGCGGGTATATGCACGTGAGTCGAAGATGTCGCGTGACAACCCAACGCGTTCAAAGACAGCGTGCAGTTCGCGCGCGCCGATGACGACATCGTGTCGACACTGAAATCTGGGCAAATGCGTAGCGATCTTATCAAATGACACCCGGTAACTACGATTATCACCATCGTTAGTGCCGAAGATAAGGTCACAGCCGGGAAACACCTCAGCTACAATCTCAGCAATCTCACGTACCTGGTAGTTTTCGCTGGTTTTGCCCACGTTAAAGATCTCGTTATGGACCATCTCGCGAGGGGCCTCCAAAGTACAGGCGATGGCCTCACAAATATCCAACACGTGTACCAGTGGGCGCCATGGTGTGCCGTCACTAGTCATGTGGATCTTTTTCGTCGTCCACGCTAATCCGGCCAGGTTATTCAACACCAGATCAAAGCGCATACGAGGCGAGGGACCATAAGCCGTCGCATTGCGCAGGAAGGTGGGGGAGAAGGTCTCATCTGCCATGGCCGCAACGTCGCGTTCCACCAATATCTTGCACTCAGCATAGGCCGTTTGGGGCTGTAGGATGGAGGTTTCGGTTTTGTACTCGTCTCCCCCCCCTATGCCATAGACGCTACATGATGAGGTGTAGACAAAACGCGGTACGCCCGCTTCTTTGCACAGATGCGCCAGCGCTACGCTGCCCTGATGATTGATGGCGTACGTAATATGCGGACTGAGCTGCCCCAAGGGATCGTTGGAGAGTTCAGCAAGATGCACCACAGCGTCCATCCCAACCACATCGTCCACGGTCATGCGCCGGAGATCCTTGTTCTTCACAGATGGCAGGGTAGCGCCCCCATTGTTGTAGAGCCAGGCATCACGATAAAACCCTGTATCCAAGCCGACAATGTCGTAGCCACGGGCTAGCAAGAAAGGCGCCAGCACGACACCGATGTAGCCATCTGTTCCGGTCACCAGTACACGCATACGGTTACCCCTCCCACCTCCCGCAGCTTGGCTACCAGATCTTCCAGGGCGCTTTGCCACTGTTCCAGAGTTCTTCCAGCATGTTTTTCTCTTTCAGCG
>Ga0075431_100006976_pt1 | contig 11232 bp, 12 predicted proteins | sample RhiMetdeltSRZDD5_FD_75297 | JGI IMG/M metagenome (GOLD analysis project Ga0075431, IMG submission 75297) | Populus rhizosphere microbial communities from Tennessee, USA - Rhizosphere MetaG P. deltoides SRZDD5 | ecosystem: Host-associated > Plants > Roots > Rhizosphere > Soil | place: USA...
GAACGCGTCGGCCGCGCGGATCTTGGTGGCCAGCGTCTCCAGGACCTCCGGCGCCGCGCCGCGCGGGTGCTCCTTGTACATGCGGTCGAGCATCGGCAGCCCGACCGCCTTGGCATCGATGAGCTCGGCATCCGCACCGCGCGCCGCAAGACCGGCGACGATGAAGTCCGCGAGGCGGATGCCCATCCGATCCGAGCGGTACGACCCATAGAGGACGAGGATGTGATCGGCCATTCGGGTGCTCCTTGGCTCTTCCAACCCGGGAGCCGTAGCTCCGCAGGCGCCAAGCCGTCCATCACGTTGCATCGGGTCGGTAACCGTTTCGATGGCCCGGCCATTCGGCCGGTGTCATGCCCGGATTCGCGACGCGGACCAGCGCATCACGCCCCAGGCCGCCAGGGCCGGGACGCCGAAGACGATGGCAAAGAAGGGGAGCTCGCCTGCGACGGAGTAGCCGTGCGTGGTGCCGACATAGAGGTTGACCAGCGCGACGGCCAGCCACGGCAGGATGAACAGCCGTGCGCCGGCGCCCGCCGACTTTCCCATCAGCGCCGTCACCCCCACGAGCAGCGCCAGCGCGACGAGACCGGCCGCGACGACCATTACCGTATGCATACGTCTCCCTCCCAAGGCCGAGCCGTCGGCAGACTCGCACCCCACAGGTGCCGCGAAACCCGGGCCTGCTCACGCCTTGTGACCGGCGCCAAGCGACAGCGTCTCCCAGGCGGCAACGAGCACCAGCACGGCCGTGGTGGCGGCGCTGAATGTCAAGGGCGCCACCATCGCCGAGAACGGGACGAGCAGCGCCAGAAGGACGAGCCCGACCATGTGCGACAGCGCCGGGCTGATGGCGGTCGCGCGCTTGAACGTCAGATTACCCACGAGATAGATCGCCGGCGCACCGATCAGCACGGCTGCGGTCTTGGCATCGGTGTGGCCCGCGGGGTGGGCAAGCACCAGCTCGTCGCCCACCGCCGCGAGGACGATGCCAGCAACCAGCGGCAGGTGCAGATAGGTGTAGGCGAGGCGCGCGACCCGCCCCGCGTCGCTCGAGCCAGCGATATGCCGGCTGGCCCGCTCGGCGCCGACGTTGAAGTAGATCCACCACATCGCCACGCTGCCGATGAAGGCGGCGAGGAAAGCCCCCACGGTCGTGGCCGTCCAGGGCAGCTCGGCGAACTTGGCGCCGGTGACGAGGATCGACTCGCCCAGCGCAATGATGATGAAGAGCCCGCAGCGCTCGGCCATGTGCGCGCCTTCCACGTCCCAATCGGCTGAGGTGGACCGGCCGAGGCCGGGGGTCCAGAAATAGACGGCGGGCGAGATGTACTCGATCGCCACAGCCGTCAGCCACAGGGCGAAGCGCCATTCGCCGTGCGCCAGTCCGCCGGCGATCCAGAACACGCCCGAGAGCGCGAGCCACGAGGTGATGCGCTGGAAGTTGCGGTAGTTGCCGGGGCTGTGGTCCTTGAGCACCCACAGCGTGAACAGGCAGCGCCCGACCTGCATGAAGACGTAGGCGCCGGCGAAGGCGAGCCCCTTGTCCGCGAACGCATGGGGGATGGACGTAGAAAGCACGAGGCCGGCCAGCATCAGCGCGAACAGCATGAGCCGGACTGGCGTGCGCTCGGGATCCAGCCAGTTGGTGACCCAGGAGGTGAAGATCCACACCCACCACACGGCCATGAAGAGCAGGGTGGTTTCTACCAACCCGCGCGTGGTGAAGTGCGCAATGAGATTGTGGGAGAGTTGCGTGACGGCGAAGACGAACACCAGGTCGAAGAACAGCTCGACGAAGGTGACGCGGCTGTGCTCGTGCTCCTTCCTGGTCCGCAGCAGTCCCGATGGTGCTGGCATTGTGTTGAGACCGTCAGAGATCAGAGGTCGGCCAGGATGCTGCTCACGAACGCCGCGAGGCCGGTCTGGCGCTCGCGCTTGAGGCGCTCGGCGGCGACGATGCCAATCAGGTTCGCCACCGTCACCTCCAGGTCGGCGTTGACGAGCGCGTAGTCGTACTCGTCCCAGTGCGCGATCTCGGCCGCCGCCGCCGCCAAGCGCCGCTGCAGCACTACCTCAGAATCCTGGTTGCGGGTCCTGAGGCGCCGCTCCAGCGCCTTGCCGTCGGGCGGCAGGATGAACACACGAACCACGTCCTCCGGCATCTGCTGCTTGAGCTGACGCGCGCCCTGCCAGTCGATGTCGAACACCACATCGGTGCCGGCCTCCACCAGCTCCAGCACGTGCGCCTTGGGAGTGGCGTAGCTCTCGCCGAACACCTCGGCCCATTCCAGCAGCCCGCCAGTGCGCTTCCTGCGCTCGAACTCGGCCTTGTCGACGAAGAAGTAGTCGCGGCCCTCGACCTCGCCAGACCGGGGGCTGCGCGTGGTCACCGAGACCGACATGCTGAGGCCGGCGTCGGCGGCCAGCAGGCGCCGCGCCAGCGTGGTCTTGCCGGCGCCCGAGGGCGAGGACAGGACAAGCAGCATCCCCCTGCGGCCGACGCGGGGGCCGCCTGTGGTGCCGGCCTCGCTGCCCTCGTCACTCAATGTTCTGCACCTGCTCGCGCATCTGGTCGATGACCGCCTTGAGGTCAAGGCCCGCGCGCGTCGTCTCGGCATCGTAAGCCTTGGAGCAGAGCGTGTTGGCCTCGCGGTTGAACTCCTGGGCCAGGAAATCGAGCCGGCGCCCGGCGGGCTCCTTCGACTCGAGCAGCACGCGTGCGGCGGCCACGTGGGCGGTGAGGCGCTTCAGCTCCTCCTCCACGTCGGCCCGGGCCGCCAGCAGCGCCGCCTCCTGATAGAGGCGCGTCTCGTCCAGCGTCACGCCGGCTTCCATCAGCCGGCCCACCTGCTCCTTGAGCCGCTGGCGAATGGCAGCGGCTGAGCGCGCCGGCGAGCGCTCGACACCATCCACCAGCCGCTCGATATCGGCGAGCTGCCGCCCCAGCACGCCCTTGAGGTGGGCGCCTTCGTCGGCGCGGGCGCGCACCATGCCGTCGAGCGCGGCATCGAGGCCGGCCAGCATCGCCTCCGTGCGCTGCGCCGCCTCGGCCTCGCTCTCCTCAGGCTCAACCAGCTCCAGCACGCCGCGCACGTTGAGCAGCGCCTCGGCGGTCGGCGGGCCCACCCCGGCCGCATCCCGCAGCGTCTCGATGGCCGCCATGACCTGCCTCAGCGCGATCTCGTTGAGGCGGATCTCGGTCTGCCCGTGCGTGCGCTTCACGCTCAGGTTCACTGTCAGGCTGCCGCGGCTGACGCGCCTAGTCACCGCCTCGCGGATGCGCGGCTCCAGGCCTTCGAAGCCCGGCGGCACGCGAAGCCTGATGTCGAGGCCACGCCCGTTCACGGAACGCAGCTCCCAATGCCAGCCGACGGGGCCGACCGCACCGGCCGTCCGCGCAAATCCAGTCATGCTCTTGATGGTCATGCGTCAGCCTGGCATCGACGGCGTACCGCGGGGGCGAAGCACTCAACACGAAGGGGCCAGCGCCCCCGGCCCGGAAATCTAGTCGGATTGGCGCCGCGGCGCCAGCACGGGAGAGCGGCCTGCAAGCCGCACAGGCGGGGGAGAACCGTCCGGCAGGCTGTTCAGCGCTTCGCCTTGGGCTGCGCCGGCTCGGTCGTCGAGGCCCAGCCCTCCTCGCGGGAGGCATTCGGCCGCGCCGCCAGGGGCGCGCCCGGCGCCGCTGCTCCCTTGCCCTTCTCGGGCACCTTGTCGGGGCTGGCTTTCTCGGGAGCCGCCTTCTCGGGTGCCTTCTCTGGCGGTTGCGGGCCGCCCGCCGCCTTGGCCTTCGCCTCCTTCTCCTTCTCGCGCTCCTTCTCGATGGCGCGCCACTTCTGGACGCTGGTGTTGTGGTCCTTGAGGGTCTCGGAGAAGATATGGCCGCCGTTGCCGTCGGCTACGAAATAGAGGTCCTTGGTGCTCGCAGGATTGAGCACCGCCTCGATCGACGCCCGCCCCGGGTTGCAGATGGGCGTCGGCGGCAGCCCGTCGATCTGATAGGTGTTGTGCGCCGTCTTCTGGGCGATCTCGCTCTTCATGATCGGCCGGCTCCACACCGTCTTGCCGGCATTGAGACCGTAGAGGATGGTGGGATCCGACTGCAGGCGCATGTTCTGCTTGAGCCGGTTCACAAACACGGCCGCGACGCGCTCGCGCTCGTCGTTCCGCCCCGTCTCCTTCTCGACGATGGAGGCCAGCACGAGCGCCTCCTCCCGCGTCTTGAAGGGGAGGCCCTTCTGCCGCTGGTCCCACAGCTTGTCCATCAGCTTGCGCGATTCGGTGCGCATGTTGTCGAGGATCACCTGCCGCTGCATCCCGCGCTGGATGATGAACGTCTCCGGCAGCAGCGACCCTTCCGGAGGCACATCGGTGATCTCTCCGGTGAGGTTGAGATCGGCCTTCAGCCGCTCCACGATCTGATGGCTGGTCAACCCCTCGGGAACCGTCACCCGGTGGGTGATGGTCTTGCCGTCGGACAGGATGTCGATGACGTTGCGGATGCTGGCGGCCTGCGGGATCTGGTAATCGCCGGCTTTGAGCTGGGGCGAGCGCGCCCGGTCGCCCCACGCGGTGGCCTTGGCGATGAGATAGCCGGCGATGAAGAGGCGCCGGTCGGCGATCACGCCCTCCCGCTCCAGCCGCGTCGCGATGTCATGGACACCTTCGCCCTTGGGGATGACCACGGCCTTGTTGGCGGCCAGCGGACCCGGCGCATTCACCCAGCCTTGCAGCGCCAGCGCCACGCCGCCGACGATGGCCATCATCAGCAGCAGCACCGTGAAGACACCGCTCACGAGCCGGAACAACCCGGAGGAACGGCCCGAGACACCCCCCCGACCGTAGCGATGCCGCCGCCTCGACCGGGCCAGCGGCCGGGTCGGCTCAAGCTGCTCGGAGGGGCTGCGCGCCAACGCGCCGGTTGGCCGGGTGGTATAGCGGGGATCAGCGGGCCGGCGGTTGCTCATGGGCTCTCCTCGCAGCGCGCACCCCCGAATGCGTTCTAGCTAATTCCTCTTACCCGCTTGTTCGCACTGGCGCCGAGTCTGGGCGATCGAGCCCGGCTGGGTAGCATTAAGGTAAATGTGGCGAAAGGACGATGTGCACGCAAGCGCCCAGCAGAGGCGGTGCGCCCGACACACAGGGCCGGCCGATGTTCACGCCTCCACGCGCCGCAGCACCAGCGATGCGTTGGTGCCACCGAAGCCGAAGGAGTTGGACAGCACCGTGTCGATCCTGCGCCGCTTGGCCTCGTGCGGCACGAGGTCGATGGCGGTCTCCACCGACGGGTTGTCGAGATTGAGCGTGGGCGGAGCGATGTTGTCACGGATCGCCAGCACCGAGAAGATCGCTTCGATGGCGCCGGCGGCGCCAAGGAGGTGCCCGGTCGCCGATTTGGTGGACGACATGGCCAGCTTGCCCGCAGCGTTGCCGAACAGCCGCTCCACGGCGCCGAGCTCGATCTCGTCGCCCATCGGCGTCGAGGTGCCATGCGCGTTCACGTAGTGGATGTCGCTCGGACCGATGCCGGCGCGCTTCAGCGCGGCCTTCATGCAGCGGTAGGCGCCGTCGCCGTCCTCGGCAGGCGCCGTGATGTGATAGGCATCACCCGACATGCCGTAGCCGATCACCTCGGCGTAGATGCGCGCGCCGCGGGCCTTGGCATGCTCCAGCGTCTCCAGCACGACGATGCCGGCACCCTCGCCCATCACGAAGCCGTCGCGGTCCCGGTCGTAGGGCCGCGAAGCGCGCGTGGGCTGATCGTTGAACCTGGTGGCCAGGGCCTTGCACGCGGCGAAGCCGGCCATGGCGATGCGGCAGATCGGGCTCTCGGTGCCACCCGCCACCATCACGTCGGCATCGCCCAGGGCCACGAGGCGCGCGGCATCGCCGATGGCGTGCGCGCCGGTTGAGCAGGCCGTGACAACCGCGTGGTTGGGACCCTTGAGACTGTGCCGGATCGAGATGTACCCGGAGGCCAGGTTGATCAGGCGCCCCGGAATGAAGAACGGGCTCACCCGGCGCGGCCCCTTGTCCCTCAGCAGCAGCGAGGTATCGGCAATGCCGCTCAAGCCGCCGATGCCGGAGCCGACCAGCACGCCCGTGCGCTCCTGCTTCTCTGCGGTATCGGCCGTCCAGGCGGCGTCCTTGAGGGCCAGCTCGGCCGCCCCCATCGCGTAGATGATGAAATCGTCGACCTTGCGCTGCTCCTTGGGCTCCATCCAATCGTCGGGATTGAACTGGCCCTCGCCGAGCGGCCCGCGCGGCACGAAGCAGGCGATCTGGCAGGCCAAGTCGTCGGCCTGAAATTCCGCAATCCGACGTGCGCCGTTTGCGCCCTGCAGAAGGCGCGACCAGCTCGCTTCAACGCCGCAGCCCAGCGGCGTGATGAGGCCCAAACCTGTGATAACAACCCGACGCAGCATTCCCGGTCCCGTTTCGGCCCATCCTCCCCCGAGCCGGCCGGCGCTCCCTTGAGGCGCGCCGCCTCGCTCGCGAAGGAGACCTTGCGTGTCTTACGATGCGGCCGGCGGCGTGCCCGCGCTGGCGTGCTGCTCCAGGAACTTCACCGCGTCACCCACGGTCTGGATGCGCTCGGCCGCATCGTCGGGAATCTCGCAGCCGAACTCCTCCTCGAAGGCCATGACCAGCTCGACCGTATCCAGGCTGTCAGCCCCCAGATCGTCGATGAAGCTGGCGCTGTCCGTGACCTTGTCGGCCTCCACGCACAAGTGCTCAACCACGATCTTCTTCACGCGCTCTGCGACGTCGCTCATCGGTGTATTCCTCGGCTGACCCTGTCTGTTGGCTTATCCAAGCTGCTTGTTTTCTCGCGTCGACCTGTCGGTACGCACATCCTGAGCCTGCGAGAGCGCCTCCACCCAACCCGTGGTGGGGGCGTATGCATCCCCCACGGCAGCGCATTTCTCCTAGGGTTGGGCACGCAAATCACGGGCTCGTTAACACACTTCAACAGGCTTGACCAGCACCCCGCAAAGGCAACGCCGGAGGCGGTCAAGGGCGGCTTTTTCCAGGCTAGATCATTGCCAAGCCGCCATTCACATGGAGCGTCTGACCCGTCATGTAACCCGCCTCCGAGGAGGCCAAATAGACGCAGGCCGCGGCGATGTCAGCGGGGGTGCCGAACTTCTGCGCCGGAATGGCCTCCTTGATGGCACCCACCTGCTTCTCGTTGAGAGCGTCGGTCATGGCGGTGGAGATGAAGCCTGGCGCGACGCAGTTCACGGTGATCCCCCGGGAGGCCACCTCGCGGGCAAGAGACTTGGACATGCCGATCATGCCGGCCTTGGACGCCGCGTAGTTGCCCTGGCCGGGATTGCCGACAATGCCGCTGACCGAGGAGATGTTCACGATCCGGCCATAGCCGGTCTTGGCGCGCATCATGGCGCGCGCCGCGGCGCGCATCAGCGTGAACGTGGCGGTGAGGTTGACGGCAATGACCTCGTCCCACTGCTCGTCCTTCATCACCATGAGCAGGTTGTCCTTGGTGAGGCCGGCGTTGTTAACGAGGATGTCCACCCGCCCCAGCTTGGCCGTCGCGGCCTCCACCAGTCCCGCCACAGCCGTCCGGTCGGCCAGATCGCATGGCAGGACGTGGACGCGGTTGCCGCCCAGCTCGGCCGCCAGCTTCTCCAGCTTCTCCGTCTGGCGGCCGGAGACGGCCACGGTCGCGCCCTGCTTGTGCAAAGCACGGGCGATGGCGCCGCCGATGCCACCCGTGGCACCGGTGACGAGCGCCATCCTGTCGGTCAGGTCGAACATGCTTACCTCTTTGCCGTGAGCAGCGCGAGCGCGGCGTCGATCTCCTGCGGCGCACCGACCGAGATGGCGTTGAGCGTGGGCACAATGCGCTTGGCGAGACCCGCCAGCACCCTGCCGGAGCCCACCTCGACGAGGTCAGTCACGCCTGCCTCAGCCATGGCTCCCACGCACTCGCGCCAGCGGACGGTGCCGGTGACCTGCTCCACCAGGCGCCGCTTGATCTCCTCGGGATCGCCGATCGGCGCCGCCGTCACGTTGGCAACGAGCGGGACGGCCGGGCGGTTCACCTGGGTCTCGGCCAGGGCCGCGGCCATGGCGTCGGCGGCAGGTTGCATCAGCGCACAATGAAAGGGAGCGCTCACGTTGAGCGGTACGAAGCGGCGCACGCCATGCGCCTTGGCCAATTGCGCCGCGCGGTCGATGGCTGTCTTGGCGCCCGAGATCACGGCCTGCGTCGGCTCGTTGTCGTTGGCGAGCTGGCACACCTCCCCCTCGGCAGCAGCGGCAGCAAGCTTCTCTGCCACATCCTTGCCGACACCGAGCAGGGCCGCCATGGCCCCTTGCCCGACCGGCACCGCAGCCTGCATGGCCCGGCCACGGATACGCAGCAGCCGCGCGCCGTCGGCGATCGAGAGCGCGCCCGCCGCGCATAGCGCCGAGTACTCGCCGAGCGAATGGCCGGCGACGAATTTCGCGCTCTCAGAGAGACGGAAGCCCTGCTCCTCGAGGACCCGCATGACGGCCATGGAGACGGCCAGCAGCGCCGGCTGCGCATTCTCCGTCAGCGTCAACGTCTCGATGGGGCCTTCGAGCATGATCTGGGACAGCTTCTGGCCCAGTGCCTCATCGACCTCGTCGAGCACATGCCGCGCTGCAGCATGCACTTTGGCCAGATCGGCGCCCATGCCGACGGCCTGGCTGCCCTGCCCGGGAAATACCAATGCGACGGCCATTCAGCCCCAACGTTCGTTGCCAACCCCAAGCGCGGCTTAGCCACAGGGCACCCCGCTCGTCAAGGCTTCGTCCACAGCCGTGATCGCCGGGCGTCCGCAGTCGGCAGTCGAGAAGCGGGGTCAGACCGCTCGCCACCAACGGTGCGACCCAGGCAACCGGGTTCGCGGGGGGTCTGACCCCGTCGCGGCTTGCGACTGCTGACGCCCGGCTACCGACCGCCGGCTGCGTTTTGCTCTTGCCGTTAACGGCATTATGCGTATAAGAGCGCCCGTCACCCGATCCGGCCGGAGGCTGAACGGTAGGTCCCCTCGTTTGGGGGCTGGGCTTGTCCCGACTGCCCGTGTTTCCGCTCTTTCGGGTCTTTGGGCCTTTCTGCGCGAGCCGCCTTGCACGAGCAAGGAGCGCCGCGTCGGGGCCCAAAAGGGGCTTTGCGCCGGATCGTCTGGAACGCAAGGAAAGGCAACAGCATGCCGCTCTATGAGCATGTGTTCCTGGCACGCCAGGACATCTCGCAGGCGCAGGTCGATGCGCTGACGAAGGAATACACCGAGGTCATCACCGAGGGCGGGGGCAGGATCGGCAAGACCGAGTACTGGGGCGTCAAGCCGCTCGCCTATAAGATCAAGAAGAACCGCAAGGCGCATTTCTCGCTGATGAACATCGACGCGCCTCCTGCGGCAGTGGCGGAGATGGAGCGGCGCATGACGCTCTCCCCCGATGTCATTCGCTTCCTGACGATCAGGGTTGACGCGCACGAGACCGAGCCGTCGATCCAGATGCGCAAGAGCGACCGTGACGAGCGCCGCGACGGCGACCGTGGCGGCTTCCGCGGCGACCGCGGCGGCTTCCGCGGCGGTGGCGGCGGCTTCCGTGGTGATCGCGGCGGTGGCGGTGGCGGCGGCTTCCGCGGTGATCGCGGCGGTGGCGGCGGCTTCCGCGGTGATCGCGAAGGCGGCGGACCGCGCCGCGACCGCGAGGGCGGGCCGCGCCCGCCGCGCGATGCTGACACCCCGCCACCGAGCGATACGGACGAGAGGAGCTAAGCCGTGGCCGATACCCCCAGCGCCGCCCCGCGGCGCCCGTTCCATCGCCGCCGCAAGACCTGCCCATTCTCCGGCGATAACGCGCCGAAGATCGACTACAAGGACTCTCGGCTCCTCGGCCGCTACATGTCGGAGCGCGGCAAGATCGTGCCGAGCCGCATCACTGCGGTCTCGGCCGCCAAGCAGCGCGAGCTGGCCCGCGCCATCAAGCGGTCGCGTTTCCTCGGCCTGCTGCCGTACTTGGTGGAATAGGGAATAGGGAGTAGGAGTAGGGAGTAGTCGGAACGAGCGTTCCTATTCCCCGCTCCCTACTCCCTCTTAGATGTCGAAAGGTTGGGACGGCCAGCCCGTCTCTAACCGCCACGGCGGGACAGCTGCAGACATGCGACAGGGCTTTGTCATCGGCCTGGGCTCGGGCCTCGTCTCGGCGGTGCTGTTCTTCTCGGCAGCGCGCGGCGGACCATGGCTGGGCCTGCTGTTGTTTCTCCTCACGCCGCTGCCTCCGCTGCTGGCCGGACTGGGCTGGGGCTGGCTGCCAGCTGCCGCCGGCGCGCTGGCGGGATCGGCCGCCATGGCTGTGGTGGCGTCGATGGCCCTCGGGCTCGGCTATTTCCTGGTGGTCGGCCTGCCTGCAGCGGTCATCGCCTATCTGGCCTACCTCAGCCGACCCTCCAACGATGCGCCCGACGGCCGCGAGTGGTATCCCGCGGGCCGCTTGCTGGCTGCGATGTCGCTCTATGCCGGTGCGCTGCCGGTGCTCGCCCTGCCCTCGACGGGCGGGAGCTTCGACAGCCTGCGGCCGCTGGCGGCGGAGATGGTCCGGGCCGCATTCAAGCAGTCCGGCGACATGCGCCTGCAGGCGCCCACCGACGAGCAGGTCGGGGCGATCGCCGATCTGATCATCGCGGTGGCACCGGGCGCGCTCGCCGTCTACTGGCTCCTCATCATGACCCCCAACTTGTACCTGGCTGGACGCATCGTCGGCGCCTCGGGCCATCTCGCCCGCAACTGGCCGGACCTGCCGGCGCTGGCCTATCCGACGGGCTTCGCGCTGCTGCTCGGCCTCGCCCTGCTGGCCGCCGCCTACGCGCCCGGCGCGCTCGGCATCGCCGGCACCAGCTTCACGGGCGCGCTGCTGTTCGCGCACCTCCTGGCCGGCCTCGCGCTGGTGCACTTCCTGGCCCGACGCGGGGCACGTTGGCTGCTCTGGGTTGTGTATGCGGGCCTGCTCATGCCCGTGCTCGCCCCCTACGCCGCCGTGCTCGTCACCGCGGCCGGGCTGTTCGAGCCCGTCCTCAGGCTGAAGCAGCGCCTCGGCGCGGCTCCGCCCTCAAGCTGAATCCCAACGCCCCGAACCCAAACCCAAAGAAACGGAGCACCCCCATGCAGGTCATACTTCTGGAGCGCATCGGCCGCCTCGGCCAGATGGGCGATGTCGTCACCGTCAAGGACG
>Ga0075431_100006977_pt1 | contig 11231 bp, 9 predicted proteins | sample RhiMetdeltSRZDD5_FD_75297 | JGI IMG/M metagenome (GOLD analysis project Ga0075431, IMG submission 75297) | Populus rhizosphere microbial communities from Tennessee, USA - Rhizosphere MetaG P. deltoides SRZDD5 | ecosystem: Host-associated > Plants > Roots > Rhizosphere > Soil | place: USA...
GAGGCCGGAAAGCGCTGGGAGGACAAGGACTTCCCCAAGACCAGCTGGCGGCTGCGCAAGTTCCTGTGGGCGCCGGCGCTCGGCTGCTACGGCATCCAGCGGATCACCCTGCTGCGCGGCGACGAGAAGGGCGCGGGCGTGCTCGTCCTGGCCGGCGCCGGGGTGGGCGGCGGCTCGCTCAACTACGCCAACACCCTCTACCGCCCGCTCGACGCGTTCTACAACGATCCACAGTGGAGGGACATCGCCGACTGGAAGGCGGAACTCGAACCGCACTACGACACCGCCGAACGCATGCTGGGCGTGGTCACCTACGAGCGGATGACCGCGGCCGACGCGGCGATGAAGAAGGTGGCCGAAAAGATGGGCGTGGGCCACACCTTCCATAAGACGCCGGTCGGCGTTTTCCTTGGCATGCCTGGAAAAGAGGTCCCCGACCCCTACTTCGGCGGTGAGGGCCCGGCCCGCACCGGCTGCACGCACTGCGGCGAGTGCATGACCGGCTGCCGCCACGGCGCCAAGAACACGCTCGTCAAGAACTACCTCTACCTCGCCGAGCGCAAGGGCGCCAGAATCTTCCCGCGTACCACGGTCAAGGAGGTCCGGTCCACCGAGACCGGCTACCTGATCAACGGCACGTTCGAGGCCGAGCACGTGGTCTTCGCCGCGGGAACCCTCGGCACGCAGAAACTCCTTCACGCCATGAAGGCCAAAGGAATCCTGCCGGGCATCTCCGACCGTCTCGGCTACCTCACCCGCACCAACTCTGAGTCGCTGCTCGGCGCCACCGTCCTGCACAAGCAGGCACGCAAGCGCGGCCTCGACTTCACCGACGGTGTGGCGATCACCAGCTCGTTCCACCCGGACGAGCGCACACACATCGAACCGGTCCACTACGGCAAGGGCTCGAACTCCATGGGGCTCTTGCAGTCTCCGCCCACCGAGGGCGGCCCCGGCCGCTTCGGTCGCTTCTTCAAGACCCTGTTCAGCTGGCCGTTCGTCTACATCCGAGCCATCCCGGTGCGCCGCTGGTCGCAGCGCACCATCATCGCGCTCGTCATGCAGTCGCACGACAATTCGCTGACGGTGCGCTATCGCAAGGGCAAGCTGCGGGCGGTGCTCGGGCACGGCGCGCCCAACCCGACCTGGATCCCGGAGGGCTACGAGGCGGTGCGCCTGCTCGCCGAGGAGATCGACGGCGTCCCGGGCGGGACCATGACCGAGATGTTCGACATCCCCATGACCGCCCACATTCTCGGCGGCGCCGTCATCGGCGAGTCACCCGAAACCGGCGTGATCGACAAATACCACCGCTTGTTCGGCCACAAGAATTTACACGTCGTTGACGGAGCCGCGGTCAGCGCCAACCTGGGCGTGAACCCGTCGCTGACGATAACGGCGCAGGCCGAGCGCGCGTTCTCGTTCTGGCCACGTAAAGGCGATCCTGACACAAGGCCCGTAATCTAACTGTCCATGAGGCGGGTCGTTTTCGTTCTGCTGCTGGTGCAGTCGGGTGCGATCCTGCTCGCCATGCTGGGCGAGCTGCTGTTCATGGCCGGCCTGCCGTTCTACGCCATTGCCCCGCTCGTGCGCGTCATCCTGACGCTTGCCTTCGCCGCCCTGATCCTGCGCGAGCATCGCGGCGCGACCATCGGGACCATTGCACTGGAAGGGGTTTCGCTCGTCGGCTTCGCCTTGAGCGCGTTCGCCGGGGTGCTGCCCCAGATCGACTTCAGCCCGACCCTGACCGGCGTGGTCACCGGGGTCGTCCTGCCGATTGTGGTGATTGTCTACTGTGGACACCTTCTTAAGCGGCATCGCGCCTGAGCACGCGGCCGCCCTCATCGCGGGCCTGCTCACACTCATCGTGGTCCCCTTCGTGAAAGGGGGCTCCCGTGACCACGTGGACCGCTGGGCCGCGGCGCTGCTCGGCTTCGCCGCCGCCGTCCACCTGTTCCTGCCGTTCGGCCACTCCGGCGGGATGATGGTCCCGTACCTCTTGAGCGCCTTGGCTTTCGGAGTCCTCGCCTTCGGCGCGCATCACGGCAAGCGGTGGCGCCTCGGCACGGCGATCCTTTGCCCCGCAACGGTTGTCGCCTACCTAATCTGGGGCGGCGAGATCGACCAGGTCGGCATCCTCACCGTCCTGGTCGAGCTGACCGCCTTCGGCCTTGCCCTGTCCCACAAGCGGGTCCTTTGCGGCATCGCCACCGTCCTTGCCGTGCTGCTCTCCGGCGCCGTCATGTGGATCGCCTCGTTCGTGGCACATCAGGCCACCAACGCTTCCTCGCCCGCGGTCGGTCACCACCACGGCGATCAGCATGAGCATCTCGCTCGCGCGCAGGCCGGCGTCATCATGCGGCCCCTGGGAGAAAACCGGGGGGCGAGCCCGGCGGAAACGGCGGCCGCCGTTGCGCTTGCTCAAGCGACGGCTTCGGCGGGTACCCGTTACAAGCACCTTTCCGACGCCATCGCGGCCGGTTACCGGTACCCACTGGGAAACCGTGAGGGCATGGACGTCCATATGGAGCACCCGGAGTTCAAGAAGGACGGCCGGATCCTTGACCCCGAACGTCCCGAGATGCTCGTCTACGCCATCGAGGGCGGCAAGGCCACACTCCTCGGCGTCGTGTTCGTCATGGAGCGGGCGGGCGACCCGGGTTACGCGCCTGGCGGCCCGATCACCCGCTGGCATGCGCACAACCTCTGCGTGTCGCTCATGCCGCCCGGGATCGGCATCGTCACCCCCTACGGCGGCTGCCCATCCCTCTCGGTGCAGATCACCATCGCGGAGATGATGCACGTGTGGGTGGTCGACCCTCCGGGTGGTCCATACGCCGAAGGGGTGGACAAAGAGTGGGCGCTCGGCTATCACCGGCAACATGGGGTGACCTTGTAGCCTCTTGGCGTGCGGGGATGGATGACGGTCACACTTATTTGCCTTCTGGCCTCCGGCTGTGACAAACCGGATGAGTTCGCCCATCGGCGCAGGGCGACCTCCTCCCCCGAAGCGCCGGCGTCCTTTGCACCCTCGGCACCGATCGCGACGCCGTCACCGTCCACCACACCCGGCAGGGATTCGCCCGACAGGGGGCTGGGCACCTTCAACCAGGTCGCCGACGGCGGCACGGGCATCGTGGGGGCCGCGGGCTCGCTCATCACCTACTGCGTGCGGGTCGAGGACGGCATAAACTCCTTCAGCCCCAACGAGTTCGCCGCCGTCGTCGACGCCGCTCTAGCCGACTCCCGCAGCTGGATCGCGGCCAGGCGGTGGCGCTTCCAGCGGATACCCACCTGTGAAAATGCCCGCCTGAGGGTCAACCTGGCGACGCCCGCAACCGTCGACCGCAACTGCGCCAGCGCCGCCCAGACCCTGGGCCAGTGGTCGTGCTTCAACAACCGGGCGGTGCACATCAACCTGACGCGGTGGAAGATCGGCGTGGTGCACGCCAATGGCGACCTGCCCGCATACCGTGTGATGGTCGTCAACCACGAGGTCGGCCACTCGCTGGGCTTCGGCCACGTCGCCTGCCCCGGGACCGGCAGGACCGCCCCGATCATGCTGCCGCAGTCGCGCGGCCTGAACGGGTGTGTCTTCAATCCCTATCCGTACCCAGACGAGATCAACTACGTCACATGAGTTTCTTCGCTCGCGCTAAAGCGACGAGCGGCCCTGCATATACCCTTGGCGCATGACGACTCCTCGCCCTGTCCTGGTGATGGACTTCGGAGCCCAGTACGCCCAGCTGATCGCGCGCCGGGTGCGCGAGGCGCGCGTCTACTCCGAGATCGTCCCGCATTCGATGCCGGTCGATGAAATCATCGCCAAGAACCCCGCGGCGATCATCCTTTCCGGCGGGCCGTCGAGCGTCTACGAGCCGGGTGCCCCGCAGGTCGACCCCAAGCTGTTCGACGCCGGGGTCCCCGTCTTCGGCATCTGCTACGGCTTCCAGGCGATGGCACAGGCGCTGGGCGGCACGGTCGAGCACACCGGCTCCCGCGAGTTCGGCGGCACACCGCTGTCCACGAAATCGCCGGGCGTCCTCCTCAAGGACCTGCCCGCCGAGCAGAACGTCTGGATGAGCCACGGCGACTGCGTGACCGCCGCCCCGGCCGGGTTCACCGTCACCGCCGCGTCGGCCGGCGCGCCCGTCGCCGCTTTCGAAAACGTGGCGCACGGTTTCTCGGGCGTCCAGTTCCACCCGGAGGTGGCGCACACCCCGAACGGCCAGCGGATGCTCGAGCGCTTCCTCTACGACGTGGCGGGCATCGAGCCCACCTGGACCATGGGCAACATCATCGATGATCAGGTCGCCGCGATCAAGGCACAGGTCGGCGACGGCGCCGTGGTCTGCGGCCTGTCAGGCGGGGTCGACTCGGCGGTCGCCGCGGCGCTCGTGCACAGGGCGATCGGTGACCAGCTCACGTGCGTCTTCGTCGACCACGGCCTGTTGCGCGCTGGCGAGGCGGAGCAGGTGGAGCGGGACTACGTCGCGGCCACCGGCATCAAGCTCAAGGTGGTCGACGCCGCCGACCAGTTCCTCAACGCCCTCGCCGGTGTCACCGACCCGGAGGAGAAGCGCAAGATAATCGGGCGCGAGTTCATCCGTACCTTCGAGTCGGCCGTCCCGTCCGACACCCGCTTCCTGGTGCAGGGCACGCTCTACCCCGACGTGGTCGAGTCGGGCGGCGGCTCGGGCACGGCCAACATCAAGAGTCACCACAACGTGGGCGGCCTCCCCTCCGACATGCAGTTCGAGCTGGTCGAGCCGCTGCGCACGCTCTTCAAGGACGAGGTCCGGGCGCTGGGCGCCACGCTCGGCCTGCCGGAGGCGATGGTGTGGCGGCACCCGTTCCCCGGCCCCGGTCTTGCCATCCGCATCATCGGCACGGTCACCGCGGAGCGCCTCCAGGTGCTGCGGGCCGCCGATCTCATTGCGCGCCAAGAGCTGACGGCTGCGGGGCTGGACCGCGACGTGTGGCAGTTCCCCGTGGTGCTCCTGGCCGACGTGCGCTCGGTCGGGGTGCAGGGTGACGGCCGCACCTACGGCCACCCGATCGTGCTGCGCCCCGTGTCGAGCGAGGACGCGATGACCGCCGACTGGTCGCGCCTGCCCTACGACGTCATAGCTCGCATCTCCACGCGCATCACTAACGAGGTCCGCGACGTCAACCGGGTCGTCCTCGACGTCACCTCCAAGCCGCCCGGCACCATCGAGTGGGAGTAGGCCGCAAAGGTTCCTTCGGGCAAGCCGCGCCGGTGGCCGCTGCTGGGATGACAGAGTTTCCCAGAATCCGGACATCTTGTCCTTAACAGCGCCGTGCGGAACAATGATTGTCTGTGACCGCGATCGAGCCTATGGAGGCACTGCGGCGCATCGCGGCGTACGCAGTCATCACCGACGAGACCAAAAAAGTGCTGCTCGTGCGCGCTTCGAAGCTGTCGGGCACGCCCGGCCGGTGGTCGCTTCCGGGCGGCGCGGTCGCCCACGGCGAGCATCCAAATGAGACGGTGGTGCGCGAGACGGCCGCCGAGACCGGCCTGAGCGTCGCGGTGCGCGGTCTGTTCGATGTGCTCGCCGACGTGCGGGCGCTGCCGCATCGCGGCGTCATCCTGCACACCGATCGGGTCATCTACACGGCGGGCATCCGCGGCGGCTCCCTGCGCGCCCGCGTCGACCAGCCCACCGATCTCGCGCAGTGGTTCTCAAAATATGAGATGGCGGAGCTTCCGCTGAGACGTTTCACGGCGGTGGCTCTGGGATTGCCGGCCGCGGAGGAACAGGTCCCCGATGAGGTCCCCGATTTTCCTTCTTTTCATGCCGCTCCGGGCCCTGACGGTCTGCATCGGGCGCAGCGGTTCGCGGCATATGCCGTGGCCACCGATCGCCAGCGGCGCGTCCTGCTGACCCGCGTGGCCCCCAACTATCCCGGTGCGGGGCGGTGGCACCTGCCCGGCGGCGGCACCGACTATGGCGAGCAGCCCGGCGCGGCCCTCATCCGCGAGCTCGCGGAGGAGACGGGGCAGCGCGGGCGGCTGGTCAAGCTGCTCGGTGTGGCGAGCCATCGCGACCCCGCGTCGCTGGGCCCGGAAGGCTACCCGATCGACTGGCATGGCGTCCGTGCCTTCTACCGGGTACAGGTCGACCGGGCCACCCGGCCGCGCGTGCATGATCAGGGCGGGTCGACGGCGGAGGCGCGGTGGATGCCTGTTGGCCAGGCGGCGGCGCTCCCGCCCGAGGAGATCACCGAGGTGACGGCCGAGGCGTTGCGGGCTGCGTTCCCCGGTTAGCCTGGGCGGGTGGAGAAGCGCAGAAGGATTGGCGCGTATGGCATTGCGCGCGACGACCAGGACCGCATCCTGCTGGTGAGATCGTCACCGCGGTCCAACAACCCCGGCAAGTGGGTGCTGCCAGGCGGCGGCCTCGACCACGGCGAGGATCCCAACCTCGGGGTGGTGCGCGAGTTCCACGAGGAGACCGGCCTCGACATCGCCATCACCGGGCTGCGCGAGGTATTCGCCGACTTCGTCAAGTTCCCCTGGCGCAATGTGATCATCCATCACGACCGCATCATCTTCGAGGTCGAGGTGGTCGGCGGGACGCTGCTCGGGGAGACCAACGGCACCACCGACCTGCCGATGTGGGTGCCGCGCGACGACGTCGCGTCGATGGATCTAAACCCGTTCACCGCAAGGGTTCTGGGCGTAACCACGGTGGACCCGGGGGAGGCGCGGCGGCCAGAGAGCGCCGACGAGGCCGGCGAGACCGCCAAGGACGGGCGCGGGCTTGGCGACGCCAAGCGCGTGGTGCGGTTCGGGTCCTACGGCGTGGTCACCGATTCGCGGGGCCTGGTCTTGCTTTCCCTGATTTCCGAGGGGTACCCGGGGGCGGGCCACTGGCATCTTCCCGGAGGCGGGACGGATTGGGGGGAGCAGCCCGACGAAGGGCTTCTCAGGGAGATCTACGAGGAGTCGGAGCAACTGGGCGTCATCACCGGGTTGGTCAAGGTGGGTGCCCGGCACAACCCGGCGGCGATGGGCCCCGAGGGCGAACCGCTTGACTGGTACACCGTTCGGGCAGTATTCAACGTCTATGTAGCCAATCCCACGGAGGCGCGCGTCACGGAGGCGGCGGGCTCGACGGCGCAAGCGGGCTGGTTTTCGCGGTCAGAACTGGCTGATCTCCCGCTGAGCGATCTCGCACGGAGAGAATTGCTTCACGTTAACTAGAGCTTACGGCCGCTACACTTGCCTCGTAATTGAAACAAAAACCCCCGGAATGTCCGTTACTTGGGTATCGCCAAGGCATATGTTCTTGTGCGATGGTGTAGGCCGCAGACAGGAAATGCGGCGGACCCGCCGAAAGTCCAAGGGCCGCAACGCAGCTCTTGACCTGCGGCAACAAGTCCGGACGGTCCGCTGAGGCGGCGGAAAGGAACCGAGCCGGCGATGGAGGGACGACACGTGCCGAGAGCCATTTGGCGTCGGCGTCGTACGACGGACAGCCCGCGTCCCGCGGGCAGGCAATGGACCGGCAGGTTGCGCGCCGGTGGGTCCAAAGCCCGGCAGATGCTGCTGGTGCCTGTGGGGCGGTTGCGCCGCCGCCACACCGTCGAGACGCCCAATGTTGTTTTGCCCGGCCTTGACGCCAGCGAGCTTCGCGAGATCGAGGAGGCGGCTGTCCGCCCCACCGAGGAGCCCGCGACCCCGACCACGATCCCGCTGCTGCCCGGAGCGCGCACCGTCGACCGCCGCATCAAGTTCGCGCTGGTCCAGGCGTGCACCCTGAGCAGCTTGCTGCTCGGCATGACGGCGATCTTCCTGGCGGTGACCGGGTCCGACCCGCGCTTGGGCGCCCTGTGCCTGCTCGCCTGCATCACCTTCGACGGCCTCGACGGTGGTCTCGCTCGTAAGTTCGGCGTGGCCAGCCCGTTCGGGGTGCAGATGGACTCGCTGGGCGACATGACCTCCTTCGGTATCGCCGCACCGGTGGTCATCTACTCCGCCCTTTCGGGAAGGGTCGCCACCCCGGTGTTGGTGGCCGCGTGCGCCATGGTCGCCGCCTGCGCGGCGATCCGCTTGGCCCGCTTCAACGTCTCACCCAAGGACGGCCGCTTCTTCTGCGGCGTGCCCACCACGATGGCCGCGACCGTGCTCGCCCTGAGCGTGCTGATCGGCCTGTCCCTGCCGCCCACCGTGGTGGTCGCGGGGGTCGTGCTGCTGGCCGTGGCGATGGTTTCCAGCTTCCCCTATGCGAAGCTGGCGAAGGTGTTCAGGCTGCCGCCGTGGCTGCTGATCCTTCCCGTCCTCGGTGTCCTGGCGAACGCCCAGGTCACCTTCGGCCTGGTGGTGCTGGCGTACCTGATCAGCGGCCCCATCCTCTGGGCTCGCCAGCGCCGAATCGCTGCATAGCGCTTAGGCAACCAAAGGCAGATCGCCCCGCCGGGCGATCTGCATAGTTTTGCGCGTGCGAAGCAACGCCGCGCCGCGGTTGACGGGTCTTACCTCCAGCGGGCTATCACGGTCGAGCCTCCGACGACCCAATCGCCGGGGGCCACGATCGCCTCTGCCATGTCCGCCCGCAGGTAGACATCGGTGCGCGAGCCGAACCGGATCAGGCCGAAGCGCTCGCCTCGGGCCAGCAGCGCCCCGATCGGCGCCCGATGCACGATCCGCCTTGCGAGCAGCCCGGTGCGCTGGGCCACGACCACCTTCCCGTGCGTCGCGGTCTCCAGAACCGTGTATGCCGCGACATTGTGCTCGGCCTCCGGCTTCATCGCCGCCGCGTAGCCGCCGTCCTCCACGAAGTAGTCGATGACCTTTCCCGCCACGGGTGCCCTATTGACGTGTACGTCGAGCACGGACAGGAAGACCGCGATGCGCACCAGTTCCTCGTCGTCGAAACGCTCGTCGACCACGTGCTCCACGCTTAGGACCTTGCCGTCGGAGGCGGCGACCACCACGTTCGGGTCGGCGGGGATCTCGCGCTCGGGGTCGCGGAAGAAGGCGGCGACCGGCGCGGCTGCCAGCGCGGGGATCATCCACGCCCGGGACCTGGGGCGGATCAGGCGCAGCAGCGCGGCGGCGCCCAGGGCGATGCCCGCGGCCGCCACCCCGTTGGAGTCGATGTTCATCGAGCCGAACAGCGGGACGCTCGACGGGCGGTAGGGCGGGCTGAGCTTCTCGGCCATGGCGGGGTCGGCCTCGGAGAAGCGCAGGCGGTGGATGCGCACCGGGGGAGTGTTGCGCAGCACCAGGTCGGAGCCGACGCCCTGGCGCGCGGCGATGCGGTCGAGTTCGTCCGTGGCGCCGCCGGACAGGCCGGGCAGGGCCACAGCCGCGATAACGAGCATGCCGCCGGGAGCGACGACCTTGCTGAGCAGATCGACCGTGTTGCGCGTCTCCTCGCCCGAGCCGACCACCGGCTCGGCGACGATGACCAGCTCGGCGGGCTCCGCCTCGCCCAGGTCGGAGACGACCCGCACCCGTTCCCGCACGAAGCTGCCCATCGTGGCGATCTGGTCGGCGACCGTGTTGTCGGCGGCAACCACGGTCAGCCTGTCACCCGGCAGCAGTGCGTCGAGAGCTTCCGCCAGCACAAGGGAGTCGGCGCCTGCGCCAACGAGCATGGCTGTCTTGGGGCCGGCGTGGCGGGCGAGCTCGGTCGTGAGCGTCTTGGCCGCGCGGTCGCCAATGCTGATCTGGCCGAGGGGGCCCAGAGGCGTGGAGGAAAGCTGGCTCATTCCGCCAGCATAGGCTCCCCCTCGGCTTGTGCTCACCGCGCCTGCTCGGCGCCGGTGTCGTCGTTTTCTTCCTCTTCCATTTCTTCCCGCTGAGCTTCCTGCTCAACCGCGGGCGCCTGCTGCTTGGACGGGATCAGCGCCGTCACAGCGCCGGCGACGCCCAGGAAGATCAGACCGGCCGCGACGAACCACCCGATGCCCGGCAGGTCCAGATCCAGGTAAGCCGTTGCCAGGTACCCCCCGGAAATCATCAAGAATGCCAGGCCGAAAAAGAGCGATATCGAATCGGTGCGGTGTGCTTTCATCGGGTCACCTCCGCGTGCCCAAAGCGAACGTTCAGCCGGATCAGCAGGTTTCCGCCGCCCTCGCCGTCCGCGCCGGTGTCCTCGTTGCTCTGGTCGACCCCGACGCCATTGATGTCGCGACCGAACACGGAGGCGTCACCGAAGCTGACGTCGGAGGCCACCCGTGTGTCGACGTTGGGTGGCAGCAGGATCCTCAGCTGGCCGAAGCTGATGTCCGCCGATATCTCCTTGTTCTGGCCGGTGAAGTCCACCCCGGTCAGATCCAGCGTGGCCTCGCCGAAGCGGTGCTCATAGTGCTCCGAGACACGATCCGGCGTGCTCGGGTTCCACACCACGGAGCCGCCACGCGAGCGTTGGGCCATGTCCGGCCCGCTCGCCACCGCGGGCAGCAGCAGGCTGAGCACCAGACCGAGGACGATGAATCCCCGTGCCCGGCCGTACCACGCCCCGATTGTCAGGCCGACGCCCACCACCGCCAGGGCGGCGGCGACGTACGCGGCGCTAGGCACATCGAAGTCGGTCATGTCCGCGATGCCCATGACGCCCAAGGCGATCAAAACCAGGCCGAAGATGAGCCGGCCGAGGCGGGAAGGCTCAGGCCTGGGCTTTGGCGGCTCCGGCATTCTGGGGGGTACCGGGACGGAGGTGACCGGTTCATACGGACCGTGGGGTGCGAACGGGGGCTGATAGGCCGTGACCGGGGGCGTGACCGGCTCGGTCATGGGGTTGGCCGGTGGCGGCGTGGCCGGTCGCTGCGTCGAGATCCTTGGATTGATCGCCATCGCGGCGACCACCAGCGCGACGGCGCCGATGACCGAAACCGCCCAGCTGTCGGTGAGGGCGCCCAGCAACACCACCGTGATCACGCCGATGATCAGCGTGAGCAGCGCGGAGGTGCTGGAGGTGCCGCGGCCGAAGAGCGCCTCGACCGGCGACGCGGTGTCGCCCTCCGCGGGCGTGAGCAACCAGCCCGCCAGATAGATGATGATGCCGACGCCGAAGATAGCCAGCACACCGATGAGCACCCGCCACAGCAGCGGATCGGTGTTGGTGGCCCGGCCGATCGCCGCGCACACGCCCGCAAGGTAGCGGCCGTGGCGTGGCCGTACAAGCCCGAACCGCGTGGCCCACGGCTCCTGCGGCTCGGGTTGCGGCTCCGGTTGCGGCCCGTGCCCCGGCCCC
>Ga0075431_100006983_pt1 | contig 11224 bp, 4 predicted proteins | sample RhiMetdeltSRZDD5_FD_75297 | JGI IMG/M metagenome (GOLD analysis project Ga0075431, IMG submission 75297) | Populus rhizosphere microbial communities from Tennessee, USA - Rhizosphere MetaG P. deltoides SRZDD5 | ecosystem: Host-associated > Plants > Roots > Rhizosphere > Soil | place: USA...
CCGCTTCCTACGTCAGCATTGGCAAGAGATCCCGATACCATCAAAGTCAGAATCAATGAAAAAACCAAAAACATTTTCTTACACATCATTGATCACCTTCCCTCAAAGTTCGAATTCCAAATGACCATTTTTCTCTGGGTACTGCAGAGAAAGCTGTTCAGTATTGCTCACTCCTTTAGGCCGCCTGCTGCCGGGCGCATTTCGCTCGGATCTCGCCGAAAACAAGATCGCTTGTATCCACGACGAATTCACGCTCCTCAAATCGAATCAAGGAACACTGTTCCAATAGGTGAATGACCTCAACTAGCAAGCCGAAATAGTCTGCTGTAGCTCCAAAATTTTCTCTCTTCATGATCACCTCACATCGTAACCACACCGTAAACCATTCCTAGCACCCAACAAGCCAAACCGTTTTTTTGAAGGTAAGTGCAGGCTTTTCTAGCGTAAAGGTATGCGAGAGAGTCGTCTGAAGAAGGGAAAAATTGGCGGGCGAGAATTTTTTACGTAATGCTTATCGGGGTCACCAAGGGCGGCGTGAGTGGTTCTTCTCCCAGGAGTCGTGCACCTCTACTAGTACATACAAACGACAGACGACTATCGAGCAGGGAGGCGAGCGCTCTTAGAGATCATAGCGCTGCTAGAACTCAGCGAGTTCCTCTTCAACCGTTCGTTCCTTCAAGCTCGCGTCGTCTTTGCCCATGCGCACGCGAATACGATGGGAGAGGCCATCATCGCAAAGCGGAACCCAGGGAGTTGCCAACCGCGCGCCATCAAGTTCAACCCAAAGGACACCACAGTTGACATGGTCGGGGTTCTCGACAAGCATCTCATAGGATGTGCGGTTGTAGCGGTAGCGTAGCGAGTACTCGGTCCATTCAGGAGGAATCGTTGGATCAACTAGAAGCGTGTCTCCACGCAGCTTAAACCCCAGCACCTCCTCGAGCCAGACGCGATACATCCAGCCACTTGAGCCCGTATACCACGTCCAACCACTGCGCCCCACCTGTCCTTCCAGCGTACAGATGTCAGCCGCAACGACGTAGGGCTCGCCCTTGTAACGAGCGACATCCGCCGCGGTGCGCGCATGTTCGATTGGATTCAGCATACGCAGCAGTTCCACAGCTCGGCGTCCATCACCGCTACGCGCAAACGCCATGGCGACCCAAATGGCCGCATGAGTGTATTGCCCGCCATTCTCGCGAACACCGGGGGGATAGCCCATAATGTAGCCCGGATGTGGCTGAGAATGATCAAAGGGGGGCGTGTAGAGCTGAATCAACTTCTCTGACCGACGGATCAGCAGCTTTTCTACGGATGACATCGCCTGGCGCGCCCTTTGCTCATTACCCATGCCGGAAATGACAGCCCAGGATTGGGGCAACGAGTCAATGATGGCTTCCTGACTATCTTTGGAACCTAACGGTGTCCCATCATCGAAATAGGCCCGACGATACCATTCCCCATCCCATCCATGGGCTTCAACCGCTTCGGCTAACTCTTCGATCCGCTGCTGGCAAAAGTCCAAGGGCGGCACTTGTCCGACCAATTCACAGATGGGGATGAACCCTTTGAGGACGTCGAGCAGGAACCAGGCTAACCAGACACTTTCGCCCTTCCCCTCAGTTCCAACTCGGTTCATGCCATCGTTCCAGTCGCAGGAGCCAATGAGTGGCAATCCGTGCGGCCCTTGAGTCGATCCCTTTCGAATAGCCCGCCAGCAGTGCTCGAACAGGGAACCATCTTCCATGGCTGGTGTGGGAACGAAATAGGCTTCGTGTTCGTGTTGTTCCAGCGGCCTACCTTCGAGAAAGGGGATCCGCACCTCGAGGATCGATGTATCTCCTGTGGTCCTGACATAGTGAGCCGTGGCATAAGGCAGCCACAGCAGATCGTCGGAACACCGGCTGCGAATCCCGGCGCCAGACGGCGGGTGCCACCAGTGTTGGACATCGCCTTCTACAAACTGCCGGCTCGACGCGCGCAAGATGTGTTCGCGTGCCAAATCAGGGGCGGCATAAACCAACGCCATGACATCCTGCAGTTGGTCACGGAAACCGAAGGCTCCACCCGACTGGTAAAAAGCGGAACGCGCCCAGATGCGGCAACTCAAGGTCTGATATATCAGCCAACGATTGAGCAGGAAATCGACCGCCAGATCCGGCGTCTGTACCTGGATTCCGCCTAACAACTCATCCCACCAATTTTTTGTGTCTGCCAGCGATTGTTGGGCGACGCGTGGATTGCGGAATTGCTCTACCAGGCTTCGGACTTCGCCTAGTTCGTCTGCTTGACCAAGCAAACAGAAAACCTCCGCAGTTTCGCCTGGCACCAACTGAATCTGAACCTGAAGAGCTGCGCAGGGATCCAACCCGGCTCCCGTACGACCCGCCAGGTGCTGTCGCTCCAAGGCTGCAGGTCTCAAGCTGGAACCGTTGCGACCCAGAAACTCGGTTCGGTCAGACGTGAAGCTCTCTGCTGGAGGACTCAGCGCAGCAAACGCCACTTTCTTGCTGAATTCAGGATGGTAATTGTTCCGCGCCAGCAGCGTGTGGCTTGCGGAGTCCCAGCTGGTCACAATATGAGGCTGGGTCTCTTCACGATCTATACCCAAGGTCCATTCCGCGTAGCTCGTGACCGACAAACGCCGACGGCGCGCACTTGCGTTGCGGAGCCTCAAACACTGGACCCGCAGTGGTTTTCCGTCTACTGGTACGAAGGTCGTTAACTGTTGCTCGACACCGTGGCTGTTATGCTCAAACCGGGAATATCCCTGACCGTGTCTCGCCCGATAGGCAGTGTCTGTGTCGCGCACTGGCAAAGGCGTCGGTGACCAAACGATCCCGCTTTCTTCGTCTCGCAGGTAGATGCCTTCCGCGACGACCAGAGAAACGGGGTCGTTTAGCCAGGGAATCTGGCGGTTAGTTTGACTATTGCCACACCAGAGAAATCCGGGCCCGGACTCGCTCACCAAGGCTCCGAAGTGCGGGTTGGCCATGATATTGACCCAGGGCGAAGGCGTCTGTGCTCCGGGTTCCAATTGGATGACATACTCACTGCCGTCAGGCGTGAATCCGCCGGTCCCGTTGAAGAAGCGAAGATTGGGTACCGGTAGCGAGGTGGAAGGGGAAGGCTCAGGCTTCGTCTTGCTATCACCTTCCAATAGAGGCGGCATCTCGACAGCCTCGGCCGCACGGCCCAGTTGCCGCTCCAGCGAGCCGCGAGCCGCCACGAGCAGAGCGCGTGCCGAGGCTAGAAGCAGGGTCAGATCCTCCTCAGGCATCTGTTCGACAGACCGCAGAAACACCCCGCCCGGTCGATCAATCCCCGTGTGAACTGAATACGCCTGAACTAGGCGCGTTAGCTGACTCTGCAGCGGTTGGTCATAGCTGGTAGCTTCCTTATTCAAGATAACCAGATCGGCTTTGAGCCCCCGGACGCGCCAATAAGTGTGGGCGAGTAAGGCTTCACGAACGACGCCGAGCTCCTGAGATTCGCTCACTAGCATCGCCAGGATAGGAAGATCTCCCGAGATTCCGTATGCCCATAAGCGTGACTGTCCCAAGAGGTTACGACGGAGTCGTTCTGGGGGCGGACGGAGTTGGTTGTTGGGATAAAGCAGCTGAGCTCCGAGATCCTGGAAGACTTGAGCTTCGTCGGCTTGAAGGCCCAGATAACGCAACTCCAGCTGTGCGTGAGTCCAGGCAAACTCGAGCGCACGATTGGCCGCCGGTAAGTCCTGATACTTTTTCACCAGGGCCAAGATGCGCTCTCGCGTCTCTGCAGCCAAGGTTACCAGGGCAAGACGAATTTTTTGGCTCGGTCGCAGCTCCACCTTCCGGCGAAGGCTGAAAATTGGATCCAGCACCGCACCACTTTGGTTTGATAGCGGGCCCTCCATGGCCGCTGGATTCTGTAGGCCACGACCGCGCCCGATGAAGGTTGCACGGTTCGTTTCGTATTCGAGGCCGTCACCGAAAGAACCCGTAGCTGCCATGAGGTGCGCCGCCCAAATCGACGGATCCTCTGGCGACCGCAGGCGACGCCCAGCCAACAACGCATTCTGCTCCGGCAAAGCCTCGGTCTGAATGAAGAGTTTGCTGAAGGCTGGATGTGTCCGGTCGGCGTTATGAGCTGCCAGTGCCAGCTCCAAGTAAGTGGTCAGCTCCAAACGGCGCGTCTCAGAGGATGTATTCGTCAGTGTGATTCGGCGCACCTCGGCGTCGTCTTCTGGAGAGACCACCACCTCCATCAAGGTCTCGATACCGAAATCGCGGCGGCGAAACTCAATCCGGTCCGCAGCAAAAGAAGCCGAGTAGCGGCGTTCCGGACGATCCACGGGATGGTAGGTGGTCGACCAGACATCTCCACTGTTGAGATCACGAATGTAACAGAAAGTTCCCCAGGCATCCCGGGTTGTGTCGGCTCTCCAGCGGGTAATATCAAAATCGCGCCAGCGGCTGTACCCTCCGCCCGCATTCGTCGTCATGACCGTGTACGTGCCGTTGGAAAGCAAGTGAGAGCGTGGAATTCGTGTGTTCTCACGAGTTCTGCGCGTTTCCGCGGTAGCGGGCGTTGCCGTGATGAGACGGGCAATGGGCGGCTCTGGACTTGAACTGAAGTACTCCAAACTGGTTGCGGGGATTCGTTCGAAGAAAAGGAATTCGGTTGCTCGAATCCGCAAGTCAGCATGGAAACGTCGTTGCATGATCTCTCGTTGCAGAATGTTGTCGATCGCCAGCAAACTCATTCCCTGATGATGGGCCATGTAAGCGTAGATCACCACACCGCGGCTCCCTTCAGGTCGCTGCTGGCGTGTATAATCAATGGCTTCATAGTATCCCTTGGCTCCACGCAACCCGAGCTTTGACAATCGCCTCAAGTTGTTTATGGCCGCAATTGGATCGATGGTCAACGCCAGGCAAGTGGCGTAAGGTGCCACCACCAAATCCTCTTCCAAGCCTCGTTTCAGTCCTAAACCGGGAACGCCAAAGGCGCGGTACTGATAAATCCGGTTGACGTCTAAGGCACTGAAAGCAGACTCCGAGATTCCCCAGGGAACGCCTCGTTGCCGTGCATACTGGATTTGACGGGAGACAGCCGCTTGGCAGGAAGAGTCCAGCAACGAGTTCTCGAACGTGCGAGTAAACAGCAGCGGCATCAGATACTCAAACATCGTGCCACTCCAGGAAAGCAACACCGGCTTTCCATCGGAAGCGCCATAAGGTCGTCCCAATGCCAGCCAATGCTCCACGGGCACCTCTCCACGCGCAATGGCAATCAGGCTAGCGAGGCGGGCTTCGCTGGCCAGTAGGTCATAGTAGGAGGTGTCCCGCGAGCGAGTACCGACGTTGTACCCAATCGTGAACAGACGCCTGCGGGGGTCATACAGAAATCGCATATTGGTTTCGTCCCCGAACCTTCTCGCCCGCTGGAGGACATTGTCTGTCTGTTCAATGGCCTCGACGGCCTGTCGACGCGAGTGGGAGAACGCCTGAAGGACGCGATCGAGAACACTAGCCAGGGACGGGTCCCTCGAGCCAGCTTTGAGCAGCCTAGACAACACGGTGTTCTCAGGGCTTGCCAACAGTTGCAGAGAGGGCGCCTGTTTCCAATGCTCTTTCCATTCCCGCAGCACAGCATCATCGGGCGCCTTCAAGAGATCCTGGGGAAGATCAATGACCACTTCGAACCATCCGAGATAGCGGTCGATGATCAAACCCCAGGCCGTGACGTTTTCTTCGATTCGGTTGACCCAATAGACACGTTCATCCTCAGCGGCCAGCCTTGACCGCAACACCTGAGCCAAACGCTGGACGGGTTCCTGGGCCCGGCGCAGGCATCTTACGATCTGTTCAAGGTCGTCCACTGGATTCTGAAAGAGTTGGCCTAAGGCCATCATGGTGTTTCTGATGACACTGTTTTTCAGGTCTTCCCTATCCAACAGCGCCTGCAGCAGCTCTAACCGGTCTGCCAATCCCTGGAGTGACGCAGTCCCGAGCACGGGTTCAGCAAGCCCGTCCCTACAACCCTGCTCCAATATCCACAACGATGCCAGCAGGTTTCCGCTATCGACGGTGGAAACGTAAGGCGGCCGCAATGGTGCCAAAGTCTGGATGTCGTACCAGTTGAGGAAATGGCCTTCGTAGCGTTCCAGTGTTGCCATCGTCTCCAGACTCGCGAGCGTCCTGTCGACCATCTCGTCTCGGGTGATATAGCCCAGATCGCGCGCTGCTAAAGCCGAAAGGAGCCACAACCCGATATTCGTGGGCGAGGTTCGCTGAGCAACTTCGATGCGCAGTGACTCCTGCGAATTATCGGGTGGAAGCCAGTGAGTTTGCGGACCGACGAGGTCGTCAAAATAACGCCAGGTCTGGCAGGCGATGTGCCGGAGGAACTGGCGTTCTTCGTGAGACAAACGCGGGCGGAGATACTGCCTTTTGTGACCGTTCATCCAGTCGGCCACCAATGGCGAAATCAGCCAGAGTGTCAGGAAGGGCAAGGCGGTGAACCAGGAATGAAACTGACGCTCGCAGAGGACTATAGTGAGGATCACTGCTCCGATGGTGACAAAAACCATGTGGAATACAAAACGGCTTAACCGATTTGCTGCATTCCAGTGGGCGACTTGAGCCGATTCCCACTCCAGCAGGTTACGACGGCTGATGACCCGGCGATACCCCACTCGAGCGATGGCATCCAACGAAAGAAATGCCTGGTGGGGCAACAGGGCTGTCGAGACCAAGACCCGCAACAACTCTCTTCCTTGTTCTTTCCAGACCCCGCGGTTCTTGCGAAGGCACTGCAGAACGCGACCCGGCAGAGAGCCCAGCGGGGAACACAACAGCATTAGCCCAACGAGGAGGCTTGGACTCGCCGAAGCAGGAAACAGTAACCAGCCCGTCACGAGCAGGGCCACTGAGGCCGCGGCCACCAGACTCCGGCGCAGGTTGTCCAGAATTTTCCAACGATTGATGAACGACAACGGGTTCGGCTGGGGTGATCCGTCTGGCCCTGGAACTGTGGGCAGCACCCAGCGAGCGATCTGCCAGTCACCTCGCACCCAGCGATGCTGCCGCTTCATGTAAGATTGATAGTTAACGGGGAATTGCTCAAATAACTCAACGTCGCTGGCATACCCCACTCGCACGTGGGCGCCTTCGATCAGGTCGTGACTTAACAGGGTCTCCTCAGGAAAACGGCGGCCCAGCACTCGATAAAAGGCTTCCACGTCAAAGATGGCCTTCCCGTGAAAGATTCCTTCCGCGAACAAATCCTGATAGACGTCTGATACAGCTTTCGCGTAGGGATCGGTACCTGTCGGATCGCTGAAAAGACGCGTGAATGGGGTTATCGTGGCACTAGGCAAAGTAATGCTCACGCGAGGTTGGATGATTGTATAGCCCTCCACAAGGCTGCGGCGGTCCGGGCCAAGACGGGGACGATTCAGGGGATGGGCCAACGTCTCGATCAAGCGTTTTGCCGTATCGTGCGGCAACTGGGTATCGGCATCCAGTGTGATGATGAAACGGATGCTGCCAAGGTGCGATCTTTCGCCAACTCGAAGGAGCTGTGCATTCCCTTCGCCACACAAATAGGCAGTCAGTTCCTCCACCTTGCCGCGTTTGCGCTCCCAACCCATCCAGCACCGTTGCGTTCTGCAGGCGTGGCGCGACCTGTGGAACAGAAAGAACGGACGTTCGGCATATTTGGCATTCAGTCGTTCAATGCCTTGAACCACGACCTCGAGAAGTTCGGGGTCTTCTGGCATGTTTTCTTGGGGGGCATCCGTGAAGTCAGAGACCAAGGCGTAACGCAGCTGTGGATCGCGGTTACCCAGATATCGGACCTCCAACTTCTCCACTTCCCCGCGAACGGACTCAGGCGTGAGCAGCATCATGGGAACCACGACCAGCGAGCGATGCTCTTCAGGAATTCCATTCTTGAAGGACAGTTTTGGCAGCACACGGGGCTGCATGAGCCACGACACTAGAATGTTGATTGTTTGCAAAGCCAGCTCACTCGCTGGAAAGAGAGCCAGTGCAGCCAACAGCATGAATCCCCACGGCGCACGGCCCAGGTTGTGAACATTGAAGAGAGTCAGAGTCAAAATGAACGAGCTAAGGAGAACAATACTTCCCAGATAAACAAGTGAAGGATGGTTCTCTGCATATCGCTGGATCTGGCTGGTCAGTGGCCGTTTGCAGTTGAGCTGGGACTCGAGGACGGTCCTTCCGCCTGCGATGAGATAGTAACCCACGTGGCAACGACGATCGTCCCCCTGGCAGCTCTCTCTTTGAGCCAACAAGATGGCGCTTCTGGCAACCTCCAGTTCGGCAACCTTCGCCTCGCGAGCCATTCTCTCAAGGCTACGCCTGCAGCGGTCACGAGTTTCAAAGTCAGATTGGGAATGCACTCCGGCTGGATCCTCACGCAACACGGCTTCGACACAGCTGACGCTTTCAAAGACGTCTCGCCAGTCCATCTGTGCCAGTTGCCGCAGGCTGCCAATGGCGTTGGCAATTGAAATCTGATAGCCCGCCTGGCGAGCCTGTTCCTGGCGTATAGCTTCCTGCAGAGGGCATCCGAGCTTCACTTCCAGCCAATTCCGAACTGGGGATAGGGCAGCTTCCTCATCGTGGAGATGCCCGGCGAGACGTACGGCGAAATGCGGCCGTAGCCTGGCTTGCTCACGCGTCAGCTCCGCAAGAATGCCGAGCAGTTGATCAGGCTCACGGCGGGCAGCAGCTAACAGGCGATTGGCCCACACGTCGGCCCACTCACGCTCATGCTGGCGACGATTCACCTGAAGCGCCCGATTCCTCAAGTCCTCAACAAGGACGAAACGCAACAAGACAGGAAAGACCCACAGTTCCCCAATGGTGAGCGGCGACACCGTTTGGTAGGCCTGGAGAAACTCGGTGATGTTGGAGGGACTTAGACGGGCATCGGTGGTTTCAACCAGGTGCCGAGCCAGGAATTCCACGCGGAGCTCGCTGGGCCGAAAACCTTCCTTCAACGTGGGGAGTTCTTCGGCATAGTTGCGGGGTAGATTCCTGCGGATGTCTACGATGTGGCCCTGAATGATATAAGCATTGTCGAGGAGCCATTCAGCAGCCGGCGTAATGGGTTGTTCCAGCTCGACAGCTCGAGACAGGTCGTTGCGAACCTTGACCAGATCCTGGCTGCTTTCTTTCAGCCGCTCCAACAGGCGGTGACCTTGGTTCACGGGAGGATAGGCCGGGTGAAGACGCGCAAGCCCAGTGGCGTGGTCCCGTAGGGCTTCGGACGCCAGTGGCTCGCGGGTCAGCTTGTCTTGGAGCAGATCTTGAATGGAATCTCGTTCAGCGCGGATGACGAACGTGGCCGGAGGCACGTCGTTCCCTCCGCGCAAGACTTCAAGGACGCGATTCGCTTCTACGTCCGGGATCTGGACAATGACGAGGGCTTCATTTTCTAAAACCAAACGACTACATTGATCGAGAACCTGTTTGCTCAGTCTAGAGCGTTCCCTGTAGAGGACTCCTCCGAGCATGAGCAAACCGGCTAGCACGAGCAGGGCTCTCGCCAGTCCGGAAGGCTCAGAAAGAAGGTAAAGCGAGGAACCTAACACAAGTCCAGTCAGCCCCAATGAAACCTTCCACAAGGACGACTCGGCGATATCCAACTTACCGGAACTCGATTTAGTGACCAGCGCCGAACGGCGAAACCCGCAGCTTCGCAGGTTCTTGAGCACTTCGGAGACATTCTCTCGGTGGGAATAAAATCCCAGGGCCAATTGAGGCATATCACCTAGGTTTCTGAGCAGGGGGTACAAAGAGACTGAAGCTGGACCCAAATACAAGAAAAGAGAGGATATCTACCTGCCGAACAACTTGGTGTTCATTTTTGAACAAATCGAATTTTATCACTCAAAACGTCCAGCTCAAACCTTTTCGAAACGAGCCGAAACGAGCACTCGAAACGAGCCTTCTTGATTCTCCCTGAGATGTAGTCGTTGCAGCCGAGTACGGGAGATGGCGAGAAACCGCAGACCCGTGCGGAACACGGATCTGCGAGACCTAAACAAGCAACTACTGAGCCGCTTTCAAGGCGCGCTGTGCAAGAGAGCTCGTGAAGCTCAGCGGCTGAAAAAGTGCTTAGTCGCTTAGTAGCGGTGGGGAAGTGAGGGTTCACAAGTTTTGGCGAAGTCTTCGACTTGTTTCCTGGCCTCTTCTTTAGCTAGACCATACCTCTCTTGGAGCTTGCCTGCTAGCTGTTCACGCTTCCCGCCAATGACATCAAGCTCGTCATCGGTCAGCTTGCCCCAGCGCTCTTTGACCTTCCCCTTGAACTGCTTCCAGTTGCCTTCAATCTGATCCCAGTTCATAGAACTCTCCTTTATAATGTTTTGTCGCACGCGGTGTCAGGGCAATACTGACCTGTCACCCGTCAACATCGTGGCGACTGCAAGCGAAGTTAACCGCTTCTTGAAGAATGCGATGTTCAGTTTTGCACAGCCATAGAGAGCCGCGCTCTACTGAGACAAATTTGTTTCGCGCAATTGGTCGAGCAATTCAAAATGAGTAGTACCAAAGCTGCCTAAGACTTCGGAGTCGCGAAATGCAGGGCGTAAAAGCTCCAGCCAGCTTCGAGACACACCGGCTCCTGCTCAGACGTCCGCAGCCGGAAGACGCAGCCGTCGTTTTCGCCCGCTACGCGAACGACCCGGAAGTCACGCGATTTGTGGGGTGGCCGAAGCATGAGTCCGTCGCCGACACCCAGGCGTTTCTTGCCTTCAGCGATGCCGAATGGGAACGCTGGCAGGCGGGCCCATACTTGATCTGGTCGCGCAGCGATGGGGTACTTCTTGGCAGCACAGGGCTCGGCTTTGAAACGCCGTATCGGGCGGCCACAGGGTACGTTCTGGCACGGGATGCATGGGGCCGAGGCTACGCGACTGAGGCGCTCAACGCGATGGTCGACATTGCACCCCGCGTCGGCGTTCAGAGGCTGTATGCCCTTTGCCACCTCGAGCATCGCGCGTCGTGGCGGGTCCTCGAGAAATGTGGGTTCGAGCGAGAGGGCATCCTGCGTCGGTATGCAGAGTTTCCGAATCTGGCGTTTCCTGCCCCTGCCGACGTGCTATGTTATGCGAGAACATTCGAGCCGGTGCGCGGGTCTGAGCGCCACGCGGGCTAACAAGGCGCACGGCCCGGTGATCTGGATCTCAGGCGACTCCTAAACG
>Ga0075431_100006985_pt1 | contig 11224 bp, 10 predicted proteins | sample RhiMetdeltSRZDD5_FD_75297 | JGI IMG/M metagenome (GOLD analysis project Ga0075431, IMG submission 75297) | Populus rhizosphere microbial communities from Tennessee, USA - Rhizosphere MetaG P. deltoides SRZDD5 | ecosystem: Host-associated > Plants > Roots > Rhizosphere > Soil | place: USA...
GACGAGCCGCTCGGTGCCCCGACTGATGCCGCTGAACAGGGTGCGTACCCGCGCCTCGCCAAGTGCCAGCGGCGACAGCGGGGCGTCGCGCAGCTCCACGACGCCAGGTCCGACATACCAAAGGGCGCGCGCCGTCCTGTCCCGCGATGGGGTCGCCGCTGCCATGATGTTATCGCCGCCGCCTGCCATGGTGCCGGCTCATGCCGAGCTTGGGATTAGAATTCGCCGGGGGTTCATCAGGGGTTCACCGGGGGTCTGCGAGGGGTTTGCAATGAGCGACAGTCTGGACACTCCCGCACCGGGGGCGATGCCCCCTGCCCAAACCCTTACGACACCGACTGGCCTCCAGTCCATCGAGGCCCTGACGCGCAGGCGGCGGATCGTCTTCGGCCTCAACGCGGTCACCTATGCGGCGATGCTGTGGGCGGCGGCCTCGATCCTCGCAGTCGGCGGGTGGACTGCCCTGGACTTTATCCTGCTGGTGGCCTTCGCCTTTGGCACGCCCTGGACCGTGCTCGGCTTCTGGAACGCCCTGATCGGGCTGTGGCTCCTGCATGTCCGCCAGCACCCTCTGGCGGAGGTGGCCCCCTTCGCCTCGGCCGGCGACCAGCCGACGCCGATCCGCGTCAAGACCGCCGTCCTCATGACGGTGCGCAACGAGGACCCCGGGCGCGCCATTCTGCGGCTCAAGACGGTGAAGGCCAGTATCGACGCGACGGGGGAAGGCGGCGCCTACAGCTACTTCGTGCTGAGCGACACCAGCCTCCCGGATGTGGCGGCGGCCGAGCAGGCGGCGATTGCGGCGTGGCAGGCGGCCGATCCTGACGCCGACCGGATCATCTACCGGCGGCGCGAGCGGAACACGGGCTTCAAGGCCGGCAACGTGCGCGATTTCTGCGAGCGCTGGGGCAAGAACTTTGCGCTGATGCTGCCGCTCGACGCCGACAGCCTGATGGCGGGACGGGAGATCGTGCGCCTGACCCGCATGATGCAGGCCCATCCCAAACTCGGCATCCTGCAGAGCCTGGTGGTGGGCATGCCCTCCTCCTCGGGTTTCGCCCGCATCTTCCAGTTCGGCATGCGCCACGGCATGCGCTCCTACACCATGGGGCAGGCCTGGTGGGTGGGCGACTGCGGACCGTTCTGGGGCCACAACGCACTGGTGCGCATTCAGCCCTTCGCGGAGAAGTGCGAGCTGCCGATGCTGCCGGGCAAGCCGCCGCTGGGCGGCCATGTGCTGTCGCACGATCAGGTGGAGGCCACCTTGATGCGCCGCGCCGGCTACGAGGTGCGCGTGCTGCCCGAGGAGCGCGGCAGCTGGGAGGAGAACCCGCCCACCATGCTGGAGTTCGCGCAGAGAGACGTGCGCTGGTGCCAGGGCAACATGCAGTACATCAAGCTGCTCGACCTGCCGGGGCTTTACCCCATGAGCCGGTTCCAGCTCGTCTGGGCGATCCTGATGTTCGTCGGCATCCCGGCCTGGACGCTGATGATCGCGCTGCTCCCCGTGGCGGCGTGGCAGGCGCAGAGCGTGGCGGATTTCCCCGCCGGCCTGGCCGTCGGCCTCTACGTCACGTTCTTCACTATGTATCTGATGCCAAAGATCGCCGGCCTGATCGACGCGCTGCTGACCCGCGGGGGCGTCGCTCGCTACGGCGGGTGGCTCAGGTTCATGGCCGGTGCCGCCATCGAGCTGGTGTTCTCGTTCCTGCAGGGCGCGGTCTCGACCATCCGGACCTCGATTTTCATGATCGGCTTGGGCGTAGGCAAGTCGGTGACCTGGGGCGGCCAGTCGCGCGACGCGCAGCGGCTGTCCTGGCGGGCGGCGGCATGGGCGCTATGGCCGCAGATGCTGTTCGGCGTGCTGGTGTGCGGTTCCCTGCTGGCGATCGCCCCGACGGTGCTCTTGTGGAGCCTGCCGCTGACCGCGGGCTACCTGCTGGCGGTGCCGTTCGCGGTGCTGACGGCCCATCCCGCCTTCGGCCGCGCCCTGCAGCGCCTCGGCCTGTGCGGGATTCCCGAGGATTTTGCCATGCCGGGGGAGGTTAATGCGGTGATGGGAAACGGCAGTGGACAGTGATAAGCGGGTGCATGAACGAGCGGATTCGAGCGATCGTCGAAGAGCCGCGTAAGCTCACGCCGCAGCAGCAGCTGGACCTCTTTGACGTCCTTGAAGGCACTTTCGTTGGGGACGAAGGTGACGGCACGCCGGCGGAAGTTGAAGCCGCGTTGGATCGAAGTTCATCTACCGCATTGAGGGAAACGAGATTAGCGTCTATGCCGTGGCCCGCCTGAAAAGGAAACCTGGATATTGGCGCCGGCGGCTACGGGACTAGCAAATCACGAAGCTGCATATCCGTGTCACCTGCTTATCGGAGGGGTGAATGCGAAGACCCGCTGATGAGCTCCGCTCCGATCCCGCGTTCGCAGCGCTGCACCACTCGCTCGACGTCTACTACGGCGACCCGGCGCGGGATGCGGCGATGGATGCGCTGTACGCACGCTTCGTGCAGCCGGGGACGCTGGCGTTCGACGTCGGCAGTCACGTTGGCGACCGCATCGCCAGCTTCCGGCGGCTTGGCGCGCGCGTGGTGGCGCTGGAGCCGCAGCCGTTGTGCGCGCGGGCCATCCGGGCCCTCTACGCCGACGATCCTGACGTGACGCTGGTGGAGGCGGCGTGCGGCGAGCGGCCGGGCCACCTGACGCTGCGCATCAACTCCGCCAACCCTACGGTCTCCACCGCCTCGGCCGAGTTCATCGGCGCCGCGGACGGGGCCGGCGGCTGGGAAGGCCAGGTGTGGGACGCCGAGATCGAGGTGGCCTGCACCACACTCGACGCGCTGATCGGCCAGTACGGCCTCCCGGCGTTCGCCAAGATCGACGTGGAGGGCTTCGAGGACACGGTGCTGGCCGGGCTCTCGCGGGCCCTGCCGGCGCTGTCGTTCGAGCTCACCACCATCCAGCGCGACGTGGCCCTGCGATGCCTCGAGCGGCTGGCCGCGCTCGCTCCCTGCGGCTTCGACATCGCCCTGGCCGAGAGCCAGGCACTCACCTTCGGCCGCTGGGTCTCCAAGGCCGAGATGGCGGCCCACATCGCAGCCCTGCCGCACGAGGCCAACTCGGGCGACGTCTATTGCCTGCTCGGGTGAGGTGGTGAGTGGTGAGGTGGTGAGATTTGGCACCGCAAGAGAATGCTCGCCGATTCACCTCCGGGGATCACGGCTCACACACGCTATGCCGATACTCACTACCTGGCCATCTCACCACTCACCCGACCTCCTCACACCAGCACACCGATGAGCTTTGCCAGCAGCACCACGACGATCGCGCCGATGGCGGAGGTGACGATCGAGTCGACGAGCTCGTTACCGAGGTTGAGGTTCCAGCCGGCGACGTTGAAGAGCCAGCTGCCAACGAATCCACCAATGAGGCCGGCTATCAGATAGCCGAGGATGTTCGAAGGACCGCCAACAAACAGGCTGGCCAGCCAGCCGGCGATCAGGCCCACCACCAGCCAGGTGATGAGCTGCTGCGCGTTCATGGTCATGAAGCTTTTCTCCAATTCCGTCCGTGCCCGCCGGGTAGCCGGGAGCCGGCACGACGGCGACACATGTCCCGCCGAGTGTGGCCGACTCGTCCGCGTACGTCGAGCGCCGCGATGAACGAGGTGAATGGGAAGTTGTCAGCCGATCCCCTTTGCCCTTTCGGGCAGAGGAGCGCTCACCTCAGATGTGCAGCGCGCGGCCGTAGGCGGCCAGCACGCTCTCGTGCATCATCTCGGACAGGGTGGGATGCGGGAAGACCGCGTGCATCAAGTCCTCCTCGGTGGTCTCGAGTTGCATGGCGATCGCGAAGCCCTGGATCAGCTCCGTCACCTCGGCGCCAACCATGTGGGCGCCGAGCAGCTGCCCGGTCTTGGCGTCGAAGATCGTCTTGACGAGCCCCTGGTCCTCGCCCAGGGCGATCGCCTTGCCGTTGCCGACGAACGGGAAGCGGCCGACCTTGACCTCGCGCCCCTGCGCCTTGGCCGCCGCCTCGGTGAGGCCAACGCTGGCGATCTGGGGCTGGCAGTAGGTGCAGCCCGGAATCTTGAGCTTGTCGATCGGGTGCGGGTGGAGCCCCTTGATCGCCTCCACGCAGATCACGCCCTCATGGCTGGCCTTGTGCGCAAGCATGGGGGCGCCAGCGACGTCACCGATGGCATAGATGCCGGGCACGCTGGTCCGGCCCAACCCGTCGGCGACGATGACGCCGCGCTCGGCCTTCACACCCAGCTTCTCCAGCCCCAGGCCCTCGATGTTGCCGACCACGCCCACCGCGGAGATGGCACGCTCCACTGTGATGGTCTGCGTACCCTTGCCGTCGTCGATGGTGGCGGTGACCGAGTCGGCGCCCTTCTCCAGCTTGGCGACTTTGGCGCCGGTGAGAATCCTCATGCCCTGCTTCTCGAACGCCTTGCGGGCGAAGGCGGCGATCTCGGCGTCCTCCACGGGCAGGATCTGCGGCAGGATCTCGACCACCGTCACCTCGGCGCCGAGCGTGCGGTAGAATGAGGCGAACTCGATGCCGATGGCGCCGGAGCCGATCACGAGCAGCGATTTGGGCATCCGGTCTGGCACCATGGCCTCGAAATAGGTCCACACCAGCTTCTTGTCCGGCTCCAGGCCGGGCAGCACCCGCGGGCGCGCACCGGTGGCGATGATGACATGCTTGGCCTGGTAGCTGCCCGGCCCCAGCGCACCCTTGGGCGCCTCGGACCTGGAGGCCTTCACCGTGATCCTGCCCGGCGCGTCGATGGCGGCCTCGCCCCAGATGACGGGAATGCCGTTCTTCTTCATCAGGAAGCCGACGCCGTCGTTGAGCCGCTTCGAGACGCCGCGCGAGCGCTTCACGATGGCCGCGGGGTCGAAGCCCACGTTCTCGGCGGAGAGCCCATAGGCGTTGGCGTGCTGCATGTAGTGGAACACCTCCGACGAGCGCAGCAACGCCTTGGTCGGAATGCAGCCCCAGTTGAGACAGATGCCGCCGAGGTAGTCGCGCTCGACGATCGCCGTCTTGAAGCCGAGTTGCGCCGCGCGGATGGCCGTGACGTAGCCGCCCGGACCGGACCCGATGACGATGATGTCGTAGCTCTGCTCGGCCATGGCTCGTGCGCCCTTGATGCGGTGAGAGAACAAGCAAAGCTCCGGCCGACCGGACCGGAGCTGGACGTCTCATAACCGTATTGGACGGAGCCGCGCCAGCCCAGACGCTGCATCAGCCTCAGACGTGGCAGCGGGCGCCGAGATATTGGTTGAGCAGCGCGTTGTAGCGGTCCACGTCGGCCCTGGCCGCAGGGCTGATCGGCTTGCCCGAAGACGCCCGCTCGACGTTGCCCTGCACGCCGCGGCCGAGCAGCCTGTTAAGCTCCTGCTGGATCGAGCCGCAGCTCTGGCCCATGGCCAGCGGAACCGGCCCCGGATCGCCGCCCATGCCGTTGCCGTCGGAACAGCCGGCGAGCATCAGGCCCGCCGCCGCCAGCACCGCCAGCGTCCGCAACGTCGCGTGCACCACGAGTGTCTCCCTCTCCCTGCTCGTTTGCCGTGCAGGCCAGAATGCACATACACACAACGCAATCAACCACTTGAAAGCCGCAGTGTGGCTATCGCGCATCACCCGGCGAAAGCAGATCCCAGCGCCTGCGCGCGTCTACGCGGGAGCGCCAATCGAGGACCTGCTGGCTTGCATCAGGAAACAACCGCCTCCCCCCACAGGAGGCGGTTGTTCCTCTAATGGCGCACCGGCGTGCGCCCTGGCAATCAAGGCGCCTTGGTCGTGCCGGCTTTGGCCGCCTTCTTCGGAGCCGCAGCCGCCGGCTCGGCGGCCGGAGCCTCGGCCGAGGTTGGCCTGGGCGTGATGGTCGAGCAGCGGGCCTGGAACTCGGCGTTGGCCTTGGTCAGCTGGTCAGCCTTGCCGAGATCGGCCTGAGTCATCTTGTAGCGCTTGACGGCTGCCTTCTCGATCTTGTCCGGGATACCGTCCTTGCGCAGCGTCTCGATACGTGACGCCAGCGTGATGCATGCGGGATCAGCCTTCTCTGCCGATGCCGTGGCGTTGCCAGTGAGAGAGCCAGTCGTGAAGAGACCGTCGCTGCCTTCCATCGCGCACCCGGCAAGCATGAGGCCCGCGAGTGCGAGTGCCTGCGACGAGGCACGCTTGATGATTGCCATAGACAAAACCCCCGAGGATGTTGGCTTCCGACTCGTGCGTACGCGCCGCGCTTACTTACCCGTGCGATTCCTCGTGATTCTTAGGTCCGATTTAGGCCAGCGGCAAGCAATCGCGGGTACGGGGAGGCTCAGCCCACGACGAAAAGGGGGGCGAATCTGTGGAAAGTGGCCACGGCGCCACGGTAGGCGTGACGCACGAAAGGGCCCGCATTTTCCAAGGGTTGCGGATGCAGCTACACCAGCATCCGCACCGGATCCTCGATCAGGCTCTTGAAAGCGTTGAGCAGCTCCGCGCCCACCGCACCGTCTACCACCCGATGGTCGCACGAGAGCGTGCACGACATCAGCGTGGCGATCTTCACGCTGTCGCCGGCGACCACGGCGCGCTTCTCCCCGGTGCCGACGGCCAGGATGGTGGCGTGTGGCGGGTTGATCACCGCGTCGAAGCTCTTGATACCGAACATGCCCAGGTTGGAGATGGAGGTCGACCCGCCCTGATACTCGTGCGGAGCGAGGCGGCGTTTGCGGGCGCGCTCGGCGAGATCGCGCATCTCGTTGGAGATCTCGGAGAGGGACTTGAGCTCGGCGTGGCGGATGATCGGCGTGAAAAGCCCGCCCTCAATAGCCACGGCCACGCCGATGTCGGAGTACTTGTGGCGCAGCGTGCCGCCGTCTGTCCAGGTGACGTTGGCGGCGGGCACCTGGGCCAGGGCCAGGGCCAGGGCCTTGATGACGAAGTCGTTGACGGACAGCTTGTAGGCGCGCGGGCCGTCCTTGGGCGAGGCCGCGTTCATGCGCTCGCGCGCCCTGAGCAGCTCGTCGATGGCGCAATCGACGGTGAGCCGGAAGTGGGGGATCGTCTGCTTCGACAGGGTGAGACGCTGGGCGATCACCTTGCGCATGTTGTCGTGCGGGACGACCTCGTAGGAGCCCTTCTCGTAAAGGGCCAGGATCTGCGCATCTGCCATCGCCGGCGCTGCGGGCGCGGCACGCGCTGTCATGGCCGTGCCCGTCTTGGCCGCCGTCGCGGTGGCGCCGTTGCGGGCCGCAGCCTCCACGTCGCTCTTGACGATGCGCCCGTGCGGGCCGGAGCCCGCGAGCGCCGCAAGATCGATCCCGGCCTCCCGGGCCAGCCGTCGCGCCAGCGGCGAGGCGAGCACGCGGGCCCCGCCGTTGGGCGCCGCCGGGCGGGCGGGCTGCGGCGCCTTCGCGGCCGCGGGGGCTGCAGCGCCGCCGGCGGCAGCTTTCGCCGCGGCGGGCGCTGGCGCAGGCGGCGACGGCTGGGGCTTGGGCGTAGGCACAGCGCCGGCGCTCTCCCCTTCCGCCAGCAGCATGGCGATGGGCGTGTTGACCTTCACGCCCTCGGTGCCTTCCGCCACCAGGAGCTTGCCGACCTTGCCTTCATCGACCGCCTCCACCTCCATGGTGGCCTTGTCGGTCTCGATCTCGGCGATGACATCACCCGCCCTCACCTCCTGGCCCTCCTTGACGAGCCACTTGGCGAGCTTGCCCTCCTCCATGGTGGGCGACAGCGCAGGCATCAGCACTTCGGTGGGCATTGGTGTCAGAAGGGGTCAGACCCCTCGCCTCTACGTCTCGGTTGAATCTCTAGCTCTTGCGCGAGGGGTCTGACCCCTTTTCGTTGGGCGTGGGGTCTGACCCCTTCCGGTCCGACCCGGTCCATACGATCTCCGTCGGCGTCCACATGGACTTGCGGCGCGCGATGCGCACCTCGGCCGTCTCGCCCTCGTAGACCTTGGCGACGGCCGCGCCGTCGCGCAGCTCGGGCACGGCAAGACCGCGCACGTTGAGCACCGACCACACCTTGTCGCCGTCCTCGAGGATGGCTCCCGCATAGGTACCGCAGCGGTTACAGATCAGGCTCATGCCGGTTCGCGTCTCGAACCGGTACCACGACAGCGCCGCGCCATCGATCTCGAACCGGCAGCGCCCGGCGGAATCGCTCACGGTCTTGGCTCCGTGGCGCGTGCAGAACGAGCACTGGCAGGCACGCACCTCCAGCTCCGCCGCCGGCCTCGTGGCGTAGAGTGTCGCCCGGATCGCGCCACAATGGCAGGACCCCTCGTATCGCAGGACTTCAGCCATAGGCCGTCACCTCGGCGCCGCGGGCGCCGCTCCTCGGCTGCCAGCGATAGAAGAAGGTGAGATAAGCGAGCGCCAGATAGACGCCGAGCGCGGTGGCCCAGCCGACGACGATGCCGGCATCCTGCGCCGATACGCCGCCCGGCAGTCCCATGGGCAGAGGGTTGCGCAAGGCCTCCACCGCGATGGCCGGCGCAGGCAACCTCGCCCAGGCTGCGAACAGCTCCTCCTGCACGCGTTGCTGGATGAGCGCCGAGCCGCCGAGGAACACCAGCCCTATGGAAAGCAGGAAGAAAGCCAGCAGCCGGAGCGACAGCGGCGCGCGGCTGAGGAAGAAGAACAGGCCGGCGATGTAGGCGGAGGTTATGGCGAAGAACATCGAGAACACGCTCACCACCACCTGGATGGAGCCGATGAGCGCCTGCATGAGCTCTGCTTCCGACACAGCATCAGTCCTTCTGCGGGGCTTCGACCCTCAGTCTACACCTGGAGCCTACCTATAGCACACGCCTTTCACGGCCTGGACGACCTGGGCGGCGCTCGGCAGAGCCAGCCTCTCCAGATTGGCGGCGTAGGGCATGGGCACGTCGGCGCCCGTCACCTTAGCCGGGGGCGCATCGAGATAGTCGAAGGCCTGGATGGCGACCTGAGCGCAGATCTCGGAGCCCACGGAGCACACCGGCCACGCCTCCTCCACCGTGACGACGCGGTTGGTCTTCCTGACGGAGGCGATCACCGTCTCGAGGTCGAGCGGGCGCAGCGTTCTGAGGTCGATCACCTCGGCCTCGATGCCCTCCTTGGCCAGCTCAACGGCCGCCTCGAGCGCATAGTGCATGCCGCGGGCGAAGGAGACGATGGTGACGTGCGTGCCCGGCCGGGCGATGCGCGCCTTGCCGATCGGCACCAGCCAGTCCTCGCCCTTGGGCACCGGGCCGGAGCTGCCGTAGAGCACCTCGTTCTCCAGCACCAGCACGGGGTTGGGGTCGCGGATGGCGGACTTCAGCAGGCCCTTGGCGTCGGCCGGGTTGGAGGGCGCCACCACCTTCAGGCCCGGCACGTGTGCATACCAGGCCGAGTAGCACTGGCTGTGCTGGGCAGCGACGCGGGCGGCGGCGCCGTTGGGGCCGCGAAACACGATGGGGCAGCTCACCTGCCCGCCCGACATGTAGAGCGTCTTGGCGGCCGAGTTGACGATCTGGTCGATCGCCTGCATGGCGAAGTTCCAGGTCATGAACTCGACAATGGGCTTGAGGCCAGCAAACGCGGCACCCACGCCGATGCCGGCGAAGCCCTGCTCGGTGATCGGCGTGTCGATCACGCGCGTCGCCCCGAACTCGTCGAGCAGGCCCTGGCTGATCTTGTAGGCGCCCTGATACTGGGCAACCTCCTCGCCCATAAGGAGCACGTCCTTGTCGCGCCGCATCTCCTCGGCCATGGCGTCGCGCAGGGCCTCACGCATGGTCTGGGTGGCGGTCTCGGTAGGGGTCAGACCCCTTGCATCCATCGGCTCCGGTTTGGCCGCAGCGGATTGGGCAAGGGGTCTGACCCCTTCTTCAGGCATGGGGAGAGGGCTGGGGTGAGGAGCAGCAACGGGCGCCGACGTCGGAGCTTGTGGCTGCCCCTCACCCCAGCCCTCTCCCCGCGAGCGGGGAGAGGGAGAAGCGGCGGCACCGGCCTCGCCGTCGAGGAGCGCGATCGGCGTGTTCACCTTCACGCCCTCGGTGCCCTCGGGCACCAGCAGCTTGGAGACCTTGCCCTCGTCGACCGCCTCCACCTCCATGGTGGCCTTGTCGGTCTCGATCTCGGCGATGACGTCGCCGGGCCTCACGTCTTGGCCCTCCGCCACCAGCCATTTGGCGAGCTTGCCCTCCTCCATGGTGGGCGACAGCGCGGGCATCAGGATCTCGGTGGGCATTTCCTCGAGTTTCTTTCAAGGCGAATGGCGAATGGTGAGTGGCGAATGGATTTTTCAGCAGTACCATTCGCCATTGGCCATTCGCCATTCGCGGTTGCCTCTCAAGCCACCAGCACGTCCGTCCAAAGCTCGCTCACGTCCGGCTCAGAATCGGACTGGGCGAACTCGGCGGCGGCATTCACCACGCCGCGCACCTCGGCGTCGATCTTCTTCAGCTCGGCCTCAGCCTCAGGCCGGCCATCCAGCAATCGCCGGCGCACCTGCTCGATCGGGTCGCGCTCATCGCGCATCCTCTGGATCTCGTCGCGCGTGCGGTACTTGCCGGGGTCGGACATGGAGTGGCCGCGGTAGCGGTAGGTGAGCATCTCCAGAATGTAGGGGCCGTTGCCGGCGCGCACCCATTCGACGACCCGGTCTCCTGCCGCCTTCACGGCGCGCACGTCCATGCCGTCCACCTGCTCGCCGGGGATGTCGAAGGAGCGGCCACGCTGGGAGAAGTCGGTGGTGGCCGCCGAGCGCTCGATCGAGGTGCCCATGGCATACTTGTTGTTCTCGATGATGAAGATGAGGGGCAGCTTCCAGAGCTTCGCCATGTTGAAGCTCTCGTACACCTGGCCCTGGTTGGCGGCGCCGTCGCCGAAGTAGGTGAGGCACACCGCGCCGTTGCCGCGGTAGCGGTTGGCGAAGGCGATGCCGGCGCCGAGCGGCACGTTGGCGCCGACGATGCCGTGGCCGCCGTAGAACGCCTTCTCCTTGGAGAACATGTGCATGGAGCCGCCCTTGCCCTTGGAGTAGCCCCCGCGGCGGCCCGTCAGCTCGGCCATCACGCCCTTGGGGTCCATGCCGCAGGCCAGCATATGGCCGTGGTCGCGGTAGGTGGTGATGACCTGGTCGCCCTGGCGAATCGCCATCTGCATGCCCACCACCACGGCCTCCTGGCCGATGTAGAGGTGGCAGAAGCCGCCGATCAGGCCCATGCCGTAGAGCTGGCCGGCCT
>Ga0075431_100006990_pt1 | contig 11221 bp, 9 predicted proteins | sample RhiMetdeltSRZDD5_FD_75297 | JGI IMG/M metagenome (GOLD analysis project Ga0075431, IMG submission 75297) | Populus rhizosphere microbial communities from Tennessee, USA - Rhizosphere MetaG P. deltoides SRZDD5 | ecosystem: Host-associated > Plants > Roots > Rhizosphere > Soil | place: USA...
CGAGCCGACCACGGCCCGCCGGTTGCGGATGCGTCGGGAGCCGGCCAGGGAACGGTCCCGCAGATCGACCAGGAGCACCTCGTCCGCGAGGTCGGCGAGGTCGGTGCGCAGTGCGTTGAACTCGCTCATCGGACACCTCCCGCCAAGTAGAGGTCGGCCAGTTCGGGCGCGACGTGTCGCAGCCGCTCCAGCGCCCGGGTCGTGTGGGTCTTCACCGTTCCGACGCTCACGCCGAGCAGGTCGGCGATGTCGGCCTCCGACAGATCCTCGAAGAACTTGAGCACGAGTACGGCGCGCTGGTTGGGTGTCAGCCGCTGCAGGGCCTGGCGCAGGGTCGCCCGCACGGCGGCCCGGTCGCCCACGTCGATCCCGCCGTCTGACCGCTCGGGAAGCACGCCCGGCAGAGACTCCGGCACCCGCCGGCGGCGCCACCACGAGACCTGCGCGTGGTACATGACCCGGCGGGCGTACGCCTCCGCGTTGCTGGTCTCGCGCAGCCGCCGCCAGGCCACATGGGTCCGGGCAAGCGCCGTCTGCACGAGGTCCTCGGCCAGGTGCTGGTCCCCGGTGAGCAGGTACGCCGAGCGCAGCAGCGCCGGGGTGCGCGCCCGCACGAAGGCGTCGTACTCGCCGGCGGCGTCGTAGGAATCTCTGACGGTGTCCACGGACCCTTCCCTCGGGGAAGCGACGCGACGGTAGCAGTGCGACCACCAAGACGCGCGGACGGTCCGGCCGCGTTGACATCGGCGTGCAAGATCTTCTAGCCGTCGCCCGGGTCATGCTCAGCACACTGGCGACGCCGGATCAACCCGGAGCGCTAGCGGACGACCTCCATCTTGACGATGTGGGCGTGCTCCCCGGGACCACAGTTGATCTTCAGTACGAGGGGCTTTATCTTCACGATCACCGTCTCTCCGGCGGCGACCGTCAGGCCTTGGTCGCCGTAGAGCGCCCAGGGCTGCCCGTCGTCGGTGACGAGGCGGTAGCAAGGGCCCGATCCGCCCTGCGTGACCCAACCCACGACGATGTCGCTCGGTAGCTGGTCGGTTGCGGTGCGGGGCGGCACCGTCGGCGGCCGCAGGGTGGGCAGGCCACTCGGTGGAACCGGGCGAGTAGTCGGTGGCGGAGCGGTCATCGAGGGCGAAGGTGACGTCGGCAAGGGCGGCGCGGCATCCCCGGAGCCGGTCTGGCCCCGCGATGTGGCACACCCGGCGAGCACCATCAGCGATGCCCCGATCACCGCCAGGAACCGGTTTCGGATCGCTAACACTCCCCTTCGACGTCGTCGACGCGGGCCTGGGTTCCGGCCCGCGTCGACGTCGTTCACTTACGAAATGCGGATCTTCATCGAGGTGCCGTCCTGCTCGAGGACGCGGATCTTCACGCCCACCGCGGGGAGCTTGACCCCGTGGTTAGGCAGCGAGGCGAACCAGTAGGTGCCCCGGTCGTCGAACAGCGGCTGCCCCGCCAGCCCGCCGAACGTCATCGCCACGCTGTTGTGGTGCAGGGTGAACGTCTCCGCCCGGCGCAGGCCGAACGGCGCGTCGTACACCTGCACGCGCGCTCGCCAGGCCGGCCCATCGGCCCGGAGGAACGGCTCCGGGTGCGAGTCGATGATCATATTTCGACCCTGGCCCGGGTGCTGGAACGTGTCGTTGTTGTCGAACGAGGTGTCCCAGTACGAGATGAGCAGGCCCGTCTGGTAGTTGTAGTGGTCCACGAAGTCGGGCAACGTGTTGAGGTAGCCGAAGTAGTACGGACCACCCCGCAGGTACCGGTCGTACGACACGTATGAACGGTTGCCCGCGATGTAGAAGTGGTCGAACTGGTGGCTGATGGACGAGCCCGCGATCGCGAATCCGCTGGCGGTCCACGTGCCGAGCCCGCCCTCGGCGCCGTCGCTGAATCCGCCGGTGACGGTGATGTCATCGACGAACAGGCCATTGGGGGCGGCCGGGTCGTTGCCGGCCGCCGCGCCGTCGGTGTTGTAACGGAAGCGCAGCCCGACCGTCTTACCGGCGTACGCGGACAGGTCGAACGTCGCCGGCACCCAGTCACTCGTGCCGTCGATGCCGTTGTCCTCGGCGGCGTTGGTGATCGAGCCGGGGAGCGCGACGAAGCCCGACCCGTCGTCGACTTCGACGAAGGCGTAGTCACACGGATCGGGTCCGCAGTCCTCGATGTCCCACCGGGCATTGAAGCCCAGCGTGACCGCCCCGGCCGGCAGCGCGATCTGGCGGGTCAACGTGTTGTTCATGTTGTGGCCGTCGCCGCTGTAGAACTGGTTCGCCCCGGTCTTCGGGGCCCCGAGCTCCGTGACCACCGTCTTCTTCGGCAGCACCACCACCGCGGCCTGTGGCGAGCGGGTGTTGAACTCCTGCGGGCCAAGGTTGATCGTGCGGTTCTGTCCGGCGCGGACGCTGACGAAGTCGAGCCAGCCAAGCTGCAGCTTGTTCCAGGCACCGAGGTCGCCACCGCGCTCGCCGATGCCGCCGTCGTTGCGGGCGCCGAGCCGGCTCTGGGCCATCAGGGTCCAGTGCTCGTTGTTGTTGTCGCCGCCGCTGAGGATGTTGTAGTCGTCGGGCAGGCCGAGGTCGTGGGCGTACTCGTGGTAGAAGACGCTCCGGCCACCGTTCTCGGGCTGGATGGTGTAGTCACCGATCCACACGCCGGTGTTGCCGATCTGCCAGCCGCCGACCGGGTTCTGCGGCGGGCCGACCGTGCCGTCGAAGATCTGGTTGACGTACCAGCGGTGGCTCCAGATCGCGTCCTCACCGAAGGTCGGGTCGCCGTCGGCCTGGTCGCCGCCGGAGTGCACGATCTGGAAGTGGTCGATGTAGCCGTCGGACTCGTTGAAGTCGCCGTCGCCGTCGTAGTCGTTGCGGTCCCAGACGTCGAAGGACTGCACCTCCGCGATGACGTCGGCGACCGGACGGCCGGCGGCGAGCTGGTCGGCCACCCACTGGTTGGCCGCGTCGCGCACGAGGAACCACGTGTTGCTGCAGACCGAGCCGCCGCAGGGGAAGCCGTTGGACCGCCCGTACCGCGCCTGGTTGAACGACACCTTCACCCAGTTGGTGACCGTACCCTCAACGGAGTAGCGGCCCGAGGACTGGATTTCGTAGTAGTTCTTCAGCGACTCGCCGCCACCGAAGTAGAGGTCCTGGAAATGCTGCCGGTCGTAGTCGGCCTGCCACACCGTTGAGTTGTCGACCGCCCGGTTCGGCTGGGGGATCTGGTTGTGGATCGGTCCGTCCCAGGTGATGGGGCCCGGCGTCGCCGGCACGATGTCGACGTCGGGATAGCTTGGGTGCCGATCGTTGCCGAACTCGGCCAGGATGATGAAGATTCGGTCGGTCTTCTCCCGCCTCAGCTCAACGTACTGGTCCCTCTTCTTGCCGTGCTGGCCACCGAAGGACTGACCCGCAGGCGACGCGCTGGCCGTCTGGCCGAGCTTGACGACGGTGCTGCCGTTGCGCACCTCCGGCGTCAGGTTCCCGCTGACGACCTCGCTCACGGCCCGTTCGCGCAGCGCGCTGCGCTTCTCCCCGAGCGGGTCGGGCAGGTTGTCGGAGGGAACGAAGTCGGCGGCCGAGGGGACCTCGGCGGCCGGGGGGCGGGCGCTTGCGGCCGACGCGGTCAGCCCTACCGCCGCCGTTGATCCAATTAACGTGAGCCCGACGAGCCCCGTAAAGACTCTTCGCACGATCACACCTCCAGCTGGGAATTTGCGGCGCCCGCGGGGTGTGCAGGCGCAGACAAGCCATCGCTTCGCTGGCTGAGCGCAACCCTAGATTAGGATGTACATAGTTGTATACGTTGGTTTTCCCTTGACCACGCGTGCGAATATTCATGCAAATGATCGCAACAACACGCGGCTTTATGCGGGATAGGCGCGGGTTTCGGCGGCCTTCACCGCGGCCCACAGCTGCCGGCCCGGCTCCAGGCTCAGGTACGCTGCCGCCGCCGGCGTGACGTCCGCCGCCGCCGCGATCGGCCCGGCGAGCTGGATGCGCAGATTGTCGCCGTTGCGGAGGATCCCAGCGATCGTGACCGGCCAGACGTTGCGCGGACTACCGTCGGGCTGGTGCGGGTGCAGGGCCACGGACGCGGGCGCGAACGCGACGAAGACATCGCCGTGCACGTCGTCGGCGACGGACAGGGTCAGGTCGTCGGCGAGCCGCACGCTGTGCCCCGCCGCCTGCCCCCGGTAGAGGTTGAGCCCGACGAGCCGGGCGACGTACTCGGTGCGCGGCCGCGCCGTGATCGTGGCGGCGTCGCCCTCCTGCACCACGACCCCGTCCTCGATGATCACCAGTCGGTCGGCGAGCACCAGCGCGTCGAGCGGGTCGTGCGTGACGAGCAGCGTGGCACCGGGGTGCTCGGCGAGGTGACGGTGCAGCGCGGCCCGCGTGTCGAGCCGGGTCCGGGCGTCCAACGCGGCGAGGGGCTCGTCGAGCAGCAGCAGCGCCGGGTTGACGGCCAGGGCGCGGGCCAACGCGACCCGCTGCGCCTGGCCACCGCTGAGTTCCCGGGGCTTGCGCTGCGCGTACTCGATCAACCCCACGCGCCGCAGCCAGTCGGCGGCGACGGTACGCGCGGCCTGGCGGTCGGCGCCGTGGCTGCGCGGGCCGAACGCGATGTTGTCGAGCACCGTCAGGTGCGGGAAGAGCAGGTAGTCCTGGAACACCACGCCGATCGGGCGGCGCTCCGTCGGGGTCCACTGCCGCTGCCGCGGGTCGTCGAAGGTCCGGCCCTCGACCTGGATGTGGCCATCGGTCAGCGGCGCCAGACCCGCGAGCGCCCGCAGCGCCGTGGTCTTGCCGGCACCGTTCGGGCCGAGCAGCGCCACCACCTCACCGGCGGCGATCGCGAGCCGCAGGTCGAGCCGGAATCCGCCACCCCGGTCCACCACCAGGTGAGCGTTCACGGTGGCCTGATCGATCGCCGGCCCCGTCATGGCGACGCGATCCACTTGTCGCGCAGGCTCGCGAGGATGGCCACCGATACCGCGAGCAGCATCAGGCTCAGCACGATCGCGGCGTCCAGGTCTACCTCCAACGCGAGGTAGACCGCGAGCGGCATGGTCTGCGTGACGCCGGGCAGGTTGCCGGCGAACGTGATGGTCGCGCCGAACTCCCCGAGCGCGCGAGCCCAGCACAACACGGCCCCGGCCGCGATGCCGGGCGCCACGAGCGGGAGCGTGACCCGGCGGAAGGTCGTCCACCGGCCGGCGCCCAGCGTCGCGGCCGCCTCCTCGAAGCGGGTGTCGGCCCCCCGCAGGGCTCCCTCGACGGCGATGACGAGGAACGGCATGGCGACGAACGCCTCGGCGATCACCACGGCCGTGGTGGTGAACGGTATCGAGATCCCGAAGGTCTCATATATCCACGAACCGACCAGGCCCCGCCTTCCGAACACCAGCAGCAGCGCCACGCCCCCGACCACCGGCGGTAGCACGAGCGGGACCGTGACCAGCGCCCGCACGAGCCGCCGGCCGGGGAGCTCCACCCGCGCGAGCAGCCAGGCGAGCGGTACGCCGAGCACGAGACAGACCACCGTCGCGATCGTGGAGGTCTGCAGCGACAGCCGCAGCGCGGTCAGGACGCCCGGCTCGGTCAGGTGCTGGGGCAGCGTGGCCCACGGGGCTCGGATGACCAGGCCGGCCAGTGGCACCACGAGGAAGGCGAGGCCGAGGACCGCCGGCACGATGAACGCCGCTGGTGGTTTCCCGGTCACGCCGGGCCGACGCGACTGGGCCGGCGCGGTCATCGACCGCACCGACCGATCACCGTCGTTTTCGGACATCGCCGGCTAGGGTGACTGGAATCCGGCCGCCGTCAGCACGGCCTTGCCCTTGTCGGAGAGCACGTAGGCGAGGAACGCCTGGGCGGCCGCCTTGTTGGGCGCGCCCTTGAGCAGGATGATCGGGTACTCGTTGATGGCACCGGCCGACTCGGGGAACTCGATGCCGTCCACATCGGCGCTCGACGCCTTGGCGTCCGTGCGGTAGACCAGCGCGGCGTCGACCTCGCCGAGCTTCACCTTCGCCAGCGCCTGCTTCACGTCCTGTTCCAGGGTCACCGGCGTGATCTTAACGCCGGCCGCGGCGAGGGCCTTCTTGGCGGCGGCACCACACGGCACCTGCTCGGCGCACAGGGCCACCTTGACACCGGGCTTCGTCAGGTCGGCCAGGCCCATGACGTTCTTCGAGTTGCCCTTGGGCACGGCGATGACCAGTTGGTTCTTGACGAAGATCGTGGCTGTGCCGTCGCCGTTGCCGGCGTCGGTCACGGTCGTCATGTTGGCCGGCGCCGCGGAGGCGAAGACGTCCGCCGGCGCGCCCTGGTTGATCTGGGTCGCGAGGGCCGAGCTGCCGGCGAAGTTGAAGGTCACCTTGGTGCCCGGATTGGCCGCCTCGAAGTCCCGGCCGATCTGCTTGAACGACTCGGTCAGCGACGACGCCGCAAACACGGTGACCGGGCCCGACAGCCCGGGCGTCGTGGCCCCGGCCCGCGGGGAGTTGCCGTTGGCGCAGCCGGCCACAGTCACCGCCGTCGCGGCGAAGCTCATGATCAGCGTGCGCGCCCAACGTGTCCTCACGTGCTGCTCCTCCCCTTGCCTCCGACGGCCGCCGCGGCCTTCTCGACCACGACGTTCGTGGACTTGATCACGGCCACGACCACGGACCCGACCTCGAGCTCGAGCTCGTCGACGGCCTCCCGGCTCATCAGCGACACGACCCGGAACGGCCCCGCCTGGATGTCGACCTGCGCCATCACCGTGTCCTTGACGACGGCGGTGACGATGCCGCGCAGCCGGTTGCGGGCCGAGGACGTCTCACCGCGCTCATCGGGCTCCTCGCCGAGGGCCCGGGCCAACGCCGCCAGGTCGGTCCCGGCGATCACCCGATGCCCGTGCTCGTCCCGCGTCGCGCTCAGCCGGCCCGCGTCCACCCACCGGCGCACGGTGTCGGCGCTGACCGCGAGCAGCTCGGCGGCCTCGCCAATGCGAAACATGGTCATCCGTTCAACCTACGTCATCGCACTTTCCAGGGGAATCAACCCAATGACCTTGTGTTCGCTGGGCTAAGTAGCCTCTTGTGCTCGAATCTGCAATGCAACGACGATCCGCGTTCCAAGATCTCAGCTTGGGGGAGCAGTGGGCAGCACTTTGCCCTGTTTATCCGGCTTTTCGGCGTCGGCTGCTCCCCCAAGCTGCGATCTTGGACCCCGCGGCGACGACCCATACGCTTGGCAGTCGTGAGCCACGAAACCTCTGTGGTGACGGTCGAGCCCGGCGGACTCTCCTCGGCCGAGGTGGCGCAACGCGTCGCACGGGGCGCGGTCAACGTCGGCGCGAGCCGCAACAGCCGCAGCGTGACCGAGATCCTGCGCGCCAACCTGCTCACCCGCTTCAACGCGCTGATCGGGGCGCTGTGCGCGCTGGTACTCATCTTCGGCTCGCCGATCGACGCGCTGTTCGGGCTCGTGATCGTGGTGAACAGCGCGGTCGGTGTGGTGCAGGAGCTGCGGGCCAAACGAATGCTTGAGCGCCTGGCCGTGGTGGGCCGCGCCCCGGTGCGCGTGCGGCGCGACGGCGTCGAGGTGGCCGTGGCGCCAGAGCAGGTCGTCGTCGATGACCTGGTGCTGCTCGCGGCCGGCGAGCGCCTTCCCGTCGACGGCGTGGTCGCGACGAGCGACGAGCTCGAGATCGACGAGTCGCTCCTGACGGGCGAGTCGGACCCCGTGGCGAAGTTGTCCGGCGACGAGGTCCTCTCGGGCAGCTTCGCGGTCGCCGGCGCCGGGTCGTTCACCGCGACCAGGGTGGGCTCGGACGCCTACGCCGCCCGGCTGGTCGCGGAGGCGAGCCGGTTCAGCCTGGCGAACTCGGAGCTCTATCAGGGCATCAACCGCTTCCTGCGCTACCTGACGTGGGTGGTGGTGCCGGTCGCGCTGCTGCTGGTGGTGCGCCAGTTCACCGGCGGCGAGAGCGTGCCCGATGCGGTCGTGGGCAGCGTCGCGGGCGTCGTGCCCATGATCCCGGAGGGGCTCGTCCTCATGACGAGCGTGGCCTTCGCGGTCGGTGTGATCCGCTTGGCCCGCCGCCGGTGCCTGGTGCAGGAGCTACCCGCGGTGGAGCTGCTCGCCCGGGTGGACACGCTCTGCCTTGACAAGACGGGAACGCTCACCGAACCGGGCATGACGCTGCGCGAGATCGTGCCGGTCGACCCGGACCGGGAGGCGCTCGTGCGGCCGGTGCTCGCCGCGCTCGGTGCCGCCGAGGCGAAGCCCAACCCTACCCTGCGCGCGATCGCCGACGCGGTCGGTGCGCCGCCCGCCTGGCGCACCGAAGAGACCGAACCGTTCTCCTCGGCCCGCAAGTACTCCGGCGCGGCCTTCGCCGATCACGGATCGTGGCTGCTCGGCGCACCCGAGGTCCTCCTCGCATCCGACGACCAGCAGCGGCGGGCGGCCGAGGATCTGGCGCGTCAGGGTCTGCGCGTCCTCGCGCTCGTCTCTTGCTCCACATTGGACAGCAACGACCGGCAGGCGGCCGCGCTGATCGTGCTGGAGCAGCGCCTGCGCGCCGAGGCCAAGCCGACCCTGCGTTACTTCGGCGAGCAGGGCGTGGCCGTCAAGGTGATCTCGGGTGACAATGCTGCGTCGGTCGGCGCGATCGCGGCCAAGCTCGGCGTCGAGGGTGCCAGTGAACCGGTGGACGCCCGCACACTGCCGTCCGGCGGCGACGCGCTCGCCGACGCGGTCGACGCGCACTCGGTCTTCGGCCGGGTCACGCCGCAGCAGAAGCGCTCCTTCGTGTCGGCCCTCCGTTCGCGCGGGCATGTCGTCGCGATGACCGGCGACGGCGTCAACGACGCGCTGGCGCTCAAGGACGCTGACCTCGGTGTGGCCATGGGCTCGGGCAGCGGCGCCACCCGCGCGGTGGCGAAGGTGGTGCTCCTCGACGACGACTTCACCGTGCTCCCCCGGCTCGTGGCCGAGGGCCGGCGGGTGCTCGCCAACATCGAACGGGTGGCCAACCTCTTCCTGACCAAGACGGTCTACTCGATCGTGCTGGCGCTGCTGGTCGGCCTCGCGCACTTCCCGTTCCCGTTCCTGCCGCGGCACGTCACGCTCGTCGCTACCCTCACCATCGGCGTACCCGGCTTCTTCCTCGCCCTGGCCCCCAGCAACGAACGCGCCCGGTCGGGCTTCGTGCCGCGCGTGCTGCGCTTCGCGATCCCCGCCGGGCTCACGTGTGCCGTCACCACGTTCGCCTCGTACGCGGTCGCCCGCGCCAACACGGCGTCCGGCCTGGAAGCCGACCGGTCCTCGGCCACGCTCACCTTGTTCCTGGTCGCGTTCTGGGTGCTGGCCGTGGTCGCGCGGCCCTACAACGTCTGGCGGGCCGGCCTGGTCGCGTCGATGGCCGGGTGTTTCCTCCTCGTCATCGCCGTGCCGTGGACGAGCCGGATCGCCCAACTGTCCTATGGGGATCTTGTCAACGACCTGACCGCACTCGGATGTGCCCTGACCGGTGTGGTCGGGTTCACCCTGTGGCTACGTCTGCGCGGAAGGCACGGCTGAGCCGGGATACCGTGTGCGGCATGATCCTCGTGCTCAACTGCGGGTCGTCGTCCCTGAAGTACGCGCTGGTCCTGGCCCAGGGCGTGCAGCGGCGCGGCACGGTGGAGCAGATCGGTGAACCCGACGGGCCGGCCGACCACGCCGACGCACTGCGGTCGGTCGCCGACCAACTGGCCCTCCATGACCCTGGCCTGCGGGCGGTGGGGCATCGCGTCGTCCACGGCGGCACCCGCTTCCGCGAGCCGGTGCTGGTCGATGACGACGTGGTCGCGGCGATCCGCGAACTGGTGCCGCTGGCCCCGCTGCACAACCCGGCCAACCTCACCGGCATCGAGGCGGCCCGGGCCGAGCGACCCGACGTGCCGCACGTCGCCGTCTTCGACACGGCCTTCCACGCAACGCTGCCGGACGCCGCCGCGACGTACGCGATCGACGCGTCGCTCGCGCGGCGCCACGGCGTCCGGCGGTACGGCTTTCACGGCACCTCGCACCGCTACGTCGCCGGCCGTACCGCCGCGCTGCTGGGCCGGCGCCTGGACGAACTGAATCTGATCGTCCTGCACCTGGGCAACGGCGCCAGTGCCACGGCGATCGCCGGCGGTCGCAGTGTCGACACGTCGATGGGTCTGTCCCCGTTGGAGGGACTCGTCATGGGTACGCGCTGCGGCGACCTCGACCCGGCCATCCCGGCGCACCTGCACCGGTTGGGAGGCCTGTCCATCGAGGAGATCGACGACCTGCTGTGGCACCGCAGCGGCCTGGCCGGGCTGTGCGGCGAGAACGACATGCGGGCCGTGTTGGCACGGCGGGAGGCGGGCGACCCCGCCGCGTCGTTGGCCTTCGACACATACTGCCATCGCATCCGCCGGTACGTGGGCGCGTTCCACGCCGTGCTGGGGCGCCTCGACGCGATCGCGTTCACCGCCGGCGTCGGTGAACATGCCGCAACCGTACGGGCGACGAGCCTCGCCGGACTCGACACCTGGGGCATCGTCGTCGACCCGGAACGCAACGCGGCCGACGACGGTCGGGCCCGGCTCATCTCCTCCGAAGCCGCGCGCGTCGCGGTGTGCGTGGTGCCGACCGACGAGGAGGCGGCGATCGCCGACGAGGTCGCCGCCCTGCTGCCCGCCTGACCGCGCAGGGTATTGTCCTATGTAGAGAAGCTGTGCGATCAGGCAGCCGATGATCGCTTGGTCATGAGCCTATTCAAACCCGCCGTTGCGCGCGGGCCCGACCTCGGATCAGGCACCCAGATTGCTCGGACAGCGTTGCCGTTCCTGGACTTGACGCGACCTCGGCGGCATTCTGCAAGAGCTGCCGCGACACGCTGAGCGATGCTTGTGACCATGTGCGCGGCTCGATAGGTTGTCGAACATGGGTTCTGGTCACGGGGGTGCGGCGGTCGCCGGTCAGGCGGAGCTGGCTGCCGCGGTGGCGGCGTTGGCCGCGGCGGATCTGGACTCGTTGTCGTCCGAGGCATCGCTGCAGGGGCTGCGCGGGTTGTGGCCGCTGGTGTGCGCGGTGCAGGCGCAGGTCGCTCGGCGGGTGGGGCGTATCCATGCTGGCGGGTTGGTCAAGGATGACGGGGCGGTGTCGACCGTGGCTTGGCTGCGGACCCGGCTGCGTCT
>Ga0075431_100006993_pt1 | contig 11219 bp, 11 predicted proteins | sample RhiMetdeltSRZDD5_FD_75297 | JGI IMG/M metagenome (GOLD analysis project Ga0075431, IMG submission 75297) | Populus rhizosphere microbial communities from Tennessee, USA - Rhizosphere MetaG P. deltoides SRZDD5 | ecosystem: Host-associated > Plants > Roots > Rhizosphere > Soil | place: USA...
CGGCGGCATCCTGCTGACGTCGTATGTGATCGATCCCGGGAGCGTCATGCGCGCCGCCGGCGCACGCGATTACTGGCAGGAATGGACGATGATCGACGAAGAGCTCATCGAGGCGGTCCACGGCGAGCGAGGGCGCGTCATCGCCTGGACGGTCAACGACGCCGAGACGGCACGTCGCCTCGCGGCGATGGGCGTCGACGGCATCTGTACCGATGTCCTTCAAGTCGTAGGTCCCGCGCTGGCGAGCACGGCATGACGATTCGTCGCGTCGCCGTCATCGGCGCGGGGACAATGGGGCACGGCATCGCGTACGTCGCCGTCGCGGCCGGCTACGAAGTGCTTCTGGCCGACGCCGACGCCGGGACATTGGCGACGGGTATTCGTCGGATCGGCGAAGCATTCGACAAGGCCATCGAGCGCGGAAAGGCGACGCCCGAGTCGCGCGATGTCGCGCTCCGCCGCCTGGTCGCGTCGCCGGGCGCGCCGGAGGCCGCCGCCGGCGCCGACATCGTGATCGAGGCCGTTCCCGAGCGACTCGAGCTGAAGCAGGCGATCTTTCGAGATCTCGAGCGCGTCGTGTCACCCGAGGCGATCCTCGGCACCAACACCTCGTCGCTCTCGATCACGCGCATTGCCGACGGGCTCGCGCACCCGGAGCGCGTCATCGGTCTGCACTTCTTCAACCCCGTGCCCGTGATGAAGCTCCTCGAGATCGTTCGGGGCGCGCGCACGACCGATGCGGTGGTGACGGCGGCGCGCGAGCTGGCGACGTCGCTCGGGAAGACGGCGATCGTCGTGCGCGACACACCGGGGTTCGCGACCAGCCGACTGGGGGTCGTGCTGGGACTCGAGGCGATCCGCATGCTCGAGCAAGGCGTCGCGTCGGCCGAAGACATCGACCGCGCCATGGAGCTGGGATACAATCACCCCATGGGACCGCTGCGTCTCACCGATGTCGTCGGCCTCGACGTGCGTCTCGCGATCGCCGAGCATCTTCACGCGACGTTAGGCGATGACACGTACTCGCCCCCTGCCCTGCTTCGCCAACTCGTCAGCGAAGGCAAGCTGGGCAGGAAGAGCGGACGAGGATTCTACTCCTGGGAGAAGGACCGATGACCGAGCCTGAAGTCGTTCTCGTCGAGCAGCGCGGTCGCGTGGCGCTCGTCACGATGAACCGTCCCGAGAAGCGCAACGCACTCGACGGCCAAATGCGCTGCGCGTTCCTTGGCGTCATGGATCGACTCCGACGCGACGCCAACGTTCGCGCGATCGTGATCACGGGTGCGGGCGACAAGGCCTTCGTCGCCGGCGCCGACATCGGCGAATTCGAGGGGCGGTCGCCGGTCGATCAGTATCGCGTGATGAAGCTGCCCACCATCTTCGACGCGATAGAGCAATCCCCGAAGCCGGTGATCGCGGCCGTCAACGGTTTCTGCCTGGGTGGCGGGATGGAGCTCGCCCTGGCCTGTGACATACGCATCGCCTCATCGAACGCGAAGTTTGGCCAGCCCGAGGTGAATCTCGGGATCATCCCCGGCGGCGGCGGCACGCAGCGGCTCCCGCGCATCATCGGGCTGGGTCGCGCGCTGCGCTTGATCCTCACCGGTGAGATGATCACCGCCGAACAGGCCCACACCCTCGGACTCGTCGAAGACGTCGTGCCGCCGGAAGTTCTGATCGATCGTGCAGTCGCCCTTGGCGAGCTGATCGCATCGAAGAGTCCCGTTGCCGTCGCCGCCGCGAAGGAGGCGACGCGCGCCGCGATGAGTCTCCCCCTCGACGAAGGACTGCGTCTCGAGACAGCGCTCTTCCAGCTTTGCTTCTCGAGCGACGACAAGGCCGAAGGGGTTCGCGCATTTCTCGAGAAGCGCGCCGCCGACTTCAAGGGACGATGAGCGGCGATAAAAAAGCCGGAATGCGGAATACGGAGGGACGACAGGAACGGCAGGAACGGCAAGAACGGCCGATCTCCCATTCCGCTTTCCGCATCACGGACTGCCACATCCACATCCAGCCGTGGCGCCAGCTCAAGCCCGCCGTGATGGAGACCATGCGTCGGGGCAAGGAGGATCGCTTCGACTTCCTCCTGGCGCTCATGGACGATCCGAAGCTGCTGCTTCGGATCATGGACGATGAAGGGATCGATCGCGTCGGGATGGTCAACTATCCGAGCCCCGACCTGATGGGGTTCACCAACGACACGAACGACTTCGCCGCTCGTTATGCGGAAGCGGAGCCGCGGCGCCTTCTCCCGTATGGCGGTGTGCATCCTCGTTTCGCGAAGGACCCGGCTGGGGAAGTCAAACGGCTCGTCGAGCTCGGCGTCCGCATCCTCAAGATCCACCCCAATCACCAGTGCTTCCCCGCCAACGCCTACACGGAAGGTCTGGATGCGCTCGGCAAGCTCTATCGGGCGTGCGAGGAGCACGGCCTGCCGGTGATGGTCCACACCGGAACGAGCATCTTCCCGGGCGCGCGAAGCAAGTGGGGCAACCCGATGGAGATGGACGACGTCGCGATCGACTTTCCCGACCTGCCGCTCGTGATGGCGCACGGCGGGCGCCCGCTATACATGGCGGAGGCGTTCTTCATCCTCCGCCGTCACAAGCATGTGTGGCTGGATCTCTCCGGGATTCCACCCAAGGGAATGCTCGGCTACTTCCCGCGCATCGCCGAGCTGGAGGCCCAGGTGCTCTGGGGAACGGATTGGCCGAGTCCCGGTGTCGAGAGCATGCGGCGGAACGTCGACGACTTTCTCGGTCTCTCACTCCCGGAGGGTTTCAAGCGGGCGGCGCTCGAGACCAATCCGCTGCGGCTGCTGCCATCTCGATGAGATTACTGGCTGAGTCGCGGGTTCGGGCTTAGGTTCTCCGGCTGCTGGTCCTGCCCGCAACGAGCCTGAACTGCGTTTACCACAGAGACACAGAGAGCACAGAGAACTGCCAAGTCTTTCCTAAATCTCCCGACGTTCGCGTTGTGCGTTCGCCGTTCTCTGTGCTCTCGGTGTCTCTGTGGTTAACGCCTTTGGCCCACCAACGACCAACTCTCACCCGAGGTGGATCGATCGTGACGCGGATCGCTCTCCTGACACTCGTAACGACCGCGCTGGCGTGCGCTTCTAGCGGCGCGACCTCTGGAGGCCCCTCGCAGGCCGCCGTGCCGGCTGACACCGGGGCTCGCGGACCAACCGGCGACGGCGGCATTTCGGCACCGCTCGCCGATCCTTTCCCGAGCACGTACCAGGCGCCTCCCTCTCGGCCGACCGTCATTCGCAACGTCACGATTCTCACTGCCGCGGGACCGCGCATCGAAAACGGCGCGATCCTGCTTCGCGACGGCAAGATCGCGGCGGTGGGCGCGTCGGTCGAGGCACCGGCGGATGCCATCGTCATCGACGGTGCCGGCAAGTTCGTCACGCCAGGGATCATCGACACGCACTCGCACATGGGTGTGTATGCGGCCCCTGGCGTCGAGGCGAACAGTGACGGTAACGAAGCGACCAATCCCGTGACGGCGCACGTGTGGGCCGAGCATTCCGTGTGGCCACAGGACCCACAGTTTCCGCGCGCGCTCGCGGGCGGCATCACGACGGCGCAGATCCTCCCCGGCTCGGCGAATCTGATCGGGGGACGATCGGTGGTGTTGAAGATCGTGCCAGCGCGAACCGTTCAAGGGATGAAGTTCCCTGGCGCCAAATACGGCCTGAAGATGGCCTGCGGCGAGAACCCGAAGCGCGTGTACGCGAGCCGCGGACCATCGACGCGAATGGGGAATGTGGCCGGGTATCGCAACGCGTGGATTCAGGCCGAAGCCTATCGGCGCCGGTGGGACAAATGGCTCGCCGACAAGAAAGGCGATCCCCCGCAGCGCGATCTCGGCAATGAGACGCTCGCCGAAGTGCTGCGCGGGAACATCCTGGTGCACAATCACTGCTACCGGGCCGATGAGATGGCGCAGATGATCGACATCGCGAAGGAGTTCGGATACAAGATCCGCTCCTTTCACCATGGCGTCGAGGCGTACAAGGTCGCCGATCTGCTCGCTCGCGATTCGATCTCCGCGTCGATCTGGGCCGATTGGGGAGCGTTCAAGATGGAGGCCCTCGACGCGGTGAAGGCGAACATGGCGCTCGTACATCAGGCAGGTGCTCGCACCGTCGTGCACTCCGACGACCCCTCGGGGATTCAGCGTCTCAACCAGGAGGCCGCCAAAGGAATCGCCGCGGGCGCGGCGTTAGGCATTACGATCAGCGAGGACGAAGCGATCAAATGGCTCACGCTTCACCCCGCCTGGTCGCTGGGCCTCGATGATCGGATCGGCTCGATCGCGGTGGGGAAGAACGCCGACATCGTCCTGTGGAGCGGCAATCCGTTCAGCGTGTACACGCGAGCCGAGCGAGTGTGGATCGACGGAGCGCAGATGTTCGATCGAAGCGATCCGAACGAGGCGTGGCGAACGGACTTCGAGCTTGGCTTCGTGCGTCGGGGGGACCGATGAGCCGGGATCAACGGGTTCAGAGGGATCGAAGGGGGCGACGGGTGATTGCCCTTCTACCGCTTCTTTTCGCGGCCGTCGTGCACGCCCAGACGATCGCGATCGTGGGAGGGCGTGTTTTTCCCGTCAGCGGGCCACCGATCGATGGCGGCACCGTAATCATTCGCGACGGGCGCATCGCCGCCGTGGGTCGTGATGTCGCCATCCCCGAAGGGGCACAGCGCATCGACGCGAGTGGAAAGTGGGTGACGCCGGGCATCATCAATCCGGCGACGCAGCTTGGGCTCATCGAGGTCGGCCAGGTGGGCGAGACACGCAATGCGACCGCCCGCGGCCGGGATGAGACGCGGGTCAACGCGGCGTTCACGGTCTGGGACGGATTGAATCCGCTCTCGGTGCTGTTCGCCCCGGCGCGCAACGAAGGCATCACCACCGTCGCGGTCATGCCGGCGGGCGGCCTGGTGTCCGGGCAGGCCGCGCTCGTGGACATCGTCGATGGCGGCGTGAGTGAGATGCTCGTTCGGTCCCCGATCGCCATGATCGCCCAGATCGGGAATCCGCAGGGTGCCAACGTCTCCTCCCGCGGCGAGCTGCTTCTGCGGCTTCGCGAGCTGCTGGAGGATTCGCGCGCCTACGGCCGCCGGCGGGCCGACTACGAGCGTGCGCAGACGCGAGAGTTCGCCGCGAGCCGGCTCGATCTCGAGGCGATGCAGCAGGTGCTGGCCGGTCGCGTTCCGCTGCTGGTTGTGGCCGACAAGGCGAGCGACATCGAAGCGGCGCTCCGGCTCGCGCGCGAGTACGGCGTCCGGCTGATCATCGGCAGTGGCGCAGAGGCATGGATGGTCGCCGACAAGCTCGTCGCCGCGAAGGTTCCGGTGATGGTCGGGTCGATGGTGAACATCCCCGGGAGCTTTGCGACGTTAGGCGCCCGCCAGGAGAATGCCGGGCTGCTCCGTCGCGCCGGCGTGGACGTCGCGCTCATCGGGACGGGGAGCGATCCCGATGCGTACAACGTTCGCAACATCAAGCAGGAGGCCGGTAACGCGGTCGCCTACGGGATGACGTGGGACGATGCGCTGCGGGCGATCACCCTGACGCCGGCGGAGATCTTCGGCGTCGCCGACCGGTATGGCTCGCTCCAGCCGGGGCGTGTCGCGAACGTGGTTATCTGGAGCGGGGATCCGTTCGAGCTCTCGACACGAGTCGAGCACGTGTTCGTCCGCGGCGTACGATCGATGTCGCCGTCTCGGCAGGACGAGCTCATGACGCGCTACAAGACGCTCCCGCCATCGTACCGAAATCCCTGACGGCGACAGCGCGGGATACGGCCGTTACGGTGCCGTGTCCCGCGCCTGCCGTGGCTCTCCCAGCTTCGCTTCCAGGGTAGCAAGCTCCGCCTCGTGAGCGGCGAGCGTCGCGTTGAGGCTCGCAAACAGCTCCGGCTCGACTTCCCGCCCCTCGGTACGCGCACGATGCACGGCATATCCGAGTGCCTGCGCCGCACGGTCGGCGAGCTGCCGCACTCGCATCACCTCGAGTCGTACTTTCCCCTCATCGAACGCGCTCTGCGCGACCTTCCCCGCGCGATCGAGCTCGTTACGCAGCTTGGTCCAGACGGTCATTTGGTGCCTCCTGATCGTTGCATCCCGTACGTGGTGGATGCGGGTGCCGTTTCATCCCGCAGCAGAAACAATACCGAAAAAGCAAAGCGCCCTCACGAGGTGAGGGCGCCTGGAGTCTGCCGACGGATCGTTACGCCGCGGAGGTCGCTTCCACCTCGGGGTAGACGCTGACCTTGTACCGCGTCGCGTTCTTGTGCTCGAACTTCACGACTCCATCGATGAGGGAGTAGATCGTGTAGTCAGAGCCGAGTCCGACGTTCCGTCCGGGGTGGTACTTCGTGCCGCACTGGCGGATGATGATGTTCCCCGCGCGGACGCGCTCGCCGCCGTACTTCTTCACGCCGCGGTATTTGGGATTGCTATCACGGCCGTTGCGGCTGGAGCCGACGCCTTTCTTGTGAGCCATCTTCGCCTCTCAGCCGAGCGTAATGTCGTTGATGCGGACTTCGGTGAAGCCCTGCCGGTGACCCTGCTTCTTCGCGTAGTTCTTCCGACGCTTGAACTTGAAGACGACGATCTTCTCACCACGCCCGTGCTTGACGACTTCGGCGGTGACCTTCGCGCCCGAGACGAGCGGCGCACCGGCAAAGACCTTCTTGCCATCGGAGCCGAGAAGCACCTCGTCGAAGGTGATGCTCTTGCCAGCTTCGACGTCGATGGTCGGGATGCGTAACGTTTTACCCGGCTCGGCACGGTACTGCTTGCCGCCGGTGCGGATGATTGCGTAAGTCATGGGGCTGCTTGGAAGAACCTGAGTAACTGGTACAGTCGTAAGAACTTAGAAGGTTGGGAGGGTGATGTCAATCCAAGGGCCAAGGGCCAGGGGCCAAGGGCCAAGGGATGGTAAGGCGCGGCGCCGCTACGCGGCGGCCGCGCTCATCAGATGAGCGAGCGGCCGAAGGCCGCTCGTTTTCCGCACCCGTGGCCCTTGGCCCTTGGCCCCTGGCCCACGCGGCCGCGCAGAGGCCGCGTCCTACGCGACCGCGTACTGCCCCGTTACGTCCCGCTCGGCGCCCTTCACCACGAGCTTGAACTCGTCCGGCTTCAGCAGCGGGTCGTCGCGGAGCTCCAGCCCGATGCCCGACTGCTTCTCCAGCTTCTTGACCAGATCGTGCTCCCGCTCGAGGACGTACATCGCGACATCGGGGTGCAGCTTCACGATCAGGCTGTCGCGCCGCCCTTCCACGGCCATGCGCTTCACCGAGCGCTCCATGCGACGCACGATCGTCTCGGGGGTGAACACGCGTCCGGTGCCCTGACACGTCGGACAGGGCTCAGTCATGTTCTGGAGGTGACTCTGGCGAACGCGCTGGCGAGTCATCTCGATGAGGCCGAGATCGCTGACGCCGAACGCCTTGGTGCGCGCGCGGTCGCGGCCGAGATGCGTGCGCAGCTCCTGCAGGACCTTGTCGCGGTTCGCGCGCGTCTCCATGTCGATGAAGTCGCACACGATGATGCCGCCGATGTCACGCAGGCGAATCTGTCGCGCCACCTCGCGCGCCGCTTCGGTGTTCGTCTTCAGAATGGTCTTCTCCGGATCGCGCTTCCCCGTGTAGCGACCGGAGTTGACATCGATCGCGACCAGCGCCTCGGTCTGCTCGATGATGATGTAGCCCCCCGAAGGCAGATCGCACCGACGCTTGAAGAGGTCGCGAATCTCCTTCTCGATGTCGGCCTTGTCGAAGAGCGGGCGCGGCTCGTTGTACAGGTGGACCCGCTCGGACAGCTCCGGCGCGATCCCCTTCAAGTACTCCGTGATCTCGTTGTAGAGCTGCTTCGAGTCGACGGTCAGGGTGTCGACCTTCGTGCTGAACAGGTCGCGGATGATGCCGCGCGTCAGGCTGGTTTCGCGGTGAATAAGCGCGGGCGCCCGGGTAAAATGGGTCTTCTTCCGGATCCGCTTCCAGTTGCTGATCAGCGTGTTCAGCTCACGCTTGAAGGTCTCCTGGGTGGCGTCTTCGCCGACGGTCCGGACGATCACGCCGCCGGCGTCCTTCGGCAGGACCTGCTGCACCATCTCACGTAGCCGCTGGCGTTCGGCGCGATCGCCGATCTTGCGGCTGACGCCGACGCGCGAGGCGAAGGGCATGTAGACGAGGAAGCGGCCGGCGAGGGAGATCTGGGCCGTGACACGCGGCCCCTTCGTAGAGATCGGCTCCTTGGAGATCTGGACGACGATCTCCTGGCCGCGCTTCAGCTGATCCTGGATCGGCGGAGCCTTGGCTCGGCGAGAGTCCTTCTCCTCCTCGTCGTCGCCGTTGGCGTCCTCGGGATCGTCCTCATCGTCGTCCTTCTCCTCATCGTCGGGGATGACGAGATCGGACGCATGGAGGAATGCGCTCTTTTCGGTGCCGATGTTGACGAAACCTGCCTGAATCCCGGGAAGAACCGCCTCTACCTTCCCGATGTAAATGTCGCCGACCATCCGCCGCGCGTCGGGACGATCGACGAGGAGCTCGACGAGCTGATCATCCTCCAGGATGGCGACACGGGTTTCGCGGGGGTTGGCGTTGATGAGGATCTCTCGCTTCATACACACCGATGGCTCGCACCGGTCGCGGCGACTCGACGCGCGCACCAGGCGGGCACATTCCATTGTTGGTGACGATGGCCGGGGCACGGAACGACACCGCGCGCGGGGCGATCGTGAATGGGTTGGGGGTCTCACGGGACGTCTGAATCGTCCACGCCTTCCGCGCCTCGACGCAGCACGATGTCTCGGCGGCCGCCCCGAGGAGCGGCCCGCGGATCGTGCGGTCGAGTGTTGAACGGGAAGTCGTGCGATTCACCGCGTTCTGAGCGATAGCGCGCCCGGAGAGATAGCTGCCGCGGACATCGTTTCGCGCCAGCCGGATTGCTCACCGCGAGCCGCGAGTCGCCCGGCAAGCGATGTATGTAACCGTCGTGAGCGGCGTTGGTGCCGCCGCTCAAGTATAGACGCCACCGGCTGATGTTTGCAACGCCGGCAACGACTTACGCGTTCGGTCGCATGCGCAGGATGAGGTACGCGAGCACCGCGAGGAACCCAAGTGCCGCGCGCCACTCGCCGTGCCGCATGTAGAGCTGGAAATCGAAATCGGTGCGTTCGCCCGGCGCCTGGGTAGCCGACCGCCAGGGGGTCGGCCTGGGCACGAAGGGGGGCACGTTCCGCTCCCACTCCTCGTATGCCTCGGGGAATCGTGCGCGAATCCCCACGCGCTCGTCGCGAATCGTCGGCCCATAGATCAGCACGAAAAACGCGATCACGAAGAGCAGGAGACTCCAGTGGGCGGCGATCGCGAAGCCCGCCGCGATGAGGAACGACCCGAAATAGAGCGGGTTGCGCGTGTGAGCGTACGGGCCAGTCGTAGCGAGGCGGTCGTTCTTCACGATGTGTCCGGCGGCCCAGGCGCGGATGAGCAAACCGGCGAAGGCGATGCTCGCGCCGACGACGAGCGTCAGCGGCGTGGGACGAGCGACGACGAGATAGCCGGCAGCGAGCAGAAACCCAAGCGGCACGCGAATGCGCCGCGCGAGCTCTCGATTCAATCGGCGAGCTCCCGCAGCAGATGCCGCGCGATCACGATCCGCTGAATCTCCGACGTCCCTTCCCCGATCTCGCAGATCTTCGCATCGCGCATCATCCGCTCGACAGGGTAGTCCCTGGTGTACCCGTAGCCACCGTGTACCTGAATCGCACGAATTGTCGTTCGCATTGCCAGCTCGGATGCGTACAGCTTCGCGATGGCGGCCTCCTTCGAGAAGGGGTGCCCGTTTTGCGCGAGCCAGGCGGCGTGATACACGAGGTGGGTGGCGGCCTCGATCTCAGTCGCCATGTCGGAGAGCTGGAACTGCACGCCCTGGAATTCGAAGATCTGCTTGCCGAATTGCCGGCGCACGGTCGCGTATCGTAGCGCTTCGGCGAACGCGCCCTCGGCAATGCCGAGCGACAGGGCCGCGATCCCGATGCGTCCCGAATCCAGAGTCCGCATGAAGTTGGTGAAACCTTCACCTTCTTCCCCGAGGAGGTTCTCCGCGGGAACCTCGACATCCTCGAGGAAGAGCGCTCGGGTATCGGAGGCACGCCAGCCGAGCTTCTCCTCCTTCTTCCCCGCGCGGAATCCCTTCATGGCCGGAAGCGACGGGTCGTGCCCGATGCCGACCTCACGAGCGCGATCGAGGTCGCACGTTTCCTTGGTGAGAATGAATGAGCTGATCCCTTTCGTGCCTTGCGAGGGATCGGTGACCGCCGTGGCGACGAAGATCTCCCCAACGCCGGCGTGGGTGATGAAGATCTTCGAGCCGTTGAGGAGGTAGTAGCCGTTTCGCCGTTGCGCCGTGGTACGGGTCCCGGCAGCATCGCTTCCCGCCGACGGCTCCGTCAGGCCGAATCCACCGAGAACGCGACCGGTCGCGAGGAGCGGGACGTACCGGCGCTTCTGCGCCTCGGTGCCGAAGTTGACGATCGGCGATGTGCCGAGCGTGGTGTGCGCGGAGATCGTGATCGCGTGCGACGCGTCCACCTTCGCCATTTCGTGGATGGTGAGGATATACGCGATGTAGTCGAAGCCGGCGCCCCCGAGTGCTTCGGGCCAGGGAACGCCAAGGAGGCCGAGCTCCCCCATTCGCTTCACGTTCTCCCACGGGAACTCGCCCTTCTCGTCGAAGGCGCTGGCCACCGGCGCAACGTGCTCGCGGGCGAACTCGCGCACCATGTCCCGCACGGCGTAGTGCTGCTCGGTGAAGTACACGGAATCGTTCATGACCGTCTCGTCAGGCGGCGTCGGTTGGGTCGACGCCGCGTATGATGTCCAGGAAGCGTTTGCCGTACTTGTCGCGCCGCGCCGGGCCGACGCCGCGCACATCTTCCAGCGCGGCAAGCGATGCGGGCCGGCGGACCGCCATCTCCGCGAGGGTGCGATCGGGAAAGACGACGTAGGCCGGCACCTTTTCCTCGCGGGCAATGCGGCCCCGCAGCGCCTTCAGCTCCCCAAGGAGCGCGGCGTCTCCCGCCCCAAGCTCGACGTCGTCGACCACCGCGTGGCGACTCCCACGCGAAACGGCCTGCTCGCTCCGCTGCGTTGTCCGCCTCGTCTTCCGCGTAGCGGCCTCGAGCGCTACGTG
>Ga0075431_100006995_pt1 | contig 11219 bp, 12 predicted proteins | sample RhiMetdeltSRZDD5_FD_75297 | JGI IMG/M metagenome (GOLD analysis project Ga0075431, IMG submission 75297) | Populus rhizosphere microbial communities from Tennessee, USA - Rhizosphere MetaG P. deltoides SRZDD5 | ecosystem: Host-associated > Plants > Roots > Rhizosphere > Soil | place: USA...
GCCCTCAGCGTTCCGTCTGATGGCGCGATGAGTACACGGGGTCAGAGTTGTTGAATAACAACTCTGACCCCGTGTTTGCCCGCTCGAGCGTTAGGCCGAGCGCCTAGCGGCCGCTCCTCGCGATCATACGAGACCGTAGAATGCCGAGGCGTCGGCGGACGGATCCGTCCATCACGCGGTCGCCAACGCGCACGATGACGCCGCCGAGGATATTGGGATTCACGCGTACTTGCGGGACGACCGGCTTCCCCAGCGTCTTCGAGAGGTACCGGCCGATCTCCGCACGCTCGGCCTCGTCCACCGGTTTCGCCACCGTCACCTGGGCGTGGACGCGTCCCTCGACCTCATCAACGAGATCGCGGTACTCGTTCGCGATTTCCGGGATCAGCATCTGGCGACGGTTCATGACGAGCCGCTGCAGGTAGCGCAGGAACAGCCGTGGCGCCCGATCCTCGAACGCCTTCGCGAGGACCTCGTTCTTCTGCTGGGCGGAGATCTGCGGCGCCTCGAGGAATCGTCGCAGGCGGTCGTCGCGCTCGACTGCGTTCGCGACGTCGTCGATCATCCGCCCCCACGCCTGCAGGTCATCGGCCTTCCTGGCCAGCGCCAGCAGCGCCCCGGCGTAGTTCCGCGCGATCGTCGTTTCGCGCATCAGCGCTGCCCTCGCACGGCGCCCGTCGGCACGCTCGCGAGGAAGCTCTCCACGAGCTTCCGATTCGTCTGGTCGTCGAGGTTCCGCTCGATCAGCTTGGACGCGCCGGCAAGCGCGAGGTCTACCGCCTCACGGCGCAGGTCGGCGATGGCACGCTTGCGCTCGATGTCGATCTCGATGCGGACGCGCTCGAGCAGCTCGTGCTGCTGCAGCTTGGTGTCCTGCAGCATCTCGGCGCGGAGCTTCTCACCCGTCGTGCGCGCCTCGGCGATGAGACGTTGCGCATCGGCGCGGGAGAGTTCGACCGCCTGCCGCTGTTCGTCGAGGTATTTCGCTGCGGCCTCGCGGTCGCGCTTCGCCGCCTCGATCGCCTCCTCGAGTGCCTTCTCGCGTGCCTCGACAGCAGCCGTGAGCGGCTTGAAGGCGAAACGGGCCAGGACGAACATCAGGACGATGAAGATGAGCAGCGTCCAGAACATCAGCCCGGTGTTAGGCGAGAGCAGATTCACCGACTCGTGCGCCTCTTGCTCCTGGGCGAGCAGCGGAGCGGCGGTGACGAGTGACGCGGCGACTGTGGCGAGAAAAGAGCGCATGGGCGAAGCCCGAGTTGAAAGACCGGTTGTCATTCCGAGCGCAGCGAGGAATCCTCGCTGGCTCGGCGGAGTGGCACGGCCCGGCGCGCCCCCGGGGGCGCACCGAGCCTCGATGCTTACAGCTTGCCTTGAATCTGGAACGCGATGACGGCGCCGAAGAGCGCGACGCCCTCGATGAGCGCGGCGAGAATCAGCGCCGCCGTCTGAATGCGGCCCGCCGCTTCCGGCTGACGCGCCATGCCCTCGACCGCCTGACCACCGATGCGTCCGATGCCGAGGCCGGCACCGATGACGGCGAGGCCGGCGCCGAGGCCGGCGCCGATGAAGCCAAGCCCCCGGCTGTTGCTCGCGGCTTCCGCGGCGACCTGGAGCAAGGAGTAGATCTCCATGGATTTCTCCGAACTGTGAATTTCACACCGACTGTGCTCGCTCCGCGCCGTTAGGCGCTGCTCGTCCCCGAGGCCCGGGCCTCAACGAGCTTCTCCGACCACCCGGCCGGATACGGAACCTCGCGTTGGAGCGCCTGCTCGCGAGGTGACTACAGCCATCGACTATCAGCTAATCAGCTACCGATTCCCAAGTCCCGATTCCCACTCCTAGTGGGCGCCTTCGCGAATCAAGCCAATGAACACGCTCGAGAGCAGCGTGAAGATGTAGGCTTGCAGTACCGCCACGAACAGTTCCAGCATCATGATCAGCACCGCCATGATGAACGGCGCGCCCGCTGCCAGGTTCTTGAAGACGAAGATCAGGCCGATGAGCGCCAGCACGACGATGTGCCCGGCCGTCATGTTCGCGAAGAGACGAATCGCGAGCGCGAACGGCTTCGCGATTTTTCCGACGAGCTCCACCGGGGTCATGATGAGCAGCATCGGAATCCGCATGATGAGCGGCAGGTCCTTGTTCCAGTAGAAGATCGTGTTGAGGTAGTGGACGCCCTGCGTCTTGATGCCCGAGGCCTCGATGACGATGAACGTGATGATCGCCAACGTCGCCGTCACGGAGATGTTCCCCGTCGCGGTCGAGCCGTACGGGATGAGGCCGAGCAGGTTCGCCGTCAGGATGAAGAAGAAGAGTGTGAGCCCGAAGGGCACGTAGGCGTTCCCGTGGTGCCCGACGTTCGGTATGATCACCTCGTTCCGGATGAACAGCACGAGCGACTCGATCCCGGTCGCAAATCCCTTGGGATGGCCGGTTGCGCTGGTGTGCCGCTTGTGGGCCCGCGCGGCGCCGACGAGCACGAGCGTCGAGATCAGCGCGGCGAGCAGCAGGAAGACCGCGTGCTTCGTTGGCGAGAGGTTGACCTCGAACGGTCCAATGTGCCCGATGGGATCCCACAGCGGGCCGCAATGCCCGTTCGGTAGGTGCCGGCCGATACACACTTCCTTCGCGAAGTGCGAGTTGAACCACGGGATCTCGAGCTCGTACGAGTCCGTGATGTGCGGCGTGATGATGTCCACTGGCTCCGCAGGCGCGGCCGGGGCGGCGTGCTCCTGGCCGAACGCGAGGGTCGGAGCGACGGCTCCGAAGAACATCACGGCGACAATCGCGGCGAACACCCGGACGCCGGTGAGGAATCGAGTCGCGCGTGGACCGGAACGGCCGAACGATCTCATGAGGTCAGCTCTTGAGGAGCAGAGGTTCGATCAGAGTCGACAGGAAGAAGAACGCGACGAGACTCAAGAGCGCCGCGCCCGAAGGTAGGCCGAGCGCTTTCACGAACACGAGCGCGTACACGCCGAGGACGAGAAACCGCAGGATCGCACCAACGCCCCACCCCGCCATGACATTGGTCTTCGCAGACAGCTTCACAACCGCGAAGGCGATGACCTGAACCGAGAACGCCACCGCAGCACTCGTCCACACGGCACGAGTCGCGTCGGGCGATTCATACACGAGCGTCATGACCCATGCGGCCAGCGCGATGAGCGCGAGCGAGAGCCCGGCGAAAAGGCCGATCGGCTTCGCGACGGCGGTCGTGGCGGGTTTCACCGTTGCGTTCATGGCGCGCCTCCCGAGGACCGGGGCGGCGAACCCGACGACGACGTATCCCCGGCGCTTTTCCGCGCCCGCTTGACGGCTTCGTCGCGCTCCAGACTGGCCATGAGCTGCCGATACATGCTGTAAAAGGCCGCTGCGGCCCCAAGGAAGACGCCGCTGTAGAGGAAGACCGGCGCCGTTCCGAACTTCCGGTCGAGCCACGTGCCGAACCACAGACAGAGGAGGATCGTGATCGCGAACTGAAGTCCAACGCCGGCGAACCGCGCCGCGGTGCTTCGCTCGCGCGCCTGCTCCGAAGGCAGGCCCAGAGGCGAGGCGGGCGGCACTTCTTGCCGGGGCTTGCCAGGCGGACCGGGGTCGGACCGCGGCGCTTCAGGATCCCCGCTCATGTCGAGGCGGAATTTAGGACTTTGTGAAATTTTTCGCAAGCTCGGTCAGGAGCGGTGACACGAGTACCCATAACGGTTGAGTCCGTTTCACCAAATGCACGATGCATCACGACTTATGTGTTACCGACTGCCTTGACCAAACGTCCGATTGTTGATAAGTTGGCCGCAACAAATCCGTGAGGCCGAGGTCTCCGGCCTGGACCCGCACACCCGGTCATGCGTCTTCGGCTCGTCCTGTCGCTCCTCATCGCCGCTGCTCTGGCGTTCGCCGTCGCCGCGCCCGCCCCGTCGTCGCATTCCAATGAGGCCACGCGGCTTGCGGCGCGACGACTCGCCGCAGGGGGCGACACGATCGCCGCGTCGCTCGACGTCAAGCTCGGCGATCAGGTGAAGTTCGACCTCCACGTCACGAACAGCTCCACCAAGCGCATCGAATTGCGTTTCCGCAACGGGCAGACGCACGACGTCACCGTGTTCGATGCGCAGGGACGCGAAGTCTGGCGCTGGAGCCGCGGGCGCATGTTCACCCAGGCGATGCAGGCGAAGGTCCTCGGCGCCAGCGACACGCTCACGTTCTCGGAGAGCTGGCGCCCCGAGCGCGCAGGGACTTACACCGCCGTCGCGTCACTCCTCAGCGAGAACTACCCGGTCGAGCAGCGCGCCGAATTCTCCCTCCCAGGCAAGGCCGTCAGCGTACGTTAGGCAGAGCAGACTGGGACCGGGAACCGGGAACGGGGAACCGGGGCTAGCAGCTATTGGCTGGCGATGCGCACGCCGTGCGTCTGACTCCGCTGACGCTGTCGCCACTTGGTCGAACCGGTCGCCGGTCATCGCCATTCCGCAGACCGCCACGACGCTCGCGGTTACGGTTCCCGATTCCCGGTTCCCGGTTTCCTGTTCCAGATCGGCCCTACCGGACCGGTGCCAACACAGGCACTGGCCCAACCGTTTTGCCCTGTCGCGCGTTAGCTTCCGCTGAGCCGTAATGCGCGCCCAATCCGGGCACGATCATCAACGACACGGGGACCCAGGGTGGGGACACAAGTTCGCGAGCAACACCGCACCGACGAGCGCGACCTCGAGCTGCTCGCGCAGCTTCAGCAGGCCCGCAAGCGACTCACTGACCAGATCGCCCGCCGGATCATCGGCCAGGTCGACGTCGTCGACAACCTCGTCGCAGCGATCCTCGCCGGCGGCCACGTGCTGCTCGTCGGCGTGCCGGGCGTCGCGAAGACGCTGCTCATCCAGACGCTCTCGCAGGCGCTCGACCTGACGTTCAACCGCGTGCAGTTCACGCCGGACCTCATGCCGGCGGACATCACTGGCACCGAGCTGCTCGAGGAGGACCACGCGACCGGCCGCCGAGTCTTCAAGTACGTGAAGGGCCCGGTGTTCGCGAACGTCGTGCTCGCCGACGAGATCAACCGCGCCCCGCCGAAGACGCAGGCCGCGCTGCTGCAGGCGATGCAGGAACACACGGTCACCGCGGCCGGCCAGACCCACTCACTGCCCGAACCGTTCTTCGTGCTCGCCACACAGAACCCGATCGAGCAGGAAGCCACGTATCCGCTGCCGGAGGCGCAGCTCGACCGCTTCATGTTCGAGCTGCGCATGGGCTACCCGTCCAAGGAGGACGAGGAGCGCATCGTCATCGCGACCACGGGCTCGACGGAGAACGAGATCGTGCCCGTCCTGCACGGCGCGCAGCTGATCGAGCTGCAGAAGCTCGTGCGCCGCATCCCTGCTCCGCCGACCGTCGTGAAATACGCGGTCAACCTCGCGCGCGTGACCCGGCCCCAGGAAGCGGACGCCGGGCCGGAAGTGAAGAAGTACGTGAGCTTCGGCGCCGGCCCCCGTGCGTCACAATACCTGGTGCTCGGCGCGAAGGCGCGCGCAGCGATGGATGGCCGCCCGGTACCCGACATCGACGACGTGCGCGGCGTCGCACTCTCGGTGCTGCGTCACCGCGTCGTGATGAACTTCCAGGGCGAGGCCGAGGGCGTCAGCGTCGAGAAGCTGCTGCCGCTGAACGAGCGCCGGTAGTTCACGTTAGGCACGGTCGGTCGTGCGTTCGGGTCAACTGCCATCGTTGGCGCCGAACGTCGACTCGACGAGCGATCGGTAATGGCGCGAGAGGCGCAGCTTCGTACCGTCGCGCAGGATGACGACCGCGTCGCCGGAGAACCAGGGCTGGATCTCCGCGACGCGGTCGACGTTTACGATCACGGTGCGATGAATCCGGACGAAGCGCGCCGGGTCGAGGCGATGTTCCGCATCGCTGAGCTTCATCCGCAGCCGGTGCTCCTGACCTCCCACGTGAAACCGGACGTAGTTCCCCGCCGAGTCCACGTAGTCGACGTCATCGAGGGCGATGAAGACACCGTGGCCGCGTCGCGTGACGAGAATTCGCGATGGGAACCGTGCTGCACCGACCGACGACCCGTGTTCGGCCGTGGCTTGAACCGCGGCGAGAGGTGATGCTTCGCGACGCGTTGCCACGGCATGACGAAGCGCACGCTGCTCGCGCGCGAGCTCCTCGACCGCCGAGAGGATTCGTCGCCCGTGATCTTCTCCTACCGCTCGTCGGTCACGCGCGCGCTCGAGGGTATCGGCGAGGCGCTCCGGCTCGTAGGGCTTGAGGAGATAATCCAGCGCCCGCACGTCGAACGCCTTCGGCGCATGCTCGCTAAAGGCCGTGACGAAGACGACCGAAGGCACCTCGCTCGGCCCGAGCGACGCCAGCACCTCGAACCCATCGAGCTCCGGCATGCGAATGTCGAGGAAGACGAGATCAGGCCGGTGCGAGAGGATCGCATCGATCGCAGCGCGGCCGTCGGCCGCCTCGGCGGCAATCACGACGTCCGGGTGCGCGGCGAGCAGCCGCCGAAGCCGGCTACGGGCGACCGACTCGTCATCCGCAATGACGACGCGGAGCGTCATGAGGCGGCACTCGCCATGGGCGCGAACGGCAACTCAATCGTCGCGATCGTGCCACCGCCGCGCCGCGGCAACACGCGAAGGGCGGCCGCCCCGCGATACATGGTTTCCAGACGCTCCCGCGTGACGCGCAGCCCTACCCCTTCGCTCGGCTCATCCGGAATGCCAATGCCGTCGTCCGCGAGCTCGAGCACGAGCGTGTGGGCGTGCGGCGCTGACCGGACGTGCGCGCGCACGCTTACCGATCCGCCGCGCACGCGCGGCGCAATCCCGTGTTGAATGGCGTTTTCGGCGAGGGGCTGGACGAGAAACGGTGGAATTCGGGCCTCGTACGCGGCGCGATCCGCATCGATGGTCACGCGAAGGCGATCCCCGAACCGCACCCGCTCGATCTCGAAGTACGCCGCCAGCAGGTCGAGCTCCTGCCGAACGGAGATCTCATCGTTTACCGTGTCCAGCGACGCACGCAACAACCGCGCGAGCCGCAGCACCACGGTGTCTGCCTTTCCGGGATCGGTGAAGATCAGATCCGAGATGCCATTGAGCGTGTTAAACAGGAAATGCGGGTGCAGCTTCGCGCGCAATGATTCCAGCCGCGCAGCAGACAGCTGCGCGCCAAGTCGCAGCGCATCGAGCTCGCGATCGCGGTATCGCTGCTGGTACACCGCGGCCTGAATGACCGCCGCGATGGCGAGATAGGCGAACACCGGGCCCGTGATCGACACGAGGTTGAAGAACATGAGGCCTTCGTGCAACTCTTCAGGTCTGGTGAGCTTCCCCGCCGCGAAGAGGATCGTCAGGGTCGCAATCGCGCAGAACAGCACCGTGGCGCCGTGCACGAGCAAGTTCCTCCCGCGGTACGGCTTCTCCACCGGGAATCGCTCGCCGAGGGTCAGCAACACCAACGTGGTGAGCCCGACGAGTGCGCCGTCCAGGATCGCCATCCCGGTACGGACGGCGGCTGACGGTGTCGCCGCCGGATCGACGGCCTTCACGGCGAGCAGGTACGCGACGCGGTACGACGAGTAGCCGAGCCATGCGAGGGCGAACACCTGCGAGCGACGCCAGGGGAGGCGTGTCGGCGGAGTCAGTCGGCCCGAAATGCGCCGCGGTAGCACGGATGCGAACTGGAGCGCTGAGTCAGTCGACGTCATGGAACAAAGGTGTGGCCCGGGACGCAGGCGCGATACAGGCGCGGCATGGTGGCTCGGGTCGGCGGCTACCGGGAGCGCCGGGGGGCGACTCGCACGAGAACCGGGCCGAGACGCACTGGAGACTACCTAACGAGCGGACGTGCTAGGCCTCGAACCGCTCCCAGGCGGTGCGCACGCGACCCATGAGTTGCTCGTATTCGGTCTGGCCGCGCAGCCCGGCGAGCAGCGGGTCGTGCTGGGACAGAAACGGATGATTGATCATTCCCAGCTCCACGGCGCGCCCCAGAAACTCGAGTGCCGCGTCGCGGTCGCCCACCAGCGCGAAGCAGTCGGCGGTCCACCAGCAGAAGAGATCGTCCCACCAGACGGCCGCCCGAAGTTCAGGCGTGATCACACGGCGCACCCCGGAGCCATCCCGGCGCAACGCGAACGCCATCGGCGTCGCCAGCTTCGCCCAGGTCATCTCCGGCGTCTCCGTTGCGACACGGTCGAGCATCCTCAGGGCCTCGCCCTGCCGGCCCATTGCGGCCAGCATCCACGCATGCATCATGAGCGGCGTGGGGTTGTCCGGGTCGATGTCTACGGCGCGCTGCGTCCAGCCTAACGCCTCGTCAAATCGACCGTCGTACATGGCCACCATGCCGCGCATGCAGATGTTGACCGACGTCAACGGATCGACGTGCATGAGCCGCTCCACGAGCGCGGCGGCAAGCGGAATGCGCCCCGAGACCGCGTAGCCGTACCCGAGCCAGAGCAGCGACTCCGGGTCGTTCGGGTCAAGCGCGAGCGCGCGCTTGTAGTCACGGAGCGAGCCGACCGGATCGGCGCGATGGTTTCGAATCGCTCCGCGCAAGGCGTGTCCTTTGGACGACTCGGGGTGGAGCGCGAAGATCCGCTCGACGCACGCCTCGGCCTTCCGCAAGTATTCGTCGTAGGTCGCAGCCGGGCGCATCCCGACGTTCACGTATTGCCAGTAGATCCACCCTTCTGCGGCGAACAGCAGCTCGTTGTCGCCGACGATCGCCTTCGCCTCGTGAATGAGCTGGAGTGCGCGGTCGAGGTTGGCGCCGCTGAAGCTCCAGATGTGATGGCGCGCCCGGAGGTACAGCTCATACGCGCGCACGTCGGCGATGGGACGTTCCGCGATGCGCCGGTCCTCGGTGGGTGTCAGCCTAACGCGCAGCGCATCGACGATCCGCCGCGAGAGCTGCTCCTGCATGTCGAAGACATCGTCGAGCGACCCGGCGAACTTCTCCGCCCAGAGCGGTGAATCCACCGTCGCGTCCACGAGCTGTGCGGTAATGCGCAGGTTCTGCCCTGATCGGCGGACACTCCCGGTCAGCACGTACCGCGTGCCAAGGTCGCGCGCGATCGTCCGAACGTCTTTATCGGTGTCCTTGAATCGCATGGCCGACTGCCGCGAGGTCACCCGCAGCGTCTTGAGCATCGACAGGTCCGTGATCAGCTCGTCGGTCAGCCCGTCGGCGAAGTGCTCGTTGTCGGGGTCCGCGCTGAGGTTCGCGAACGGAAGCACGGCGATGCTGAGCGGACCCCGCTCGGCCGTGAACGAGACGCTCACACCGCCCCGGGCCGGGGCGGATGGCCCGCCGTCGAGGACGGCGAGCAGCTCCGCGGCGCTCGCTGGACGGGCCTCGGGATCCTTCTCGAGACAACGGTCGATCAAGGCTGCCAGCGCGCCAGGCAGGTCGGCCCGCCTGTCTCCGATCCGCGGAGGGAACTCTACCATGTGCGCGCGGAGAAGCGCGGTGCTGGCGCGACCGGCGAACGGCGGTTCACCGGTGAGTAGCTCGTACCCTACGCACCCGAGGGCGTAGATGTCGACGCGATGATCGACGGCCGGATCCGCGGCGATCTGTTCAGGCGCCATGTACTGCGGCGTGCCAATGGCCATGCCGACCTGTGTCAGGTCGGACTCGCCGGCCATCCGCGACGCTGCGATCGCCTTCGCAATGCCGAAGTCGGCTACGGTCGCCGTGTTCCCCGCGAGGAGGATGTTTTCCGGCTTGATGTCGCGGTGAATGACCCCCTTGCCGTGAGCGTACTCGAGGGCTCTCGCGACGTCTCTGAGAATGCTCGTGACTTCGGCGACGGAGAGCGGGCCGGCACGGGCGAGACGAACCCGCAGCGACTCACCCTCCTCGTACGGCATGGAATAGAACGGGAGCCCGTCCACTTCGCCCGTGGTAAGGATCGGGACGATGTGCGGGTGCTGCAGGCGGGCCGTGAGCTGGATCTCGCGTCTGAAGCGGTCGGCACTGACTCCGACGAGCAGCTCAGGCGAGAGCACCTTCAGCACGACGCGTCGGCCGAGCGCGCGCTCCTCAGCAAGGAACACACGACTCATGCCTCCCGCAGCGAGCTCGCGCTCGAGCGCGTAGGTCTCACTCAGCGCCTCGTGAAGATGATCGAGGAGACTGATGGCCACGTCGTCTGTTGGTGGAGGCCGCGCGAACGTACCGGGATGGGCCGACCGGTCAATATAGCACGCCGGTCCTCGCCTCAGCGTGGATGAGCCCTGTGCGCGGCCGAGCCGAACCGGTCAGCGCCGGCGCCGCACCGCGGAGGGCGGTATGCCTTCCGCCGCCTGAAACGCCCGCGTTAGGTGGCTGTGATCGGCGAAGCCCGCCTCGTGCGCGAGCGCAGCGATCGGACGATCACCGCGCAGGAGCTCGGCTTTGACCCACGCGATCTGCCGGCGGCGCTGGTACTGCCACGGCGTCAGCTCGTACCGCCGCTTGAAGGAGCGCGCGAGCGATGAGGGATGCAACTCGGCGACCGCGGCGATGTCACCGAGTGACAACGCACGCGCGAAATTCGCGTCAATGAACTCGCGCGCGCGCTCGATTCGCGCCGTGACCGACTGACAGGGTGACTCATCGCCCGTCGCGGTCGCGCGGAGGAGCTGGGCGAGCAGCGCGAGCACGAGCCCTTCGACTGCGAGGTCGCTCGCCGGATCGCGGTGGTGCAGCTCCCATTGCAGTTGCCGCGCGATCGTTCGTACGGCACCGTCGCGCACGACGGTGGCCCGGCCGAGCAGGCGACGGATACGACGGTCACCGAGAGCGGTCTCGACTGGCGGCTCCACGATGAGCAGCCGGCTTGCGATGGGGTCGAACTCGTTCGCGTGCGGCTCCTCGGAGGGCCGGATGTGGATCATCCCGGCCGTGCAGACCGAGACGCCGCGGCGAGACGTCTCGCGAAAGCTGCCCCGAGATACGAAGGAGAGAGACGGCCTGGAGTGCGTGTGCTGGCCGAGCGACTGGCCACCGGAGTACGCCGCATCCATGAGGCGATAGCCGGCCACTTCCGCGGACGCGAGACGTTGTCCCGCTACCGCGACCCCCGTGCGTGTCGCCACCCCCACATCCGAGCCCATGCGCCCCTCATCTGGTCCGACCACAATCTGCCGGATTCTCTTCGCCCGACGCCAACGCATTCTCATCAATTTCTTCATGAGCCGCGCTCATGGTTC